>Ga0080064_1000395_pt1 | contig 119253 bp, 106 predicted proteins | sample Subgrocontami54m_FD_69260 | JGI IMG/M metagenome (GOLD analysis project Ga0080064, IMG submission 69260) | Subsurface groundwater microbial communities from S. Glens Falls, New York, USA - GMW46 contaminated, 5.4 m (SPADES assembly) (version 2) ...
GAGGCCGACAACATGGGGCCAAGATCGGGCCGGCGCGCCTCGTCGATCGGGGTCGGCACGGTGACGATGTAAAAATCGGCGGCGGAGAGATCCTTCGCATCGCTGGTGACGTGCAGATTGGTGCTTCTCAATTCCTCGGGTTCGACCTCGCGCGTGCGATCGTGGCCGGACCGCAACTCGGCAACACGCGTTTCCTTAATATCGAAACCGACGACCGGCATACCGGCGCGCGCAAAAGCAACGGCGACCGGCAAGCCGACATAACCAAGCCCGATTACGGCGATCTTTCGCCCATGATTCACCGCAAGCCCCTCCCCCGCCGGCGCGTTTCGCCCGCTTCTCCGCCGGAGAGCTGGGACAGATACCAGTCGTAGGTTTGGCGCAAGCCGTCTTCCAGACCGATGCGCGGGCGCCACCCCATGCCGAACAACCGCGACGAATCGAGAAGCTTGCGCGGCATACCGTCAGGCATGGAGGTGTCGAAACGCAACGCACCCTTAAACCCGACAATGCGGATGACTAAAGCGGCCAATTCTCTGATGGCTAGATCGGCACCAACACCAATATTGACGTGTTCCTCATCCGAATAGTTCCGCATGAGAAAAACGAGTGCGTCGGCCAGATCATCTACGTGAAGAAACTCGCGCAACGGCGATCCCGTCCCCCATACGACAACTTCGGCCTCGCCCTTGATTTTGGCCGCATGTGCCTTGGCAAGCAGCGCTGGGATGACATGGCTCGCCTGAAGGTCGAAATTATCGCCGGGGCCGTAGATATTCGTCGGCATGGCGGAGATAAAATCGAGACCATACTGCTGCCGGTAGGCGCGACAGAGCATAATCCCGGAAATTTTGGCGATTGCGTACCATTGGTTGGTCGGCTCGAGCGGGCCGGTCAGCAGCGCGTCTTCCCGCATCGGCTGCTGCGCGAGCCGGGGATAGATGCACGAAGAGCCGAGGAGCAGTACCTTGCTCACACCTGTATGGCGCGCAGCTTCGATAACGTTCGTTTCGATGGCGATATTGTCATAAAGAAAATCGGCTGGACGAGTATCGTTAGCGAGAATTCCGCCGACGGTCGCAGCGGCAAGAAAAATAGCCTCGGGCCGCGCAGAGGCCATCCAATTCTCGACGTCCGCCTGGCGGCGCAGATCGACGGTCTTGCGGCCAGCCGTGAGGACCTCGCAATTCTCGCGCGCCAGCCGCCGCACGATGGCGCTGCCTACCAAACCCCGATGGCCGGCAACCCAAACCCGCTTTCCGGCTAAGTCGTACATGTGTTGCGTGCGGACGGACATCACCCGTTTCCGTTGGCGAGGAGCTTGATGTCGGCCGCGACCATCTCATTGACCAATTCATCGAATGTGACGCTGTGCTTCCAGCCCAGTTGTGCGCGCGCCTTGCTCGCGTCGCCGATCAGGACATCGACCTCAGTCGGCCTGAAATAGCGCGCATCGATCTCGACCAGCGTCTTTCCCGACGCAGCATCAATACCCACTTCGCTTACGTCCTGCCCGCGCCATTCGATTTTGCGGCCGGTCACCGCAAAGGCCTTGGTTACGAATTCGCGCACGGAATGACTTTCGCCGGTCGCAAGAACGTAGTCGTCAGGCTGCGGACGCTGCAGCATCAGCCACATGCCTTCGACATAATCGCGGGCATGGCCCCAATCCCGCTTGGCGTCAAGATTACCGATAAACAGCTTGTCCTGCTTGCCGGCGTGAATGGCTGCTACTGCCCGCGTGACCTTGCGGGTGACGAAGGTTTCGCCGCGGATCGGGCTCTCATGGTTGAACAGAATTCCATTCGAAGCGTGCATACCGTAGGCTTCGCGATAGTTCACCGTGATCCAATAAGCGTAGAGTTTAGCCGCGGCATAGGGACTGCGCGGCGCGAACGGCGTGGTCTCGCGCTGCGGCATTTCCTTGGCATTGCCATAAAGCTCCGACGTGGACGCCTGATAAAAGCGCACCTTGCTCTCCATCCGCAGGATACGGATCGCCTCGAGCATTCGCAGCGTTCCGAGCGCATCGGAGTTAGCGGTATATTCCGGGGTCTCGAAGCTCACCTGAACGTGGCTTTGAGCGCCCAAATTGTAGATCTCTGAAGGCTGCGTTTCCTGAATCAGGCGAATGAGGTTGGTTGCGTCGGTAAGATCGCCGTAGTGGAGAAAGAAGCGCGTGTTCTCGACATGCGGGTCGGCATAGAGGTGATCGACGCGCGCCGTATTCAGCGAAGACGAGCGGCGTTTTACGCCATGCACGACGTAGCCCTTCCGCAGAAGCGACTCCGCCAAGTAGGCACCATCCTGCCCGGTAACCCCCGTTATGAGCGCGATTTTTTCCGCCATCGAACTCCCCTGACGGGGCCTGTCTTAATTGCCCTTGCCTGCAAAAGCAAAGCCGCCGCCGCCGGCAGTCTTGAGGGTTGCAACAACCTTAACCACGATAGTGTGCGAGCGCAGACAGCTATTTACGGCTTTATTGACGGGCCCTTGCGGAGCCCAAAGGCATCATTGTATCGGTCAGTCGCCTGCGGGACTCCAAGGACGCGCGGGGTACCCTGCCAGCCCTTAAGGGCCAAGCAGCGGCGAGTGGATAGCAGGTCGATGAACGCACAAACCGACGGAGCCGCCTCGCCGCCACATCGCGCGCGAAGAGCCTACAGTGAGCGTAAACAGCGCGCGCTGGAGCAGGCCGATCAACTGACCGATTTGCGCGCGACTTGGACGGAGCGCCATAGCTTCTATTATGAAGAAGACTTCCGCTACATGCGCTTCCTCGTGCCCGAGGGTAAGCGCATCCTTGAGCTTGGCAGCGGTGGCGGGGCCCTGCTCGGAGCGCTTAGTCCTAGCAAGGGCACCGGAATCGATTTCAGCCAGGCCGCCATCGGGCGCGCGCAGACAAGATATCCCGACCTGAAATTCATCAAAGGCGACGCGGAAGCGCTCGATCAGGTCGCCGGCCTGGATAACGACTATGACGTCATCGTCATCTCCGACACCATTGGCGCGCTTGACGATTGCCTGGAAACTTTCCGCAGCCTGCAACGCTACTGCCGGCCTGATACTCGTGTGATCGTCAGCTATCACACGCGGCTATGGGAACCGTTGCTTCTGCTTTACGCGCGGCTGCGGACGGGACATCCGTGGCGGCCTTCAAACTGGCTATCGAGTCAGGATATCGCCAACCTGTTCGAACTCGCGGACTTCGACGTCATCAAACGTGAATGGCGGATTCTGCTGCCCTTTCGCCTGTTCGGATTGGGCCGGCTGATCAACCGCTTCGTCGCCACGCTGCCGCTCATCCGAAAGCTCTGCTTGCGCAATTATATCGTGGCCCGCCCGCGACCGCACAAACCGCTGGGCGACTTATCGACGACGGTTGTCGTGCCGTGCCGCAACGAACGCGGCAATGTTGAAGCTGCAATCACGCGGCTGCCAAAATTTGGCTCCGACACCGAAATTATCTTCATTGAAGGCGGCAGCAAGGACGGCACCTGGGAGGAGATCCAGCGGGTGATCGCGGCTTACCCGCAACACGACATCAAGGCCTTTAAGCAAACCGGCATCGGCAAAGGAGACGCGGTGCGCAAAGGTTTTGCGGAGGCGCGCGGCGACGTGCTGATGATCCTCGACGCCGACTTGACCATGCCGCCGGAAGACCTGCCAAAATTCTACAATGCCCTCGTCGCCGGCAAGGGTGAGTTCATCAATGGCTCGCGGCTGGTCTATCCGATGGAAAGGCAGGCGATGCGCTTTCTCAACCTGCTGGCCAACTATCTGTTCGCCCGGGCCTTCACCTTCCTGCTGAATCAGCGCCACACCGATACATTATGCGGAACGAAGGTCCTGTTGCGCCGCGACTATGAGGAAATCAGCCGTAACCGCGCCTATTTCGGCGACTTCGATCCGTTCGGCGATTTCGACCTTATCTTCGGCGCAGCGCGGCTTAACCTGAAGACGGCCGAAGTGCCGATCCGTTACGCCGCGCGCGAATATGGCGAAACCAATATCTCCCGCTTTCGTCACGGATGGCTTTTGCTGCGTATGGTGATGTTCGCATTCCTCAAGCTCAAAGCGTTCTAGGGCCGAGGATTGAATTGGAAAAAGCACCGGCAAGCTATCGCGAAGTCTGGGGCCGCAAGCCGGTGCTGCGCGCCATTTATGGCGACATCTACCGGCGCATGCTGAAGGCTCTGGCGCCCGGACGTGTACTGGAAGTCGGCGGTGGCTCGGGAAATTTCAAGCTGTTCGCGCCGGATACGATCAGCAGCGATATTCTTCCTGCTCCGTGGCTCGATCTCGTCTGCGATGCACAACGCCTGCCGTTCGCAGACGCAAGTTTTGGCAATATCGTGATGGTCGATGTGCTTCATCATATCGAGCACCCGGTAAAATTTTTTCGGGAAGCGGCGAGACTGCTGCGTCCCGAGGGCCGACTGATCTTTTGCGAGCCGGCGATCACTCCAGTCAGCGGCCTGTTCTACAAACTTTTTCACGATGAGCCTGTCGACATGTCGGTTGATCCGCTAAGCCCCGGCGAGGTGTCGGAGCGGAAGAATCCTTACGATTCAAATCAGGCGATCCCGACGCTTCTGGTAGGGAAATTTCGCGAAGCCTGCCGACAGGCAGTGCCGGCACTCGAGCTTGAGCGCGTCGACCGCTTTGCCTTTGTCGCCTATCCCCTGTCGGGAGGATTTCGTCCATGGAATCTGATACCCACACTAGTGGCCGAGCCTCTCCTTGCGGCGGAATGGAGGCTCCGGCATTTGTTTGGCCGCTTGGCCGCGTTCCGTCTCCTCGCCGTTTACCGGCGAATTCGCTGAAAATATCAGCATGCCATCAACGTCGAACCAGCACGGCCAAGCAGTGATGCCGCCTCAGGCATCGACGCTGTTATGGCGGATATTTCTGGGCGCGCTGGCAATTCGCTGGGGCTACGACGCCGCACTGTTTGCGGCCATGGGGCGTGAGGGCCTGATGGGTGCCGACTCTTACGGCTATCTAGCCAATGCCCAGGCGATGGCGGTGGAAGCGCTGAACGGCACCCTGCGCGGCTGGGCTTGGCTCGGCGCAGACCTTGGCGTCATGCCGCTCTACCCGTGGTTCATCGCGCTCAATGTCGCTGTCTTCGGCTCTTTTGCGCCTCTCACCACCGTCATGCAGCAAGGCCTGATGGATACCTGCACCTGTTACCTGGTATTCCTGATCGCACGAACGCTCCACGAAAGGATCGCCATTCCGGCTGCGGTTGCCGCTGCGCTCAATCCTACACAGATCATACTGAGCGGCCTTCTCTACAACGACACCTTATTCGTGTTCTTCGTCGCCCTGTTCCTGTACGCCGCCATCTCCTGGCTCCGCGGTCCGTCCTGGAGAGCGGCGCTGGCGCTGGGCATCTGTTTGGGCTTGGCGGCGCTGGACCGTATTGTCGTGGTGCCCTGGGTTCCCGTCATCGCGGTCATTCTGCTGACAACGTGGGGCATGATCGGCCGGATCCGCCTTCACCACGTCGCTCAAATCGCCGCGGCAGGCGCAATTGCCGGCCTGTGCATCGCGCCGATCCTCATGCGCAACGTAACCCAGTACGATGCCTGGTCCTTGACGCCGCAGGGTGGCGCCCACCTTGCGCTTTGGGTTGCGCCACTGGTGCGTGAAGCGAAGGATGGCATGCCGTGGGCGCGCGGCAGCGCCGAAATCGAAAATGCCAAAGTCGAGAAATTCGGTCCAGCGCCCACCAACCCATTCGCCAATTCCAGGCAATATGGCGAAATCGGCCGTGAAGAACTGGCGAAGCTCGGAGTTGGCGCAATTGCCAAGGCCTGGGCGAACGGAGCAGCCATCAACCTCGCCACACCCGCTCTGATCATTTCACCGCCGATCGCGCAGTTGCCGCATACCGGCTTCTTTGCAACTCAAGGCAACTCAGTATTCGATAAAGTCACCAATTTTCTATTCCGTTCCAGTAGTGCAGCTTACGCTTGGGCGCTTCTGCTCGGTATCACAGGGGTTATTGTCGTCCGGCTCGTTCAGGTCATGGGAATGGTTGCTATCCTGCGCGAGCGGAAGGCCTGGCCGGGCGCGATAGTGCTGGCGCTATGGGCCGGTTTCACCCTTGCCGCCAACGGACCTATCGCCTCGCCGAAATACCGGTTGCCGATCGAGCCGGTACTATGCGTGCTGACGGGGGCCGGGATTTGGCGGCTGCGAAGCCGCTAGATCGGCAAACAAAAGACAGCAGCTTGAATTAACCCGGTGCATACAGCTTGGCGAAGGCGTCCGCAGCCTGCGCCAGCGTGAACTTTGCGATGATCCGCTCCCGCGCCACCACGCCGCGCCGGCGCCGCTCGGACGCGGGAAGTGCGGCTACTTCGCCAATCGCACGGGCAAATGCCGCCGAGTCACCGGGCGCAACAATCCATCCGATGTCGCCGATAATGCGCCAGGCGTCGCCCACATCGGTTGCAACGGGAACCAAACCCGCGCTCATCCCCTCGGCGATGACGTTGGAAAAGCCCTCCCCGAAGGCGGACGTCGACGCCACGATGTCAGCGGCGGCCAGCAATCTCTCGCTATCGCGTTGCAAACCGAGCGCTCTCACGTTCGGTGGCGCCGATAATTCCTGCGTGCCATCACCAACCATTATCCCGAAAACCTCTGGCACTTGCGCCATCGCAGCGAGAAAATTAGCATGATCCTTCATGGGATCAACTCGCGCTACGTTAATCACCACAACGGCATCTTCAGGAATGCCGAGCTCTGCTCTCACCTTTTCACGAATTGCCGGCGCAGGGCAAAATTTTTCAGTGTTGATGCCATTATCGATTACGGCGACACGCTTTGGCCGAAAGCCGCGTTCGCGATGAAAAGCGAGACCTGCTTCCGAATTGGCGACGACGATATCCGCCGAACGCGAAAGGAGGCCGCTCCACCAAATCAAACGGCCATAACGCTTGTCATCCATATTGGAGGCGCGCAGGTTCCAAAATAGTTTCCGGTCTCGTCTCCCGCGACAGAGATAGTGGCAAATCGTAGCCGCAAGATTGCCGTGATACATCCAGCCCTGGATTATCCTCGGCCGCTTGCGGCCGACCAAATGCACGAGCGCCAACATCGCAGCGGGGAATGAAGCGAGAGAGCTCGCGCCCAAAATCGTCAAGTCCATGCCTGCTGCCCGCAGATCATAAGCAAGCGCGTCTTGCCCGGTGAGTACTACGACATGCTGAGAAATGCCGCGAGCGCGCAACGCGATTGAAAGCTGAACCAACATCCTCTCCGCCCCGCCTGTTCCAAGACCAGTAATGACGTGCACGACTTCGGTCATGTTGCGGGACCGACGACAAGAGCGAGCTGGGTAAACAAAGCAGTCTCATCATAGCGCTGCCGCCACCAGGCGTGAATTGTTCCGCCGTAAGATTCTTGGGCCGTGCGCGATACAATCGAACGGACCGAGATGCCGCGGCCAGTGAACAGGCTCACAACATCCGGGGCCCGCAGCAAATTGATCGCGCGTCCGCGGCGCGCGAAATAATCGTTTGGCGGCTGTTCATACAGACCCTCGAATGGATTGCCGGTCGGATAGTGGTTACCAAAGTCGACAAGATGGAGGAACCGCGTTTTGCTATTCTGGATAGCGGCGAGTTTTGCCACTGTCGCGTCCAGAGGGAAAACATGCTCCAAGCAGGACTGCGAAAGGACAATGTCGGCTGGACCAACAATAGGACTTTTCTCGAAACCAACCGGATGTATGACCATTCGCTCATGCAGCGCTTTTACGAATGTTTGGAAGTCCATACGTGGGCCGTATAACGCGCATAGATCGGAATGGAAGATGCGGAAGTAGCGCTCTATCACCGGCTCGCTAAAGGAGAGGCCGGGATCCCATTCGGGTTCAGCGCTCTCAAACAGCGTAGCGCCACAGAAAATCGCCAATGGCCCAAATCCAGCGAGCGGACCGCAGCCAATTTCGACTGTCCTTCGACCCTCGAAATCAAGCGGCTCCCACGGCATGTGCCGACGAACGACTGCTTCTTGCCGCAGCAGAAGTTCCGCGTAGCGAATTCCGCGGCTGTGTTTTGCCGAGGACAGAAGTTCTGCCGGCGTCCAAGCCGGACCATTGCGAAGCAACGGAAGGCGCCTGCGCAACAGGCGCCAGGTTTCCAAGGGCGTCAGAGCGAGCAGATAATTTAAACGTGACATGCAAGAAATGATGAGTTGCTTTTTGAAGCCGAGCCTGCGTTCGTTACTCTGCAAGTATGCTCGCGAACTTTGTACTCGCCTGTTCTAGCTTATAGCAGCTTGGCAGCAGCGATGGATACAGGTTTCGATCCAAACGCGGAGCAACGGCCAACATCGCGGTGACGAACGCGGCGCCGGATTGCGCCAGGGTCACCGCGCCCGTCGCCGCTTGCGCCGCGATTTCAGTAATGCCCCCTGATTCTGGAGTCGCTATCACCGGCGCGCCACATGCGAGCGCCTCCAGAGCGACGTTCGGCAAGCCTTCCCAGCGCGAGGGTAGAAGCAACGCGTCCGCACCGGCGATCCAAGCTCCCGGCTGTGGCTCGAATCCTGCGAGAACGGCACGCCCCGCGAGACCCAGGCCTTCGATCTGCTGCTGGAGCTTGGCATGCAGTTCGCCCTCGCCGAAGATAACCAGATGGGAATCCCCGGGTAATTGAGCAAAGTCTTGAAGCAGGCGATCGAAACCCTTTTGCTCGGTGAGGCGTCCTACAGCCACAAAACGCCGCCCGGTGCCGGAGCGGCGCTTAGGTTCTTCCGCTTCCGCCCTTATTGTCTTTTCGTCAACCGGATTATTAATCACGGCGATGCGCTTGCGATCCAATCCGTAAGTCGCGGCAAGTTCTTCAGCCAAAGAACTTGCCGGACAGATAATCTTATCTGCCCATGGATAGAGCAGCCGATAGGCCAAGTAATACGCCAAGCGGCCAACATTACTTTGGGCGTGGTGCCGCGGCGTATTGGCCTCCCGAACGATAAACCGCGTCCGCGAAGGCAGAAACGGCTTTGTCAGCAGCAAGCCGGCATTCACATAGGCGAGAGTCGATACGATCACATGCGGACGTTCTCGGCGCAGCGTTCGGATAAGTTTCGGCAGCGCCGCTCTTAAACTCGATCGCTCAACCGAAATCACCGGCATATCCGCCGGCACAAGCGATCGCCACGCGCCACTTGCCTCAAACACAACAAAAAACGGGGAAAACCGAGCGCGGTCGAGCCGCGACGCCAGCGTAATCATGACTTTCTGCGCACCGCCACCTGCAAAAGATGGAAGAACGAAGGCGATCGAAATCAGCGTGGGAGCTTTCGTGTGCACGATGTTGACCAGATTTATTAAAAGATAAAGCGCGCGAAAATCGGCAGAATTGACAGCCCCGGTGGCACCACGTAATGAGCACTCACTCGCGTTGATCTATTCAATCGCCAAGATCGAAGCAGCAATGTCATACCGCGGATTGAAAGTTCTGGTGACTGGAGCGGATGGTTTCATCGGCTCTCACCTGGCTGAAGCGCTGGTGCAGGACGGCGCAAGCGTGACGTCGCTAGCGCTCTACACCGGCCTCGACCAACACGGCTGGCTGGACGGAATCGATCCAAAACTCCGCGCGGCGATGCGGATCGTGCGCGGTGACGTCCGCGACGGCGCGATGACGGGCCGGCTCGTCAAGGGGCATGACGTGGTGTTTCATCTCGCTGCTCTGATCGCCATTCCGCATTCGTATGAAGCGCCGTTCTCCTACATCGACGTCAATGTGACAGGCACGGCTAATGTTCTGGAAGCCGCACGCACGCATGGCCTTAAGCGTGTCGTTCACACGTCAACCAGCGAAGTCTATGGGACGGCTCAGACCGTCCCGATCGCCGAAACCCATCCGCTGGTCGCCCAGTCGCCGTACGCGGCAAGCAAGATCGCAGCCGACAAGCTCGCGGAATCTTATGCGCTGTCTTTCGACCTTCCCGTCGTCATCTTGCGCCCGTTCAACACCTACGGTCCGCGGCAAAGCGAACGCGCGGTCATTTCGAGCGTCATTCGTCAGTCGCTCGATCCGCGATGCGACGCCATCTGTATCGGCGATGTGACGCCGGTCCGCGACTTCAACTATGTCGACGACACGGTCGCGGCTTTTCTGCGCATCGGGACCGCCGCGGGCATCGAGCCGGGACGGGCTTATAATTCCGGAACCGGCATAGGCGCCACAATTGCCGAGATGATCGACATCGTTCGTGCAGCAACCGGCGCCAACAAGCCGATCAAATCCGAAGATGACCGCAACCGTCCAGCAAAATCCGAGGTTCGGAAGCTGATCGCCGATGCCCGTCAGCTCACGGCGGCAACCGGATGGAAGCCTCGCTCCGACCTGCGGACCGGTATTGCAGCGACCGTGAGCTGGTGGCGCGAGCGGATCGAGTCCGGGCGCCTGCGATCCGACGCAAGCTATATGCTTTAAACTAGCTGCCGGCCTTATGAGTGAGGCAGTGCGTCGCGAGCTCGCGGTCAAGAAAAGCCGCCCGTTCGGCGAGAAAACGGCGAAGCCGCTCTTCAGGCGGCAATGCAGGCTCGGTCCACCAGAAGGGATGAACGAGCAACTGTAGCGCCCGCCCCTCCGCGATGGCGGCGTGGTCGAGCGGCGCCCCGTACCGCCAGGCACCGCGCGAATCGGAGCAATAGCCCATATCGCGTACATAGCGCGGTGCGTAGGCATTAATGCGGCCCGCAACCCGGTCGGCGGCACCGATCAGATTTTTCGCAGGCCGATGGAAGCTCAAGACAGCGACCGGTTGGCCGATGACTGCTTCCAGGAGAGAGCATTCGTCTCCGGCAGCACCTTCGATCCGTTCCTCGGCATAGAGCGCTGCATCGAAATGCAGTCCGATGGTATGTCCCAGACTGCCAATCCGCCGGAGCGCCGCAAGGCCTTCGCCGGACAGCGGGTTGTAGAATTCCGTCCGGAGTAAGACAAAATACGTGGACGACAGGCCGAGCGTGGCTTCCTGCTCGGCCATCGCAAGGGCCGCGTCGAGTGAAAAATCGACGTCGTGCCGGACGATCAAATGGCGCTGGCTCGGATCAACATCGGAGAAGCCTCGTGTCTCATAGCCACGGTCGCGGATCGTCGCGATCATGCCAGCGTAGGCCTGCGGAGAGAATTCCCTTGCGTCGGAAGCCGGCGCCATTGTCATGCTACCGCCTTCAGCCCGCGCGCGCGCACCGCGTCCTGCCAAAGTTCAAGGAGGTCGCCTGCCCGGTTCCGCCCGTCGCACAATTCAGCAATGCGAGCCCGCGCAGCGGCGCCCAGGTGCTTGAGGAGCGTCCGATCCGAATGGAGCTTGAGTAGATGCTCGGCCACCGCGGCGGCGTTGTAGACCGGCATCAAGATTCCGGTCTTCCCGGTTTCGACAAACCGCTGGTATTGACCAATCGACAGCACCGGCAGACCCGCGGCAAGCGCCTCGATGATGTCGCGGCCCCAAGGATTATCCTCGCGCGTTGGCTTCAGGAGCATATCGCACGCCGCCAACACGGTTTCGGGTGCCGCCACATGGCCGAGAAACAGAAACATGTCGTCAACGCCCCTTGCCGCAGCATAGTCCGCGAGCGTACCGCCGGCCCGCGCAATGCGGCCGAGTTCGTTCGGCAGCGAGCCCTGCAACGACATATCGCCGGCGACCACGAAAAGAACATCCCGCCGATTGCGGACAGCAAGCGCCTCGGCAATCTCCACCGCCCGGTCGATACCTCGGACATGGGCGTAGTTGGCAAGAACCGCCACCTTGAGGCGGCGGTCATCCGGTATGGCCGGGTGGCGGCGCGCACTGCCGGTATCCGTCGCGATATTGTAAATGACCGAACCCGGAACCGCGCGTCCGAGCACCCGCTCGACATTTTCGCGCTCGTTTTCGGTGATGAATGCAAACCGGTCGATCCCAGCGGCCATCCGCCGCCGCTGCCAACGGCCAAACACGTTGTCTGGAATCATGGTGCGCACATGCATGGTTTGCGCCCCGTCATGCCGCCCGCGCAAGAAGCCGGCCAAGCCGGCCAACCCTTCATGATTGAAATGGACGACATCAAATCGCTGCCGGACGAGTACGGCCAATTGCGTGGCTTCCGAGCGCCACAGCGCCATCTCCCGCCAGAAACGGGCATAGCCGACCAAGTTGCGTGACGCCTTGGGGAGGCTGTTCATCCGCGGCATGCCTTCCATCACCCGGCATGGAATTCCGAGTTCCGCGTAACGCTGCCGTATCGGACCATCCCGGCGGCACCAAACCTCTGGCTCAACCGCGTCCCGATCCATGTGGCGCAGGGACTCGAACAGACTGCGCGACGAGCCCCCAAACCCGCCCTCGATATCAAGGCAAAGAACCCGTAAGGAGCGCGAACTCATATGGCGCTCGACATCAAGACACCGGACGCATGGCGGCGGCTGGAACGTTTTCTGCTTCGTTCAACAGCGCCAATACCGCTTCCGGCCCGCAGTTCAAGAGCGCGTCAAGCACCGACAAACCCGGCAGGAAATCGCCATGCCTTTGCGGATACGTCGCAAATTCATTGTTGATGAAGCGAGTTTCAATTCCCAGCAATTTGAGGTTGTCGACATCGAGATACCGCATCGACCCCGCACCCGAGCCGGTCAAATATGTCGCGGCGCCGAGTTCGGTCAGAATGGGAGCAATGGAATTCGCGTTGCTCAGGCCATGCCGCATGGCCGACGCGCGGACAAACTTTACCCGGTCCGGTGCCAGGAATTCGCTGATGGCCCGGATGATCTGAATGTTCAGGTCTGCGATCAGTTCATGCTTTTGGCCAAGGGCGTCCTCTAGAAGGCCGATGACCGGCCTCAGCCAGCGGCTGCCTCCATAAGCGGACGTCAACGTTGCGAGGTGCTTGCGGCCCCATGGCCCGGGGACGATCTTGGCGTCTTTTATCAAGGTCAATGGCCCGGATTTGATCGTCGGAACCGTGAGCCAATGAGAGCCGGAAGGAAGCTTGACCGCGCTGCGCGAGACATAGCTCTTGCCCATCGGCATTTGCACGTTGTCGAAAAATACGAATGTGTCGCACGCTAGAATTTTTCGGAAATATCCGAGCCACGGCACGTAATTCGGTTGATGAATGGCGACAATCGTCATAATGCAAGAGTCCGCCGCATCAGGTCATAATCTTTGTCATGGCCGGCATTCTCAAAGCCGTGACGACGGTAGAAACGCGATCCAGCTTGGTTGGAGGCCACGACCTTAAGCGTGATCTCGGTACATCCCTGCTGGATACAGCGCTCTATGGCCGCTTCCAACATACGCCCGCCCAAGCCGCGTCCGCGCTGATCGGCTGCCATCATGAAATGATGCAGATGCGCGCGATGCGATGACTTACGCGAGAGAATTGCATAGCCAACCGGCCGATTTTCCAACCATGCGGCCAATGACAATTGCCATTTGTCGGTAAGCTCTTGCAGGAAATGCGTTCGTCCCCAGTATTCGCCATCCACGTCGCGCGCGATATCGATGAAGGCTTCGACGTGAGCGCTAAGCTCGTCTTTGCTCAAGGAACGGATAGTCGGGATCGCACTCAATGTGCTGCATCTTCGATGACGGAATCGAGCCAGCGCCATAGCTTCGCATCCTGTTGTCCACTGTGAAACAGCAGATTGAAGGTGCCGCCATATCTTCGGCATACCTCCACCGCCCACCGCGAATCCGCAACGGCCTGGTCGATTGAAAGGTCCCGATACTTTCCTCCGAACATCCCAAATTCCATCACCGCGGTCGAAAGCTGCTTCAGCGGCATGGTGCGGCGCGCGACCAGATCATAGGCCTGATGCGGACGGCACGTTCCGCTACGGAAGCCTACGGCTTCGGGATAGGCCAAAGTGCAATCAAGCGTCATTCCCGCATCCGACCAAATGCGCGGGGTGATCGCGCAGTCGTAACGCAAGACGTGGTGACGGCCTTCCCGCAGCGGCACGCCAACGATGGCTTCGACTCCATCGCGTTGTCGCATCCATTCCGCCGCGTCGTCGAAGGTATGAAAGCCGGGATGGAAGCCAAGAATATGGCCGCGGGCGCGGATTTCCTCCGTCACTTTGCGAAGCAGGACTGGCAGCCGCAGCACGTAGGGGCTATCCATCGAATCGTCCGACGGTCCGAGGAAATAGAAGTGACTTTTTATACCCTTACGTTCCGACAGCGCCATCAGGCGTCGCATCGAAATCCAGGGCTCGCCTGCGAAATAGGCGTGCCGCAGGCGCCGCCACGCCGCGGCCGGACGGCCACGCTTGACAACATCGCCGAGCGCATTGCGCAGTGGTTCGAGCGGGCGATGATAACCTCGTAGCATGTCGACATCGTGGGTGAACATCACCTCGTAGCGCGTACGCTGTGGCGGATCTGGATCGCCAGTGAGCGCCGCAACGATGTCGCGCGCGGCCTGATCGGCAACCGGATAGAGCCGGGAATTCTGCGGCGCGATCAGGGCCGCGTTCACCGGAAATCGCTGGTAACGGTCGCGCTCCGGGTAATCCCGCTCCTCGACCCGAGACAGCATGAAGAAGATCAGCCCAAGCGCGTCGTACGAAAGCGGAGAACTCGCCGGACTCGTACGATCCGGCGGGAGAAGTTGACCGCGACAAATCATCGGCTTCAAAGCGGCGCGATTGGGATGGATTCCCTCGCTGTTAATTTTCACCCCGGCCGGAAACAGGACCGCAGGTATTCTGACCGCCCCTGTCGGCCCGCCAGAACCATAGTGCAGCACGCGCTCGGCCCTATCCACGCGCCGGACATGGTAGCAGGCATCGAGGAAACCGCAGACGTGCTCGATCTCCGGACGGAATGACTCGAGTCCGGCAGCGATGGATAGATGATAGGTGATATCAGGCATCAGCGATCAGCAGCTTTCGGAATTCTGAAGGATCGGCCGGCTGTTTGCGCAGGAGCGCATCGGCAAGTTCATCTGCGTCAATCGTTGGTAGATTACGGACATCCCAGCGCACTTTAATGACCCGGCAGCGTCTCTGGATCAGCGGCTCCACCGTGGCATTGAAGCGCGTGACGCCAAAATCAATCAGCGTGATCGGGCGGTCCGTGCAAACAGCCTCCCAAAAGGTGGTCGATTGCGGCAGGTCATAGAGAAAGCCGTCGGCGTCATCCCTGATCTCTTCAAAGCGCCGGTATTCGACAGGGCCGGCATCTTCCAGCGGATGCCGGCCGCCTTTGAGAAGACCCTCGGGGTGCGGCTTGCTGATCAGATCGATGGGCAGGCCCTTCGCCCCCTCGACCAACCTCAGTTGCCAATCGAGATACACCGGATCGGGCAGGTAAGTGGGGACGTGCTGCCGCAGGCCGCGAAAGATCGAAGCCATGTAGTAGATGCGGGGCTTCCGACGAGCGCCATTGCCGGCGCCGCGAACCGGAACGCGGAAGGTCGGATCGCCATGCCCCGCCACCAGATGCGTCTCGCCGAAGGGCCGGCTGGCAGCCAGGGCGCCGGTCCGCGCGACAGCCTCGACACAACCGGCCGTGGGCAGAATGTAACGATCGTTTACCGAAAGCTCGCGGAGCGCGACCTGCGCGGGATCGTCGATCATGCTGAGAGAGCCGCCGTGATCGAAGCCTGTCGTCGTGCCGCCGCGCCGCCTCACTTCGATGGCAATAGCACGAACCGCATAGGGCCCGGCGGAGCCGGCCCACAGCGAGCGCGGCAGCTTCGGAAGGCGTGACAGACCGTCAAGATCGCGTGCCGCCCGCTCGACGATGACCGGCGCGCTTTGCCGATAGATCGCAAGCATCCGCTCCAGTGTGGCCGGCGCTACCTTGTAGATGCGGGCGAGCAGAGTTTCGTAACGCCCGACAACATCGCGTACCTGTTCTTTATTGTTTTGCGGCGATGCAAGTCGCCGGCCATTGAGAAGGATATGCTCAGCGTGGTGGAAGGCTATCGCTGCCCAGGATTTTGCCGCGACATCGCGCATCAATGCATTGTGCGATATCGCCACATGGTCAGGCGCGATCATCGCTCGCGCAAGACGCAAGGGAGACTTCGCCCAGTTCGCGGCACGGGCGAGCTGCCGCGCCCAAGCCAGGTTGATATTCTGGTCTTTCTTCCGCGCCGGAACCGCGGGCTTCAACTCCGCGAGCGGAAGGGCGCCGCAAAGATATTGAAATTCAGGCGTGCCGCCGGAGAACTTGACGTTTTCCCGCGCAGCGCCTTCCGCGAGCAGCGCCAGTTCGCCTATCGTCCGGATCAACGAACCAAGGGGGCCCTGGACCAGCAGCGCAAGCCTGCGCGCAGCCGGATCTGATATGTTCGCGATGAGGCCAAGGATCGACGAGAGCGTAGCGAGCTGCGTCTCGCGAAGCGAAAGGTAGGCGACCGGCCACCGGAAATCGCTCCGCCAGGCGGCGCTGGCCACCGCGGACTCCAGGTCAAAGGGGACGAGAGCCATTACCGCATTGCTCTTGACGCTCGCGCGCTCGCTCATCGCGCCGGCAACTGCTTGCAGGCTCTCAGGCGGTCGAGAATTTGCCCGGCAACAATTCTGTTCCCCGCGCCGAGCAGATGGCGCGTGTCATCCCAGACGCGCTCCTGCACGCCCTCGAATGGCCGGCTGACATCGGCAAAGCAGAAACGCGCATCGCCGCCCGCCTGCGCGGCGCGTTCCGCCAACATGCGCCGCGCGCCATCCCAATATAAGGCGCGGAGTTTGATCTCCGAGGCGCTTAGCGAATTGAATACTTCCTTTTCGACCGCCGCGAGCGGCTTGTTGTCCGTCGACATCGCGGGCTGGAGGAGAAACGCTATCCGGAAGTTATAAATCTCCGCGGCCTTCATCATCAGCTTGACGCTGTTGCCGTAGCTGCCGACCGCAGCGTTGACCGGAATGGAATAGTCCGGCGCTTGCGTCCTCGCCTCCAGCGCTTTCTTCCTTGTGCCCAATGCCCCGCGCAGGACATCTTCGGTCTTTTCATAAACTCGCCCAATGAAATATGTCATCGCCAGCTCGTCGACAAAGCAGCCTACCGCTCTGCCGACGTTTGACGTGAACATCGTCACGGGTGAAAGGATGGTAAAGCTGCCGCGCAGGTAGCGCGTATCGCCGTCGTGCCGGAATGTGCGAATGGGGTCCATGACTCTCCCTTCGCGATCGTAATCATTCCATGCACGAATGATGTCGACGGCCCCACCGTAGGAAACAACAAGATCCGGCTGATAGGTGACAAGCTCGGAGATCAGGTAGAGATATTCCTGCGACGACTGGTAGCCGCCCACGCCCGCGTTGATCACTTCCACCCGCTCATAGCCAGGAGGAAGTTTCCCGGCAAGATCCTTCTCCAGTTGCTCACGGAACTGCGACACCAGATTCTGCTTTGGACTTTCCGCGCCATCGCCTTCGACTGACGAGGCGCCTGTCACGATGACCCGGAAGGTTCCAGGTGGTTTTGGGCGGGCGTAGAAATAATCGTAGTCGCCGGACGACAGAAAGCCTTGGGCATTAGTAAAGCGCCAGCCGGTGACATTATCGACCTTATAGGGCTGCTTCAGCATGCCGACGCTAGGCGCGGGTCGCCACCCAAGTAACGTATCCGGAAGCGTCCATTGCGCGGCAACGCATATATTCGAGTTGGGGCCGAGATAGCGCGCTTTGGTGTATTCCTTAATCGGATTTTTGAAGACAAAGGGCGACACCAGATAACGCGTTACGAAAAACTCATCGAGATAGCGATACGATTGCACCCCACGAAGCCAATACCAGCCGAATACCGCTGCCAGCGATAGACATTCAACGACTATAAGGCCTGCAAAAACCGCGATAATGCGCCGCCGCCATCGCCCCGGCTTGCGCGGCCTGTTGAGCCATCGTTGATAAAGAAGCTCGAAGCGATTGTTTTCGAGCCCTGGAGGCGAAGCGCTCATGATGTCATCTCGTGTTGCCGCGGAGTTTAGAAATCAAAATAGATGAACGCGGCGGAACTTCCGGCGCTGACGGTGATGGCAAGAGTCCACAGCGCGGCAAGCATGGCCCCGGTCACGACAAGGGGAAGCCTGCGAACAGCCATGCGGACGCGGCGGTGGTCATCAAATGCGTGCAAAATCAATGCTATAGAGATCAAGAAGATCGGGAAGGCATAACTTGCGGCCCCTCCCAACGAGACACCGGAGACAGGCGCGAAAAGCGTCTGAAAAATCGTGCCGGCGGTACCGATGTTCGGCGAACGGAACGGAATCCACGCCAGTGTAACGAAATGGAACGTGAGCAAAAGTCCGAGCACATAAGGAAGCCGCAAGCGCGGCAAGAACAGCCGGGCCAAGTGATTGACCGCCACGCCCACGCCATGCAGCATACCCCACAGAACGAAGGTCCAGTTGGCCCCATGCCATAGGCCGCCGAGAGCCATCGTTGTCAGGATCGCGAATATCTGGCGCGGCAGACCGCGGCGGTTCCCGCCCAACGGGATATAGAGATAGTCACGCAGCCAATGCGACAGCGTGATGTGCCATCGCCTCCAGAATTCTATGATCGAGGCCGCGGAATACGGCCGGGCGAAATTGTTGGGCAGCTTGATGCCGAGCAGGATGGCGAGGCCGATCGCCATGTCGGTATAGCCGCTGAAATCGCAATAGATCTGGACCGAGAAACCATACACCGCCACCATGGCGTCCAGCCAGCCAATCTTAGCTGGATTGGAGAAGATGGGATCGATCGCGGCAGCGATCGGATCGGCGAATACGAGCTTCTTCACCAAACCAACTGTGAAAATTGAAATACCGGCCAGGAAGCTGGCGGACAGCCACGACCTGGGTCGCTCAAGCTGCGGAATGAGTTCGTGCGGACGAAGGATCGGTCCTGCAATCAGATGCGGAAAGAAAATCAGATGGCCAGCAAGATAAGCCGGCCGCCGTTCAACCGGAAATACGCCGCGGTACACATCGACTATATAGGCAATCAGCGTGAAGGTTATAAATGACACGCCGAGCGGCAGCGGCAGATCGACGACCCGGTTTTGTGCCGGCAACACCAACCCGAGAACGTCCCGGTAGAAAAAATTCGTGTATTTGAATACCGCGAGCGGAAGCAGGAGTGCCACAACCACTGCCGCCAACCGCCACTTGCGCGAGCGCGCCGTTTTCGCCCGATCAATCCACAGCGCCCCTGGAAAAGCCGTCGCGAGATAAAGCGGTGGAATCCAGAAGTATCCAGGGAACCAGTAACTGTAGAAGATCAATCCTCCTATGATAATCAAATAGATTCGCTGCCGCGGCGGAATGGCCACGTGCAGGGCGAAATAGAGAGAAAAGAAAAGGAAAAAAACAGGCGAGCTGAAAAGCATTCGGAGCCGCTATATCATTTCAAAACTGGATAAATGGCCTTAGCCATCAATTCATGCCCAAACGCATTCGGATGCGGATCGCCGGGCATGGCCCATATTTTCTCAGGCGTTTGTCCCGTGAAGATGGGCAGCAGGTCGATGTAACGGAAACCCCGTTCGCGTGCGACTTGCTCCATCTGCCGATGGATAAAGAGAAATGGATAGTTCGTCAGATTATGGACGTCGGGCTGCATCGCGAAATAGACACGAATTTTATGTGCGTCTGCGTAGGCCTTGAGCTGATCGAGGCTCGCCAGCATTTCGCGGTATCCCTCGGCATCCGTGCGGTAAACATTCCGGTAATGCGCCTCGAGATTGGCCTCTCCCGTCGGATCAAATTGCCGGTGCATCGCTTCCCATAAAGTGACGGCAAGCTCGCTGTTTCTGAGCAGAATATTCCCGCCTCCGGGCGGCAATACTTCCGCGTCCCGGAGGAAATAGTGAACCATGATATCGGTCGGCTGGACCTGGGTTAGACGGCGCAAAAACAGATTCACATATCGAACCGCGTTGTAGTTTCCGATGCCGGCGTTGAGAACCTCAACGTCCTGGCCATCGCTGCGGAACATCTCTTGCAGGCGAGCTGTAACCGTATCTTTTTCCTCAACGCCCCATCCCAATGTGATCGAACCCCCGAGAAAGAGAATCCGGCGGATCCCCGGCTTGAGCGGACCGATCGGCCCGCCGCGCATGCCCAGCTCGTTTGTGCGAATTTCGACATTTTCCAGAAGCGCGCGGCTGTTGGCCAGATGCTCGTGACCAAGCTGCTCAATGTCGCTTCGTTGCTTGAGCTCCTTCGAATAACGCCACATCTCGATATTGTAGTTCTGGCCGGAGCTGTTCTTGATCCGCAGCACAGCCTCTGCAATGCCCAGGGAAACAAGCAATGAAGCAAGCAGAAGAACAACCTGCAGAGTCCATTCGCGGAGTTTCATTGGGTCAACCTGGAAGGAAATCAATCACTGCGAGGGCACGGCAGAGAGCGGATGCGATCCCGGCCGGTCGCCGTGCGAGCGGATCACATTGATAGCAAGAAGCTCGGGATTCTTTTTGATGACCGCGGCAATGTCCTGCCACCGCATTGTCTCCGCGAGATTGCATTTTTCAGCCAAGGCCTGAAGGAATAAAAGATCCTCCGGGTAGTCGATGGTCCAGCGCATTGAAGCCGCGTCGCCTCCTGGGCCATTCAGACTCGCTTTCACAAGCCGCGGATTATTCCGCATCCATGGAGTCACGTGTTCCCTCTCGTAAGGCGTATGAGCTTGCGCGTGGGCTTCGCGCAACGCCGCTACGGTAAAGATCTCGCAATCCAATCCATGCGGCCACGTCGCCGTGAGGTTCGTGGCTGCGTAATCCGCCTGCTTGGCTTGACGCAGACGGATCAGATCGGTGCAGACAAACGGATCCAGTAAGGGGCAATCGCAGGTAATACGCATGATGATTGTCGCATCGAGCATCGCGGCAGCCTGGACATAGCGGTCCAGTACATCGTCGGGCGAGCCACGATAGACCTTGTTGCCGGTTCGGGCCGCTTCTTGCGCGAGAGCATCATCGGATGGATCGGTCGTGGTTGCGCAGCACACGACATCGACGCCCGCGATCGCTTGTGCGCGGGACAGCACGTGCGCCACAACGGTGTGACCCGCCACAGTTTTCAAGACCTTGCCCGGAAGACGGCTCGACCCCATGCGGGCCTGGGCGATTACGGCGACACGCTCAGTCATTTGATTTCGAATGTTGTCCCCTGCCCGTCATATCGGCCCCGAGCGCAAGCAAAAAAGCTCTGAAAATCAGCCAGTTTGCGGCAAGGGTTCGGGCAAACCGGGGCACGCCCTGGCGTGGACGGATGGGAACCGGAACCAGAGTGACCCGCGCACCATCGCGCAGGCTGGCCAGCGCCAGCTCTGTGCCGATCATTTGGCTCCGGTCGAAATAGCCGAGACGGCGATAGAGTTCGACCCGGTAAGCCTTTATACCGCAAAGGATATCAGGCACGCCAAACCGCCACTTCGTATAGAGACTAAACAACATTTCCGCGAAACGGGCCGAGCGCGGCCGGACGCCCAGCGCCAGGTCGGAGGTGCGCGCCACCAGCGGCGCGATGAAACGTTCCAGCACGCCTGCGTCGTGCTGACCATCGGCGTCGAAGGTTACGATCACCGTCGCTCCCTGCGCCGCCGCGGCCGCAAAGCCGGAACTTAAAGCCGCATCGTAACCGCGGTTTGTTTCGTGGCGCACCACTTCGGCGCCCGCGGCGCGCGCGGCCTTGGCCGTCTCGTCAACCGAACCATCATCGACCACGAAGGGCGTCCCGAAAGACTTTACCGATCGCACGACATCCGCGACGGTCGCGGCCTCGTTCAACGCCGGAATAACGACGGCTACGCTCACTGGACGTCCGTCAGACGGACGCAATCGCCGGCCGGAATATCGCGCTGCGCGCTGCGGCCGATCAGCTCATTCATCCGATAGGGCGGCAAAGCATCGGCAGGGCACGGCCGCAGCACGATGAGATCGTCAGCCGAGATTCGCGTTCCCGCGCGAATTTCGTGCTTGGTTCGCACGGCCCGCCGTTGCAGCACCACGGTCTGCGCCTCATTGTCCATGACCCGCTTTTCAGACGGGCCCAGCGCCAATTCAAGTTCCCGCGTCCGATCGACCATGTCACGCCAGGCCGCGGGTGACATCGAGAAGGCATGATCCGGGCCAGTGCGCGATATATCGTCGGTAAAATGCTTTTCAACGACCCGCGCTCCAAGCGTAACCGCGCCCAGCACCGTGGCATGGCCCGGCGTGTGATCCGACAAGCCGAGCACAACGCCGGGAAACTCAGCGCTATAAGCCTTGAGAACATTCAGTGCGATAAAGCGGAAGTTCTCTAGCGAAGCCGTGTAGTTGGTATTGCATTGCATGAGAACGATGTCGCGCGTGTGCCGCTGCGCCACCTCCATGGCCAGCCGCACCTCGGGCAGATTCGCGGCACCCGTCGCAATCAGTAACGGTTTGCCGTCGCGCGCCATCCGTTCGATATTTTCATGCCAGGTTATGTCTCCGGAGCCGACCTTCCAGGCGCACACATGGGGCGAAAGGTCGCCGATCAGATCCAGGTCATAAGGCGCGGTGAAATAGTCGATACCGGCTTCGTCACAAGCAAGCTTCAGCTCTTCGGTCCACTCAAACGGTAATGACGCATCTTTGTAGACTTCGAATACGCTTTTTTTCCAAGATGCTTGATGGGATTGCTGGCCACCTAGATTCTTGAAGCCGTAATCCGATACGATCGTCTCTGCGCGAAAGTTTTGAAATTTAGCGGCATTGGCCCCCGCCTCAGCGCAAAGATGAATCAATTCCTTCGCGCGCCCAAGATCGCCGTCGTGATTGGCGGCGACGTCGGCAATAAAGTAAGTCGGATGATCAAGCCCGACGGTATGGCGGCCGATCTTGAATGCCTTGGTCATAGTTTCCTGATCTCGTCCGCCAGGGTGGGCATGGGCCGGCCGAACGCTTTCTCGATCCGCGACACGTCCATGCGCATGTCCAGCGGCCGTGGCGCGCGCGCCGGCAGCGACGTCGATTGAGTGGGCCGCGCGCCATCTGTCGGCAACCCCAGATGATGTGCGACCGCCAGCGCAAAGTCGCATTTTGACATGCCGCCATGACTGCCGAGATTGAATGTGCCCGTCATTTTGCGCCGAATAGCCTCAACACAAATCGCCACTACGGTTTGGATATGCAATGGCGAGAACAGGACATCGGAGAATAACGGAACCGGCTCACGCGCACGAAATTTCTGGATCAGGAAATCGACAAGACTTGACGCTTTGGCGGCGCGCGATACCCCGAATAAATTGGTTCTCAGCACAAGCGTAGATGCGTGGCGCCGCGCAGCTTCTTCTCCCGCGAGCTTGCTGGATCCATAGACATTAACCGGCCCTTCGTGCCCCTCAACATGCGGCGCGCCTGAACTGGGATAGACCTGGTCTGTGGAAATATAGAGAAATACCGCTGCTTGCGGCAAATATTTGACCACATTCGCTGTTGCGTCACGGTTTATTTTCTCTGCAAGCGCCGGCTCTCTCTCGCAAAGATCGACATCGGTAAGCGCCGCCGCATGGACGACAACGTCAGGCTTCGCATCATCCAGCAAGGCCCGAACCGCGTTGGAATCCGTCAGATCGCAGTTGCGGTCGGAGGAACTGCGCGCCGTGCCAATCACCTGTCCAAGCGCGTTGAATGCGTCCACGAGATAAGGACCGAGAAAACCGGTCGCGCCGGTGACAAGCACAGTACTCATCACTCGAACCGAAATAGTGCATGGACTTCGGACGACTGCTTGCGTTTGTCTATGACGAGTTGAAGCTCGTCGAGCAGCGGCGCGAATGTCTCATGCCAGAGGCCATTCATTTCGCGCGTGGGCGGCGATTTGTCCAACGTGACCGCGACGCTTCGAAATAGGTCCATGATGTCCGCGCCAAACCACCATTCGGCAATGCGAGTCATGCCGTATTCCCCGGCCATCCATTTTAGCGACGAATCGGTGAAAAGATGGGTGTGAGCGGCGGCCAAATGGCGCGGCATCACGTGCGGAAACGCCATTTCCAAGAATGGGGAGATGCTGAACAGCGGCACCGAAATATAAAGATATTTCACATTCGGATTGGCCTTAAGCTTCGCCAGGATATCGCGCGGATGCCGGACGTGCTCAAGGACGCCGATCATCGATACGACATTGCTTTGAAGCCCCTGCACCACGCTGCCAAGCGCATCAAGCTCATGTTGCTGCACGAAGCGGCCAGACAGCATGTGAGCTGCGAGCTCGACCTGAGCCGCTGAAACCTCATAGCCCGTCACATGCTGCAAGCCGCAAGCTTTCAGTGCGGCAACAAAATACCCCGACCCTGCTCCAAGATCGGCGTAGTATGCCTTTACGGGATCGGTTCCATCCTCGCGCAGCGCATCGATCAGGAATTTAGCCTTCGGCACGTAAATCTGCTCGACCCGCTTGAAATACGCCTCCCGATCGGCGGAGTGATAGGTCTTCGCGTAGTCACGGCCCTGGTCGTCAGAATAGATTGCAGCGCAGAATTCCTCGGTATCCTCATGCGCGCCATTGAGATGGCCGCAGCGCGAGCAAAATAAATACGCGACGCCGTTGGATTGGAACTGCCTCTTTTCCGGCAGGGTCTGGTCGCACAGCTTGCAGCGAGTCCGCCGCGGCTGCGCGGCATAGAGACTATTGATGCGAAGCAGGTCGTCGCGAAGGCGGTCGTTGGAATCGAAGAAATCCTTCTTGAACCCCAATACGTCCTGAGCGCTTTTTCCAAAGCGGATCACGCGACTTCCTTCGGTGCCGCGGCCAGAAGACGGCGGATGCCTTCAGGATCGAGCCACAGGTCATTATGGTCGGAAACGTATTCGAATTCCTCGTCTACAGGCCGCCCCTCATCACCCGCGATGACGTATTTCGGATTGACAAGCTTGCGGATGGTTGTCGGGCGGATCAGGTAGCGATCCTTAAATTCGAGCGTGTTTCGCGCATCGTCCCGCGAAATCAGCATTTCGTGTAATTTCTCGCCCGGGCGGATGCCAATGATCTTATGCGGCGCGCCGGGCGCCAGGACATTTGCAAGATCAATCACCTTCATGCTCGGAATTTTCGGGACAAAGATTTCCCCCCCCTGCATGCAGTCGATGCATGACAAAACGAATTCGACGCCTTGCCGCAAGGTGATCCAGAAGCGTGTCATCCGAGGATCGGTGATGGGGATTTCCTTTGCCCCATTCGCGATCATGGAACGGAAATGCGGCACGACACTGCCGCGGCTATCAAACACGTTGCCGTAGCGGACAATCGAAAACTTCGTCGATTGACTGCCGCTAAGATTGTTGGCGGCAACGAACAGCTTGTCCGCGCACAGCTTGGTCGCGCCGTAAAGATTGATGGGATTGGCCGCCTTATCCGTCGACAAGGCCAGCACCCGCTGCGCGCCGCAATCGATGGCGACGTTGATGACATTTTCAGCGCCGATGACATTGGTCTTGATTGCCTCAATCGGATTGTATTCCGCGACCGGTACATGCTTGAGAGCGGCGGCGTGGATCACGACCTCAACACCATGCATGGCGCGCGCCAGGCGCTCGGCATCACGCACATCGCCGATGAAATAGCGTAGAGACGGATGCTTCTCCGATGAAAACTCTTGCGCCATTTCGTATTGTTTCAGCTCGTCGCGGCTGTAGATGACAAGCCGGCGCGGCCGATGGCGTTGCAGCACATAGGATACAAAAGCGCGGCCAAACGAACCGGTGCCGCCGGTAATCAAGACGTTCTTGTCATCCAGAAAACTGGTCATATGAGTACGATCTCTCTGCTTGCCGTTGTTGGGGACGAGCGTCGTCACACCGTTGCGACCTATGTTGGAACGGGCGGCGCAACGAGACCGCGCAGCCAGAACAATTCTTTCCTTTCCTCGAACAGCCTCCCAACAAGTGTCGAAATTGCCGATTTGCTATCTCGATCCGCAACGACGTTGCAGATCTCGCGCGGATCTGTCCGCAGGTCATAGAGCTTCGTCACGATCAATTTCTCACCAGCGAGGATAGCAAACATCTTGTGCGTCATGCCGGTGACCGCAAAGTAGATATCGCGGCGAGCCAGATCCGACGCGCCGGAGCCGCAGCTTTCCGACACGACCACGTCAAGCCCCGGGCCGAATGCATGGGCGGCTGCAAATGACGGATGCGGACCGACGGCTAAAGCGCGCAGCAAGCTGGAAGTGACGGCCCTGCTGTCGAGCAGCCCCTGCCCGGCGGCCGCTTGCGGTCCGGCACCGAACAGAATGAGCGGCACTTCGATATCCTCGTAGTGCATCCGCTCTCCGATCGGGGGCTTGGTCCTGGGGCTTTCTGCGTATTGCAACCCATGATCCCCCGTCACCAAGATCACGGTCCGATCCAATTGACCCGTACGTTCCAGGTGGCTGATCATCTTGCCGAAACATTCGTCGGCGTACATCAGCGCGGAGTCATAAAGAAACCGGCGGCGCGTGAGGCCCTTCCGCCGCGCACTCAGCCATCGCGCAAAAAAACGCAGCCGTCCTAACATATGGAGCGGACGGTTAATCGCCCGGCAGTCGTGGGCGTCCATGACATGCAGATGCAGGAACCAAGCACGATCCCGCATGCCGTCTATCGCCGCACACACGCGATTTGCTATGTCGCCGAATATCGCCTGGTAGTGCTGCAACACCAAGAACGGCACGGCCTCTTGTGCGCCAATCCATTCGCGGCTGCGCCATTTCACGCTTTCCAGCATACGAGCCCACATCAGGTGACCTGAGCCGGCGTCCCGTTGGCCGAGAAATCGCCAATAAACGCCCGGCGCGATGCGCTTGAGCTTCTGGGCAACCACCATCGGGTCGGCTTTGAGGAGCTTAAGTTCGTCTTGAGCTCGATCGCCGATCCACCGGTTGATCCGCAACAGCCTTCGTGGCCAAGTCGACTTGTCGTGCTCCTCGAGGGCGCTGACAAGCGACCGAAGAAGCGCGCCGAAGTCGCGCTGCAAAAAGGCAGCGAAATCCACATCCGACATTTCGCGCTTTTGCCAAAGCTCAAGCCAATAGGAAATTCCACGCGATATCCGCTGCTGGAGCAGTGTCCGGTAGTCGCTGGTCGTGCCCACGACGTCGAAGCCGCGCTGATATCCGTTCGACAGCCCCAGCTGATTGCAGGTCGCGAACAGGCAGGTACGATAGCCGTGGTCTTGCAAGACTTCGACGAACGACTTCGGCCTGTCGAGAATACCGGTGTTATAACCGCCATAGTCCAGCGGATAGGTCAGCGTGAACAGTGAGGGCATGACGAACTGCGTCGACTGGGCGTTGGTGACGACTCGCCGGACGAACCCCGCGCGCGCCAGACGCGCGATGTTCGGGGTTATGCTGTGAAATGCTTGCGGATCCGACGCAACGTCATAGCGCATGGAATCGAGCACGAAGAAAATGGCGTTCTTGCGCGCGGGCGAATGCATTGGTTCCGGTACCTGCGATTCCATCAAGCCGTAACCTGCGCGTGATGCGCCGGGGCATCCACTTCCATCTCGCGTTGATAGGCCTCGCGATACCAACGGCTGCCCGCAAGAACCTCACTGTGCATTCCTGCCGCCTCGATCCGCCCCTCGTTCAACACGACTATCTGGTCGGCCCAGTCGATCAGATGCAGCCTGTGGGCGATGACGATAATGGTCGCTTCTCCGGCTTCGCGCAGAGTCTGCAATGCTTGACGAAAAACGCGCTCGGATTCGTTATCGAGATTGCTGGTCGGCTCATCGAAGATCAGAATCGAGGCGTCGGCCGCTAACACGCGCGCCAGATCGAGTCTCTGCTTCTGTCCGCCGGAAAGTTGCAATCCCGACGGCCCAAGTCTGGTGTCGTAGCCCTGCGGTAATGCGGAGATAAAATCCGCAGCACCCGCAAGTTCAGCGGCGCGGCGAATTTGCGCATCATCGGCATCGGGCCTGCCGTAGCGGATATGCTGTGCCACAGTAACATCGAAAATCTGCGGCTGCTGGGGCCCGAAGGCGATGTGGCGGCGTAGCGCCGCCAGCCGAAACACTTCGATCGGCACACCGTCAATCTTCACGCTGCCACTCTGCGGCACGCGCAACCGCGGCACGAGATCGATCAGGGTCGACTTGCCGCCGCCCGACTGCCCAACCAATGCGGTGATCGTGCCGCGCTTGAGCCTGAGATTGACGTCCGACAAGGCCGGCTTGGGCGCTTCGGGATATTTGAATGATACCGTGTCGATATCGATATGGCGTTCGACACGCACAAATTCGCGCTCCCCTCCCTCGCCTTCCCGTTGCTCGTCGAGCTTCCGAACAAGGCGGTCAGCAATTTCCAAACTGCCGATGCCGGACAGAATCCCCTGGCGCAGCGTTATGAATGCCTTGGCAAGCGGCAGGAGCCGCAACATGATGAATAGAAACACACTGATCGTCGCCAACGGCATGCTCAGCACTTCATAAGCCACGAAGATCAGGACAAAGGCGGTTCCCGCTACCGCAGGCTCGATTGCAACCTCGCCGATACCGGTCGTCTTGCGTATGGCAACCCCGGTCTCTTGCTGCCGGTTGACAAGGCTCTGAAATTCCTCGGCCTCCGCCTGCTCCATCCCGCACAAGCGGATCAGCCGCGGGGCTGTGAGACGCTCATTGAGGAATCCCAGCATCTCGGAATTGCTTGTGGTCACCTGGCGGCTTTCTGCGATCGTCCGAGCCATCAGACCGCGCATGCCGACCGCGATCACGAGCATCAGAGCCACGACGATGACCGTCAAAATCGGCGAGAGCGTGACAAGCATTCCGACATAGACGGCCAACATCACCAGCAGGATTGCCAATTCGATGAACATCATGATGCCGAGCACGGTTCGCCGAGCCTCGACCACAAGCGCGTTCACGAATTCACCGATCTTGGTCCGCTCCTGATATTCCAGAACAGCGGCATTGAATCGCTTGAACATCCCGTAGCGAACGTCGCGCAGCAGCCCTTCCAGAACGCGGACGCTCTCGACAAGTCGAACGTAAGTGACGATCTGGCGAAGCACGATGGCGGCGAAGGCGATCAGCAACAGGCTTGCAAAAGTCGGAACAATCCCTACCTGCTCGAAGGCCGAAAAGAGCAGATCGACGGCTCGCGACTCGTGCCGCATCGCAGCGACGTCGCCGCGCCGTTCGATAAACAGCATGATCGGCACCAGCATCGCAACCGCGAAACTCTCGAAAGCGAGAACCGCGACGTTGTAGCTAGCCAGCGGCGCAAATCGTGTCCATTGGAACGAGAAGTGCCGCGAGAATTGATAGAATTCGCGGAGTTTCAAAGGCATGGTTTGGCTGCGTTCTTTTTAATTCTTGAATGCGTGCTTTGCGATCAGAGCACGCTCACCAATTGATCTATTTATGACTTGGACCGCCGAAGCTCCGCATCGATAGCATCCAATGCTGCGGGCTGTCCGATATCCGCCCATTCTTCATGGATCGGGAACAGACCGATGCGCATACCGACGTTCTTACCCTGATTCAGCAAGTTCGGCATATCGCAGGGCTGGTTCTTTGGTACGAGCGCGAGAAACTGCGGATTGAGATAGTAGACGCCGGCCGCAACGAAATAGTTTAGGCAAGGCTTCTCATCGATTCCTTCGAATAGTCCTTCCTCGTCGTGACGGACCACACCGAATGGAACTTCGATCCGATAACTTGCGACCCCGAGCGTGCCATCGTTACCGTGCCGCACATGGAAGTCATGCAGGGCGCGAAAATCGACGCGCGTCACCAGGTCGCCGTTGACGACGAGCAAGGGCGCTAGGCCGACCGACGCAGGATCGATCAGGCCCAGCGCCCCAGCCGTACCCAGGCGCTCCGGCTCGCGGATAAACTCAATCGATGCAACGTTCTTCCGTGCTGCCATAAATGTTTCGATCTTGTCTGCGAGATAGTGCACGGCGAGGATGACGCGACGCACGCCGGCGGTTTCTATTGCCTCAATCACACGATCGAGGATTGGCCGGCCGCCGACTTCGAGCAGTGGCTTCGGCATCGTCCGCGTGCGTTCACCAAGCCGCGTACCAAGCCCCCCCGCCATGACAAGCGCCGTGGTCAGGCCCTCGTCTGGGCTCCGGACCAGGATCTCACGCACGCGGTGATGGGTATCCAGGATCGGGAGGAATTGTTCCCGGCGCTGGACGAGACCGAGAGTACGAAGATTTTCGTCGTCCTGGCCGATGTGGCCGAATTTCGGTGACGGCTGGAGGCAGGACGATGCATCGGCGTCGAGCGAAAGTCCCTGAAGCATGGCACGGCGCACATCGCCATCCGTGATGGTGCCGACAAGGCGGCCGTCTTCGTCGACGACCACCTGGAACAAGTTGGATGATGCATTGATGCGGCTCAGCACCTCACAAATGGAGTCCGTCGGGCGGCACAGATATCCCGATAATTGGGTAAGACGAATCATGCGTTGTCCAAGCCGGTCTTATTAACCGGCATTACGCGCGATCGCGCGCTTCAATTGCCGAAGGGCGCCTGCGAATGAAATTCTTGCAGCCTCACTCATCGGCAGATGGGTGCGTTCGGTGCGGAATGGATCGAGATGTTCATGGTCCGATATTACGGACGTATTCGCGATTGAATGACGGACATGGAAGGTAATCAGACGATTGTTTGCGGTCAATTGAATCCGGCCGAGCCATCGCGTTTCCCCTTCGCGCAAGAAATCGATCAGCGGAACGGCGCGCACGCTTTGGGCCGGAACGCGCGCCTTCAACGGCGTGCGGTCGTCGTTCGTAACGATTCTGACCAGAATCGGCCGCAGATAAGGATTGATCAGCAGCACCGTCTCGCCGCAGTCTCGTGCGCGGTCCAGGTGGATTGAGGGATAGCCTTCGACGAACCGGCCGAGTTTCGCCATCAGCGAAATGATCGGCGGCGCCCCATATTTGAAGGCATTATCGGAAAAGAAGGCCTTCTTTCCAGGCTTGGTATAGATCGAATAGTTGGACACCGCCCTCTGACTGGAAAAAACCGGGACATCGTCAAGAGAGGTTATTGCAATCTCCGCAAACGACGGATGAACCTCGCCACGCTCGGCGGCATCGTGCCAAACCAATATTTCCGGCGTCCCCGACACCAGCTTTCTCCCGACGAAGTCCAACCGCCGCTCCGTCTCCTCGACAACCTTGCTCTCGTGATAACGGCGCGCAACTAACCGCAATCTCGCGTCTGGCACCGCAAGCTGCTCTACGAGGCGGTTGAGATCGATGGGAAACGTGCAATCGTAACCCAAAGGCAGAGAAACGACAGCCGGATAGACGAAACTGGAGGGAGTGCTCATGCGTGATCCACCGAGAATCGATCGAGGTTTGGTGTTGCACAGAGAATATAGACTTTGTTCATGCGGTCGGTCGTCCAACTGACGTCCGTCAATATACCGAGTTCACCGTCCGGCTGGACGGACGGAATCGGGATTTCGACCAATCGCGCGCCCCATGCGGGAACATCGATCGGAAGCCTGATTGGCTCTGGGAGGCGTGAAGTTTCCACCGCGAGACGAAATGCCAGCGGCTTCGGCTCGGCATTCACGACAGTGAGGAAGTGCCTGTCCTCCCCTGGACGCAGGCGCAATGTCAGGCCGCTCTGCGATCGTTCCGTGGCCGCCTGCGTGTGCACGGCGCAGACACCTGCGCTTGTCACGAGCTCAATCTGCGGACGCGTCGTGCCGCGAACGCCCGGCGTCTGGGCTCGCCGCAGCAAGTCCATCCAGCCGAGCTGGAGATCGCCGTTGGATGACTTATCGGCCTTCAGCAGGGGAGCCGAAATATCCATTCGCAGTGCCTCGCCCACGGGAACGACTTTGCGCTGCTCGGAAACGATCCGCCCTTCGCTGTCTCGCAACACGATATCGAGGCGGAACGGCGGGGCAGCGACTTCGCCTTCATACATTAGACTGTCATTGGATACGCATAGCCATTCGGTCACCCCAGCGCCGTAGAGCACCGGCGTCACTTGCCGAAGCTTGATCGGGACTAGCGGAGCCAGCGCGTCAATGAAGCGATAGATCCTCCGCTTTAAAGAACTCGAATCCTTCTTCGCCTTCTTGAGAACCTTGCCGCCACTCGTGCGCGGCGCGCTGGCCTCGAAGGCGCGTACATAATGATATTCAAGATCGAGTAAGCAGGCTGTGCAGGTCTGTCCGGCGCCGGTTTCCCGCAGAACTTCATCGAAGTCCTTCGGATGGGCGGCTATCAAATCGTAGAATTGTCCAACGGTTATATTGGAACAGCCGCACAGCATTTCGTTCTTATCGTCGGCAGTATCGTTCATGCTTCGCCTCTGTCGTTCCGCGTTGTCATGTCAGGAAACAACGTTCCGGAGTTTCCAGCCGTCCGCCGCCTTTTTCCAAAGATGAGGCGAGCGGAAGCTGTCGGCGATTGCGAAAAATTCGGCCTCGTCCATGCTGAGATATTCCATGAAATCCGGGAAGAACTTCCGTGGGAACTCACTGTCATACCGGTGGACCAGGGCCACGCCCTCTTCGCGGGTGATATGATGGTTGCGAATTTCCTGGCTCGCATCGTATGTGGCGCGGCCGATCCCAAATTTCACCAGCGTCGTCCAATAATGATACGGGTCGGTCCTGTCATCGATCGAGTTATATTTCGAATAGGTGCCTTCGGTGCGCTCGACATTGGCTTCGAATCCAATGTGTTCGGCTGAATAATAATAGTTCTCCTGCGGAGACCAGCGCAGATAATAGCCGAGATAGTGCACCTCGATGTTCGCGCTCGCAAGCGCGTCAATGTTCGCGGGCATGTAGGCGTCCATCTGGCCGAGTTCTATTCCATGGGCCGGGAGTTCGCTCATCGGCACACCGCCGAAAAAGAGCTCCTTGGCGCCCCTGCCCTGTTTGGCAAAATACGCGAGGTCGCGCGTGGCGCTTTCGTTCTCGGCTTTGGCGTTGCCGTATTCGGCTTCATTCTCCCCGTAGAAAACCAGCGGCAGCCCCATCCGGATGGCCATCTTGGGAGCGTAGTTCTTCTGGCCAAAGATAAACGGCTGGAACGGATGAAGCAGATTGCGGAACGCCAATTCTGTGAGCTTGCGGTGCACGCGGCCGTCGGGCGTGAACAGGAAGTTGTCGAAGCCGCCGCGATGAAGCCAATGCTGGAAATTACGCCAGCCGACGTCTGTATAGAGATGCGGCGCCCAGGTGACCGTCAGCGGATGCATGCCGTAGCGTGTTTTGAGGATGTGCGAGGCGTAAACCGAGTCTTTCCCGCCCGACCCGGGAACCAGGCAGTCGTAGGAGCCGTTGCGCGAGCGAAACCGGTCGCATAGTTCGCGCAGCAAGGCGTCGCGCCTTTCCCAATCGATCTGCTTCTCCTTCGCAGAGGCGTAATGGCATGCGTCGCAGATACCGTCCTCGTTGAAATGGATCGTGGCCTTCTTGGAGTCACGGGTGTGTTCGAACTCGACACTCGACGACGGGCGCTGGTTGGAGATCACGCATCGCCGGCAAAACGCGACCTCGCCAGGAAGGCCGTATTTTATCTCCAGCGGCCCATCGACCGGATCCGCCAGAAACCGCTTACCGCCTTTCTCAAAAACATTCGCCATTTCGCCTACGAACTCCTCAATTCAACTCAACAAAGCGCCGCAACAGCGCCAAGCCTGCCGGCCCGCTTTTTTCGGGATGGAATTGGACGCCGTGGATCGACCCGTTCTGGACCGCGACGACAGCCTGGATGCCGTTGACCTCTATTGTTGCTGAAATGTCGCCAGCACGCATGGGCACGGGGGCAAACGAGTGAACGAAATACATCATGGTTCCCTCCGTCACACACGAGAACAGAGGGTGTGAGGTCGCGATCGATAGCGGACGCCAGCCGACGTTAGGGATGCGGATCGTGTTGTCGCCGCCTGCAAGAGGGTCAGGCAGACGGCGCACGGCGCCGGGAATGAGGCCAAGGCCGGCCTGCTGCCCGAACTCCTCGCCGTTATCGAAAAGAATCTGGCATCCAACACAGATGCCAAGCAGCGGCACGCCGCTCCTCGCCGCCTCCTTAACCGGTTCTGCAAGACCCCTGTCCTTCAGATTGGCCATGCAGTCGCCGAAAGCTCCGACGCCCGGCAACACGATCTTCTTCGCAGATGCGACGCGCTGGGGATCGGACGTGATCTCGAACCGCGCTCCGACGTGCCGCAACGCCTGTCCGAGACTGAACAGGTTGCCGCGCCCATAATCGACGACCGTAATCAGGATCTGACCTCGACGCCGGCAGCGGCAAGTTCGGCTTTGAGAGCCGAAATGGGAGCCGTACCGTAGTGAAGGATGCTGGCACAAGCGATCGCATCGCTTGTGCGTTCTCGGGCCAGATCGATCACATGGGCAGCCGAGCCCGCGCCGCCGCTGGCGATTACCGGCACGCGCACGCGCTCGCGTACGGAACGGATCAGCTCCGCATCGAAACCCTTGCGGGTTCCCTCCATGTCCACCGACGTGATCAGGATTTCCCCTGCGCCGAGTTGCTCGGCCTCGGCCACCCACTTAAGCACATCGACATCCGTTTTTTCGCGTCCATTATCGGTCAGCGCTTCCCAATGTCCCGGCCCGCGCCGTTTCGCTTCGACGGAAAGAACGACGCATTGTGATCCGAACATCTCCGCGGCTTCCCGGATGAATTCCGGACGATGGACCGCGGCGGTGTTGATCGCGACTTTGTCCGCACCGCTGCGCAAGGCCTTTACCACGTCGTCCGTGGTTCGGATGCCGCCGCCGACGGTCATCGGCACGAAGATGTCGCGCGCGGCCTCTTCGACAACGCTGAGAATATTGTTGCGCCCGTAGAGCGACGCGACCGTATCCATGTAGATGATCTCGTCGATGCCCTGCTCATAGTAAGACCTCGCCATCTCCGCAGGCTTGCCGACAATGCGAAGCCCTTCGAGATGAATGCCCTTGATGACATTCGGCCCCTTAATGTCGAGCCGCGCAATGAGACGGACGGGGGGCACAGAACGTCAGGTCGCCTTGGAACCGAGAAGCGCGTCGACCTGCGGGGAAGCGCGCTTCTTGTAAAGCAGCTTATCACCCGGCAACGCCAGATAGTCGAGGTCGGATAGCGCCATGGTCCGCACCGCGTCCGCGACCGTATAGTTCATCGGCTCGCCGTGCAGATTGAGCGACGTGTTGAGGACGACCGGGATGCCCGTGCGCCGGCGAAAGGCTTCAATCAGCGCCCAATAGTCCGGATTGACATCGCGCTCGACGAACTGCGGCCGCGCACTCATGTCGGACGCATGCAGCGCCGCCTTCACGCGCGAATGCCAGGCTGGATGGGTATTATAGCCGATCGTCATGTAAGGCGCCGGGATGCTCTTGGGATTGATCAGAATCTCGTTCGCGTGCTCCGCGAGAATGGACGGACAGAACGGCATCCAGAAGTCTCGGCTTTTGATCGCATCGTTGATGTGCGCGACATTCGCGGCATTTGCCGGATTCGCGAGAATCGAGCGGTTGCCGAGAGCGCGCGCGCCGAACTCCGAACGGCCGACGCAGCGGGCGACAATGCAGTCCGCAGCAAGCAGGGCGGCGACCTGATCCGGCCCGACGCCGTCTCGGATCACAAAACTGCCCGCGGATACGCCGGTTTCGCCAAGGCGGGAATCCCAGCCATCCATCGTCGCTTCGACGCCAAGATAGGCATGGCGCGGCGGATGAACCGGCTTACCTTCACTGATACGATCTTGGAAGCATGCACCAGCTGCAATCGACTCGTCACCTCCCGACGCCGGCACGGCCAGGAACGAGACCTCGGGCATTTCGTGCAGATCGCCGTTCAGGCGAATGTTCATCGACAACCCGCCCGAGAAGCACAAGACGCTCTTACCTGTTTCTCTCAGCCATTGCCGAGCCCAGGCGCAGGTGACGGCGCTGGCCCAGTTCTGCGCAGCGGCCGCGATACAATCGAACCGATGCCCCTCCAGACGTTCACGTAGATCGAAATAAGAATCCTTGAGCGGCTTGTCGTTGACAAACCGCCCGTCACGGAAATCGAGAGCCTCGAAGAACACCCGCTCCGCGGCCTTTACGTATTTCCCGCCACGCGCGTAGGCCGCCAGACCCATGACCTTATATTCGTGCTCGTTCGGCTTCATGCCGAGGATCAACGTCACATACTTGTAGATGCGCGCGATGGAATGCTCCGCACCCGAGGAGACCGGTTGCAAGCGGCCATCTTCGGCAATCGTCCAGGCTGACCAGTTGCGTCCCTCACCCCACGCATCAGCCGTGAGCACGAGCGCATCCCGGCGCTGCTGCTCCGTCAGCGGCGAGCCGTAGGCCGCATAATATGCATGGCAGGTGTGGTGATCGACGGTCGCGAATTGGCCATCCCAGCCGAAATGGCGCCGCATCGCCGCGGGACGCTCGATGTCGCTAAAGTAGCGCGAGCATTCATCCCAATCTTTATCGGCGACGAACGACAGGTCGTGGTTGTGGTCCTGGTTGCGGAACCGCCCCGACAGGTACTCCGACCGCCAATGCTGGCCTGGGTTGATGCCGTTGCCATAGAAGTGCGGCCACCACAGCTTCTTCTGCTCGGCGATGTGATCGGCAACGCTGAAGTCTGAATAACGATCGAGTGCGATGCCCAGCAGATCGAGCCATTTCTCAGCGAAAACCACCTTGTCGATCCGGCGCGGATCGCCGCCAAGATGGTCGTGCACAAGCTCTTCGATGGCCCTTTTGGGAAATGCGACCTGGTTCTTGCGTTTGACCAGGCGTTCTTCCTGAATCATTCCGACGATCTCGCCCTCCTTCATAAGGCAGGCGGTCGAGCTGTGACTTTGGACGATACCGAGACGAATCATGCAGTAGCATTCTTTGCTATGGCGGAAGGGACAGACGTCAGGCTGGCGATCAGAGCCCGACAGGCGATCTCGCCGGCATCGGACGAAATTTCCTGCCGGCGCCGGAGATCGAAGGAAACAAGGTCGAAAGATTCCTGCACGATGGCGGCGATGAATCGCGCACCCGACTGCTGCCCTGCCTCGCGGTCGAACTTCCCGCTGAGCAGTTTGGCAAGTGCGGGCTTGAGATCGCGTTCATCGGTGATCAGACGAACGTGCGGAAGAAAATTATAGATGTTGTGATGGCCGAAGCTGATAACCGGTTTCCCCATCACGGCGGCCTCGAAACCAGCAGTGCCGGTGATCGTCGCAACCAGTTCCGCTTGGCGGATTACATCAGGCCCCGGGATCATGGTGTCGAGCAAGACCACGTTCTTGAACGCTCTTATCTGGTCGTAGAAGTTGTCCGGCCTCACGCCGACGGCCGCGTAGGTTTCCTTCACGGCAAGCAGGGCGCCGGCCGGGAGATCGCGCGCAAGCGCTGCGATGCACGACAGCTGGTAGAAGTACTCCGGCGACATGCCCTGGAGCGCCGCCTCGGGTTCGGCATGCAATGGAAAGAATATAAAGCGCTGGCCGGCCAGAGACTGCAACTGCGCCGCGCGGCGGCCAGTGGTCTGACGGAGCTGACGCCGCCGGCGAAACATCAGCGCGAGTTGATCGTTCAGGTAGTAGTTCCTGCCCTTCTGATAGCCGCGCAGCTTCCAGACAACACGCTGTGCCGCCGTGAAGACGGCACGAAGGCATACTTGAAATAGACTACCCTGCTTATTGAAGGCCTCGCGCAAATCCATGTTGGCTTTATACGGCACAAGCTTCTCGACCGGCGGCGCGCTCACGATACGGTTGTACGCACGCTCGAAGGCCGGCGACTCGTAAAACTCGTTGATCGCCCAATAGTGAAAGTTCTTGTAGCGCGAGAGCGCGAGGAATCGCTGCGGGATACCCAATTTCCGGCCGACCACCGCGCCGTATTTACGGATGTGGATCGCCAGTGCCGGTTTCTTCTGCTCGAACTCCCGCCGCCAGAAGGCTATTTCAGTGTTGAAACCATGCAGCATTGCCCAATAGTCGGTTTGCTCGGACAGCCGCGATCGCGGGAAGTAAAAACCGCCCAGGGCAAATCCCCGGCCGAGATGGCGGTTTCCCACCGCGAATTCATTATAGGAAAGACCCAGCCATTCCTCATTGGCGCGCGCCTCTGCAAGAACCTCCGCACGCGGAGGCTGGGGACCAAGGCAATGCGCGAGAAGCTCTCCCGCCAGTGTCACGGAATCGAACAGGCGTCCGTCGTCCACGCGGGAATAGTGCACGACGTCGCGATCGATTCCGACATAGAGATGGATGCGGCATCCATAGTCTTCCTTGAGCCGCCGCATCGTGCCGATGAAGAGCGCGCCATACTCGCTCCAGCTTTGCACCATGATGGACGAACCGCGCTCGAGCATCATGTCGCATCCACAGGGGCGGCGGGCAAGACCTTGCGTAAAAGCGCACTGCGCGGCGGCAACTCAGCGAGCACCGCGGCGATGCGCGGTGCAGCATGCCCGTCGCCATAGGGAGAGGCTTCGGCAAAACGCCCGCCTTGCCCCATCTTGTCGAGCGCAGCCGAGATCGCCGCGCTGCTATTGGCAACGTGCACTACATTTTTTCCACGCTCCCGGCCGCTCTGCCGGTCGCCGACATCAATGACCGGAAGGCCAAACAGGCCGGCTTCGATCACCCCGCTTGATGAATTTCCGATCATCACCGCCGCATGACGCAGGGCATTGGGATAAAGGATGGGTCCCAACGTGTCGACGAAGCGGGTTTCGGGCCGCTCACCGGCGAAGCGCTCGATTGCCGTCCGCATGGCCGCGCCGCCGGGATCCGAATTGGGCGCTGTGAACAGCACCGGGCCTGGGCGCGACCGGATCGCGTCGAACACCGCATGTAATGACGCCTCGGCATCCGAAGCATTCGTCTCCGGATGCACCGTCACGAGGCTCAGCGCGGCCGTGTCCGCGGGGAATCCAATCTGCTTGAGAAAATCTGGGCGCGACAGGATCGGCGCCGCAAGGAGCGTATCGAGACCGGGCGCGCCGGTAACGTGGATACGCCAAGACTCTTCCCCCAACGCAAGGAGACGCGCCCGCGCACCTGCGCTGGAAACGAAATGCAGATGAGAGAGCTTTGTCAGCGCGTGACGGATGCGATCGTCGATGGCGCCCTCGGTGATCTCCCCGCCATGCAGATGCGCGAGCGGGATATTGAAGGGCAGAGCGGCCGTCGCGGCGGGAAGCATGTCGAGGCGGTCGCCAATCAGAAAGATGAGGTCCGGCTCGACTTTGCCGAAAGTTTCTCCCGCAAATTTGGAAATTTCGGCCATCGCGGCGCTGGCGTTCGATGGATCCGCGCCGCCCAGGTCGGCGCCGCCACGATGCACCACAGCGCCCGGGATCATATCCGGCACGCCGGAGGCTGCGTGTGCTCCGGTCAGCATAACGTGGAGTTCGCAGCCACTCTGAGCAGAGAGGCTACGCCAGACCGGCAGCAGGATGCCGACATCGGCACGGCTCGAAGACACACTGAGGATGCGTGGCATGCCGTCAAGCAAGGTCTGCGGCGCGGATCGGCTCGTCCGCGGCCCGCGCGCACGCCAGCTTGCATCCGACAATCTCGAAATCCGGTGCGAGACCGGTGGCAGGCCTTTTGAGGACCGCGTCCGCTGCGGTCAGCACCGTTCCTGCCGCGAGCGGACGTGACGCATGCCAGCTGCGGCGCACGAGCCGCGCGGTGTCCTGCTCAGCGGGAACAGGCCGTTTGATCCCGTCGCCGAGAACCGATGCGGTCGCGCGCAGCTTGGCGATGAAATCCCCAAGCTCGCGCGGCTCTACCGAAGCCTTGTGGTCGGGTCCGGGCAGCGAACGGTCGAGCGTGAAATGCTTCTCGATCACGGTTGCGCCGAGTGCCACGGCCGCGACCGAAACATGGTCGCCAATGCTGTGATCGGAATAACCGACCGGTAGGCCGAAATGTTGCTGCATCGTCGTCATGGCTTTCAGATTGATCGCAGCATCAGGGGCAGGATAAAGCGACGTACAGTGTAAAAGCGTGATATCCTGGGCACCGGCTTTCGTCAGCGTCGCCACAGCCGCTGCGACCTCATCGAGCGTCGCCATGCCGGTCGAAAGCACGATGGGCAAGCCAAACACCGCAAAGTGGCGCAGCGCCGGCGTGTTCGTCATTTCTCCCGACGCAACCTTGATGCGGCGCATCCCAAACCCGATGAGCGTTTCGACGAATGCGACGTCGAACGCTGTGCAAAGAAACTCGATCTTCAGATCGGCGCAATGATGCGCGATCGCCCCAAAGTCGCCGGGGCCAAGCGTCAGCGAGCGCAAAAGATCTTGTTGATCGGTAATGCCGGTGTTCGCGGCCTGATAGGCCGCGGTCGCTGCGCCGGCGGCGACAAGCCCTTCCGGAGAAAAGGCCTGAAACTTTACGCAATCGGCGCCGGCTTCCTTGGCGATTGTCACCATCTCGCGCGCACGGCCAACGTCGCCGTTATGGTTGACGCCGGCCTCGGCGATGACGAACGGCGGCATACTCATGCGGCGGCTTCGAGCGCATCGCCGCGCCAGACAGCAAGGGCCTCGATAACGCGAGCCTGATCCGCGACGGCAAGACTGCTCGAACAAGGCAGTGAAACCACATGGCCGGACAAGCGCGCGGCAACGCCCGACAGGAGCTTTGGCGCATCGCGATACGGCCCCTGCGGTGAAAGCGACTCCCAGAAGTGCCGCGCCTCGATGTTGTGGGCCGCCAGCGCCGCGACCAGCGAATCCGCCGCAGTCCGGCTGCCGCACAGAACCGAGTAGAGCCAGCAACCGCTCGTGGCCCACGAGGCACGCGGCATCGGCCGCAGATCGTTACGGCCGGCGAGCATCTCGTCATAGCGCGCAGCGATCGCACGTTTCGCGGACAGCATTTCCTCAAGCCGCTCCATTTGTGCAAGGCCGATAGCGGCATTGACGTTGGTGAGGCGATAGTTGAAGCCGGCGGCATCGTACCGATAGCGCACGCCTGAACGCGCCTGCTGCGACAGCGCCTTGGCGCGTTGTGCCCAGTCGCTACGGTCAGTAACAATCATCCCGCCGCCGCCCGCGGTCACTGTCTTGTTGCCGTTGAAGCTGAACATAGCGGCGTCGCCGAGCGATCCAACAGGACGGCTCTTATATGCGGCACCGATGGCGCCTGCGGCATCCTCGACAATGGGCACGCCCGCCGCGGAACAGACCGCCTTGAGGCGATCCATATCCGCAGGATGCCCGAGCGTGTGCACCGGAATCACAGCCGCGATCTGCGGCGCCTTACGAGCAAGCACCTCAGCGACAAGGTCGGGATCGAGCGTCCAGGTGTCGGCGGTGACATCAACAAAATAAGGAATGGCTCCAGCATGAATGACCGAATTCGCGGTCGCTGCGAACGTATAGTCAGGAACAACAACATGATCGCCCGGCTGGATGCCTGCGGCGAGCAGCGCGAGCTGCAAGGCGGCTGTGCCGTTGACGATCGCCACGCCGTTCGTACAGCCAGCGGCATCCGCCACGCGGCGCTCAAACTCGCCGACATAATGACCCGCCGACGAGACCCAGTTGTCGGCCACACAGCGTGCGAGGTATTCCGCTTCGCGCCCGCACAGATCGGGTTCGGCGAGACCGATCCGCGGCTGCTGAGCCTCCACCTCAATGCGTGATGGTGATGATTTTTCCATCGGGTCCGATTTAATTACGGCGGGTCACCCGGCGGAGGTCCGCCAAGACGGCAATCAAGATGGAGGATAAGTGCTGGATGCCGCACCGAAACGCCCGCCACCTCAATCGCCCTATCTATCGAGCGTGAGGCAATACCGGGGGCGCGAAAAGCTACCGCATTCCGGGTGAAATGCTCTCCGCGGAACGCTATAGCCCTCTATGTTCACACCATGAACATATGAAGTCAAGGGAGCAAGTTCCCGGAAATGGCTTAGTTTTCTTGTATCGTGCGTCATGGTTTCCACGCGACCGGCTTGTCCGACGCGATGATCGCCTCAAGCCGACGACAGAACCCGGTTAGTCTATAGGCCGCGCCGGAACCCCAACCAATGTACGGCCTGGCGGAAACTGTTTAGACACTACGGCACCCATACCAACCAAAGTGTTCGCGCTGACTGTAATGTGGTCTCTGATGATCGCACCCATGCCGATGTAGGCATTGTCTTCCACCCTGGAATTGCCCCCAAGCGCGGCCTGCGGCGCAACATGGACAAATTTTCCGACAAAAACGTCGTGATCTATGGTTGCCCCGAGATTAACGATTGCGTGCCCTGAAATTGTGGCTCCCGAACAGATGATGGAGCCGGGAAGCACAATGGCACCGGGAGCAATGTGCGCAGTTGGCGAAATGCTCGTGAAGGGATGAACGATTGACGCCCACCGTCCAGGCACGCCGATCCTCTCGACAATGCCTTCCCGTACGCGGCTTACCTTGACCGTTCCCACACCGAGGACAAGGCGTTCATCTGTGAGAGACGCCAAAACCGAATCATCGCCAAGGCGAGGGACACCCAGCCGCCTTACGGTTTCTTCGCAAGGCTGTGGATCGACAAATCCAATAACGTCCCAAGACTTCTGCGCGCGGGCAGCCTCGATGATGACACGGGCCAACTCCCCGCCGCCGATGATGATGAGCTTTTGCATTTTTATTGACGGTTACGGCACCGCCACGACATCAGTGGAGTTCTATTGTCAGCCAGTGGAACGGCATCACGATCATGCCGCTGACCTGAACCCCGTTCACAGCCCTGGTGGCGTCCCACGCATTGGGAACATTCTCTGACGTGTCGAGAATTTTTTTCGGATCGAATTCCGTATCGCGCTCGATCGACATAATCCTCACCCGCGGCTCATTTTTCAACAGACGGCGAAGATAGGCTTCGCTGTAAATGTTGAGGAAGTGATAGGCGGTCGGCTCTCCTTTATCGTCGAAATCGTTGCCGTCTGGCTGCGGTCCTACATCCTTGATGGCGTAAGAGGTCGGCCCAACAAGAGTCCGGATTAGAACTGTGCGCTTTGCGATCCGAATAAGCTCATGCAGAGGCGTGACGATGGACGGCAGATGCAAAAGAACATTGTTGCATAGAACAATGTCAGCCGACCGGTCAGCCCGCTCTAGCTTGAAAATATCCCCGATACTGAACGAGATCGAGCTATTGTTTGGAAAAGCACGACGAGCAGCATCGATGAAATACTGCGTGCGGTCGATGCCATGATAGACAAATGGGACTTTGACCTGATCGAGCAGGCTGCGCAGGTAATGGCCTCCACCGCACCCGACATCAACTATAGAGTCACCGGCTTTGGCCATCGATGCCACGCGCCTGGCAGCAGCTTTGCTGCTCTCCATCTCGGGGAGTTCACCGGTGGCCCTTTTGTAAAAGAGATCGCCATAATTCTTGCCAAGCTCGGGGTGGTCCCACTCAGCGGTATAGGCTTCCACAGCCATCTCAAATCCTCACGGGGTCTAGGCTCTCTACCTTTTATTGACTAACGTATGCGAATGCAAACACTCGGCATTATTCCAGCGCGCAGCGGGTCAAAGGGACTTCCCGGAAAGAACATCGTTAACCTCGGCGGCAAGCCGCTGATTGCGTGGACGATAGAAAGTGCGCTCAAAAGCAGCGTCATCGACCGGCTCGTGGTCTCGACTGACGACGGCGACATCGCAAACATCGCACGAAAATACGGCGCCGAAATCCCATTTATGCGCCCTGCGGCGCTCGCACAGGACGACACTCCGAGCGCAGCCGTGATCGCTCACGCGATGAAGGAGCTTGGGTATGCAGGCGCCGTCGTTCTGTTGCAGCCGACATCGCCACTACGCTCGCCCGGCGATATTGTGGAGTGCGTCAGCCTTCACCGGCAAACACGCAAAACCGTCATCAGCATAACGGAAACGAAAATTCACCCCAGCTGGTTGTTCGGCCTCGATGAGGGCAACAAACTCGTCGTCTCCGTTCCTGTCGCGCCTCAAAGGCAAAATGAAGCGCGGAGATACGTTCCGAATGGAGCCGTCTATGTGTTCGCAAGCGAGACCGGATTGAGTTTTGACGATGCCATCGGCTACGTCATGCCCCCGAACCGCTCGATCGATATCGATACGCCCTACGATCTCCACTTGGCGGCGATGGAGATTGAACATCGGAAACGGCTCGCCGCGAATTCTTAGTATCGAAATCATGCCGCGGTAACGTCGATCCCGAAGCGGCGTATCCATGCGTCGTGCGTGAGAAGCTGCCGGAGCAGTTTGGCGTGCCCGCGGCGTCCATCGAGGTGCTCATCGATACAGGTGGCGAGTTCGTCGGAACGCAGCATGCCAAGGGCGAGCGAATCGAGACGCTGCCGAATTTCCATGAAGCGTTTACGGTGTCCGGGCTCGTTGCGATAAAGCCCGTTCAGATCCTGCCACGAGCCTTCCGAATGACTCTGCGACGGTAAAATCGTCCGTTTGACCACTCCCGCCCGCCGCAACCCCGCCCGGACCAGCAACGCAGCAACTTCGATCCACGGATCAATATCCGCTCGAAAATGCGTGTTGGCGTTCGGCAAGCGCGCCGCCTCCGGCGAAAGCTGACGCATCGCCGCGTGCACCACCCGGCCGCGCACGCGCATCGCCGGCGTCATGCCGAGATAGAGATCGAAGATATCATTGTCGAAGGCGGGGATTGCAAGGTCTGCAACCGACCGCGCCGCCATCATTCCGGTGAAGGCATAGTGTTTATTCACTGCGTGCAGAATGAACGCATCCCACGCATTGTATGGTTGATCCGAGTCGAGCCAGGGCCGCAGCACATGCTGCATTCCTTCTTCCTGCGCGCGCCACCACCGAGCCGCGCGTTCAGGCCGCACGATCCGTTCGATCGTCGAGCGCGGCGGACCTTGCCGCAACGACTCGAATACATCCTTGCCGGAGGGTCGCGCCGGAATTGGACGCAACACCGGAAGTCTCGTCTTCGAACCGCCGATGGTCAGAAAGCGCGTCGGGAGATAGTAGCCGCGCAATGTGTAGTCGAGGCCATGACCGGTGAGAACGACATCGCAGGCCTCACCCACCTTCGGCAGGAAGGCCGACATCGGATTTGATGCGGGATAAAGGCCGCCGGAGTCGACGACGGTATCGTCGTTCACCGCGAGCGTGTCCGCCGGATCGACGATCAGTGCGTGATGCTCAGCCCCGAATAGAGCCGCAATTTTTCGTGCCAGCGCAAGTTCCGGATTACCTTCATAGCTTGCAGTCGTCCAGCCGCTCAGGCGGCCTTTGGACGCCGCCGCCAGGACAAGGCGGGAGTCGACTCCGCCCGAAAGCAGCAAACCGTTATGCTGCCCGATCGTCTGGCGTGCGACGGCCTTGCGTAAGGCACCGGCCAAAAGCTTTCCGCCTTCTTCGTCGTCAAAGCCGCCGGGCTGCCAGGCGAGTTGCCAGTAGACCTGTCTCTTCTCTCCCCGCTCATCGAAAGTCGCGATGCACGCGGCCGGTAAAGAGACCACGCCCGCGATAGGCGTCGTCTCGCCGATCGTACGTTGCATCGTGAAAAGTTGTGCGATTGCATCGGGATTGGGCTTGCGTGCAATTCGGCGATCGCCGAGCAGCGTATAGAGCTGCGTCGCGAACGCCATTTCGCCACCCTGACGCCAGACGTGGACCGCCGTAGTGGCCATGCGATCCGTAATCAGGATCAGGCGATGGCGTGATCGGTCGTAGATCGCTGCCGCGAACTGGCCATTTGCATCAGCGAGACGTGAAAGCTGATTGCCATCGTAAAGGGACGCGATCAGATCGGCCGCCGTCGAAATATCGGGACGGTTCGGAACGAGATCCGTGACGTTGAAGATCGCTCCGGTGACGATGACATCGGCTCTGGATTCCGGAGCGCGAGCGCGGCCCGCCGGAAAGCCTTGGGAATGAGCGGCCGCGCCAACGGCTCCCCCCGCCCCGCTTGGCGCATCGATCTTGTATGCGGCCCGAATCGTATAGCCGAATATTTTCAGATCCGCGGGCGCGCCAGGATCGCCCCTTCGAAGTCCAAATATGCCGATCATGGTGAAATGACAGACCAGTCCGGATGATTGCTGCCGCCCGTCAGGGCTGAGGCAGCGCCATCACGTTGCCGCGCGGGCCCACGAACACGTCATAGCGATGCCGCTCGAGCTTTTCCTTGGTGATCTTCCAGATCGGTACGCCGTCACGGCTATACCAGCCGGCAAGACGTATGCGCGGACGCATCTCGCTCAGCGTCTTCTGGGCGCCATCGAGCGCCTCAACTTCCGCTCCATTAAGGGTGAGACTGAGCATTGTGACACGCGGCAAATTCAATTCTTCCACTAGCGCGTCGATACTGATGGTTTCGACAGGCTGTCTGCGTTCACCGGTGTGAACTTCGGCGACAAGCGAATTGGCCTGCGCATAACTGACCTCGAGATCAAGCGTGCCCCGTCCACTCCACAGGCCTCGGTTTTGGGCGGTGAGGTTGCCGATTTTGTTGTAGTCGCGATTGCGACACAGCAATTCGTAGCATGACCGGTTTGCCTCGATGGCGACAATGCGCCCGGCGGGCAAGTCGCGGGCCATGCGAAGATCGCCGATGCCGAGGAAAGCGCCGCCATCAATAATAATGTCATCGGAACGCGGCCGAAACGCCGCCGACAACCGTTCGCGGTCTCGCTGATCCGGCTGATCGGCGATGGCGTCCTTGTGCTGGCCGTGAAAGCCCCACAGTTCTTCAACCTTATAGCCTGTGGGCTTCAGATCCGGCCGCATATGCGGATAGACGTAGCGGGTCAGGTAGTCCTTCATCAGCCGGAAATGTGTTTTCGGTAACTCACGCGGCAGCGCTCCACGCAACAGATCGTAGACCTCGGCATTCTCCGGTTCGGTCCAGAAGCCGAAGATCCGAATGCCGCTCTGCCGTTCCTGCAGCCAGGGCACGTCACTGTCTTGACCGAACTCTAAACCGCCAATGCGGGCCTTGATCTCGTCGATCATGGCGCGATAGCGGCCGCGCCACCGCGCGGAATAGAATGGCAAAAGCTTTTTAAACGCGAGCGGAAGCATGTGAACCTACATTAAGCCCGTGGACTGCCCACGGATCATAATTCTTCAGATACGGAATTCGGTCGCGCAGCGCGGCCGGGACTCGGTCGATAAAGCGTTCGAACACCAAAATGTCCTCGGCTGAAACGCGGGTTTCGCCCAATCCTTGCGTATGATTGGTATTGGCCGGCGGCCGCGGCTGCACGGGAGAATGAACGAGGCCGAGCGCATCGAACGCCGCGTTCATGCGGCCGCTATCTTCAAGTTCTTCGGTCCGGATTTCAACAGCATGGGTGACGTTGTCGAATTGGCGCAGATGCTCGAATCGCAGGTACAACTCACACCAGGACCAGAGATAAAGATCGCCGGAGCTAAAATCCGAAGACGACAGCCGCAGAATATTGCTGCGCGCTTCGGGCATGTTGTTATCCAACGCAAAATTCTTGTTGCGGTTGAGAAAGCTACGCATGTTGCGCAGCGGATCGCGAACAAGGTTGACAAGTGCATGGCGGCCGACAGCCCTGGCGAATCCGACGTGGAGGCCGCGTGCGAAGAATTTGCTGATATCGAAATAGATCGAAGCACCACGCCGCTTCATTTCCTTTCGAATCATATGAAGGCGCTTTGATGCTATTGTTTCGATGTAAGCGTGATCGCCGCTTTCGAAAGCGGTCAGGACCTTGCCGCGCCCCAGCAATTCGTGCGTCTCGATAAACCGGCGCCGGAATCTCCGTTCGTAACCGTCCAGCGGCGCAGGCAGGAATGGCTTTATATTAGGCTCCTCGAATGCCGGATAACAATCAGCAACGTGGTTTTCGACCAGCTCAGTCAATGAAGACTGACCGCAGCGCCCAGTCGCCACCGTGAAGATGAAACGCTCGCTTTCCGCCACGTTATCTATTTTTTCCAGGCAAATATCTCGGCTAAATCGCCGATAACGTGTGTCTGAAGGAGATTCATCCGGGTACCGGATCGCGGATATCCCACCGCAGTCACCAGAACCATATCGTCATCGAGTAATTTGCCCCGCTGCCACAAAATGTTCAGGCACTTCACGATGTGGTCGGTGCTCGTGCGGGAAAACGGCACATCCACATGGATGCCGTCGACACCGGCCAACAGATTGAAACTGCGTGCGGCATGGATATCGTCGCTGATGGCGAGAATTGGCTGCCGCGGCCGGCGGGACGCGATTTCGCGCGCAGCATAGCCGGAACGGGTCACCGCCACGATCTTGGTGATCGGCAGCGAACGGCACATCAGCGCGATCGCTTCTCCGACCGCCTGAGGCACCGCAGCAGCAGCCGCGCCATCGCCGCTCTCGCCATGCAGATAACCCGCCGCCGCGGTGGCCACACGATTCATTGTGCGCACAGCCTCGACGGGAAATTCGCCTATAGCCGTCTCTCCGGAAAGCATCGTCGCGCTGCAGCCATCGATCACCGCGTTTGAAATGTCGCTGACTTCAGCCTTGGTCGGAACCGGACTGTTGATCATGCTGTGCAGCATCTCGGTCGCCACAATCACCGGCTTGGCTGCCTGTTGCGCCGCCCGAATGATGCGCTTTTGAAATAGTGAAAGATTTTCGAGATTGGTTTCGACCGAAAGGTCTCCTCTATCGATCATGATCGCATCGGTCACAGCGATGATCTCATCCATATGGTCGAGACCGCCCTGATTCTCGATTTTCGAGACGATGCGCGGCCGGTTGCCTTCGACCAATTTCCGGATCGCTTTAACGTGCTCGGCCGACTCGACAAAACTCAAGCCGATGAAATCAACGTCATTGTCGAGCGCAAACTTCATCATGTTGCGGTCGCGGGCCGTCACCATGGCAGTTTGGAGCTTGACGAAGGGAACATTGATGCCCTTGCAACTCTTAAGCTGTCCCGCAGTTTCGGCACGGCAATGGATATCTTGGCCCTCGACCTTGACGACCACGAAACGCAGTGTGCCATCATCAGCCAAAATGATGTTATCGGGCCGAAGGTCATTATGCAGACCGGCATAGTTGACAGGAACCTTGCTGCGCCCGTCGTGGCTCGTATCTGTCGTGAGGACGATGATCGCGCCCAACGCGAACTTCGGTTCATGGGCGAGCTGCGTCGTGCGTATCTTGCGCCCCGGAATATCGAGCAGGATTGGAACCTGCGGAGCGATCTTGCGAATGCGCGCAATCGTGGCAGCATGCCAGTCGAGCGTATTATGGGAACCGTTCAAACGGGCCACATCCATCCCGGCGTCCAGCAGCGCGCGGATAGCTTCATCGCTCTCGGTACGCGGCCCAATTGTGCAGACGATCTTAGTTCGCTTCGTCATTATTCGTCTTCTTCGATGAACAGAGGGACGCCTTCCAGCGCAGCAACCACCTTCGGCCGCATCAAAGTGGGGTCTGGCACCGCGCCGCCCGTAAGGATGCGCCGCATGTCCGTGCCGCTGATTTCATGTGCGGCATCGGTCCCGGCGTGCGGGCAGGTCTTTTCGGTGACAATGCTATCGCAAATGCGGCAGTGATAGGGGCCGCTCAAGCGCAGGATAGTGATGCCAAGCTCACCGTCAAACCGACGTGTGAGATCATGCGCCTCGTATTTTCCATACCACCCGCCCACGCCGGCATGATCGCGGCCGACGATGAAATGGGTGCAGCCATAGTTGCGGCGAATGATGGCGTGGAAGACCGCTTCGCGCGGGCCCGCATAGCGCATCATGGTGGTCAGCACGCCAAACACAACACGATCTCTCGGCAGAAAATTACCGATCAAGGCCTGATATCCCGCGATGATCGCTTCCGGCCGGTAATCGCCGACCTTCTTGCGGCCGATCAGGGGCTGGATGAACAAGCCGTCCGCCAATTCAAGGGCTACGCGTTGAAGATATTCGTGGGCTCGATGCGGCACGTTGCGGGTCTGGAATCCGGCGATGGTCTTCCATCCTCGGCGCGCGAATTCGGCGCGCGTTTCCGCGGGAGTCATTTCAAAAGCCGAAATGTCGAGCTTCATCCGGCGAGTAAGCTCGATCGGACCGCCGACGAAATGGTCCCCTCCCCGGAAAAAGAACCGGACGCCGGGATGGGTGGCATCTGACGTGCCAAAAAGCTTTTGCGCCACCGCCGGCTTGTCACACGTGAAAATACTTCGCGGATCGAGCCGGCCAACCTCTTCTCCCTCAAACAACAAAGTGACCTGATTGGCGCCGCGAATACGCTGGGCCGCCGCCGCATCGAGATCCAGAACGATCGGCAACGGGAACGGCTCACCTGAAGGCAGCCGCATATCGGACACGACCCCGCGAAATTCGTCCTCATCCATGAAGCCCGCGAGCGGCCGGAAAACGCCGAACGAAAGTTTTTCGAGTTCGAGATACTGGCCGCGGTTGAGGACAAGTTCGGTCACGCCGGTGTCGTCCGCAGCTCTGAAAGACTTGATGTGTCCTTCGACATGAGCTTACGCAGAACCTGATTGGCCAGCGCATCCGCTGGCGTCAGGGATGTCGCGTCAAAGACGAGATCTGGATTTTTCGGCGCATGCCAAGGGATATCCACGCCAACGACATCCGGAATTTCGCCGTGCGTCGCGCGTTGGTAGAGTTTCTTGTTGTCACGCTTGAGCAGAAATTCAACGTCCGATTTCAAATAAATTTCGAAATAGTCGCGCAAATTTGCGCGATTCCATGCCAACAGATCGGGATGGGCATAGAGCGCCGCGACCAGCACGGTGATGCCCTGGTCGGCGAGCAGCTTTGCGATTCCCTGAATGCGCTTGATTTGCGTGACGCGGTCCGCCTCGCGGAAGCTTAGGTCATCACCAAAGGCAGCGCGGACCGCATCGCCATCGAGTGTGACGAGATTCGGACGGAGCGCCTTCAATTTTGGCCGAAGAGCCTCACACAGAGTGCTCTTGCCGCTGCCAGAAAGACCGGTAATCCAGATGACCATAGAGACCCAATCACGCCTTTGGTGGCGTAAACCGCGATGGATGTTTGATCGATGATTGCGGAAGAAAAATCCGTAGCCGCGATGCGCCTTAAAAATCGCGCCGTTCCTCCACGGCTACCGCAGCCCAGGTGCAATGGCTGAACTTCGGCATCATACGTTCACGGCATGAACGATGTCAATAATGCCCTTATTTCAGGGTAAATCTCGACCATTCATAACCGGAGGTCATGCCGGCACAACCGAATTGATCGGCAGTTCCACGACCACCTTGCGTCCCAACAGCGACAGCAGAGCAACCACCCGTTCGTCGTCGCGATGGGATTCGAAGATCGCCTCGTAATCAGCAAAAGGCCCCGTATCGATGCGAATACGCGCGCCGCGCTTGAGGTCAAGGTGTTTGCCGAGCACAACGAACCCTTCCTCGTCGCGCCGGCATTGAATTTCGTCGATAACTGCATTTGAAACCGCGACAGGATCACGGCCGTTGCGCACCAGATCGATAACGCCGCGGGTGGAACGGATCGCGCTCCAGTTTCCTTCATTAGCGTCGAATGCCACGAATAGATATCGCGGAAACAATGGCGCCGGCACAAGATCAACCCGGCGCGCATGACTCCGGCGCTTCATATACCGAGGCAAGAACACGTCGAAGTCTTGTCGCGCAAGATGCTCGGATGCGAGGATCTCGTTGCGGGGCTGGGTATAAACGGCATACCAGCGTTTCATTCGGCAGCCTGTGTAGAAGCTTCCCGATCGGCGACGGATTTTGCCATTCGTAACAAAGACGGAATTAATATCCGGTCGGGCGAAAGCTCAGCCTTGATCTTTCGATAGACAGGCTCTGGCGCCGCGAGACTGGTGATGACGACGACGTCGAAAGGCCCACAGTCGGCAAGATTGGCTTTTACGGACAAACCGCAGAACTTCGCGCCTGCGTTCGCGTCGTCGAGGATAGCGATGATGCGCACAGGATGATCGTGGGCACAGAGCGTTCCGACCTCGGCCAGTTCGGACATGCCCGCAAAGACAATCCGGTTCCAGCCCCTGCTCGCACATTCGGCTAGAAGTTCGGACATCTGTGAGCGTGCACGCCGAAAGAACGTGAATGATGCGGCGAAATATTGCCCTGCGAGCCGGCTTTTTTCCGCAAAGCCCTGGGGCGTCAAATAATAGGCGTAGCGTCGGCGCGGTACCTGCTTGATCTTGATCAGGCCCTTGCGCACACAGCGTTTGAGGTAGGCATTTGCCAGGCCCAATGCGACATCCAGTTCGCGCGAAATGCCCCGCTGTGACGTGTTGGAATTTTGCTCCACCGCGGTTAACACGCCGAGCAGGATTTCGTCTTGATTCCCAAAGGAATCTGGGTCTTTTTCCGTCTGTTGGGGCGATTTGGCCAACTTTTACCCTTTCGCGCGACAAACCTATTGCGGTGTTCATAGCATGAACTTTATGCTTCGTCACTGTGCTAAAATGTGCATGAGTGCCATTGGTTAAGTCCCCAAACGGCCAGCGGAACGTATCAATATGAAGTCCTTCGCGCTTATCGGCGTCGCCGGTTACATCGCGCCGCGCCATATGGCGGCCATTAAAGCGGTTGGCGGCGATCTCAAGGTCGCGCTCGACCCTCAGGATTCAGTCGGAGTCATCGACAATTATTTTCCCGGCGCGCGTTTTTTTGTCGAATTCGAGCGCTTCGACCGCCATATCGATAAACTTCAGCGCAGCGCGAATAAAATCGATTACGTTTCGATCTGCTCGCCGAATTACCTGCATGATGCGCATACCCGCTTTGCCCTGCGGTCCGGTGCCAATGCAATCTGCGAAAAGCCACTGGTGCTAAATCCGTGGAACCTCGACGGACTCGTCGAGATCGCGCAACGCTCCGGGCGCTCCGTGAACACGATTTTGCAGCTACGGCTTCATCCGACCATCCGCGCGCTGCGCGACCGCATTGCCGCCGAGCCGAACCGCGTACATGACATCGATCTCACCTACATCACGTCCCGCGGCCGCTGGTACCACGTCTCCTGGAAAGGCGACGAAGGCAAGTCGGGCGGAATCGCGACCAATATCGGCATCCATTTCTTCGACGTGTTGGCGCATATATTCGGACCTGTGAAGTCGAGTGTCCTGCACCTGCGCACGGACGACCGCGCCGCCGGCTATCTTGAATTGAGCAAGGCGCGCGTCAGATGGTTTCTGTCGATTGCGGCAGAGGACCTCCCTGTGGAACGCCGCGCGGGACAGACCACCTGGCGTTCTATTCGCCTCGATGGAACCGAAGTGGAATTTTCCGAAGGTTTCACCGATCTTCATACACAGAGCTATGCCGACATTCTATCCGGCCAAGGCTTCGGGATCGAGGAAACCCGGCCTTCGATTGAGCTTGTCTCCAATCTGCGCACGGCACCGGTCGAGTGGACGAAGGGTGACCGGCATCCTTTCACAAACAAACACGCTTCATGAAAACGCCGCAAGCAGACCCGCGTTTTCCCGGCGTGTTCGTGCACGAAAGCGCCTATGTCGACGATGGCGTGACCATCGGTTCCGGTTCCAAGATCTGGCACTTTGCTCACATCTTGCCGGGCACGGCGGTCGGGCGCGACGTGATCATCGGTCAGAATGTCATGGCGGGCCCGAACGTATCCATCGGCGACGGATGCAAGATCCAAAACAATGTCTCGCTCTACGCCGGTGTCGAACTGGAAGCGAATGTCTTCTGCGGCCCAAGCTGTGTGTTCACCAATGTGATGAACCCCCGCGCTGACGTGAGCCGCAAAAATGAATTCCGCAAAACGCTGGTAAAACAGGGGGCGACCATCGGAGCCAATGCCACGCTTCTCTGCGGCATTACCATTGGCCGTTATGCTTTTATCGGCGCCGGCGCCGTCGTGACGCACGACGTTCCCGCCCATGCACTCGTGGTCGGCAATCCGGCTCGCCGGACGGGCTGGATGAGTGGGGCGGGCGAAAAGCTCGGCCGTGACCTTGTTTGCCCGCGAACGGGTGCACGCTATCGTCTGGCAGGCCCGGACCAGATCGAGCTGATCGAATGACCACGTTTCTTGTCACCGGCGGCGCTGGCTTTATCGGCAGTAACTTCGTTCACCATGCGGTCGCCGCCGGCCACAGCGTCGTCAATTTGGACGCGTTGAGTTACGCGGGCAATCGCGACAGCCTCGCCGCCTTGGACAACAACCCCCGCCACATCTTTGTGCACGGCTCGATCAACGACCGCGCATTGGTGATGCAGCAACTCTCACGGCATCGACCTTCGGTCATCATCAATTTCGCCGCCGAGTCCCATGTCGACCGCTCGATCGACAACCCCGGCATCTTTATCCAGACCAACGTCAACGGCACGTATGAGCTGCTGGAAGCCGCGTTGTCTTACTGGCGTTCGTTGCCGCCCGCAGCGCGCGCCGAATTCCGGTTCCTGCACATCTCGACCGACGAGGTCTATGGATCGATTGAGACCGGCAAGTTCACCGAGGACAGCCGCTATGCGCCGAACTCACCTTATGCGGCGTCCAAGGCCGCGGCAGACCATCTGGTCCGTTCCTTCAACAACACCTATAGGCTGCCGACGTTAATCACCAATTGCAGCAACAACTATGGTCCACGGCAGTTTCCCGAGAAGCTCATTCCGCACATGATCCTTATGGCGCTCGCCGGCCAGCCGTTGCCGGTTTACGGCGATGGCCTGCATGTGCGCGAATGGCTGCATGTTGACGATCATTGCAATGCCTTGCTGCGCGTGATCGAGGCCGGCCGGCCGGGAGCGACCTACAACATCGGCGGACAAGGAGAGAAACCCAATATCGAGGTGGTGCAAGCTATTTGCGACGCGCTGGAACGCGAACGCCCGCGCAAGGATTCCTATCGCAGCCTTATCAACCATGTGCCCGATCGGCCAGGCCACGACCGCCGCTATGCGCTCGATGCATCGAAGCTCGAGCGTGAACTGGGGTGGCGCCCGACGATCGCTTTCGAGACGGGTTTATCGCAAACCATAGCGTGGTATCTTGCAAATCTGCCCTGGTGCGAGCGGATCAAAGACGGGGGCTATCGGCTGGCACGCGCCGGTCTGGGGCGCGCGGGATGAGGGCGGCAGCATGACTCGCAAGGGAATCGTCCTGGCAGGCGGCAGAGGCACGCGGCTGCATCCGTTGACCCACGCCATCTCCAAACAACTGCTGCCCGTTTACGACAAGCCGATGGTCTATTATCCGTTGTCTGTGCTTATGCTCACCGGCATACGCGATGTGCTCATCATCTCCACCCCGCACGATTTACCAAGATTTCGCGAGTTGTTGGGCGACGGCGCAAAACTGGGCATGCAAATCTCCTACGCCGAACAGCTTTCGCCTGATGGATTGGCGCAAGCCTTTCTCATCGGGGAAAATTTTCTGAAGGGCGCACCCGCGGCGCTCGTTCTCGGCGATAACATTTTTTATGGCCACGGCCTCACCGAACAACTGGCGGCCGCTCACGCACGCACAAGCGGGGCGACGGTGTTTGCCTATATGGTCAACGATCCGCAGTCATACGGCGTGATCGAGGTAACGCAGGACGGTAAAGTCGTCGGCATCGAAGAAAAGCCTAAAAATCCAAAATCCAATTGGGCTATCACCGGCCTGTACTTTTACGACGAGCGGGTCGTATCGATGGCCCGACAACTTAAACCGTCTGCCAGGGGCGAATTGGAGATCACGGATCTCAATCGGCGTTACCTGCAGCAGGGCGCTTTACACGTCGAATATCTTGGCCGCGGCTTTGCGTGGCTCGATACCGGAACCCATGACGCAATGCTCGACGCCGGCAGCTATGTAGCCGCGATCGAGCGGCGGCAAGGCATGAAGATCGCTTGCCTGGAAGAAATCGCCTGGCGCCAGGGGTGGATCGAGGATCGCGATCTGCTCAATCTCGCAACGTCGATGCGCCATTGCAGCTATGGCCAGTACCTGACGTCGCTTCTCGAGCGCAAGTGATCATGATCGTTACGCCGACCGAGCTGGAAGGGGTGCTCATCATCGAGCCGAAGGTGTTTGGCGATGTGCGCGGATTTTTTCAAGAAACTTACAACTTCGAGCGATATCGCCAGGCCGGAATCGGCCAGCGATTTATGCAGGACAATCGTTCACGCTCGGACAAGGGCGTGCTGCGCGGGTTGCATTTCCAGCAACCGATGGCGCAGGGGAAGCTGGTGTCGGTAACACGCGGCGCCATTTTCGACGTTGCCGTGGATATCCGCTCCACGTCGCGCACTTTCGGCCGATGGACCGGCATCGAAATCACGGGCGACAATCACCGGCAGCTATGGATACCGGCGGGTTTTGCGCATGGCTTCCTCACGCTCGCGGATGAAACCGATGTTACTTACAAATGCACGGACTACTACGCGCCCCAGCACGAGCATGTGCTTGCGTGGAACGATCCGGACGTAGGGATTGTCTGGCCAAATCTCGGCGGCGCCCCTCGCCTCTCGGAGAAAGACCGCAGCGGTCTTGGATTGGCCAAGGTAAAAACCTTTTTCGCACAGTTGGAAAGCTGACAGCGCCACATGCGGATATTGCTGACGGGCGCATCGGGGCAATTAGGCGGAGCGCTGGCAGCGCGTTTGACCGATCACGACGTTGTCGCGTCCGATCGTGCGGCGCTGGATCTTGAGAACGGTGGCGCGATTACAAACGCGATTGATCGAACACGTCCACATCTTATCCTGAATTGCGCCGCCTATACCGCCGTTGACAATGCCGAGCGTGAAACTGAGCGCGCCGAAAAGATTAATGGCATTGCTCCGGGACTGCTCGCGTCCGCCGCGAAGACTGTCGGCGCAGGGCTCATCCATTTTTCTACCGATTACGTATTCGATGGACGGAGCACGATGCCGTACCGGGAAACGGATATCTGCAATCCACTCAACACCTACGGCCGCACCAAGCTACAGGGCGAAAGAGCAATCGCCAGTAGCGGCGGCGACTGCCTGATCATCCGAACAGCATGGGTTTATGGACCTAAAGGCAAGAACTTCCTGCAAAGCATGCTTCGCTCGGGCGCTACAAAGCCAAAGCTGCGGGTGGTGGCGGATCAGATCGGCGCCCCTACATCGGTGCTCGTCCTGGCATCGTTGGTGAAAGAGATGGTGTTACGGATGGAAGGTAAACCTGCCGACTATCTCCGCCGTCACGGCGGCATCTTGCATGCCACATGCTCAGGGGAGACGACCTGGCATGGTTTTGCGTTGGCGATTTTTGAAGAAGCGCAAAAGCGCGGCGCACGCATGAAGGTGGAAGCCGTCGAACCCATCATGACCGCGGAATATCCAACGCTAGCACGCCGGCCGGCTTATTCTGTTCTCGATCTGACACGGCTCAATCGTGAGTATAATATTTTTCCGCTGCCTTGGCGTGACGCGCTGAGCCAAGTCATGGACCTTGTTGCCCTCTAGGACGTCATGCAATATACGGTGCAAACGATCAATTTGCGGTAGCATCCGATGGGCGTCGTCGACTTTACGAAATTCGAGCAGCTCGCGCGTGAGCGAAACACGGCATTCATGAGCGCCGATCCGTACCCGTACACGATCATCGACAATTTTTTGCCGCCCGACGTCGCCGACCAAGTGCTAGCCGATTTCGAGCAGACCATTCACGGCTGGAATCGCTATCGCCATTACAACGAAGATAAGAAGGCCCTGACCTCAATCCCGCAAATGGGGCCTATGACGCAGAAGGTGTTTGCGGATCTTCAATCCGAGCGTTTTGTGGCCTTGGTCGGCAAATTGAGCGGCATCGAAGGATTGATCGCGGATCCCGATCTGGATGGCGCGGGCCTGCACGAAATCAAGCGTGGCGGCTTCCTCAACGTGCATACCGATTTTCTTTCGCACACGAAGAAACCGAACTGGAGCCGTCAGATCAATCTGCTCCTCTACTTCAACAAGAATTGGCAGAAAGATTGGAACGGCGAGCTTGAGCTGTGGGACGCCGACATGACTCATAGCGTCAAGTCCATAGCGCCGGTTTTCAACCGCTGCGTTATTTTTCAGACGCGGGAAAAGTCCTTCCATGGACATCCGGCCAAGCTGCAATGTCCCCCGGAGGTCAGCCGTAAATCCATTGCGCTGTATTATTTCCGTGACGAAGGGGCAAAGCAGGCGTTGTCTCCGACTAATTATCGGGCTCGTCCGGAGGATAACTTGGCCCAGCGCCTGTTGATCGGGATCGATCGCCAGTTGGTGCGCGGCTATTCATTTCTCAAGCGCTATACGAAGCTGTCCGACAGTCTAATCAGCCGTATTTTTAAGCGCTTCTGATTGTTATTCGGCTGCTTTTGCCGGTACGCGCTTGGCGCGGTGAGCGCTTTCGTGATGGGCGCTGCGCAGAAGATAATCGAGCGACGGGTGCGGGCGGACCTCCATCACCATCTGATAGGAGAAAAGCCGCCGGGATACCGCAATCAATAGCTGGTTGAATTTCAGCAAGAAGCGGCTAAACGCACTGTTTCCCGCCGCCAGCGGAAATGGCGCCGGCACGCCCCATACCTTTATGACCTCAAAGCCGGCCTGTTCGAACATTCGCCGAAAACTGGCGAACGTGAACAGACGCGAATGCGTAAGGTCCAAAATGCCCCGCTTGCCATAGTTGAACTGCCCGAACAGCAGCATAAGCCTTGCGATAATAAATCCGATATTTCCGGAGCTCGCGATGAAGCGAATACGTGGATTGAGCTTCGCCGCATCATAAAGCTGCTCGACAAATTTTTCGGGCGATTGTACGTGCTCGATCACATCGAGCAACAATACCGTATCCACGTCATTTAACGATAGCGGCAGCCGATCCGCGTTCAAGTCATGGCGAATGAAACGATCCAGCCCGGCCTCTTTAGGAGGCTCGAACTGATCGATCCCGGTCACCGTGCAGCCTTTCCGCTTAAGAGCTGAGCTGACGTATCCGCTGGCGCAGCCGACATCGACGACGCGCTCGCCGTTATGAATTCTTTCGATGGCTATTGCATGAGGGCTAGCAAAATCGAGCTTGGGCGCATAATGGCCGAAGCCGTCCGGTGCTACGTCGAAGTTGCGCCGGTAGAATATGCCAAACTTCTGACAGCGCGCCAGAAAAGTGCTGCTTACTACATCCCGTGCATAGGCCAGGCCGTTGACGTGGCAAATTTCATCTCCGTAATAGGTCGGTATCGGCAATTCCTTGATGCGCAGCCCGGCAAACATCAGCTGAATAATAATTTCAGTATCGAAGTGAAATACATTGGCATTTAGGCTGAAAGGAATTTTTGCCAGTGCCGCGACCGAGTAAAGCCGATAACCGGAATGAAATTCGCTAAGATGCGACCCCAGCATGAAATTCTGGAAGGACGTCAGGATTTTGTTGCCGGCAAACTTGTAAAGCGGCATGCCTCCGCGCAGCGCGCCGCCCGCAGTCAGCATGCGTGAGCCGAAAACCGCATCGGCTTCGCCGTCGATCAACGGCTGCAAAAGCATCGGCAGGCATTCAGGCGCGTATTGTCCGTCGCCGTGCAACAGCGCCACATAGTCGAAACGATTTTCGATGGCGTAATGGAAACCGATCTTCTGATTGCCGCCGTAGCCCTGGTTGGCTGGATTGAATAGCACCGTTAGTTTGAACGGAAGCTGTTCCCCCTGGCGAAATTCCTCGCCTCTTTCAAATGTCTGATCTTGCGAGGCGTCATCAATGATCAATACTTCGGTATCGTATTGCAACAGTTCGAGCGGAATGCGGCGGGCGACGTCTTGTATCGTCTTCTCGGCATTGTAAGCGACGATGAAAATCAAGACACGCGGCTTGGACGCGGCCGGCGAGCCCCGCTCTTCCAATTCGGGTGAGATGTTTGTTCCGCTCAAGATCTCGTCCGCCATCGCCGCCATCCATCAAGACCATAGAGCGTCAGCAAAAAGAGCAGTGGCTCGATTGGCAGACGGTAGCGTGAATTGGCGACAAAGAGGTGAACAATAGTGAAATAGATTAACCCCGCTCCGACGATCAGGAGGACCGCCCAGAGACGGCGCCGCATGATCGTCAGCAGACCGAACGCTGCCAAAGCCCGGACAACAAGAACAAACAAAAAGCCCCCTATGGTCAAAAATACAAATACGGAGTTTGCCTTCTTTAATGCGTCGAGCACGGGATCATAGTAATTTGTGTATTGGCGCTGCGCCATGTTTGCTAGGGCCGAATACTCATAGAGTCCCAGCAAATTCATGATATTTCCAACCCCTGGAGCACCAAAAAATTGCGCCCATGCCAGACCGAATGCCCGCACATAGACGGCGAGCGGATACGTCAAGAACTGTTCACTCCCTTTTTGCAGAAAAAATCCGTGCTTCTCTCGATCAGAGAGCCGATCGAATCCCGGCCCGAATTCCGCCGCTAGATGAGCGCGTCTGTCCACTGTCGCTTGCGAGGCGGCGACCAGTCCTTGGTTTGCGGCATAGTTATCCAGATGGGCAATATTGTCCCAAAGGAACGCTGACTTCAAATAATTGCTCGACAATACAAAGCCCTCGCCGGCACGCTGATTGTGCAGCATCCACGGCATGATGACCACAAAGGCGACTGCCGTTGCCGCTATGGCCATCGGAAGCAACTTCGTCCATTCCCGCATTCCACGGGCCAGCATTCCAAGAACCAGAAGGACAAGTGGCCAGACGTACAGGAAGTATTCGAGCGTCGGCCGGGCAAGCAGCGACAATCCCAACAGCGCACCGCTAACCAGAGCCAAAGGCCACTTTGGGGACGCGCTGAAGGCGAACAAGCTCCAGATCAAAGCGGTTGTGGCGAAAGCGTAAAGTGTGTCGCTTTGAAAGAGGTGCGCCGTACTGAACGCATTGGGGTTAAAAATGACAAGCGCCAGCATCAAATTGCCGTATCCCGGTAGCAGGCGCTTCGTTATCGTACGCGCAATCCAGCCGGTGGCAAACAACAAAGCCAGATGTCCAAGGACAACGCTCCACATTGCGCCATTGCTGAGCGATAACATCAATGCCGCGAACAGCGGGTAAAGCGGGGGCCGATACGTCAATAATGTGGAAGGATTTTCCGGGTCAACAAATCCGCCAAACTTGAGAAGGCCTTGCGTGGGCTTATACCAGGACTCTGCGTCGCCGCCGAATTTGTAGGTCGCACCCTCAATCGTAAAAAACCAAAACAGAAGATTGAACAGAATAAAGACGATAAAGATCAGCAGAGCGTTACGCTGCGCAGCTTCAATTCTGACCGCAGTTCCGAGTCCATGCATGTCAAATCATTGGGCAAGGAATGGCCAAGCCCCCACTTATGGCGTTGCCGCAGGTATGTTGCCTCAGATATGACAGAGGATACCCGCAGTCAATTGATATCTAAAATCAAGACTATACAGCTAACGACAGCATCAGCATGGCGCGATCATTTCCGAGTCCTCAAGTCTTTGCGTCCGCCGTCCGACGCCGCATTAGGAGCATGTTCGGCCGTCAGCGCGATCCCTTTGCGGATTCTCCCTCTGGCCTCGCCTTAAGCCCTAGTGCACGGCATTTTGCCGACTACGAAACGGTTCGTCCGCAGTTGAGCTATTCGCGCGGCGGCTGGAAAAGCATCGATGACTGGAGCAACGCGACTCGAGCCAAGCTGATCGAATTGTCTGGCTATTCGCGCAGATCGGCCGTGCCGGAACTGCGGCATAATGAAGTCTTCCCCCTTTCCGGAGAACTCACCCGCCGCTGCGTCTATTTGCGGCCAAGGCCAGGGGTAGACATCCCAGTGCATCTCATCGATGCGGCACCCTCTGTTCGACCAAAGCCGGCGATGATTTGTCTGCAGGGTAGCAACACCGGGGCACATCTGTCTTGGGGTGAAGAGCGCTTCCCCGCAGACTCCGATCCAAAAACAAAAAACTACGCATTTGCTTTGCAAGCCGCCAAACGCGGTTATTTAGCAGTAGCGGTCGAACAGTCTTGTTTCGGAGAAAGGCGCGAAACAGAAATACGACCGATGTCGGCAGCGCCATGCGTCGATGCCACGATGCATGCATTTTTGCTCGGACGCTCGTTGCTGGGAGAGCGGTGCTCAGATGTGTCCGCGGTGATCGACTGGCTGCTGGGCCCCGCCATGGCGCCATACATCGATGCCGGCCGCATTCACGTTATGGGGCACTCAAGCGGCGGCTCGGTCGCCATGTATGCGGCGGCAATGGATGAACGGATCGGCGCGGTCATGGCTTGCGGTTGTATCGGTTTTATCCGCGAGACAATTGGGCGGCGGCGCGACGATCAAGGGCAAAATGTAATTCCCGGTATCCTGCAATGGATGGAGGCCGCCGATGTGATCGGCCTTGTGGCGCCACGGCCTTTCGTGACCGTGGCCGGTATCTCCGATCACATCTGGCCCTACAGTGCTGCGGAGCCGGTTATTGCGGAAGCTCAAAACATCTATGCGCAATTCGATAGTGCCGATGCTATTGCACTTGTTGCCGCCCCCGGCGGGCACTTCTTCCGGCCAGAGATCAGCTGGAATGCGTTCTCAGAAGCGCTTTCGAAATCAAGGTAACGATGATCCGGGTAGCAATTGCAGGATTGCGCCTGGTCGCTGCGCTCCCGTGCGCCTACTCTCCTCGCAGATTTGACTCCCTGCCGCTGTTTAGCCATACGGCTAACGATTAGGGGAGATCTGCGTGACTGACCTTGAGCTGGGACGATTGCTGGTCGCGCTCGTCAGCCTTCTCATGATGGCGCTTGCATGCGGCCGCTTGTTCGAGCGGCTTGGGATGCCGCACGTCGTCGGTGAGATCATCGGCGGGCTCGCGCTTGGGCCGACTGTCCTTGGGCACATTCTTCCAGACGTCCACGCTTGGATGTTCAAGGCTTTTCCGACACAGAGCGCTCTGTTGTCCGCCTTCCACTGGATCGGTCTCATTCTGTTGATGTTCGTCGCTGGCTTTCGCGTGCAACGCGAGCTTTCGCGCGAAGACCGGTTCGTGATCGCGGTCATGCTGACGGCGAGCGTTGTATTCCCGATGCTGGGCGGTTGGTATATCACCTCGCTCATCGACGTCAGCAAGATGATGAATCCGAGCGCCAATCTCGCCTCGTTTTATCTGGTGCTCGCGATCGGCATGGCGGTGACGTCGATTCCGGTCATATCGCGAATCTTCATCGACCTCGATCTCATGCATACGCGCTTCGCCAAGGTCGTCCTCACGACGGCGACCTTGCAAGACCTATTCCTTTGGACGCTGCTCGGAATTGCGACCGGATTGAACTCGGTAGCCGCGGTCGACGGAACTCGCCTGGGCGTAGTTGTAGCGACAACACTTTTCTTCATTGCCCTTTCGGTCCTGCTCGGTCCACCGCTGCTGCTGTGGCTGGGGCGGCGCATGCCGATCAAACATGACACCGCGCCGCTGGTAGGCTACGTCATGTTGGTCTGCTTTGCTTTGACGGCAGCCGCGAGCCTGCTCCATATCAACGTCGTATTTGGAGCATTGGTGGCAGGCGTGGTCATCGGTAGCCTCACGCATGAGCGCCTGGCCGAAGTTAAGCAGCGGATTTCCGATGTGGCGCTCTGGTTCTTTGTGCCGATCTATTTCGCCATCGTCGGCCTGAAGATCGATTTGCCAAACCAACTGGACTGGTGGATGGCAGTGGTCTTCATCCTGGTATCGTCGGCACTCAAATTCCTTTCCGTAGCGCTCGCGCTGCGAATGGCGGGCAAGCCTATGCTGACTGCGATCAACTATGGTGTTGCGATGAACACGCGCGGAGGCCCCGGCATCGTGCTTGCTTCTGTCGCGCTCGCTTACAACATCATCACCGAAAGCTTCTTCGTCACGCTGGTCCTAGCGTCGATCTTGACGTCATTGTTCAGTGGTGTCTGGCTCCGGCAGATGGTCCACAGAGGCTACGGGTTCGACGCGTGACACAGAGGGATCGCGGGGCAGCGCTTTGGCGGGCTAAGCTGGGCGTTCTACAGCCAGCCTGACGGAGACAATCTTGGTTACTATTCTGGGGGGTTCCGCCTGATGTGCGGCATTGCCGGCATGTTGGATCTGCGTCGCGGCAATCCAGATCCCGCGGCTACCGCGCTCGCTATGGCGGACACGCTAGCTCACCGCGGCCCCGATGGGCGCGACGCCTGGGGCGACGCTGAGGCCGGCATCGGACTCGGCCACCGCCGGCTTTCCATCATCGATCTATCACCGACCGGGGCGCAGCCAATGCACTCGGCCGACGGCCGCTACGTCATAATCTATAACGGCGAAGTCTATAATTTCCGCGATTTGCGCCGCGAGCTGGAGGCGCTCGGCCACCGGTTCCGCGGCACCTCGGATACCGAGGTCATGCTTGCCGCTTTCGTCCAATGGGGCCTTGAGAGCGCTGTAAAACGTTTTGTCGGCATGTTCGCGTTCGCGCTGTTCGACCGGCGCGACCGCGTGCTGCATCTGGTACGCGACCGGGTCGGCGTGAAACCACTTTACTGGAACCTCACCGGCGGAGTGTTCCTATTCGGTTCCGAAATGCGCGCGCTCATGGCGCACCCGTCGTTCCGCAAGGAGGTCGACCGCGAAGCAGTCGATGCCATCGTCCGCTACAGTTACGTGCCGGCACCCGCGACCATCTTCCGTGGCGCACAAAAATTGCCCCCTGGTTCGATGCTCACTATTGGTCCCGGTGGCGAACCGAGCATCACATCCTATTGGCAGCTTACAGATGTCCTGACGAGCCGGGACAATAGCGGCATCGACCGCGACGAGGCCACGGCCAAGCTCGATGCGCTCATGGGCCAAGCCGTGCGCCAGCGCATGATCGCCGACGTGCCGATCGGCGCCTTCCTTTCGGGCGGCGTCGATTCTTCGGCCGTCGTCGCGCTGATGCAGGCAAATTCCGAGCGGCCGGTAAAAACTTTCACCATCGGCTTTGGCGATGCAGCTTATGATGAATCTCCTCACGCGCGGGCTATCGCCCGGCATCTCGGGACCGATCACACTGAGGTCGTGCTTGACGCCGATACCGCCCTACCCCTCGTCCGCAATGTTGCCGACTGGTTCGACGAGCCTTTTGCCGATTCCTCCCAGTTGCCTACCTATCTGGTGGCGCGCATGACGCGGCAATACGTCACTGTCGCTCTCTCCGGCGACGGAGGCGACGAATTGTTCGGAGGCTATCCGAAATACGCCATGCTTGAGCGAGCATGGGGCAATATCGGATGGCTGCGCCAACCGTTGCGCGCGCTCATCGGCCGCAGCCTTGGCTGCTTTCCAGAACCGGCGCTTCGCCGCGCGGCCGGGCTATTGCTCGACTCCGGCCGCAGCGAACGCATCGGTGAAAAGACTCGGCGTTTCGCCGCCGCGTTCGCAGCGGCCGACGGCGACGAAGCCGCTATGGCACTGGGTATCGTTGGCCTGGATCAGCCGGGGCTCGTCAAGGGCGCGGCAGGATCATTGCGGACCAGACCCCTGTCAGGCCTCCCCCGCCTGCTGCCCGATCTAGTCTCACGCATGCAGGCCCATGATATGGCATCCTATCTGCCGGATGACATCCTCACCAAGGTTGACCGATGCTCGATGGCGGTCTCGCTCGAGGCGCGCGAACCGCTGCTCGATCACCGTGTTATTGAGTACGTCTGGTCCCTGCCGCAGGCGATCCGGCGCGGCAACGCCCCTAAGGCGCTGCTGAAATCAGTGCTGAATCGCTACGTCCCGAGCACGCTGATCGATCGTCCGAAGCGCGGCTTCTCGATCCCGCTTGGCGCCTGGCTTACCGGGCCATTGCACGACTGGGCGGAAGATTTGCTGTCTCCGGCAAAGCTCAAGAGCGAGGGCCTGTTCGATGTCGACGGTGTGCGCAGGTTGTGGCAGCGTCATTTATCCGGCCGCGCGCAGAATGCCACTGCCTTGTGGAACATTCTCATGACGCGAGCGTGGTCGGAGCGCTGGCTCAGGACATGATCGGCACAATTCAGCATAACGCAGCATCCCGGCGTCAGCGCATAGCAACAATCCTTGTCGCGATAGCTTGGGCTGCCGCGACCTTGTGGGACTATCGCGCTTTTGATCTGCGCATTTTCGACGGCATGGCACTCATCTTGCTTGTCGGATTTCTTCTGATCGCTGCAGAGCCGCTGCAGGGATTCCTGCTCCGCCGCCGTGACGGCTGGCTGCTATTTGCAACGGTTGCCGGTTATGCCGCGATCGGTTTCGCGCTGCATGGTCATCGCTCATCGCTCGCAATCATATTGTTGGCGGCCATCAGCTTCGCATTGATAGGACGGCGCGACTGGTTGGCGGACTCCCGCCTATTTCAATGGCTGCTCATTGCCCATATTGTTTTTTTCATCATTCAATTTCTTGGGTTCTATTTGCTCAAGGAGGTAATCGATTTCCAGGCCTTCATGGGCGCAAACTCGCGTCTCAATCAACGTATCTATCAAATTCGCGCGGCGGGATTATTCCAAGAACCCAACAGCTATAGTCTCAACATATTTGTTCTCGGTACGATCGTTGCTTTGCAACGCGCTAATTTTATGCTGATTGTTTTGGCTGCAGGAACGATGACCCTGTCTGAATCAGTTTGGGGCATGGGCGCAGCAGTTGTCCTGCTGTTCCTGCATGCACTGGTCCGATACCAGTCTCCGGCACAAATGATAAAAGGCCTAGTTATTTTTGGACTCGTCATTGGCGTGGTCTTCAATGCCTACCTTTGGCTAACCAAGCAGCCGCAGGAAGCTATTCCGTATTTCTATACGCGAGTACTCGGTGTTACGAGCGATCCGAGCACGCAAGATCGTTATTTGCGCAACGGCTGCTTGCCGGAGGAGCAGGCTGCAGCGACGAAAGTTTCCGCGGCGACCTCCGCACAATCCTGGATTCTTGGTGAAGGGCTTTCAACCCGCTTCTTTACGGAATGCCTGCCGGCCAACGGCCTCTCTTTCTTGCTCAAATCGTTCGGCATTGCTGGCTTAGTGGCGCTTCTGGCCGGCTTTGCACTCGCACTGCGGGGGTTGCCGCCCGGCTCCACACTCTATGCGGCACTCGCCATAGGCTTCAGCTTCACCACCTATCCTTTGGTGACCTACGTGATTTTTTGGCTTTGGCTGCCTGCAATCATCGGCCTGCTGCATCGGCATAACAGCGATCCCGATCCGGCGAACGTTACGGAAGCATAGAGGCTAGCTGCCTAGGCTCTGGCATTACCAAGCGCGCCAAAGAGCGAATAACCGTTCCCGCGACATAGGCATCATCAATGCCGCAAGGATTGTTAGTACCGGCACGGACAGAACGGCAGCGGCAATCCCTGACGGCCCATGCGCTCCGGCTAACACCGGCAGATACGCCAAAACGAGACCACTGATTATCGTTGCAAGCGCAAGTCCAATAGCCGGCCGCCAGACCGGCGCTGTGTGCCGACTCAGACAGACTACGCCCCAATGGACCAGCAAACGGACGATGTTAAACACCGCGAATGCCACGGCGGCACCGAGCACACCGCCCGCCTTTGTGGCGATAAGAATCAGCGCGACGTAAGGCACGAGGAGAGCGACGTTGATCCATACAACGATCTCCACCCGTTCACTCGCGACCTGATACAAATGAGGCAACGTGACAAATCCCTGCGCCATTCCTCCAAGCATCATGAGCGGCAGTATGCTCGCCAGTGCGTCCGGCACCGCTTTGACCAGAAACAAAAGTCCCAGCATGGATTCCGTCTGCACGATCATGACGCAACCGAACGGCACCAGGATCAGAACAGTCAGCTCCGTCGCGGCTCGAATAATCAGAGCGGCATCTTCGCTCTTGCCGGATAGGCTTCGGCTCAGTTGCGGAAAGATCGCATTGCCGATGGGGTAAGATAGCGCCACCAATCCTGCCGCAAGCGTATAGCCCGCCGAATAGAGTCCAAAATCACCAAGGGTGAGCGTCTTCGACAGGATCACCTTATCGATTTGCGAAAGCACAACGGCTGTAAGCGAAACCAGCGTCAGACCGCCGGCCATCGAAGCTATATCGCGCAGCACGGCGAGCTGCGGGCGCACCCAGCGATGGGGCTGGACAAGCCAGACACCCGCCACAAGCAACAAGACCTCGGCAACGCTCCCGACAAGCTGAATGACAAAGTACCCGACAATGCCAACGTGAAAGCTCGTCAGGGCAACGACCGAAACTACAATGCGAAGGATTGCTGAAATCGCCGTGATAACGTTCGGATACACGTGGCGGTCATGGGCAAAGAGAACATTAGTATAAAACGTCACGGGAAAGCGGACCGCTGTGGCGATGACCATCAAAACCAGTGAAGTCTCAACCATCGGCCGTGGCAGCTCAACAATGTTCAGCCACGAAGCCGCGAGAGGAACGTGCAGCGCCAAGCCTAACAAGAAGAAAAGCACCGCCATTCCCCAGAATAGAATTTCGAGCGTCCGCACCATGACTGCCTGCCGAACTGGAGGGGTATCGCGGCTAATCATGATCGCCAGACGATGATTGGCGGCCATCGGCAGCCCAAGATCGAATAGGCCCAGCATTGCCTGCAAAGCCGCATAGACGCCGACCAGCCCCAGCGCCTCCGTACCAAGCGTCATGGTAACGAGCGGAATGGCGATGATGCCGGCGCCGAGTGCGGCGACCCGCGCAATCAGATGGGCGAGCGAATTGCGCAGGAGCACGGGTTCGATCCGCTATGGGCGCTTCCGGTCAGAACCGGTAGGCGCGGGGGTTGATCTTTGCCTGCAGCCGCTGCCGCCAATGCAACGGCATCACCGCTCGCAATGAATTGGCCAGGAAGGCAACGATAGCCGCTTTCATCTCCTCCGCTCCGGTTTGTGCTGGCCGAACCGAAAGATCAGGATGAATGCCATCGCGCGCCAAGCTGCGCAGTGCGCGGCGGAACCAGCGCCCCTTACCAATCGCCATAACGTAATGCAGCGCCGGCTGCCAGCAGCCGCAGACGCCCCCTGCGAATCGATTGGAACGGACCGACCCATTAATCTCGAATTCCCAAAGGCTTTCACCGGGGCGAATCATCTCAAGCAGGCTCTCACGCCGCCAGATAGTTGCGTGGGTGTTGGTCCGATTGAGTTGGCCGGGGCCCTGGAAGCCAATGACTGGCACCCCAGGCATTGCCATGGCAGGCGCGGGATCGGGGAACAAGCGAATGGCGTGCAGCTCATAAAGGTCCATCAAGGCGATCAGCTTAGCGATTAAGGTATTGTCGACCGGCCGATCGAGCATGTAGTCCTCAAGCATCATCAGGACGTAGGGACTATCGATCTGCCCCAGGTGTTCAACAGCACGTGACGACCAGTTCTTGTGATCCGCGGCATGAAGGGGTAGCACCCTGCGGTCGTCGTAAACCTTGTGGACGGCGCCTAGATAGACCGGGTATGGGCAATCCGACCAGTATTTGAAAAAACGCGCAAAGAACACCGGCCAGATGTCAGCATAGTCGTCAAAGGACGACACGTAGATGCTTAAGCGATTGTCCAAAATCCCACCCTTCTTTTTTTGGCCGGCCAGCGCGATTGCCGCGGGAGACAGCTACCCTGACATTTCCTCCCTGAAACGGCCTCGGTCAAGCTCTCCGGCCGACAGAGCAACAATCGTGCCGTCTGGAGCCAGGTTAACGTGATCACGGTGGCCCTGACGACGTTCAATCGGAGCGACATCGTCGGGCGCGCCGTCCGATCCGCATTAAATTTCGGCGCCACTGTCGGGGGCAAGGTGGTGTTGGTCGACGACGGCTCGACCGACGGCACGGCATCCATGATTGCTCGCGAATTTCACGATGTGCTGAAGGATGGAACTCTGACATATGTTGAAAACAAAACCAATCTCGGGGTCACAGCCGCAAAGAATATGGCCTTCGCTCAAGCAGCGCCCGGATGGATCCTATTCCTCGATTCCGATGACGAACTCATTACACAAGCGGCGAGTGCGGTCCAAAAGGTGCTCCGGGAGCATGACAAGAACGCTCTGATTTTCTTTCGCTGTATCGACGAGACGGGAACCTTCGTAGGCACACGTTTCGACGCACTACAGCAACTCTCGCTGCGCCGTTATTGCGCCTATTCGTCCTATGGGGAAGCCCTCATCGCCGTCAATAAAGTAGTCGCGCCCGGCGATCCCTTCGACGCGGATTTGCGCGGTTATGAGGGGGTTGGCTGCGCTCGATTAATCAAAAATCACGGCCCCGCCCTGCTGGCAACAGTCATCGCACGTTGCTACAATCGTTCGCGCAGCGATCGTCTTTCCAATGCCCGCAACATGCTCAAACGGGCGGACTACCTTGCGCGTGGACATCTCCGCTACCTTTCGCTATGCGGTGACGAAATTGATTGGGGAATGCGCCTCGTTCTGCGAATCAAGGCTTTGTTGTACTTTTCTGCAGGGATGCTGGCGCGCGTAGTGTGGTCTCGAAATGCCTGATGCCGTTAGGCTAACGCTGCTCAATCCGCATGGGGATGACTTCGTCTCGACGCCGGTTTCATTCTGGCTGGTGGGACGACGGGGACTCAGCAAGTACGGGTATCTTCTGGACGAGCCCATTCGCCGCGGCCAGCGGGTCCAGGTTCTTATTGACGGCACATTGTCGTCATTGATCGACCAGCGCGTGTTCATCCAGTTGCCGCCCTGGATGCGCGCGTTTATTCTTCGCGTGGAAATTTATTTTTGGCTGCGTCACAACGATCTCACCCAGAAGATCGATGTTCATTGGACGGTTGACACGGTCCGTGACCGGACTGCGCTTTATGTTTTTTCCTACAAGAATTGCGTGGGAGCCTTTGACCAACGTCAAGCAACCATTTCAGCGTTCAACTATGCCATCATCAATCTTAGTCATTACTTTATCCGTACGCGCGAGAAGGCCGACAATATTGCGAAGCTGCGCAACGCAATACTGAGCAGCGACAGCGACTTAAGCCACAATCCGTATTTTCGTCATTTTTTTCCGCACTCGCCACGCTTGTTGGTTACTCCGTTCGCGGTTGGAGAAAGGTTTGCAGCAAGACGGCCGCCGCAGCAACGAAGCGCAAAGTGCGCGGCAACAGGCTCGTTTCATAACCTGAAAGAGGAATTCCCGCGCGAATACTACCGCGATTTTGTCGATTTTTTTCACACTGATACCTACCATCCGGTACGCAAGCTGCTTTACGGACGCCGTGCCGAGATCGCAGATTGGCTCGAATGCCGCATCTCGCCTTATCGCGAGATGGAAGGAAAGAACGGGTTTCTTGCCTCGCTGCGCCGATTGCTCAGATTCGATATGGTGCAGGCTGAATATTTCTCTTTCGATATCGCCGACTTTTACAACAGGCACCGCTTCGCACTTGTGGGCGAGGAATTGTCCGGCGCACCGGCCGTCGGATTCTTCGAAGCCATGGCATGCGGCTGCGTTATGCTTGGCACAACTGGGAATTACTATGACGGTTTAGGCTTGGCGCCCGACGTCCACTATCTTACACACGATGGAACCGTAGAATCGATACATGCGGCCATCGTACGCGCGTCGAAAGATTCGCAGCGTTTGACAGCGATCGCGCAAGCGGGAATGCGCCATATCCAGGAAAAGTGCACGCCACAGGCAGTATGGGACGCGTTGCAACGCAGTCTTGTGCAACTTTCCGCCAGACATGAACCATGAAGGCTCTCGCTCTTCATCTCGGACACAACGCTACTGCCGCCATTATGGAAGACGGCGCCATACTAGGTGCCGTCAGTCAGGAAAAGATCGACGGCATCAAGAACTCCAGCGCAATGCCCTTGGAAGCGGCGGAGGCCTTGTGCGATCATGCCGGTTGGCCTTTGGACAGCATCGATCATGTTGTCTTATCAAGCCGCATTGTTTACCGGCCAGACGCGTTCGCAACGATCGCGGATCGTAAACAGCGTCACTACAGCACCAATCCCGCCGTGGCCGCCGCGCGCTGGCTTGAACGCGGCCTTGGCAAGATACTGCCGGCGCCATTCGAGATCGCGCGCGCGCAATTACGCCGCCGACAGCAGGCGGTGGGCGAGCAATATCTGGCGGAGTGCCTGCGAAAATCGAGGCTCGGCCGCAAGCCGCTCAGCAGGTTCGATCACCACCTCTGCCACGCGCGCGCCGCTTATCACTGTTATCCGACGCCGAAAGATCAGCCGACGCTGATCTTCACGTTGGATGGAGAAGGCGACGGGATCAGCGCCACGGTGAGCCAGGCCGATCCCGATGGGACCTGGACCCGGCTTGCCGAAACGCCCGCGCACGATTCGCTGGGCTGGATTTATTCGGCCACCACGCGCTTTCTAGGAATGCGTGTTCTCGAGCATGAATACAAAGTGATGGGCCTAGCGCCCTATGCCAAGCAATACTTCCTCGATACCTACGACAGGCTATTCGCGCCGGCCATCAATACAGACGACACGGGCCTACGTTTCGAGGCGCCGTTTCATACGGCGCACTTCTACGATTACCTCGTCGAAAACGGCGTCGGGGAGCGCTTCGACAATCTCGCCGCCGCCGTTCAGCATTTAGTCGAGGAACGCGTCACGGCGTGGGTCCGCAATGGGATAGCCCGAAGCGGAATCCGAAACATCGCTACCGGCGGCGGCGTTTTCATGAACGTCAAGCTCAATAAAAAACTGCAACAATTGCCTGAGATTGCGCGGATCGATTTCATGCCGTCATGCGGCGATGAATCTCTACCCATCGGAGCGCTTTATGAATTTGCTGCCCGCACTGCTATGACGCTGCAGCCCCTACCCGATCTTTATCTCGGCGCAGACTATGATGATAGCGCCATTGCCGCCTTCATAGCAGCCGAACAACTAGGTGCGCGTTACAGTGTTTTGCATTTCGACGACATCGAAACGCGTATCGCCGCGCTGTTGGCCGAAGGCGAGGTGGTCGCGCGATTTGCAGGACGCGGCGAATGGGGCGCGCGCTCCCTCGGCAACCGAGCCATCCTCGCTCATCCCTCGCGTATGGAATCGTTTTACACGGTCAACGATCAGATCAAATCGCGCGATTTCTGGATGCCGTTTGCGCCGACTATCCTCGACAGTTTCGCGGAGCGTTACCTGTCCGGCTACGACCCAGCTAAGGTGGACGCGTCCTACATGATCACCGCCTTCGATGTCAGACCGGATGCCGTCCCGCTATTGCGCGCGGCCTTACACCAGGGGGACATGACCGCACGGCCGCAGGTGCTGGGGCGCAAAGCCAATCCTGGCTATTATGCTTTGATCGAGCGATTCAGCGAAATCACTGGCGTGGGAGCGGTTCTTAACACCAGCCTCAACCTGCACGGCCAGCCGCTAGTCGCGACCCCCCGTCAGGCGCTATACACCTTTGAGAATTCCGGGCTGCGCAATCTCGCCCTCGGACCTTACTTGGTGCGCAAAATCTGACCTGCGCAACGTTCAGTATGCTCATCCTCGCGCATCGCGGACTATGGCGGCAGCCGGCCGAGAAGAACGGCCTCGTTGCACTACGCAGCGCATTGGCTGAAGGCTTTGGGGTTGAGACCGATATCCGCGATCATGCTGGCGAACTTGTGATCAGTCATGACCCTCCATCCGCCAATGCACTGCCGTTGGCGGATCTTCTCAATGCCTGTCAGCAGATGGCTTCCCAAGGCACCCTTGCCTTAAATATTAAGGCGGACGGCCTGCAGCAGCCGCTGGCCGATGCTCTGGCGCGTCATAGGATCACCCCCGATCGCTATTTCGTTTTCGATATGTCGGTCCCGGACGCGCTTGGATACCTGCGCCTGGGCATGCCCTGCTTCACCCGGCAAAGCGAAATTGAGCCAAAACCAGCCTTCCTTGACCAAGCCTCCGGCATTTGGCTTGATTGTTTCCGGGAGGATTGGATAAACGAGGGGGTCATTTTGGACCATTGCGCGGCCGGCCGCGCGGTTGCACTCGTTTCTCCAGAATTGCACGGCCGCGATATGCGCCCAGCGTGGGAAGTATGGCGCAACGCGTATCGCAATGTGCGGCGGCAGGGGCAAAGCCACCGCATCATGATTTGTACCGATCGCCCGCGTGAGGCCAGGGAGTACTTCTTGGATGCAGCGGATCGAAGCGATTCTTTTTGACATGGACGGCGTCCTGATCGACGCCCGCCATTTGCATTATGAAGCCCTCAACGCCGCTCTCAGCCCCTTTGGCCTTGAAATCAGTCACGACGCGCATCTGGCCAATTTCGATGGACTATCGACACGCCAGAAGCTCGCGATCCTGTCGGAAACGCGCGGCCTACCCGGGGGCTTACACACCCTTATCAACGAACTGAAGCAGAAGTTCACGCTGGCCAAGATCCCGATGCATTGCCGGCCCATCTTCCAGCACCGCTATATGCTCTCGCGATTGCAACAGGAGGGCTACCGCCTCGCACTGTGCTCCAATTCGGTGCGCAGGACCGTGGACGAGATGATGCGCTCGGCCGACCTCGATATGTTTTTCGAGTTCACCCTCTCCAACGAAGACATCCATTTCCCCAAGCCGCATCCCAACATTTACCTTGAGGCGGCAAAACGCTTGAAAGTCCAGCCGGAGCGCTGCCTGGTGGTCGAAGATAACGCCAATGGCATCCGTTCGGCCAAGGCAGCCTCAATGCACGTGCTGGAAGTGGTCGATCCGGACGATGTGACCAACGAGCGTGTCGCGACGATGCTCGAGACCATCGCAAGGGAAGCGTTGCAGTGAACATTCTGCTGCCCATCGCCGGACGCGACCGGTATTTCCCGGAAGGGCAATACATGTTCCCCAAGCCGCTGGTCGATATCGGCGGCACACCGCTCATCGAACACACGCTTGGCGGGCTGCTCGGCCTTGCCGGACATCCACGTTTCACTTTCGTGGTCCAGGAGCAGGACTGTAAATCCTATAGTCTCGACGACGTTCTCAAAGTCGTGGTCGGCGCTCAGCCGATCGACATCGTGCGGATATCGGCCCCTACCCAGGGCGCGATCTGCTCCTGTCTCATGGCGATCGATCACATCGATCCTGAAGAAGAACTGATCATCGCCAACGGCGACCAGGTTCTGCTCGCCGATCTTAACAACGCCATTGCCGACTTCCGGCACCGGCGGCTTGATGCCGGTGTTGTAACCTTCTTGTCGACGCATCCGCGTTATTCCTACGTGCGCACCGATGACGAGGGCCGGATTGTGGAGACGGCGGAAAAACGCGTGATCAGCCGCCATGCGATCGCGGGATTTTATTATTTCCGCCGCGGCGGCGACTTTATCGACGGCGCGAAACACGTTCTTCTCAACAATAATCCCATCCAGGGCGCTTTCTTCATCTCGCAAGTTCTCAATGAAATGATCCTGTCAACAAAGACGCTCGGCCATCATCAGATCGCCGCGGAGGATTACTATCCTCTCTATAGTCCGCAGAAGATCGTGGAGTTTGAGGAAGCGTTGCTGGCGAACGGTGGGCGTCCCGAAGCCGGCGCCAAAAGGCCGGTGCTTATCATACCGATGGCGGGCGACGGTTCGCGCTTTGCCAAAGCCGGCTATACCCGGCCAAAGCCGTTTATCGACGTTTGCGGACAGCCGATGATCTGGCGTGTCCTGGAAAATCTCAATCATACCGCTTCCGACGTGGTGCTCGTGGCGCAAAGCGCGCATCTTGAAGCAGAACCGATGCTAGCGCGCGCTCTCACGGAAAAGCATGGCTTCCGTGTCGTCAAAGTCGACAAACGCACCGAAGGCGCTGTCTGTACCATCCTGCTGGCGCGGCGGGAGATCAATCGCAATGCCCCCCTACTCATCGCCAACTGCGATCAGATCGTTGATTTCGACTGCAGCGCATTCATCAAGGATTGCCTTGATCGAAAGCTCGACGGCTCGATCCTCGTTTTCCAGGAACCATCCCGAAATCCCAAATGGTCCTATGCGCGCACGGATAACGATGGCCTGGTCATTGAGGTAAAGGAGAAGGTGGCTATTTCGGATCTCGCCACGGTTGGCATCTATTTCTTCGCCAAGGGTTCTTTTTTTATCGACGCGGCGGTTGACATGATTGCGCGCAACGATCGCGTCAACAACGAATTTTATACCTGTCCCGTTTACAATTACATGGTCGCGCAGGGCCAACGAATCGGCATCTACGAAATCCCGCGGGAGGCAATGCACGGCATCGGAGTGCCTGAAGATCTCGATGCCTATATCAAGCACCTCGGTGGAGAGCGGCGCCGTGGCGTCCTTTAATTCTGATGCCGTGGTCACGTTGCCGCCGGCCGCAGGCATAAGCATCTAGCCTAATCGGCTACACCAGCTTAGAGACATCCATTCGGCGATTTGCCGGGCTGGAATCGGGGAGAAATGGTGCCGAGGCGTCTTCTTTATCTCGTCTCCGAGGATTGGTATTTCCTCTCGCATCGGCTTCCTATGGCACGCGCGGCGCGCGATGCCGGCTTCGAGGTGCATGTGGCAACCCGGGTCACAGAAGGCGGCAACGCTATCAGGGCGGAAGGCTTCACCCTGCATCCCATCCCCTTCGCGCGCGGCACGCTGTCTCCGTTTACAGCGTGGCGAACAATCGCCGCTTTGCGGCGGCTGCACCGCGCGGTTGCACCGGCCATCTGCCATCATGTCGCCTTGCAAGCTTGCGTTCTGGGCTCGCTGGCGGCCATCGGCAAACGCGTCGCGCTCGTCAACGCACTTACCGGCTTCGGCTACGCGTTTATAGGAAGCGATAGGAAAGCGCGGCTGCTGCGCTATTCCATGGGCAATCTCTTGCGCTTTCTTTTTGTGCGCCGGGACAGTGTGGCCCTGGTACAAAATCCTGACGACCGTGCAAGCTTGCTGGCGATGGGGATTCCCGCCTCACGCATTGCCCTTATCCCCGGTTCCGGTGTCGATACCGCAGGACTCCAGCCGTTCCCGGAGCCCCCCGGTCTCATAACGGCTGCATATGTTGGAAGGCTGCTTGAAGACAAAGGGGTACGCACCTTGGTCGAGGCCCATCGGCTTCTGCGGCGGCGAGGCGTGCAGATCGAACTATTGCTGGCCGGAACTCCTGACCCAGCAAATCCGGCTTCCATTGGCGAGCGGGAAATCGCGACCTGGGGGCGGGAAGAAGGCATCACCCTGCTTGGCCATGTGGAACCCATTTCGACCGTATGGGCGCGCGCGCATATCGCGGTGCTGCCATCCCGCCGGGAAGGATTGCCAAAGGCGCTCCTCGAAGCCGCAGCCTACGGAAGACCCATGGTGGCGACGGACGTTCCCGGCTGCCGCGAAATCGTCCTGCCGGACCAAACTGGCCTGCTAGTACCCGCGGATAACGCCGCAGCTCTTGCGGACGCTATCGCTAAACTCACAGCCTCAGCGCAATTGCGCGCCCGTTTTGGCGCTGCGGCGCGTCACTTGGCCGTTGAACGATTTGGACAAGATACAATCGGCCGGCAGACGACCGAGTTGTATACGCGGCTTCTAGGCAAGGCAGCCTGATGCGATCACGCGTGAAGAAAGCAGCCGTATGGGTGTCAATGTGATCGGGGGCGTTGCCGCAAAGGTTATTCTTTTCACCGCTGCCGCGGCGGTTAGCGCCATCTTGATTTTGCTTCTGCGCGGCTTTTTGCGGCGTCATGCGCTGTCACGGCCGAATGCGCGTTCCTCTCATCGCGAACCCATTCCGCAGGGTGGCGGCATCGCGGTGATTGCGGCAGCTCTCGTCACAGCGATGGTATTTCTTCTGCTCAGCGACAAGACGGCGGCCATAAATCTATGGCCGACCTTTGCCGCCGCCGCCTTTCTGGCGGCAGTAGGCGCTTGGGACGACATCCACGCCATTGAAGTCGCGCCGCGGCTTGTGCTGCAACTGGCCGCCATCGTCGTCGTCATCGCGGCGCTGCCGTCCGGTCTGCGGATTGTCCCATCGCTGCCCTGGGGAATCGAGCGCGTGTTTCTGATTCTCGGCGGTCTGTGGTTCGTCAACCTCTTCAACTTCATGGACGGCATCGACTGGATGACGGTTGCTGAGGTGGTGCCGGTAACTATGGGACTTGTCCTCATCGGGGCGATGAGCGCCCTGCCCGATTATGGTGTCATCGTCGCTTTGTCACTTGGCGGCGCGACTATTGGCTTCGCGCCATTCAATCGGCCGGTTGCAAAACTGTTCCTAGGCGATGTCGGCAGCTTGCCGCTCGGATTGCTGCTTGGATGGCTGCTCGTGCTGCTGGCTGGAAGGGGCCATCTGGCAGCCGCGCTGTTGCTGCCGCTCTACTATCTCGCCGACGCCACGATCACGCTGTTGCGCCGGCTGATGCGCGGCGAAACCTTATGGAAGGCGCATCGCGATCATTTCTACCAGCGCGCTGTCGATGACGGCTTTGCGGTCGGCCAAGTCATTGCTCGTGTATTTGCCGTAAATGTAGTGCTTGTGGCCTTGGCCTGTACAACGGTGCAAATGCAATCGCTAGCAGCGGACCTTGTCGCGCTGGCCTTGGGCGCCGGCGCTGTCGGGTGGCTCCTGGTACGTTTCGAGCGCGGACGGGCTTAGTTCGACTTTCCCTGGAAATCCGGGACGGCTTGCCGCAGCGCATTGTAGATCACCGTGCGCTCTTCGCGCGCGACACCGTCTTCCAGAGCGGCAATCAACTGCCGCATAGCCGCAAGCGAGGGACGGCCGGGCTTGGCTGCGACGATGCCGGCAATGCCAATCTCGGCACTTGGCTCCTCGCGCGAAAAGAGGATTTCGTGCAGCCGCTCGCCGGGCCGAATGCCGGAAAACACGATATCGATGTCGTGCCCTGGCTCCAGCCCGCTTAGCCGGATCATTCGTTCGGCAAGGTCCACGATTTTTACCGGCTGACCCATGTTGAGCACGTAGACGGAAACATCGGTGCGCTCGGGACCGAGCGCATGGCTGGCTGCGCTCACCACAAGATCGCACGCCTCCCGGATAGTCATGAAATAGCGCACCATATCCGGATGCGTGACGGTTACCGGGCCCCCGCTCTCGATCTGCGCCTTGAATTTCGGGACCACCGATCCGTTCGAAGCGAGCACGTTGCCAAAGCGGACCGAAATGATCCGCATGGGTTTCTTGCCGCCGTTGCCGCCGGCTACGAACTCAGCATCGAGCGCCTGGCAGTACATTTCGGCAAAACGCTTGGTTGCACCCAACACAGAGACGGGCTCGATGGCTTTGTCTGTCGAGATCATGACCATCGCATCGGCCCCGGCGGCAGCGGCCGCGTCGGCGACGTTGATCGATCCGAAGATGTTGGTCTTGATGCCCTCTTCCCAGTCTCTTTCCAGCAGCGGCACGTGCTTGAGCGCTGCGGCATGAAAAACGATGTCGGGCTTGAAATCTGCAATCAGGCGAAAGATACGTTCGCGGTCGCGCACGTCCGCGATTCTTCCGTCGACACGCGCTTTGGACGACTTGGCCGCCAGCGCTTCGAGGATGGCATGCAGAGCCGGCTCGGAGTTTTCGATCACCAACAACCGCGCCGCGCCAAAGGTCACCACCCGGTCGCAAATCTCGGCGCCGATCGATCCGCCCCCTCCCGTGACGACAATCGATTTCCCCCGCACGAAATTCTCCAGCCGGTGATAGTCGATCTTGACGCTCGGGCGCAGCAGCAGGTCTTCCATAGCCACGGGCGCGAGACGCAGGGCGTCGGCACCCTCTTCGAGCGAGGGAAGCCGGCTTGTCGCAAGGCCGAGGCGCCGGGCCTGCATGAGCATCGCCTCCGGCTTGACCTCCGGATTGAAAGCGGATGGGGTTAGAATCAAGCGCTCAACACGGTTGCCGCGTTCAGCCAGATCCGCGACGACGCGGCCGAGATCATTGAGCGTGCCTAGCGTTGTTATGCCGCGCACCGCTTGACCCTGGTCGGCGGACGAGGGCGACAGGATTCCGACGGGCCATATTTTTTTTACGGCGCCGCTTTCGATCGCTCTTAGCAAGACCTCCGCATCCGCGGCACGCCCGACAATCAAAATCGGTATCGAACTCGATTCTTTGGCGTGGTGGCGGACACGGGAATAGTGGAAATAACGATAGGCAATGCGTGGGCCACCAAGAAAGACCATCTGCAGGACCCAGCAGAGTGCGATCGTGGTCTTGCCGAAGAAGAAGGTGCCGTAGAAACCCGGCGTCACCAGAACGTAGTCCAATACCAGCAGCGACAACGCCAGGACCGACGATGCGCGAAAGATATTCTGCAGTTCGGGCAGTGAGGCAAAACGCCACTTCGCCTTGTAGAGACCGAATATGAAATAGATGATGCCCGCATAGAAAACGAAAGCGGGCACGATCACGATAAGGCCATCGAGCCGCTCCACGAGGCCCGGCGTCTCAAAGCGAACATAGAAGCTGGCAATAATAGCCGCCGCCGTGGCGAGCAGATCATGCGCCACGATGAGAAGTTGACGCCGCGTTAGCTTTGGCAGTCGGATCATGGTCTAAACCGTGGCGGCAACATTACCCTGGCGCTTTCATAGCGGCCTTTGCGCCGGGGCGCTACCCGATGCCATGCACAGACCTTCCAGGCCCGGCCGCGTCATGTTTTGCCGGCTGCTCCGACCGGCGGCGCAACATCATGCCGCCCGCGACGCCTACGCCGACGGCGTAAGTCCAGCCTTGGACAAAATCGAACAAATGCGAGTTGAAGAGCGAGCCCACAATATTCTGCACGACAACGACCAGGCCGATCCATGCGACGAGCCCCGGCTCGCGAAACAATAAAAGATGCGAGAGCCACATGGCAAAGAGCGCGGCAATTCCGACGAGCCCAAGTTGAATTCCGATTGCCAAAATTTGATTGTGCGGATTCACGGTTGCCCTTGCCCACAAGCCCGATTCCCCGACCACTGCTTTTTCGAAAGTGCTCCTTATCGAGCCTGTGCCATGTCCGATAAGAGGCGCCCCAGTCATGATCCCCAAGGATTTTTTCCAGAAATAAAGGCGCTCGCCCGCTGAGGTAACCTCATTATCCTGTTCGTAAGCCTTGACCTCTTGCGTTATCTGCGTGATGCGCGACTGCAAATAGGGCGATGAAAACCACACCGCCACCAATAGTATTGCCGCCCCCACAGCGAAGCCAACCGCGCCTTTGAGGCCGAGTTGACGCAGACCCAGAAGTAAAAATAGAAGCGGAAGCGTTACGAGGGCGGTGCGGCCGGTCGCAACATAGAAGATGTTTTGCAGAAACGCGGCGGCAAGCGCACCATAGGCAAATGCCATAAGGAGCCGGCGTGCCTTGAGATGATCAAGCGCAACAAAGGCTGTCACCGATGCGCAGATCGCGAATTCACCGCTCTGCGCAATGTAGTCTTTGACCGGCACCGCATACATTTTTATCGGAAACCATGGAAAGGTAGGCCAGACGTAGAGCACGTCGGACAGTAAGAGCAGAGCTGTGCAAGAGACGAGGAAACCGACCATCACTTCGAGGCCGCGACCGGACTGACTGAAGTGAAAAAATAACAGCGGAATAACGAGAAGTTTTGCGAAGGGCTCCAGGCCGCGCCATGCCTCGGCCCAGGGAGCAGTCCCCCACAACAACCCAAGCACAGCAAGAGCCCCCAGCAGGATTGGCAGACCGCCGGCCGGCGTTGCGACGGCTCGGCGTAGCGCGCCGAGTTCAAGAATGGGAAGCAAGGCAAGTAACCACAGCACCAGGAATATGCTGGTCGCCGAGGTAGACCACGGCAACACCACCGCGACGGCGACGGCAAGCCAATCCGCGTTGCGTTGCAGTTGCGTCTTGTAAGTCTGCAGAGTGGCGGCAAGACTCATTGCGATGCCCCCGCTCCTATTTTCGGGCTCGTACCTGCGGGCGCGAGCATGGAAAGGCCTTTCACCGCCCGCAAGTGCCTATCCATCAAGCTTCGATCCAGTTGCTGGTCGTTCTGCTCAAGCCGCGAGCGATCCGCCTCCGGATGATAGAGATGCAGCACACCCGTTGCGAAGACACCATCCTTGCGGCGCACCCCGGCGTGCAGCAAGCGCACCAGCAGATCGGAATCTTCGCGGCCCCAGCCGCTGAATGCTGCATCGAAGCCATCCACCCGGTCGAGATCGGAGCGCCAGACGGCGAGATTGCAGGAGCGGGCGCCGCGCCACACATGCGGCCTCAGCTTGCGTAGCAATCCGAGAGGAAGCGAAAACAGCGGGATGAGGCGATTGATCGCGCCCTCCGCGCGCCGCTCGACCCAGGTGCTCAGTTTCCATTGTTCAGGCTCCAGGTCATCGCGCAGCACAGCCTCGGTTAACGCCTGCGACATCAGCAGGCGATTGCCGGTCACAAACCACCCGCGCTGGGCCAGGCGGCGATGAGCGGAGATGAAATCCGGCCGCGGGATACAGTCGCCATCCAGAAAGATACAATAAGTCCCGCGCGAAACAAGAATCGCGCGATTGCGGATTTCAGCAGCGCGAAAACCTTGATCCTCATGCCAGACATGCATCAATTTGTATGGCGCCTTTTTCTTCCACGCCTCGATCATCTCGGCTGTGCGCTTGCCCGAACCGTCATCGGCAACGACAACTTCGAAATCCTGATCGGTTTGCCGAGCCAGCGCGCGCAGCACCGCGCCGAGCGCGTCTTCGCGGTTGTAAGTCGTCACAATGACGGAGATCGGCTCACCCATCGCGCCGTCCTTTGAGCCACGCCTTCATATAGCGATAGTAAGTGCCTTCGGCATTGGCGACAGCCAACAAAAAGCCTTCGCGCCCGTCGAGAAATCCGCCGCGAAAGAAATATCCGCGCAGGAACGTCCAGAGCCCATGCAGAATGCCACTCATGAAGAATACGCGGCGTCCGGACTCAACCAGCATATCGGCGCCCGCGGTCGAATAACGATCCATGCGCGACAGAGCATCTTCCAGCCGCATGACGGGGAAATGCACCAACGGCTCACGCAGACGCGTCACCTTGCCGTCGCAGATCACGCGCTCATGCACCGCCGCATCGGAAAAACGCGCCTTGTCGCGCCGGAACAGCCGCAGCACATAATCGGGATACCAGCCGGAAAAGCGCATGGGTCGCCCGCAAAAGCTCGACTGCCGCGGCATTTCATACCCGTCAGCACGGCCTTCAGCGACGGCGCGCTTGATCTCTTCCGCAAGCGCCGCGCTCACCCGCTCATCGGCATCGAGCGAAAGAACCCAGTCTCCCTTGGCCTGCGACAGCGCCAGATTCTTCTGCGGCCCGAAACCGCGCCACTGCGGAGCAGAAACAACCTGCGCGCCCTTGGCTTGGGCGATCCGCGCCGTATCGTCCGTGCTTCCGCCATCCACGACAATCCGCTCATCGCAGAAGGCGAGGCTGTCGAGGCAATCCGCGATATTGGCGGCCTCGTTCTTGGTGATGATGATGGCGCTCAGGCGTGGCACCGCAACCTCAAATTATTCCTGGGGACCGTTATGTGAACCATTTTTCGCCCCTATGCGCCAGCGCAGCGGCTGGCGCCTATAACCTTCCGCGCAGGCGCCGCAAGAAGTCGCGGAGAATGCGGAACGGCAGGCCAAGATAATATTTGCGCAGCATTTGCCATCGCCCGAACCATCCGAGCGGAAATACGCGTTCCGGCGGCACATACCAGGCGTTCAGGCCGGTCCGTCGCACAAGCCGATAGCCTGCGTCTTGCATGAAGCGGTGCTTTGTTAGGTTCACCACGTGATCCTCCAGCAGGATAAGCCGCGGCCGCCAGCGCGCGAAGTCGAAGCCACTCAGCACGTCGATCTCGTGGCCCTCCACGTCCACCGAGAGAAAATCAATCGGCGCAGGCGCGCCCGCCTCGGTCAAAAGCGAATTCAATGTCCGTACCGGCACCTCGATCATCTCCGCGGCTTTGACCCCGGCGACCATCAGGCTTGGATCGAAGGACGAAAATGGCCCGGCGATGTGGAGCGGCAGCGTGCCGCCTGCCCGCTGCGGCGAGGAACAGGCGACGGCAAAAACTTTGGCCTTGCGAGTCCGGCGCAATGTTTCAGCCAGATCCGGCTGCGGCTCGACCAGAAGACCAGTCCAGCCTGTTTGTTCGAGGTGCCAGCTTTGGGAGCCTTGCACCGGTTCGTTGGCGCCCACGTCCACAAAAAACCCTGCGCGCTTATCCTGAAAAAATTCGCGCACCATGCGCGTTTCATCGTCAGGGGGAAAAATGGCGCGCACGGCGGCTGAACCTTGTCCGGGTTGTCGGCGCTAAAGCTTGGCGGCCGTGCGCGAGCGTTTCACCAGCTCGGTGGTAGAGAAGCCGGGGACGAGATCGACCAGCACAACCTCACCGCCATCGGCTTCAACCTGCTCGCGGCCGACCACCTGATCGAGGCGGTAGTCGCCGCCTTTGATGAGTGTTTTTGGGCGCACGCGAGCAATCAGCTTCAGCGGCATGTCTTCCTCGAACACGACAACGAGGTCCACGGACTCGAGCGCGGCTAGCACCTCGGCTCGCGCATGCGCGTCCTGCACCGGGCGTCCCTCGCCTTTCAGTTTCTTAACCGACGAATCGCTGTTGAGGCCAACCACCAGCCGGTCACACAGCGCCCGGGCGGCAGTGAGAACTTTGACATGCCCGGGATGCAAAAGATCGAAACAACCATTGGTGAAACCGATACGCAGTCCCTGACGGCGCCACTCTTTCATCCGCTCGTCCAGCAGCGACCAGTCGAACAAAACTTTTTCTTCCGCGGCCAGAGACGCTGCCGGAAGAATGCGCGCGCGCAACTCGGCAACGGAAACGGTAGCCGTGCCGCGCTTGCTCACAGCGACGGCCGCCGCCGCGTTGGCCGCGCGCATGGCGGGCTCAAAACCCGCCTTCGCCGCCAGCATGACCGCAAGCACGGCAGCCACCGTGTCACCGGCGCCGGAAACGTCCCGCACCTTCACCGGATAGGCAGCGACATGCACGGGCTCTTCGCTCTTCATCAATAGCGTCATCCCGTCTTCGCTACGGGTGACCAGGACGGCATTGCTCTCGACCAGCCGACGGAGTTCTTCCGCGGCTGCGACGATTTCGGCCTCGCTGTCGGCGCGCTTGTGCGTCGCGGCCGCAAGCTCCTGACGATTGGGCGTAATCAGCGTTGCGCCGCGGTAGATGGAATAGTCCATGCCCTTGGGATCGACGATGACCGGTTTCTTCGCCTTGTTGGCTGCGTCGATCACCGCACGGATGACACGCGGTGTCAGCACGCCTTTGGCGTAGTCGGACAGGATCACGGCACCGACACGCGGCAGCGCCTGAAGCGCATGCTCGATCAGCGCCTGCTCCTTGTCCTTGCCGACCGGCTTGGCCAGTTCCCAATCCGCGCGCAGCAGATGCGTGGAATAGTGTTCGGAAACAAATCGAACCTTGCGCGTCGTGGGCCGCGACGCGTCGGGAACAAGCCGCGCATCGATCAGCGATTCCGCCTTGAGTGCCGCCGTCAAAGCACGGCCCGCATCGTCTTCGCCGATGACGCCAACGAAAATGCAGCGCACGCCGAGCGAAGCCAGATTGCGCGCGACATTGCCCGCGCCGCCGATGTTTGTCTCGCTACGCTGAACCGCAAGAACCGGCGCTGGCGCCTCGGGCGAAATGCGCGTGACCTCGCCATAGACGAAATCGTCGAGCATCAGATCGCCGATGCAAAGCACCGTCTGCCTGGGGAGATCGGCAAGTTCTTTGTCGAAATCGAACATCGCCCTACCGGTAACGGTCTGTGCGGTCGAGAAAGCCGGTCACATATTGCTCCACGGCGGCTTCCAGCGGCGTGAAGCCCGCGTTGTAGCCTGCTTTGCGTAGGTTATCGACCTCGGCCTGAGTAAAATACTGATAGCTGCCGCGGATCTCAGCCGGCATCTCGATGTATTCGATGTTCGGCGCGCGGGCGAGGGCCTTGAACATGGCGGCGATCATATCGCGAAAGCTGCGCGCCTTGCCCGTTCCTACATTGAAAATGCCGGAAACGGAGGGTGTCTCCAGCAGCCAGCGCGTCACTGCCACGGCGTCGTCCACATAGATGAAATCGCGGCGCTGATCGCCGTCAGCAATCCCCGCCTTATACGATTTGAACAACCGCACCGGCGCGCCCGCCTTCGCCTCGTCAAAGACGCGGCAGAGCACGCTCGCCATCGGGCCTTTGTGATACTCGTTCGGGCCGAACACGTTGAAGAACTTCATCCCCGCCCATTGCGGCGGCAGCCGCTCGCCCTTGGCGTGACGTTCGGCGACGGCAAGATCAAACAGATGCTTGCTCCAGCCGTAAAGATTCATCGGCCGGAGCCGGCGCAGCGCCGAGGGCGACCAGTCGTCGCCGAAACCATCGTTCCCGTCACCATAAGTGGCTGCCGAAGAGGCGTAGATAAACGGCGTGCGCGTGGTCGTGCACCAATCCAGCAGCCGCAGTGACAGAATGAAGTTGGTTTCCATCACCAGATCGCCGTCGGCGGCTGTGGTGTCGGAGATCGCGCCAAGATGAATGACGCCATCAAGCTTGCGTCCATCCAGCCAGCGAAAAAGATCGCCCGCCGGCACGAAGTCCGCGAGCTGCCGCTTGCCGAGATTTTTCCATTTGCCGTCCGACCCCAGGAGGTCGTTGACGACGATATCGTTGCGCCCGGCCTCATTGAGGCCCGCGACGACATTGGATCCAATGAACCCGGCCCCGCCGGTAATCAGCAGCATCGACGCCGTACCCCATCATTGCGGGCTGTGTGGCAAACCTTTGCCCCATGATCCCCAGAGGCGCAACCTAGGGGTCCCGGTGGGGTAAACGGCCCTCTTAGGCTTCAGCAGAGCCCGCCTTGCTTATTCAGCCGCCCTTGCTTCACAGAGAGAGCACGAATGCCTTGCCGTGACCGGGTGGCTTTGCAACTCTCCAAATTGGTGGAGCGAGTCCAACGTGACCAACCACTATAATATGAATCTCTGTTCAATTATTCATAGAAATGAATAATAATTCAAACCATTCCAAAGCCCCTGCGGGATTGAAATCTGCGGTCCCCGGATCGCACAGCCCGCTGCTTATCGTGCCGTATATGTGGATCGGTGATTTCGTCCGTTGCCATTCGGTGGTGAAGCTTCTGAAAGCGCGCTGGCCGGACCGGCCCGTGGACATGCTCACCACAACACTGTGCGCGCCCCTGCTCGACTACATGCCCGGCGTGCGCCAGGGCATCGTCTGGAATCTTCCGCGTAGCCGCCTCCCCCTCGGGGAATACCGCGCCTTGGCGGAACGCCTGCGCGTGGAGAATTACGGCACGGCGCTAGTCATGCTTCGCACGTGGAAATCTGCGCTGGCGCCGTTCTTGGCCGGTATTCCGGAGCGTATCGGCTTTGTCGGTGAAGGCAGGTTCTTTCTGCTTAATGATCTACGCTGGGGCGAACGCAAGCTTCCGCGCATGATTGACCGCTGCGGCGCCCTTGCGCTGCCGAAAGATACACCGCTTCCCACTGATTGGCCCCTGCCTGAGTTCGTCGTGCCGGCCACTGACGTCGCTGCATGGCGCTCGCGCAACGGCCGAGCGGCGGATGCTTTTCCCGTCGTCGCGCTCGCACCGGGCGCAGTTGGCCCAGGCAAGCGCTGGCCCACCGGGCATTTCGCCGAGCTGGCGCGGAAGCTTGCGCAAGACGGCGCAACAATTTGGATTTTGGGCGGACCGCAGGAAAAGGATCTTGCAGCCGCGATCGTTCACGACGCCGGCAGCCGCGCTCATGATTTGACTGGCACCGATTTGCGCAATGCCGTTCTCGCGCTCAAGGCTGCTGACGCCGCAGTATCGAATGACTCAGGACTCATGCATATCGCGGCGGCACTCGGAACCCCGACGATAGGAATTTTCGGGCCGACCGACCCGCGCCTGTGGGCTCCGCTCAATCCGCTCGCGGCCGTGGTAGAGCCGCCGAGTGGCTTACCCTGCCCCACTTGCGGGAAACAGGGCTGCGCAAATGTGCGCCACCGCCATACCGACGACATCCCTGTGAGCGATGTCCTCGATATCGTGCGCCGCCAGATCAGCGCCCTGCGGCGGTAAAAATCATGAGACTTGCCAAACTCGCTCTTGTTCTCTTGACGGCCTGCCTCTTGCCCGGCTGCGGCGCCCAACTTCTCGAAGAGGCCAATGATCCTGGCATTCCGCGCTATTGCGGTGAACCGGCCAAGCTGTTCACGATTTTCGTGGTACAGGCAAAAAATATTTCGTGGGCCAGCCGGCGGAGCGCAAATGGCACCGCATCGATCGTTACCATTGATCTTGTTTTTGAGAACACCGCGAAATGGCCGCTTGCGCTCAGCAATTCCGGCAACGGTATTATCTACTCGATTGACTATGCCCTGCTGGGCGAGAATGGCGCCACCTATTTCCCAGAGGAAACAGCCGGCGTCACCCGCGATATGTCCGCCGAGAAAAAAGTGGAAACCAAGAAAAAGCCGATAAACGTCCATCAGCTGATAAAATCGGCAGAGTCGGCGGAGGGAAAACTTATCTTCGAGGTGCCGCGTGGCAACTATGTGCTTTCCATCGAGCGAAAATTTGAGGGAAAACCGGTGCCGGGCAATCGCGAGGATCATTTGTTGATGTGTAAGATTTCTCCCTCCGACTTTTCGGCCCCGCTACGGTCAAAGAGTCGAGGCGTTTTCGGCGTGTATTAGGTGGCGCGGGCGCTGCTGACCTTGCATGTACGCTAGGCAACAGATAGGACGGCCCGACACTCGATCGGGCCCTGGAGATTGCAGATGGGAGATCTGGAGACAGTCCGAGACTATTTCGGCCAGTCCAGCCAGCTTCTCAAGCAGATTGCGGACAATGGCGATCTGCTGGCTCGCGCTGGTGCCATTGCCGACCGGATCGCAGTAGTCTTGCGTGGCGGCGGCAAACTGCTGTTTGCCGGCAACGGCGGCAGTGCGGCCGACGCCCAGCATCTGGCGGCTGAATTCCTAAGCCGCTTCGCGCGCGATCGCGACCCGCTTCCGGCTATAGCGCTGACGACCGACACGTCCGTGCTGACCGCCATCGGCAACGACTACGGTTACGAGCATGTTTTCGAGCGCCAGGTTCGCGGCCTCGGAAGAAAGGACGATGCCTTCATCGCCATCTCAACCTCCGGCCGCTCACCCAACGTGCTGGCGGCGCTGCGAGCGGCGCGAGAGATGGGTTTAACGACCATTGGCTTCAGCGGCGGAAACAGCGCGGACATGGGCGCGCTATGCGATTTGCTTCTTGCCGTGCCGTCCACAGAGACAGCGCTGATCCAGCAGATTCATCTCGTGGCGTATCACGCTATCTGCGGCGTCGTGGAGCGCAATCTATTCGCTGGCGCGTCGCGTTCGAAAGCCTAATCGGTGGAAATGTTGGCGACCGGCACCATGCGGCCCGCTGCTTTCTTCGATCGCGATGGCGTCATCAATTACAACGACCGTTATATCGGTACGTTCGACCGAATCCGCTGGATGCCGGGAGTAGTCGGCGCTATCCGCGGGCTCAATGAGAAAGGCTATTTCGTCTTCGTCGTCTCCAACCAGTCCGGCATCGCGCGCGGATATTTTACCGAAGAGGACGTCAATGTGTTGCACAAGCGCATGTGCGAAGAACTTGCTGCGCAGGGCGCGCGCATCGATGACATGCGCTACTGCCCCTATTTCTCGGAGGGCAGTATTGCTGCCTATCGGCGCGAGTCGGATTGGCGCAAGCCCGCGCCTGGCATGATCCTCGATCTGATGCGCGCCTGGCCGGTAGAGCGAAAACGCAGCTTTCTGATCGGCGATCAGGATACCGACTTGCAAGCGGCGAGCGCCGCCGGGATTCCAGGTTTTTTTTTCCCTGGCGGTGACCTCTCCGTCTTCGTGAAAAAATGCTTGGATGCCCATGAATAAGAGCCCACACATCAGCGCGACGGTTGCAGCCATCCTGTCGATCGCGGTGCTGCTGTCGAACTGCGGGTCGATGGAAATGTTTTTCATAAACCCGGGAAGTTTCGATTATCTGAGCTGCGCGGACATCGCACAAAAGGCCAGCACGGCGCGCGAACACGAGCAGGAACTGAAGACACTGATGGATCGTGCGGAACAGGGGATGTTTGGAACGCTTGTGGCGACGACCACCTACCGTCCCGAATATCTCAAAACTCAGGGCGACCTGAAGCTTCTCGAGGAAACCGCACGGCGCAAGAGTTGCGCGGGGCCGGCCGAGCCTCCTGGAATCCCCGGCCAACCGGCGGGTTCCCCGCCCCGTTGAGCCCCAGCCGACCTGGGGGTGCCTGTGACGGGTCCGTTCCAAGATTACCCTCAGCTGGCCGAAGCCTGCGCCGAAAGCCCTGCCACATTGTAAGGGGCAGCGCTCAATCCCCGAGGCATGGCGGCCACACCCACGCAAGCCTCGGATTTCATTTATTAATTACCCTTTGTTAAGCAAGTTCGCAGGTCCACCCCTGCGAATGGCCTGAATTCGTCCCCGTGAATTGACGCGTTTGCCTTGCCGAAGCCATTTTGTGGAGGAATTCAAGGGGATTCCTGCGAGACTAAAGGTACTGGGGCAGGCAGGGGCAGTACGGGCGGGGGGCGCCGTTGTTCCAGCCCGGCGTGAGGGGACGTCTAAGCGGATGGGTTCGATTTATCGGGGCATGTGCCGCGCCGTCATTGGTGCGCTTGGGTCGACCCATTTCCAGCATTTTTCGCTGGTGTCTATAGATTCCTTCTTTTCCAGCCGGCACATGATTTTGTGTGGCATCACAGAAGACTTTCTGCTTTTTGCCTTGCAGATCGTAATGGGGAATTCCCGCCGGGGCGTAATGCAATTCCAGCGAGTGCCGTCGCCATCCGCAGCCTTTCGCGGATGGAAGCGTTTTGATGCGTTCGGGGTGGACGGGCAATGATGCGCCCCGCCGTAACCCATTTCTTGGTCCGCCAGTCCATCTGGCGCTGGGCATTTTTCGTTTTCATCGCAGCCGCGGTGTCCTTCGCCTGCCTGCCGGAAACCGCGTCCGCTCAAGGCGTTTTTCCCGCACGGCCGAAGCCGCCGGTTCGCAAGAGTCCCTCGGACAACCAGATGCTCGTGCAGGCCGGGGAGATTCATTACGACTACACCAATGAGCGCGTCTCCGCGGTCGGCAATGTGCAGATCTATTTTTCCGGAGCGACGCTCGAAGCCAACAAAGTCATTTACGATCAGAAAACAAAACGGCTGCACGCCGAAGGCAATGCGCGCCTGACCGAGGCCAACGGCCAGGTCACCTACGGCACAATCATGGAATTGAGCGACGATTACCGCGATGGATTCGTCGATTCACTCAGGGTCGATGCCGCCGAGCAGACGAGCATAGCGGCAGCGCGGGGGGAACGGTCCGGCGGGAATTACTCGGTCTTCCATAGTGGCGTCTATACTGCCTGCGAACCCTGCAAAGACGACCCTAAGAAACCACCGCTTTGGCAAGTCAAGGCTGCGCGGATCATCCATAACCAAGCCGAGAAGATGATCTATTTCGAGCAGGCCCAGTTCGAGTTCTATGGCAAGCCAATTGCCTATCTGCCGTACTTCTCGACGCCAGACCCCACCGTTAAACGCAAGACCGGCTTTCTCATGCCGACGGTCACCAGCAGCTCGAAATACGGAGTGGGCGCCAGCACGCCTTATTTTTGGGCGCTGGCGCCGGACTATGACGTAACGCTCACGCCAACAGTCACTTCCAAACAAGGCCCGTTGATGGAAGGCGAATGGCGCCAACGGCTAGGGAATGGCTCTTACTTTGTTCGCGGAGCCGGAATTCGGCAGTTGGACAAGGGCTATTTCGTTCACAGCAACGGTACACCGACACCGGGACATCGCGACTTTCGCGGAAGCTTAGAAAGCTCGGGTCAATTCAGTATGTCCGACAAGTGGACGTGGGGCTGGGACACCATTGCGCCGACCGACAAAACGTTTTTCCAGGATTACCACGCACCAAGAATGGTCCAAAGCCGCGACTTGATGCAAAGCACCCCATCCGAAGGTATTTCACAGCTCTACATGAGCGGACGGGGTGACCGCAGCTACTTCGACGCGCGCAGCATGTATTTCTACGGCTTTTCAGAGTCTGACAATCAAGGGCAGATTCCTATCGTGCATCCGGTTGTCGATTATTCTTACACATTCGGCAGACCCGTTCTCGATGGTGAATTGAGCTACAAGGTCAACGCCACTAGCCTTAGCCGGACTTCCGCGAATTTCGATCCGATAAGTCAGCGGGCCTACTCAAACAATCTCTGCGCACCGACCACAGCCGACCCGGCGGTAAAAATTCCGGCTAACTGCGTCTTGCGAGGATTTCCCGGCACATATTCGCGCTTTTCGGCCGAGACCGACTGGCAACGCAGCATCACGGATTCCCATGGGCAGGTATTTACGCCGTTTGCGTCGCTGCGCGGCGACCTAGCGTCATTGTCGGTGGACCCGGAACCCGGCGTTGCGAATTATCTCCCGCAAGGCAACAGTTCCGTTGGGCGCATAATGCCGACGGTCGGGCTTGAATACCGATATCCATTTATCGGCGTACAATCCTGGGGCACACAAACGATAGAACCGATCGCTCAGGTTATTGTGCGTCCCGACGAAACCAATACCCGGCACCTGCCAAACGAAGATGCGCAAAGCCTGATTTTCGACGACAGCAATCTCTTCAAGCGCGATAAATTTTCCGGCTGGGACCGGGTCGAAGGCGGGAGCCGTGTGAACGCCGGCGTCCAATACACGGCGCAATTCAACCGCGCTGGCTTTTTCAACGTGCTTTTTGGCCAGTCTTACCAAATGTTCGGAAAAAACTCCTTCGCCGAAGGCGGCACCAGCAATACCGGCCTGGACAGCGGCCTCGACAAAGCGCGGTCGGATTACATCGCCCGTGCTTCGTACCAGCCAAATCAAAACTACATGTTCACGTCACGTTTCCGCTTCGATCAGGAAACACTGGACGTTCAGCGGTTCGAACTTGAGAGCCGCTTCAATCTTGACAGATGGGCATTTACGACAATCTACGGTAATTATGCAGCGCAGCCCGCTTTGGGCTTCCTCACACGCCGCGAGGGAATTTTGGCCTCGTCAAGTTACAAGCTGACATCTCATTGGAGCGTTTCCGGCGGCGTAACGTATGACCTGGACGCGCAGAGGGTCGGCAGTACGCAGTTCGGCCTTTCCTATATCGATGATTGCATAGCGCTTGGGCTGACGTACGCGACAGGCTATGCTTACAGTGGAAATCCCGACAAGAATACGCATTCCGTCATGCTCTCATTGGCGCTGCGGACGATTGGTGGAAGTTCGGCGAGTCACAGCGTAGGCGGCCTCTCTGGCGGCCTCTAAGGCGCCGCTCCAGCATTCTGTACGCGGCCGATGCCGGAATAGACGAAGCCGTGCTTGGCGACTTCATCCGGCCGATAGACATTCCGTAAATCAACAAGAACCGGATTCGTCATGACGCGCTTCAACCGCGCGAAATCCAGCGCCCGGAATTGCTCCCATTCAGTCACGATAACGATCGCTGCGGCGTCTTCCGCGCAGCTATATGCCCCATCGCAATAGACGACGTTCGTCAGAACCTTTTTGGCTTGTTCCATGCCGGCAGGATCGTGCACGCGGATTTTCGCGCCCATGTCCTGCAGCCCCGTAATCAGCGCAATTGAGGGGGCTTCCCGCATGTCATCCGTATTCGGCTTAAATGTCAGTCCAAGTACGGCGACGGTCTTACCGCGCAGATTACCTCCGGCAGCGCGGGCGACCTTGCGCGCCATGGCTCCTTTGCGCGCCTCATTGACGGCGACGACCGTCTCAATGATACGCAATGGTGCATCATTGGCTTGAGCGGTCTCAATGAGCGCGCGTGTATCCTTAGGGAAGCAGGACCCGCCATATCCAGGACCCGCGTGCAGAAATTTAGCCCCGATGCGGTTATCCAGGCCGATGCCGCGCGCGACCTCCTGCACATCGGCCCCTGTCTTCTCGCACAATTCGGCGATTTCATTGATGAAGGTGATCTTAGTGGCGAGAAATGCATTGGCTGCGTATTTGATCAACTCCGCCGTACGGCGGCCGGTATAGAGGATTGGCGCCGCATTGAGATAAAGGGGCCGGTAAAGCTCGGCGACGACTTCCTTGGCGCGCACGTCTTCGGTGCCGACGATGATGCGGTCTGGATGCTTGAAGTCCCCAATTGCCGCGCCTTCTCTCAAGAATTCCGGATTCGATGCGACGAGAAAATCGGCGTCCGGGCGTGCCTCGCGAATGACGCGCTCGACCTCATCGCTGGTGCCGACTGGCACTGTGGATTTGGTGATCACCACCGTGAAGCCGTCCAGCTTGGCGGCGATTTCCCGTGCGGCGGCAAAAATATAGGATAGATCCGCATGGCCGTCGCCGCGGCGGGCGGGCGTTCCGACGGCTATCATGACCACGTCGGCGGAGGGCACTGCCTGGCCGATATCGGTGGTGAAGGCAAGGCGCTTTCCCTGAGAATTGCGTGCGACCAGTTCAGCAAGGCCCGGCTCATAAATTGGCATATCGCCGCGCAACAGCGCCGCGATTCTGTCCGCGTTCTTGTCCACGCAGGTAACGTGGTGGCCGAAGTCGGCAAAACAGGCGCCGGAAACGAGCCCGACATAACCCGAACCAATCATCGCAACGCGCATGATTTACGTTTCTCGCCTCTCAAATGCCGGGAATGGGTTGCGGCATGTTTCTTACGCACTGGGAATCGCAATGTGCAAGGATAAGCACCGGCACCAATGCCCCGAGCTCCGCTCTAAGTAGTTGAATAAAAATGAACATTCAAGAAATTAATGATATCCGCTAGATAGCCGTTTTCCACCGCATGGTCCTAGGGCCAGCGCCGCAACGGCAGCTTGCTCAGCCTTGCTCTTGCCATCGTATGCAGTTTTGTTGTCGCCTCTTTCTCACACATGAGTCCCATGCTGGCATCAAAAACTCGAACCGCGCGCTTGCTGAAATGGACGGCGGCTCTCGCCGTCCTAACCGTGGCCCTAGCCGGTGGTGGTTGCTCGACCAAAACCATCGACTCAATCCCCAATTGGGCGGGCGGCGAACCGGTTGGAACACCAGAACGGCCGGCCGCGCAGGCCGAGTATCCCCCCGTGAATGACCGCCCGCCGCCGCGGCGGACGGAATTGGTCACGGAGGAAGAGCAGGCGAAGATCGAACAGGATCTGGCTGCCGCGCGCGCTGCGCAGGCCGTGCGAGCCAAGCAGGTGCAAAAAGATCGCGACCAGATGCTGGCGAATACGCCCCAGCCCGCCGCCAAACCTGCTAATTCGCCGTCCAACTAAGCGTTGTGGCGGATGCTAGTCGGCGCGGGACGCTAACTGAATTTTCCGATAGACGGCGACGATCCTGTCCGCTTCCGCATCCACGCCGAATTCCACGGTCACGCGTTGCCTGGCGCGCCGTCCCGTTGCAGCCGCACGTTCGGGATCGAGCATCAAAGGTTCAAGCGCACTGATCAACGCTTCTATATCTCCCGGCGGAATGAGGATTCCCGTATCGCCGTCGGCAATCACCTTCTCAGCGGCGCCGGCCCGCGCAGCGACCAGTGCAACGCCCGCCGCCATCGCTTCCAATAGGGTGAGGCCAAACCCTTCATTGCGCGATGTAAAGGCATAGATCGTAAGGCGCTGATACCAGCGCGGCACTTGCTCAATCGGCAATTCACCCAAGAAGCGCACCCGGTCAGTTAGCTGCGCCGTTTTGACTTGCTCTTGCAGGCGGCGCGCAAACGGCTGCTGATCCACCGTCACTGCACCGATGATGACCGCGGTAAAGTCCGGATATTTCGGCAACAGCCGGCACATGGCCTCGATGAAAACGTCCGTGCCTTTTTGCGGACGCACGCGGCCGAAGCAGCCGATGGCATATTTTCCCGGTAGACCGGCGGAGGCAAAAGCCGCGGCGCGGTCAGACGGCGGCCGGTAGAGTTCCGTATCGACTCCATGGTGAATAAGGACTGACGGGAGCTTCAAGTAAGAAGCGGCCGCCTCGCTGGTCGCGATCACCGCATCCATGCGGGCCATGAGAAAACGCGTGATCCAGGTGTGATGCCGTTGCGCGGCCGAGGTGAACACGAGGCGGAGCTGCCAGCCCAAGAGCTTCAGCAGCAAACCCACAATCATCTCGTTGTTGCGGCGTGCGTGCCAAATGCGCGCGGGCTGGCTGCGTCCCCATAGCCGCGGCAGATCGGCAAAGGACAGCTTGGCGATTCCGTCCGGCGCATCGCGGCCGAGCCAGGCGGCATTCATTAGCCGGGCGATGCGCGGCGCGACCATGCGGTTGGTCGCGGTCACGCCGGAATAGCGCCAATGCAGATTGGGGATGATGACCTCAAGCCCGGTCAGCGATCGTTCATCCATTCCCTGCCCGCCCCACCGCGCCTTCGTATGACCGTCATATACGGAGCGTTAAGCATAGTCACCATACCGTTAGGGCCTAAACCGGGGCGATACCGGCGTGCGGTAAAGCTCGCGGCTGGAGCGGAACAGATGACCATTCTGGTGACGGGCGGTGCTGGCTATATCGGCAGCCACATGGTTCACGAACTCGCCGACGCCGGCGAGAGCGTCGTCGTGCTGGACGATCTGTCCACCGGCTTCCGTTCCGCCCTGCCCGCCACCGTGCCGCTGTTCGTCGGCGACGCGGGCGACCAGAATTTGGTTTCCTCCATCATCGCCGATCATGGCGTCGAGGCTATCATTCATTTCGCAGGATCGATCGTCGTGCCGGATTCGCTGCGCGACCCGCTCGGCTATTATCGCAACAACACCATGACCACGCGCGCGCTGCTCGAGGCAGCGGTGAAAGGCAAAGTCCGAAAATTCATCTTCTCCTCCACCGCGGCGGTGTACGGCAATCCGGATACCGTACCCATCGCGGAGGACGCCCCGACAAGGCCGATGTCGCCTTACGGTACCTCCAAGCTGATGACCGAGATCATGCTGCACGATGTAACTGCGGCCCATGACCTGAAATACGTCATCCTGCGTTATTTCAATGTAGCCGGCGCCGATCCCAGTGTGCGCACCGGACAATCAACACCGGTGGCGACACATCTCATCAAGGTTGCACTGGAAGCAGCGCTGGGCTCGCGGCCGAGACTCGATGTTTACGGCACCGATTATCCGACCTCCGACGGCACCTGCGTCCGCGACTACATCCACGTGAGCGACCTGGCGCGGGCGCATTCCGCGGCGCTGGCGCATCTGCGCAACCGCGGCGCCAGCATGACCTTCAATTGCGGCTATGGCCGCGGTTACTCGGTCCTCGAAGTGATCGAAGCCGTCAAGCGCGTGTCGGGCCGCAATTTCTCCGTACGGATGGCTGAACGGCGGCCCGGCGATCCCGCCAGCCTTGTCGCGGACGTGCGCAGGATCCGCGCCGTGCTGAAATGGACGCCGCAATTCGACGATCTCGACCTGATTGCCGCCCATGCACTGGCCTGGGAACGCCGCCTCCAGGATGCGCAAAAGGACGGCCAACGCCACGCCATTCCGGCATAACCAGCTGCGTGCGGTCTTAACCGCAATCTCGCCTAGCTGGTTCTTTTAGCTTGAAAAAACCGCCCCGGACGGGCAAGGAAATAGCCCGTGGCGCCGGTAGCGTCAGCCACACGGGAACCGAGGCGAACTGCTCCTCGAACCCGACGGACAGCGGATGGTCAAAGCGGTTTCAAAATCCTTGCTCGCGGCGGATCCTTACGGCGCCTTCGCCCTGATACGGCGATTGTTGGTGTACCATGGCGCACGTCATTGGAAGCGCTACCTGCTCGCTTTCGCGATGATGGGCATTGCTGCCGCTTGCACCGCGTATTCGGCCTACTTGCTCGGCGAAGTCGTCAACCAGTCCTACGTCAATCGCGATTTACGAGCCGTTATTGTTCTTAGCATCGTGACCGCCCTGCTGTTCGCAATGAGAGGTGCGGCGATCTATGGCCAAGCTGTGGTGCTGTCGAAAATCGGCAACAGCATCGTGGCGGAAAATCAGCGGCGCCTGTTCTCCAAGCTGATGCATGAAAACCTCGACTTCTTTGCGAACAGGCACAGCTCCGAATTTCTCGCACGGCTGACAGCCAGCGCCGCTTCGGCAATGCAGGCGCTCAACCTGCTCATTACAGCACTAGGTCGGGATTTCCTCACCCTGGTCGGCTTGGCCGCGGTGATGTTCGTGCAGGATCCCATAATGTCGCTGACGGCGTTCCTGGTTGCGCCGCCGGCTCTACTGATACTGCGCACCATGGTTCGTCGCATCCGCGGCATCGCCAGGAACCAGTTCACCGGCGGCACCCGCATCATGGAGACGATGCAGGAAGCCTTGCAGGGCATCCGAATCGTCAAAGCCTTCACGCTAGAAGATGTGATGCAGAAGCGACTCGACGCCAACGTTGCGGAGGTCGAGCGTGAATCCAACAAAATGGCGCGGGTCGGCAACCGTGCCAGCCCCTTGATGGAATCACTGGGCGGCGTCGCAATCGCCATCGTGATGATCTACGGGGGCTATCGGGTGATCAACACCGGAGCCGAACCAGGTCCGTTCTTCTCTTTCATCACCGCTTTTCTGCTTGCCTATGAGCCAGCCAAGCGGCTGGCTCGATTGAATATCGACCTCAACAGCGCTCTGGTAGGGGTAAGCATTCTATTTGAGATTTTGGACAGTCCGGCGACCGAGCCTTCCGACACCGCGCGGACCGCGCTCATCCTCAAGGACGGGCGCATCGAATTTTCCAATGTGTCGTTCGATTACCGGCCGGGCGAGCCTGTCATCCGCAACCTGTCGCTCGTGGCCGAACCCGGCACGGTCACGGCCCTGGTTGGCCCATCAGGCGGAGGAAAATCGACGATCCTCAATTTGATCCTGCGCTTTTACGAAGTCACGCGCGGATCGATCAACATCGACGGGCATGATATCGCCGCCGTATCTCGCCAATCGTTGCGCCAACAAATTGCTTATGTCGGACAAGATGTCTTTCTCTTCCGCGGCACGGTGCGCGACAACATTGCCTTCGGCCGTCCGGGGGCCAGCGAAGCGGATATCATCAATGCCGCGCAAGCCGCCTGCGCCCACGATTTCATCATGGCCTTCCCGAATGGCTACAACACGCCCGTGGGCGAGCACGGCTTGCAGCTTTCCGGCGGGCAGCGTCAGCGCATCGCGGTCGCCCGCGCGCTGATCAAAGACGCGCACATTATCCTGCTTGATGAGGCGACCGCTTCGCTTGATTCTGAATCCGAACGTCAGGTGCAGCAAGCGATCGAACATCTTTGCCAAGGCCGCACGACGCTGGTCATCGCGCACCGGCTGCATACGGTGACGCATGCTGATCGAATCTATGTCATTGAAGAAGGCACAATAGTCGAATCAGGCCGCCACGAGGAGTTGCTGCGCAAAGGTGGGCGTTATGCTTCTTTCTACCGCCTGCAACTTAAGGATCAGGAGCCGCGCGACGCGGTTGCCGCGACGGCCTGATCTGCCCTCGCTATTGCCTAGCTGACATTTATCCTTTCAGACCCTCGGCCTTCATGGCTTCCTGCACTTTCGGCCGTGCGGCGATGCGTTCCACATAGGCTTTGACGTTAGGCCATTCGCCGATGTCCATGCCAACGCGCTTCATCCAGTTCGATACGGTGAAGAGATAAGCATCGGAAACGCCGAATTTTTCGCCATGCAAATATTGGTGCTTGGCAAGATGCTTCTCAAGATAACCATAGCGCTTGGCGATATTTTCTTTGGCAATGGATTTGTATTCGGCGGGCGTAGTGTCCCTGAACAGCGGGCCGAATGACTTGTGGACTTCCGAGGTGATGAAATTGAGCCACTCCTGCACGCGGTAGCGATCGAAGCTGCCGCACGGCGGCAGGAGGCCAGCATTGGGGTACTGATCGGCGATGTATTGCACGATGGCGGGGCCTTCGGTCAGCCGCTGCCCGTCATCAAGCTCGAGCACGGGTACGTAGCCTTTCGGATTGATCTGCCAGAAATCGGCGCCGCTTTTGGTTTTCTTGGTCTTGTTGTCGACCTGTTCGAGATCGAACTTGGCCCCCGCTTCCCGCAACACGATATGGGGGGACAGTGAGCAAGCGCCCGGGGAGAAATACAGTTTCATGATTTAACTCCTGGTATGCGGGGGAATGTCTATTTTGAACACTGCGAATATGCGATGAATCTGGGGATGGGAATCCTCTAGCGCAAGGATTGATTCTATGGACGAGAGGCCAGTCCTGATCGACCAGCGCGACGGCTATCGCGTCATAACCTTCAACCGGCCGCAGCGGCTCAATGCCTGTAACGAGGCCCTGCTCGCGGCGCTCAAGGCGGCCTTTGCCGAGGCGGAGGCCGACACATCCTGCCGCGCGCTGCTGCTGACCGGGGCCGGGCGAGGCTTTTGCGCTGGACAAGACCTCAACGACCGGCTCGCCAAGGCGGAGGAAACGACGGCGCTGGGGGGCGCGCAGGAGGCATTCTACAACCCGCTCGTGCGCCAGATCCGCGCGCTGCCTTTCCCCGTGGTCGCCGCCGTCAACGGCGTCGCCGCGGGCGCGGGCGCCAATATCGCGCTCGCCTGCGATATCGTGCTGGCCGCGCGATCTGCGAGTTTCATTCAATCCTTCGCCAAGATCGGGCTCATTCCGGATTCAGGCGGCACCTGGAATTTGCCGCGCCTTGTCGGTCCGGCGCGGGCGCGCGCCTTGACGCTGCTGGCCGAGCCGCTGCCCGCGGAAAAGGCCGAAGCCTGGGGAATGATCTGGAAGGCCGTCGATGACGCCGCCCTGATACCCGAGGCGGAAAAGCTCTGCGCGCATTTCGCGTCCGCGCCGACGGCCGGCCTTGCGCTCATCAAGCGCGCGCTCGATGCCGCCTGGATGAATGACTTTAGTGCCCAACTCGATTTGGAGCGCGATCTCCAGCGCGAGGCGAGCCTGACGCCGGATTATGCCGAAGGCGTCCGCGCCTTCATGGAAAAGCGCCTGCCGAAATTCACCGGCCGCAAGCGCAACTAAGGCTCATGCCCTACCGCGCGGCGCGGGCGGCGCGGGGGTTTCCTTGGCGGCTTTGATCCGCACATCCACCACCGCGACGGAGCCCTGCTCCACCGCCTTGATCGCGGCGTCCAATGTCGCGAGCAAATCCTCGCCCTTGGAAACCGGGCCAAAGCCGAGCGCGCCCTGCCCGCGCGCAAGCTGGGTGAAATCGATATCCGGATCGGTCATACGCATGCCGATCCAGCGATTGTCCACCGGCCGGTCGCGCATAGTGGCGACGCGCTCCTGATGTACCTCGTCGTTGAAGAAGGAGCGGTTATTGGCGACGATGAAGAGCAACGGAATACGGTAATGCACCGCCGTCCAGACGGACGTCAGGCCCATGAGGAAATCGCCGTCGCCGCAGACGCCGATGGGCAAGCGGCCTGAGCCTTTCAGCGCCAAAGCCGCGCCCACCGAAATCCCCGGCCCTGCGCCAACGCCGCCGCCGCCGTTGGAGCCGATGTAATCGAGCGGGTGATTGAACGGCCAGGTGGCCGCGTTCCACGACAATGAAAGCGACGTGAGCGACGCGGGCCGTCCGCCCGTAGCCTTGCGCAGCGCCAGCGAAAGCTGGTCCATCGTGATCTCGCCCTTGGACTGCGGCATCGCGGGCGCGGCGGTCTTTACTGGGGCAAGTTTGCGCACCGCGGCGCCAATGCCGAGCGCCTGAAGCAGCGCGGGCAGCACCGCTTCCGGGTCGGCGGCCAGCAAAAGATCGACCGGCGGCAACGCCTGATAATCCATGCTCCAGCCGTTATGGACGAGATGATCGGAAGAAATATTGATCACCTTCGCTTTCGGCGGCTTCGCGCCGAGGATGCCGGTCAGCCAGCCTGCGAGGTCGGTCAGATCGAGGCTTAAGATCACGTCCGCGCCGCGGATCGCTTCTGCCGGTGCTCCAACCGGAACCTGAAGGGAAGCCGGGCCCGCGTGCAGCGGATGATCGGTGGGAAATCCCGCACCGGTTTTCAGATCAGTCACCACGTGCGCGTTCAGTCCTTCGGCCAAAGCCACGCGCGCGTTCCACGCTTCCATGCTGCGCGACGTGCGCCCCACCAGAATAACCGGGCGCTTGGCCACTTTCAGAATATCGGCGGCGGCTTTGATCGCTTCAGGGGAAACGCCGCTCGCAGCCGGCGGCATGTAGCGTTTCGCTTCGAGCGGCGGCAGCGGCGTTTCGACCGGCGCTTCCTGCATCTCCGCGTCGAAGTTGATGTAGACCGGCCCCATCGGCGCAGTCTGCGCCATCCAGGCGCCGCGCAGCAGCGCCTCGCGCGCCGCCGCCGGCGAGGACGGCTGGTCGTCCCATTTGGTAAAGCCGCGCACCAAGGCGCCCTGATCACGCGCGGTGTGGATCCATTCGATCCAGGGCCGCCGCTTGGCGGCGTCCATCGGACCGGTGGCACCAAGCACGATCACCGGCATGCGGTCGCACCACGCGTTGAAGATCGCCATCGTGGCGTGCATCAACCCGACATTGGAATGCACAGCCGCCAGCATCGGCTTGCCGGTCACCTTGGCGTAGCCCTGTGCGATGGCAACGGCGTTTTCCTCATGCGGGCAGAGCAGCATCTGCGGGCGCTCGTTGCCGAGGTAATTGACCAGACTGTCGTGCAACCCGCGGTAGCTCGCGCCGGGATTGAGCGCGATATAGGGGATATCGAGATCGCGCAGCGTCTGCGCGATGATATCGCTGCCGAACAGCTTTCCGCCCGGCCGCGCCGGAACCGGCCGCTCGATTTTCGCGGTATCGGCCTGGCCGGATTCCCGCGGCGCTTGCGGCTTGCTCATATTTGTCCCGTCACCCTCAAAGGCGACTTTTTCGTATCAAGAGAGGCGACAGGTGTACAGCTTAGGGATTCTTCACCCGCACTTTGGTGGCGATTGGCCCGGTATCGCCCATGGCCTCAATGTAAAAGACTTCTTCCCGCAGTGTTAGTGCATCGAAGTCGCCGGTCAGCAGACTGTTGCGGTGAAAATAGAGCAAGCCGCCTTCCTTGGTAAGAAGGAAGCCGTGGTCGCGTTCGGGCACAAGCTCCGCCACCTGACCCAGATTCTGGTGCTCCGCTTCGTGCCGTAAATCTTTGGTGTGGTCGGTGCTCTTGTCCTTGTAGTCGCGAAGCTGACGCTCGGCGATGCGAAAAGCCTCGTGCACGGCATTGTGCAAATCCGGCCGCTGGAATTTCTGCTGCAAGTGGCCCGGCTCATGGCTCACCACCAGATCCTTGCGTCCGGGAATTCCCATCTCGATCCTCACGACCGGCGGCATGGTGCCGTTGCTGTTATTGGCGCGCTGGTCCACGCGCACGCGGCAGGACACAAGCCGATCGTAAATCGACTCCAAGTCGGCCACGCGATGGCGGATTTCCTGCTCCGCCCAGTCCGAATGTTCCATGTTGTGAAAGGAGATTTCGAGAGGAACTTGCAACATTCTTTTGCTCCAAGATTTTGAGTTTCTAGCGAAGCTTAAGAAAAACACGCGGCCGTGCCGATTTGTTTCCGCTCCCCTTAAAAAACATATGGTCGCAACTACTCCGCCGCCACCCCCTGGGCTCCCTGTTCCTCCGCGTAGAGACGGTTGATGATGCGGCGCGCCTGAATAGCGCCCGCGTCCGCCATGATATCGACCTTGGGGGCATCCGGGCGTTGACTGATGGAGCGCTGTTGCGCCTGGAAGACCGCCACGTCCTCTAAGAAAGCCGTGTTGATCTGACCGAAAATCTTCTCTGTGAGCTGCGCGTTGTTGGCATCGAAGTCGTGGCACTGCCCCCAGAAGTAGTGGCTCGTGGTTTCGGTTTCCGGCGTAATGGCATTGAGATTGCGCATGCTGATGCCGTTAACGCGCCGGCCTTCCGGAGCGCCGGTTCCGGTCGGGCACGCGCCGACGTCCAAGCGAAGAAAACCCGGCGGCGTGTAGTCGATGATCTGCCAGCGATCCACGTTGGACGTAAAGCCGCCGACTTTGACGAATGTCGGCGGCGGCGGCGTGTCGATCATCCAGCGCGTAACCAAAACTTTATCCCCGTCGCGCTGAACTTTGACCGACGCATTCTCAACCAAGGCAGCGTTGCCGATCGTCGTCTCGTGCACGAAGGTGAGATGCGTCAGGTCAAGCAGGTTATCCACCACGAGCTGCCAATTGGCTTCCGCGTGGAGATAAGACGTCTTGGCGCCCCAGCCGGGGTCCTGCAGCCAGTGGAAATCCGTGATGTCGTCTGGATTGGCCAGCGCGGGATCGCCCATCCACACCCAGATCCAGCGGTAGCGTTCGGCCACAGGATAGCTTTTCACGCGAGCTCCGGAAGGGATGGAATCCTGTCCCGGCACCTTCACGCATTTGCCGTCCCGATCGAAGCGCAAGCCATGATAATGACATTGAAGGACATCGCCAATGATCTTGCCCATGGAAAGCGGCAACTGGCGATGCGCACACCGATCTTCCAAGGCTCCAAGCGCGCCATCCGCTTTGCGGAAAAATACGATGGGTTCGCCAAGAATGGTTCGACCGAGAGGACGCTCCTGGACCTCGTGATCGGAAGCTGCAACGTACCAGAAGTTTCTCAGAAACATGGCGGCTCTCCTTTACCTGCCGTGTTCAGCCGAAAATTCCGCGCTCCTTATAGGTCTCGAATTCCGCTTCAGCGAGACCAAGAAGATCGCGGAAAACCACTTCGTTGTCACCACCGAGGCACGGCGCAGGCCCCGTAATATCGCCCGGCGCTTCCTTGAGGTCGAAACCGGGAAAGCTGTAGGCCTGATCTCCCATTTCAGGATGGGTCCGCACGCGCCATTGCCCGCGCGCCGCCAGTTGCGGATCGGAGAACAGCCCCGCCACGCTCACCACGGGGTACGCGGCGATACCCGCCGCTTGCAAAGCCTCTGCGGCGGCATCCGCCGTCTTATACCGCGTCCAGGCAGAAATAATTTCATCCAGCGGCTGCTTATGCCTGTGCCGTGCTTCGGCCGTGGCGAAATCCTTCTCGGCAGCAAGCTTGGGATTTCCCATGACCCCCGCCAGCGCCGCGAACTCCGCATCCGACCAGCACGACAGCGCCACCCATTCGCCATCGCAGCAGGGAAATGCCCCATGCGGTACGGCCTCCGAGTCATCGTTGCCGCGGCGATCCGCGAGGCGGCCGGTGGCGAAATAATCCTGCAGCGCGCCGCCCATGAACATGAGGCCCGCCTCGTATTGCGACAGGTCGATGCACGCGCCTTTGCCGCTGCGCCGCGCGCGCACCAGCGCCGCCAGCACAGCAGATGTGCCCAGCGTCGAGGCGATGTAATCGATGTAGGGGCCGTACAGCAGCATTGGCGGGCCGTCGGGGACGCCGGTCATTCCGCAAAAGCCCGCCAGCGCCGAAAGCTGAGAGCCAAAACCCGGCGTGTCGGCACGCGGGCCGGTCTGCCCCATGTTGCAGGTGGAAAGCATGACCAAGCGTGGTTTGTCTTTCGACAGCACCTCGTAACCAAGCCCAAGGCGCTTCATGACGCCGGGGCGCATATTCTCGATCACAAGATCGGACCATCCGACCAGCCGCCGCGCCAGCTCGACGCCTTCGGCTTTTTTCAAATCGATGGTCACGCCATATTTGGAGTCATTGAAGATGCTGAAGCAGCCCCCGCGGTTCAGGCCGGGCTTATTGCCGGCGAAGGGCGGATATTGCAGGCGGAAGCCGTCGGGCCGGTCGCGCGATTCCACATGCACGACCTTGGCGCCGAAATTGGCCAGCACCTTGCCAATATGGGGCCCCGCTGCATAACCGCCAAATTCGACGACATTGACGCCGTCGAGCGCTTGCGGGGCATTGCTCATGGGCGGCCTCCCGCGCGGCGTGGCTTGGGCTGCTCGCCGGCTAGAGGCGTTCCGGCCTCATAGCGCAATGGCGGGCGCTTACCGTCGATCAGCGCAAAGCTGCCGCAATAGATTTCATCGGAATTCGATCCGGGTACCTTCTGGAAGAAACCGCGCTCCTCGATCTGTGGATCGGTGACGAGATCGGCCACCGTCGACACTGGGTAGCCGAGCATCTCGCGTTTATGTGCCTCGATCAGATATTCCCGCTTGGTGACGGTGACGAAGAATTTCATGGCCGGCGCTTCCAGCGCATCGACTTCCGCCTGATCGGCCTTGGTAGGATCAAAGCGCGCCCAATCGATATCCGCCAAGTGCCCCAAATCCGCGCCGCGCTCGCGCATCCAGGCGACGAGTTGCTCGTTGGTGCGCCGCCCCGCTATGCCACCGTAAAAGATGAAATTCAGCCAGCCGTCGCGGCACGGCCAGAACACGCGATAGCGTGCGCCCTTGATCGAGCGGCCGGTCATGAACGCGCCGGCGCGCGTCGGCTTTTCGCCAAGCAAGTCGGCGAAGGCGGGCGCGTGCGAGATCGCGATGAGGACGGAAGATTGTGCGGACACCTCAACCAGATCGCCTTGGCCGGTGGCGTCGCGGCGCACCAGCGCCGTCAGCGCCCCCATCGCAGCGTGCGTTCCGGCCCATGAATAGGCCTGTGGCTCGCTGATGCGCAGCGGCGGGCCATTGGGCTCCCCCGCCATGGACATCGCTCCGCCGGCCGCCATGACTTCCAGATCGGTCGCATGCCAATCCTTGCGTGGCCCCGCGCGGCCGAAGGGCGTGATGGCGACCACCACCAAGCGGGGATAAGTCTTGCGCAACGCGTCCGGATCAAGCACGCCGCCGCCCTCGCCCGGCTTCGGCGTGAGCAGGCATATCTCGGCCTTGGCCAGAAGCGCGCCAATCGCGTCAGCATCCGCCGGCTTCGCCGGATCGGCGTCCAGCACCCGCTTGTTGACGTTGAAAGCGCGCCACGCCGGCTGGCTGCGGTCGGTGCCCGGCGCGTCGATCTTGACCACGTCGGCGCCAAGGTCGGCGAGGATCCGTCCGGCCAGCCAGCCGAACCGATCCGTCGCGTCGATGACGAGGACGTCCGGCAGCAACATGGGCGTCCTTCCTCTGGCGGCTTAACGTCCCGTCCGCGCCAGCGAGTGTACCCAGCCCATCATGCGCGACTTGGCGTTCTCGATGTCCTTCTTGGTGAAGAAGTCCTCGGGTTTCACCTTGTCGATCGGATAGACCGGACGCAGGAAGTCGCTTTCGTAGCCGAACGGCACCGTGGCGTCGATGCCCATGCCGCCTTCGAACTGCGTGTTCGACGCCGTCCACTGCTTGTCACCCGCGGTCATGCGCTCGGCCGGCATGAAGGTCTGGCCGCGTCCGCCTGGGATCGGGTTGAGGATGTCCGTGCGTGGGTTCACGCGCGTGGTGAGGCACCACATCACATCGTCCATCGAGTAGGGATCGACGTCTTCGCTCACCGCGATGGCGAGCCGCATGCCCTGCGAGCAGGACAGCGCCGCACCGAGGAAGTTGCGCTGCCAGCCTTCGTCGATCTGGTGGCGCTTCTTCACCTGAATGACGCACCCGCCCCAGTCGGTCATGCAGTAGGGAATCACCACGTTCTGAACGATGCCGGGCTGTAGCCGCTCGCACAGCTCGAAGATCGCCGCCTCGCGCACCGTGGTGTCGATGTTGTGGTCGTCGAGGGTATGCACGCCGAGCGCGAAGATGATCGGCTTGGTTTCCGGCTTGCGCATCGTCACCGCGGTGACGTGGAAAGTCGGCGCCTTATAGGCCTTGCCCATGTAGCCGGCCCACTCGGGGTGGAAATGGAAGCGCCCCTGGATGTCGGCGTCTTCCGACTCTTTCGTCTCGTAGCGCCGGTCGCGCGGATGCACATAGCCTTCCAGCACGAGCTCGGCGTCGGCGAGCGTATAGGCGTCGATCGTGCGGCACTTCACCATGCGGATCGGCGCACCCTGCACCGCGCCGGCGATGCCGATTTCATCGCAACCCATCGGCAGCACGGCATAGTCGAAGCCCGCGCCCGCCAGCATCGTGCACGCCGGCGGAACGCCGAAGCACATGGTCATCGGGATCGGCTTATCGTCCTTGTAGTATTTGTTGGCCACCTGCCACATATGCGAGCCGGGCGAGATCTGGAACGTGCCGACGTTGCCCCAGCGGAAATTCATGCGGTTGTAGCCAAGATCCGTGCCGCCATCGAACTGATCGAAGCTGATGCAGCGGATGCCGGAGCCCACCGTCAGTTCCGGCTCGTAGGTCGTGTGCCGTATCGGCACTAGATATTTGTTTACGTCATCCGGCTTGGTGATGACGTGCTCCTGCACCGGCGCATCTTTTTGATCGATGATCTCCGGCTTGAGCGGCTTGCGGAGCGCATTGGCAAGTTTTCGCACGCGCTCCGCGTCGCTTTTCCAGCCGAACATCTTGTTGATGACATTCATGTCACCGAACAGGTTGGTGAGCACCCGATGGTTTGGCTTACCCTTGACGTTGTTGAAGATGACCGGACAGCCGCCGTCCAAATGCTTCTGCAATCCGGTGACTTCAAGGTCGGGGTCGACCTCTTTGTCGGTTTCGATGAGGTCGCCTTCGGCCTTCAGCCATGCGAGCGTGCTACGAAGATCACGCGTCTCCCTGGTCCTCGGCTCCAGTTCCTCTTTACGGACTGCCTTTTGCATCGATCTCAACTCCTTAATTCGGACGGTTTCGCTGCCGGCGGATGGTCAAGCATGCCACCGGGTGTTGCACCTAGGTTTACTTCTTGCGCGGCGGAATCTGGATGAGCTCCGCCAGTTGCTCCTTGGTCAAGGCTGCCGGAATAGTCTTGGCTGTGACGAGCGTCGTGATCACCACGTCGATACCCTTCACTTCATCCGGGTTTATTGCTGCCTTGGGGAAAAATTCGTCGCGCACCCGCTTGGCTTTCTCTTCCGTAACGCCGGCGAATTCCGCGTAGGTCTTCAGGACCGCCGGATCGGAATACATCGCATCCACCGTTTCACGGTAGGCCGCCATGTAACGCTCGAGGACGGCCTTGCGTTTGGTCAACGTGTCAACATTCGTGATGTTGACGCGAACTGTTTGACCCTTGAACACGGTGTCGTTGCCAGTCGCGATCTTGCGGATTTCTTTTTTGTCGAGTTGATCGAGCCCGAACGGCGGCGCCGCCCAACCAACGTCAACCTGGCCGGACATCGCGGCGGTCAAAGTAGCCGGAGGTCCGCCCGTCGCGGTCGGCTTCGCGTCCTTCAGCCCATTTTCCGAAACGAACGCGTTGACGACGCCATGGGTCGAAGAGCCGACGGTGGAGAAGGCGATCGTTTTGCCGTCAAAGTCCTTGATCGTCTTAACCGGCGAATCCGCCTTGACGTACCAATAGAGATCGCCCGCGCCGGTGGTTTCGGCGCTGATGATGCGTACCGGCGCGCTCTTGGAATAGGCCGTGAGCACGCCCGTGACGCCGGCCGCCACGCCGATGTCGGCGCTGCCGGAAATAACCGCCTGCTGGGTCTCGCCGGCGCCCTGCGTGTAGAGAATCTCAAGCTCGAGATTGTGTTTCTTGAAGATGCCGGCGCGTTGGCCCACCTCTGAAACCGAGGTGTCCCAAAGCCCGCGCTGGCCCACAGCGAGTTTCAGCTTGTCTTGAGCCAATGCGCCCGTCGACGCCGCCGCCAACCCTGCGGAGACGGCGAACGAGGCGATCCAATGTGCATAACGCTTTGTCATTCCATCCTCCCATTTAGCGGACGGCGTTGCCGTCCAATTTTGATGGCCATTCGGCCTTACTTACTCAGTTCCCTCTCGACGACCGGCTAGGCCGCGGATGTCCGCGCGCCTGCCCGGTTACCGGCGATATTGAATTTATCCATCTTCGGCGTGATGCCGTGTTTCTTCATTTCCTCAAGCCAGATCTGGTGAATGCGCGGATCCTGATCCTCGTATTCGATCTGACCGCCGCCTTCCTTCAGCGAGGTGGAAACGGCGCCCTTCTCACCCGGCTTCACGCCCAGCAACGAATGCCGCTGGGAATAGGTGAGCGGATAACGCAAGCCGCCGACGCCGGTCGCGAGATAGCGCGCCGGATGATTGCTGGTGTTGAAGTGCTGGTGGAATTGCATGTCGGCCGGCGGGAAAATGACGCCATGCTGCCAGTCGATGCGCCGGAAGTCCTTCTCCCCATCGAACCACAGCAGCGAATAACCGTGGCCGGTGACGCACATCACATGGAAGCCGGGACCGTGGCGGTGGCCCTTCTTGTAGGTGCCGACCGGCATTTCCGAGATATGCGCGTGCATGGTGCCGTCGGCCAGCACGAACATGATGTTGGTGCCGCCCGCGCCGCGGTCGCCCCACGACTTCAATTCGATCGCCGCCAGGTCGGGGACGAAATTCGTCTCCCACATGTGGTTGCCGGGCCGCACGGTGATGAGGTCGCCCTCGCCCGAGAAGTATTCTTTCTTGCCGGCGCGATCGATGAATTCGTGATCGGTCTCGAAGACGAATTTCTCGTCGTGGAAAGTGTTCATGACCAGCGGCAGGTCGGTCGTGCTCACCAGCAAGGCGCGCTGCGAACCGCTGCCGTTGAAGTGCCGGTGCTTGGCGTTGAGCGGGATCGCGAACAGGCTCTTCGGACCCCATTCGAAGCTGCGCTTCTGCCCGTCGGCGAATTCGACCTGGGTGCTGCCGCTTCCCTCCAGAACATAGATCACGTCTTCATAGAGATGGCGCTGCTGGGTCGTGGATTGGCCGGGCGCGATGTCGAACAGGAACATGTTGGTGAAATCGCCGCGGCCTTTAAGGTGCACGGCCGCGCCCTTGACGCCGTAGCGCGGCCACTTGGCGGTTTCGACCTTGAACAGATCGATGCCGTAGTCCTCGGTGACCGGAATGCCTTCCTTCTTCACCCAATCCAGATAGGCATCGATGCCATAGCGCGGTTGTTTTGCTTCGGTCATTTCCCGTCCCTAGAGTTTTCGTTACCCGTGCAGGCTGGCCGCCTGCGATTGAATGGAGGCGAGCAACTCGCTCGACCCCTGCACCGCGACCCGCTGATGATAGAATCGCAGGCCGTTGAGGCCGCCCAGTTCCGCGCCATTGCCGGCGCGGCCGGGACCGCCGTGATTGCATTGCGGCATCACGATGCCGTGGCCGGTATGCGCGGTGGCAATGGACGGATCCACCGCCAGCACCCGCCCATGACTGGAAGCGATCTTGCCCACAAGCCGCGCCAGCGTGTCGCGGTCCTCGCCGAAGACCGAGGCGACGAGCGAGCCGCCGCCGCGGGCCACGAAATCGGAGGCTTCCGCCTCGTCGCGATAGGGCACGATGGTCGCGGCCGGGCCGAATACTTCGACGTTATGCACGGCCGAGATGTCGCCGCCATTCATCACGCGCAGCAAGGTGGGAGAGACAAAAGCGGATTTTTTCGGATCGACGCCATCGAGCTTCGGCGCTTCCGGCCCGCCGCAGACGATGCTCGCCTGCTGCGCCAGCCGCCGGATGCCGTCGAAGGCTGCCGTTTGCTGGGCGCGCGTGACGACCGGACCCATGCGCACGTCTTCACGGCGCGGGTCGCCGACGACAGTGCTCTTGAGCTTTTGCGAGAGCGTATCGGACACGGCGTCCGCTTGCTTTGCCGGCACGAAAATACGGCGGATCGCGGTGCATTTCTGCCCGGCCTTTACCGTCATCTCGCGCGCGACCTCGCGCACAAAGGCGTCGAAAGCGGCACTGCCCGGCGCGGCATCGGGTGTCAGCAGCGCGGCGTTGATGCTGTCGGCTTCGATATTCACCGGAATGCCGCGCGCCGTGACATGGCGATCGCCCCGTATGAGGGCGGCGGTGTCGGCGGAGCCGGTAAAGGCGATCACGTCGTCGGCGGTGAGATAGGACAGCAGATCGCCCGCCGAGCCGCAGAGCAGGCTGAGCGCGCCTTCCGGAAGGATGTTCGCCATCATGATGTCGCGCACCATCGCATGTGCCAACCAAGCGGTCGCGGAAGCGGGCTTGGCAATCACGGGCACGCCGGAAAGAAGCGCGACGGCCGCTTTCTCCCACAATCCCCAGCTCGGGAAGTTGAAAGCATTGATATGCACCGCCACGCCGCGGCGCGGCGCGAGGATGTGGATGGCCTGATAGTTTTCAGCTTTCGACAGGCGTATTGCTTTTTCGTCCAACAAAAGCTGCGCGTCACCGAGCGTCGCGCCCAAACGTGCATAATATTTCAGAGTGCCGATGCCGCCGTCGATGTCGATGGCCGCGTCCGCGCGCGTATTCCCCGAGTTAGCGATGGCGATGGCTTCGTAACCGGCGCGGTTGGCCATGAGCACATCGGCGAGGGCGCCAAGGAGTTTGGCCCGTCCGGCAAAGCCCAGAGCCTGTAGGCCGGCTCGGCCCTTAGTGCGGGTGAAATCCACAGCCGCTTTGAGGTCGAGGCCCTTGGCCGCGGTGGTGGCCAGCACGTCCCCGCGTACAGGGTCCAAAAGCTCAGATTCCACGCTATTTCCGCGCAGCCAGCGGCCTGATAGATAATTCTCGAGTTTTTCTACGGACGCGGAAATCATGACTACTCGCCGGAAACCGGTTGAGCCTGAACGGTAAAGATTGCCCTCGAAGCAATACGGGGTTATGCATTATATTGCAACTGTCCAGAGACGAGCATGGCCGACAGAAACCAATCCACCCACTCCGCCGCAGCCCCCGCCGACTTGAAGGAGTTCCTGACGCGGCTGGGCGAACAGGTGCGGACCATCCGCAGCCGACGGGGCATGTCGCGCAAGGCGCTGGCCAAACATTCCGACGTCTCGGAGCGCTATCTCGCCCAGCTCGAGGGCGGCACCGGCAATTGCTCCATCGTGCTGCTGCGGCGTATTGCCCAAGCGCTGAGCGTCCCGGTCGCCCAATTGATCGACGACCGCCCTGCGCGCTCAATTGAGAATTTGCTGCTGCGGCAGCTTTTGGACCGGCTGTCGCCAACACAAACCGCCGAGGCGCGGGAACTTCTCTTGTCCCGTTTCGGCGGGCCAAGCAGCGAAGTCCGTGCCGGACGCATCGCCCTTATCGGCCTGCGTGGCGGCGGTAAATCGACGCTTGGACGCCTTCTCGCTACGGAGCTTGGGGTTCCCTTCATCGAGCTCGACCGCGAGATCGAGCGCCAGAGCGGCATGGATCTGGCCGAGTTATTCGAAATGTTCGGCCAGGCGACTTTTCGCCGCATGGAGCGCGCGGCACTGGAATCTGCGCTGGAGAAACATCCACGTTTTGTGCTTGCGACCGGCGGCGGCCTGGTCACCGAGCCGGGCACGTTCGAGCTCTTGCTCACGTCCTGTTTGACGATCTGGGTGCGTGCGAAGCCCGACGAACACATGAAGCGCGTGGTGGAACAGGGCGACCTGCGGCCGATCTCGGGAAACATGCGAGCGATGGACGATCTCGTTTCCATTCTCAGCAGCCGTGAGCCGCTTTACGCGAAAGCGGACATGGCTCTGGACACGGCCGGGCAAACGCCGCAGCAAAGCTTACGAAGCGCACTGAAGATGTTGGGCCCGTTGGCCATGGCAAAGGTTCCGACCTCGCCCTAGTAAAATACGTCAGGTAAAGGGCGTGAGGAATGCAGCGCGAATTCATCATCAAAGGCCGCAGAATCGAGGCAGCGTGGTATGGGCCTGCGTCCGACGCGGCGCCTACTTTCGTTTTGCTGCATGAAGGCTTGGGCTGCGTCGCTATGTGGCGGGATTTTCCCGCACAGCTTGCCGAACGCACGGGCTATGGCGTGCTGGTCTATTCACGCCCTGGCTACGGCAAATCCGATCCGGTGCCGTTGCCACGGCCTTTGACCTACATGCACGACGAGGCCTTCCAGGTTCTGCCCGCGATTTTGGATCAAGCAAAAATCAAAAACGCGATTTTGCTCGGGCATAGCGACGGCGCCTCTATATCGACGATTTACGCCGGCGGGCGGCGCGATCCGCGCGTCCGCGCGCTGGTGCTGATGGCGCCGCATTTCTTCTGCGAGGATATTTCCGTGCGCAGCATCGCGGCGGCCAAGGAAGCCTATGAGACCACGGACCTGCGCGCGCGGCTCGCCCGCTATCACGGCGATAATGTCGATGTGGCCTTCTGGGGCTGGAATCAGGCCTGGCTGCACCCGGACTTTCGCCGGTGGAATATTGGAGAATTTTTACCGGGGTTGCGTGTACCCATACTGATCATCCAGGGGCGCGAAGACCAATACGGCACCGCGGCGCAGATCGACCTAGCCCGCAGCAAGACAGCCAGCCCTGTGGAGGTCCTTCATCTGGAGGATTGCCGGCACTCCCCCCAGGCCGATCAGCCGGAGGAAACGCTGCAGGCCATCGCGGGATTTTCCTTAAGAACCCTAGGGGCCTCCGAGGGCTCAACGTCCGCTGCCTCGGGAACTAAGAGGGGTATACATGCATTTTAGTGCAATACCAGCTTTCCGGACTGGCATTTTCCGCCTTTTTATGCATAATAATTCATGGTCCAGGAGATCTTGATGGCCGCGCCGGACGGAAAAACCAAGCTAATCGACTTTCAGACCGACCCGGGCCGGTATCGCCATTGGCGTATCGAGACCGAGGACGACGTCGCCTTCCTGGTGATGGACGTCGATCCCAGCGGTGGGCTCTCCAACGAGTATGAGCTGAAGCTCAATTCCTATGACCTCAGCGTGGACATCGAACTCGCGGACGCTCTGCAACGTCTGCGGTTCGAGCATCCGGAAGTGGGCGCGGTAGTTATCAAGTCCGGCAAGGACAATGTATTTTGCGCGGGCGCCAATATCCGCATGCTCGGCAAGGCCACCCACGGCCACAAGGTCAACTTCTGCAAATTCACCAATGAGACACGGCTTGGCATCGAGGACTCCTCGGAGAATTCCAAGCAATTCTACCTCTGCGCGATCAACGGCACCGCCGCCGGCGGCGGCTATGAACTCGCGCTCGCGGCTGATCACATCATGCTGGTGGATGATCGCAAATCCGCCGTGTCGCTCCCCGAATTGCCGCTGCTCGCGGTCTTGCCCGGCACTGGCGGCATCACGCGCGTCACCGACAAGCGCAAGGTACGGCGCGATCTCGCCGATATTTTCCTCACCACCGAGGAAGGCATTCGCGGAAACAAGGCCGTGGAATGGCGGCTGGTCGACGAAGTGGTGCCGAATAGCAAATGGAAGGAAGCGGTCGCCGCCCGCGCCAAGGAATTCGCCGCTAAATCCGACCGGCCGAAGAACGCGAAGGGCATCAAGCTCACGCCGTTACAGCGCAAGATCGCGGACGGCGGCTTGTCCTATGCGCATGTCGAGGTCGAGATCGATCACGGGCGTGGGCTGGCGACGATCGCCGTGCGCGCACCATCCGAACCCGTTCCTGCCTCCGCGCAAGCGGCGCATACGCTCGGCGACAAATTCTGGCCGCTTGCCGTCGCGCGCGAGCTTGACGACGCTATCCTGCACCTGCGGCTGAACGAGCCGAAGATCGGCGTGCTGCTGTTCCGTACCGAGGGCGATGCCAAGGCCGTGCTCGCCTATGACGATTTTATCGCCAAGGCCAATGGCGATTGGCTGATGCGCGAGGTGCGCCACTATCTCAAGCGGGTCTTCAAGCGCGTCGACATGACCGCAAAAAGCCTCCTTACACTGATCGAGCCGGGCACCTGCTTTGCCGGCACCCTGGCCGAACTCGTTTTCGCCGCCGACCGCTCGATCATGCTGATTGGCGCACGCGAGGGCGACAACCGGCCGCCCGCGTCGATCGTTCTCGGACAAGCCAATTTCGGTTTCTATCCCATGGGTAATGGTCTCACCCGGCTGGAGTCGCGTTTCCTGGGCGAGCCGAAAAATCTTACGCGCGCCAAAGCAAAAGTCGGCGCGGCGGTGGAGGGCGAAGAGGCTTTGGACATGGGCCTAGTCACGCTCGCCTTCGAGGATTTTGACTGGGAAGACGAGTTGCGCGTGATGCTCGAGGAGCGCACCAGCTTCTCGCCCGACGCGCTGACCGGGATGGAAGCGAATACGCGCTTTGCCGGGCCGGAAACTATCGAAACAAAAATCTTCGGCCGGCTCACCGCCTGGCAGAACTGGATCTTCCAGCGCCCGAATTCCGTAGGCGAAAAGGGCGCGTTGAAGCTCTATGGCAGCGGAGTGAAGCCGACGTTTGAGAGGGAAAGGATCTAAGCCATGAATATCATGAACGTCGATTACGATGGCCTGATCCCCAACAACGTCGATCTCGGCAGCGATGTGCGGGTGAAGAAAGCGCTAGAGAAGTGGCACCCCGGCTTCATCGACTGGTGGTTCGACATGGGCCCGGACGGTTTCCAGGCCTCGGAGGTCTATCTGCGCACCGCCATCAGCGTGGACCCGAAGGGCTGGGCGAAATTCGATTACGTGCGCATGCCGGAATACAAATGGGGCGTCCTGCTTGCGCCGCAGGTCGAGGACCGCAAAATTCCCTTCGGCGCCCATAAAGGCGAGAAGGCTTGGCAGGAGGTGCCGGGCGAATACCGCGCCATGCTGCGCCGCCTGATCGTAATCCAGGGCGATACCGAGCCCGCATCCGTCGAGCAGCAGCGCTATCTCGGCAAGACCGCGCCATCGCTCTACGACCTGCGCAACGTGTTTCAGGTCAATGTGGAGGAAGGCCGCCATCTCTGGGCCATGGTCTATCTGCTGCAAAAATATTTCGGCGCGGACGGCCGCGACGAGGCGGAAGCCCTATTGCAGCGCCGCTCCGGCGATCCCGACACGCCGCGCATGCTCGGCGCCTTCAACGAGAAAACGCCGGACTGGCTGTCCTTCTTCATGTTCACCTTCTTCACCGACCGCGATGGCAAGATGCAGCTCGAAGCGCTGTCGCAGTCGGGCTTCGATCCGCTCTCGCGCACCTGCCGCTTCATGCTGACGGAGGAAGCGCACCACATGTTCGTGGGCGAGACCGGGATTTCGCGGGTCATCGAGCGCACCTGCGAGGCCATGAAGAGCGCGGGGATCACCGACCCGAACGACAAGGACGCGGTGCGCAAGCTCGGCGTCATCGACCTGCCGACCATGCAGAAGAAGGCGAACCTGCATTTCTCGCTGTCGCTCGACCTGTTCGGCAACGAGATTTCCACCAACGCGGCGAATGCCTTCCATTCGGGACTCAAGGGCCGCTTCCGCGAAGACAAGATCGACGACGACCACCAGCTCGAAAGCGGCACCTACCCCGTGCTGCGGCTGGTGGACGGCAAGATCGTCAATCAGGATGTCCCCGCCCTGTCGGCGCTGAACATGCGCCTGCGCGACGACTATGTGGTGGACTGCAACGCGGGCGTCGGCCGCTGGAACCGCATCTTTGAAAAATACAGCATCCCATTCCAGATCAAGCTGCCGAATGTCGCCTTCCACCGCCACATCGGCGAATTCTCCACCATCCACGCGGATTTTGACGGCAATCTTTTGAGCGACGCCGAATGGGAAAAGCGCAAGGGTGAATGGATTCCCGACGACAGCGACCGGGCCTATATTGAAAGCCTGATGAAACCGGAATATGCGCCGGGCAAATATGCCGGCTGGATCGCGCCGCCGAAGGTTGGTATCGACAATAAGCCCGGCGACTTTGAATATGTGAAGATCCACGAATAGCGGGGCGGTGAAAGGTAAGGATTTGTGTCCACAGCTACCGCAACTCCCGCCCAGCCCGCGAAGGCATCCACCAGGGCGTCTGAAGAGCTGATCGAGGTGCGTGTCGCCGACATCAAGACCGTGGCGCAGGACACCAAGCTTTATGAGTTGCGCTCCGCCGCCGGGAAGCCGCTGCCCGCCGGCGAGCCGGGAGCGCATATCGACGTCATCCTGCCGAACGGCAAGCAGCGGCAATATTCGCTGACCGTCTCCGAGCCGAACCCAGAGCGCTATCTCATCGGCGTGAAGCGCGATCCGGCGAGCCGCGGCGGCTCGACTTACATGCACGACGAATTGAAGGTCGGGCAGACTTTCAAGATCAGGCCGCCGCGCAACCACTTCCCGCTCGTTGAAAACGCGCCGCATGTGGTGCTGATTGCCGGAGGCATCGGCGTCACGCCGATCTATTGCATGGTGCAGCGGCTGGCGGCGCAAGGACGTTCCTGGGAGCTTCACTATTCCTGCCGCTCGCGCGCCGACATGGCTTTCCGCGAGGAATTGTCGAAGCACGAACAGGCGCATCTGCATTTCGACGACGAGAGCGGCGGGAAGTTCCTCGACATGGTGGGCATCGTCGCCGCCGCGCCGAAGGATGCTCACCTTTATTGCTGCGGCCCGCTGCCGATGCTCAAAGCCTTCGAGGCGGCCACACCCGATTGGCCGCGCGGACAAATCCACGTGGAATATTTTGCGCCCAAGCAGGAGCCGTCAAAGACCGGCGGCTTTGTGGTCGAACTGAAGCGCTCGGGCCAGGAATTCGTCATCCCCGAAGGCAAGACCATTCTGCAAGTGCTGCTCGATGCCGGGATTTATGTGGACTATTCCTGCGAGCTCGGCATTTGCGGCTTGTGCCAGACGCCGCTTCTCTCCGGCACGCCCGAGCACCGCGACGCCTTCCTCACCGACGAGCAGAAAGCAGCCAACGACACGGTGATGATCTGCTGCGCCGGCAGCAAGAGCGGCCGGCTGGTGCTGGATTTATAACCCCGCTGTCATTCCGGGACGGTGCGAAGCACCGGGCCCGGAATCCAGATGCAAATTCGGCATATGTTTCTGGATTCCGGGTTCGCTCGCCAAGCTCGCGCCCCGGAATGACGAATTAGGAAAACAGCAGCGACTTGATCACCATCGGCACCACGCCGGGCGGCGTGATCATCGCGCCCACGTCCACATAATCGAAATCGTGCAATTGGACGCCGTCGATGGATACGATGTGTCCGGGCAGCTTCAGCTCGGTTTCCAGCAGATGCCCGAAGGTGCGGCCTACGTCGCCTTCGACCATGAGGAAAAGGATGTCCTTGGCCGTACGGCCCTTCGTAACCGCGGCCAGGATGCCCTCGCCAGCGGCGCGGATGCGCGAATATTCCGGATCGCCCGACCAGGTGAAAGCGATGGCCATGCGTGAATTGGGCTCAAGATCGGCCTGCTTCAACTTGACCTCGATCGCCTTGGTGACCGCCTGTGGGTCGATCTTGCCCGAAAGATCCACGTCGGCATGCACCACCGGCACATTGTGGACGGGCAAAATGTCGGCGTCCGGCAGATAGATGGTCTTCCCGCTCACCTGCACGGTGAATTGCGACGCGCCGATCACCGTGGCGCGGATGCGCTGGCCGGGATCGATCACCGTGGTGGCGCTGCGTTTGCCGAGCTGACTGCCGATTTCCTGCGCCAGAAATTTTGCGATGTCGCCATGTTCGCGCGTCTCGTGGCCGAAGATGTATTCAGCCACACCGCCGGAGAAAGTGAGCAGCGTCGGCTCCACCTCCCGCGTCAGCGGCTCGGTCACTTGCAGCGGCTTGGCCAGCGCACCGATC
>Ga0080064_1000396_pt1 | contig 119137 bp, 106 predicted proteins | sample Subgrocontami54m_FD_69260 | JGI IMG/M metagenome (GOLD analysis project Ga0080064, IMG submission 69260) | Subsurface groundwater microbial communities from S. Glens Falls, New York, USA - GMW46 contaminated, 5.4 m (SPADES assembly) (version 2) ...
GTCGGCCAGTTCGCCCGTAACAGACTCAAATCCATGCAGCGGCGACCCTCGTTGATCACCGCCTTCTGGAAACAGGCTGAACTGGCTTTCTGATGTCATGTATTTATACGAGACTCAATAATTTCCCGGCAGGCATGAGGCAGGGCGCCAACTCGCGGGCGTGAACGCACGCCCTGTCCCATCCTTCTAGACGGCGAGCGTGATAGATGCGCCGTTGCTGCGCTTCGGCACGCAACCGTCTGTACTCTGGCAGATTGGATGACCAGAAGGGGCCGACAGCGGGCCGATCTGGCGAGAGGTGCGCGACCGCCTGCGCGAGGAACCGGACCGCGTGAACGCAGCGGAGAACCTGCGGCGGATTTGAGCTGAGGACCTGAATCTCAACTACCCGATCTAGTGTCGCCGCGGATGGTGAGGTATATTGGCACCGCCATTGCCAATCGCAAGCGCGCTGCTCACATCAGTACACGGCATCAACAGTAGGGAATTGGTGCAACCATGCTGACATATCACCACTGCAGGTCGATTCTTTTGGCAAGCGTGCCTGCCAGTGGCCTCCTCCTGGCAACCGGCGCCGCTGCGCAATCCGGCACGGAGGAAAACACCCAGCCCACGCAGCTTGAGGAAATCAACGTCATTGGCCGGCGCGAGTTCGACGATCGCTTTATGTCCAACGCCACGCGCCTCACCATCAGCCGCCGCGACATCGAAGCGATGGGGGCCAATTCCATCGGCGATATTCTGCGGCAGACGCCGGGTCTGCAAGTCACCACCACGGCCAACGGCGGGATCGAGATCCGCATGCGGGGCATGGGTAGCGAGAGCACGCGCATCCTGATCGACGGCGTCCCGGCGAGCGCCAGCAATCGCACCTCGCAATTGCCCCTGGATGAGTTGCCCGCCGATTTGATCGAGCGCATCGAGGTGATTCGCGCACCGACTGCGGAATTTCAAGGCGCCGCCGGCGGCAGCCTGAACATCGTGATGCGCGGTGCATCGCCAAAAAAAGAAACCTTCATGTGGTTCACCGACCAATACGTGTGGGGCAAACACGGGCCGTCGCTGTTCGTTTCGCAGACGGGTCCGCTTGGCGCGCCGCCGCCCAAACCCGCGGCAGGCGGCGTCCCCGAATCGAGTTGGTCCTACTTCATGTCGTTCAACGCGGGCGAGCGCAACCTCGGCAGCGACACCAGGCGCCAGACTTCGGTCAACACGGCGGCTCCCACGACAGCGAGCGTTGACGACGAATCGCGACTGCGCAATTCGTTCTGGACACTCACGCCACGCGTCACTGGACGGCTGGGCGCCAGCGACCGCATCACGTTGCGCGGCGTTTTTTCGGGAACCGATCGGGATGGCCGCGTGCTCTCCAACCAGAGCGGCCTCTCCAATGGCGCCGCCCTGGGGAGCACGTCGCAAAACCCCTGGCTGTACGACCGTTCGCACTACCAAGGCGCGGTGGACTGGAGCCACAGTTTCCAGGATTCCAAGTGGGACACCACGGTGCAATTGGAAAGCTCGCAGAGCGACTATCGCGCCGATCGCAACACGGCAAGCACCCTCGCCGGCGTCTCCACAACGCAAACTTCCGACTACAACGAAGACCGGGGCGAACGCGGCCTGATCGGCAGGACCAAGCTGGCCATCGCGGCGGGCGAATCGGTGTGGACGGTGGGTGGCGAGTTTGAATCGCGCAAACTGGACGTAGGCTCGGCCTCGACCCTGGCCGGGGTCACCACGCCCTTGAACCTCGATGCCTCGACGCGCCGCTCGGTGCTGTGGGGACAGCACGAGATGACGGTAGAGTCGATCAAGACGGCCATGACCTTCGGTTTGCGCGCACAGGATTTCGGTACTGACGTGGTGGCCGCGGGCACCTCGACAAATTTCAACAACTTCGGCTGGCAACCCTCGATCAATACGCGAACGGCGTTGTCCGAGAATACCCAATACCGCTTCAATATTGCGCGTATCGGTCGTAATCCGCGTGTGTGGGAGCTCGCGCCGTTCACGCAACCCAACCTCTCAAGCAACAGCCCCACAGCGCCCGACTTTCGCGGCAATCCGAACTTGCGGCCGCAATCAACCATTACCCTGGATACCGGCATCGATCGGCGTTTGGCCATCGGCGGCCAAGGCGGAATCAATCTGTTTGTCCGCCAGCAAAGTGATGTCATCCGGCGCCGCCTGTTTCTCGTCGGCACGCGCTGGACCGAGCAACCGGACAACATCGGCAGGGCGCTGGTGTGGGGCGTTGAAACGGACATCCGCACAAATCTGACGTGGGCAGGACTCGCGCGGGACTGGACGCTGTCTGCAAACGCGAATTTGCTGAACTCGCGACTCGATAATAATGGCACGCTCGGCGGACAGCGCCTTCCGGGCCAGGCGCGCTATCTGGCGAACCTCAATATCGCGAAGCCCCTGCGCGTCTCGGGCGGCTGGTATGGCGGCGGAACGCTTGCACTGACCGGTCGATCGGACTCCAATTTCGCGAGTACTCCGAATGTATCGACAACGGGCGGCGAGCGCGCGCATGCGCAGCTCGATTTGTACATCGGCAGCGTGGTTCCCACACTCGGATTCTGGCGCCTCAACGTAAACAACGTCACCGACTTTCGTCAGGACCGCAGGCGCGTGGTTACCGACACGCTGACCGGGACGGTTACCACCGAGCACGCCGAGCAGCGGTTGACACCGCGTTGGTTCCTGACTCTGGGTACACGCTTCTAGGCCGGCCTTCGCATCATGCGTGCACCATGAATGCCTCGAAGCACGTCGCGCAGTTGGCCCTGGTCGTGGCGGCGCACCTCGCGCTGCTGGCGGCATTGCTCGCCTACAGGCCCGCGCGGCAGGCCATGCTGCAGATCATTCCCGTGGTGGCGAGCATCATCCCGTCCGAACGCGTTGAACCGCCCGCGCCTCCGACACCGGCGCGGAAAGTGGCGCCGAAGGCAGCGCCTGCACCAGCGCGCGAGCAAAAGCCTGTTGCCCCGGCAACCACGCAAGTCATTGCTGCCGAATCCTCGCCGGCAACACCGCCCGCAATGATCGCGGCAATAAATGCTGCACCAGCGCCGCCGGCAAACACCGCAGCGACGCCGGCGGCGCCCGCATCAGCTTCAACGAAGTCCGCGCCCGGCGCTCAGGCGACGTTGACACCGCCGCGCTCGGATGCCGCCTATCTCAACAACCCGAAACCGGAGTACCCCGCTGTCTCGCTGCGCTTGGGCGAGGCCGGCCGCGTTGTATTGAACGTGCACGTCTCCGCTGCCGGCACTGCTGAACAAGTGAGCGTGCGTAGCTCAAGCGGCTCTGAGCGATTGGACCAGGAGGCCCTGAAAACGGTAAAACAGTGGAAGTTCATACCCGCCAGGCGCGGTGGCGAGGCCGTCGCCGCGCAAGTACTGGTGCCGATCACGTTCACAGCTGAAAACGAATAGCACCTCCTATGCCGAACGCTGCGACTTCCTCGATCGGCTTTGCCCACTTTGTCGAGCAAAGCGACGCCGTATCGAAATTACTGCTGTTGATCCTGCTGGTGATGTCGGTGCTCACCTGGACCATCGTTTTGAATCGCGCCGTGGCCGGCCGTGGTTTGCGCGTCGCCATGCTGCGCGCGCTCGGCGGCATGAAGAACACGACCGACGCGGACGGTTTGCCTGTCCTTGCGCAGTCTGCGGACGGCGGCAATCCATTCCAGCGGCTCACGGCGACGGCCCTGGCGGTCGCAGCGCCGGCCGGCAATGCGTCCGGCCTGTCCTATGCCGAACTGCTCACCCGTTCCATGCGCAACTGTATCGATGAAGAGACGACCGCCATGGAAACCGGCCTCGCCACGCTCGCTTCCATTGCCAGCAGCGCGCCTTTTGTGGGCTTGTTCGGGACGGTGTGGGGCGTGTACCACGCTCTGGTCAACATCGGCATGTCGGGTCAGGGCACGCTGGATAGAGTCGCCGGCCCCGTCGGCGAGGCATTGCTGATGACGGCCGTTGGTCTCGCCGTGGCGATCCCCGCCACCCTTGCCTATAACGCCCTCATTCGGCGCAATCGCCTGATTCTCACCAAGCTGAACAGCTACGCTCACGACGTATTTGCGTTGCTCGCGGGCAGGGCTTGAAGGAGCATTGACGTGGCCTTTGGCAGCTTCGACAGCAGCGGGCATACGCAGCAGAATGCGGAGATCAATGTCGTGCCATTGATCGATGTAATGCTGGTGCTGCTGGTGATCTTCATCATTACCGCCCCGCTCCTGACCAACGCGGTAAAGCTCGATTTGCCGACTGCGACGAGCAATATCAACCAGATCAAACGCGAGAACCTGCACATTGCAATTGACGCTTCCGGCCAGTTGTTCTGGAACGGCGAGGCAATCGATCGCGTCACACTCCAGGCGCGCCTGGCGCAAAGCGCGAAGCAGGAACCGCAGCCGGAGATTCAGCTGCGCGCCGACAAGACTATCGCCTACCAGCGTGTGGCCGAAGTGCTGTCCGATGCCGCCAAGGTGGGCATGACGCGCATCGGCTTTGTTACGGATCCGAATTAGCCTCTTATCAGTGAAGAGTTGACAGAAATGGCGAAGATTTCGCCAAATGGCCAACATGTATCCGCGCATACTTGTTGGCCGCAGGCCGGAAGGCAGCCCGGCTAGGGCAGGTAACGCGCATTGAGATGCGCCTTGAACACGGCCGGGTCGAGCGGCCGCCCGGTCGCGGCGGTGAGCAGCTCCCGGGTTGACAGATAACTGGCCTTGCCGTGGACGTTTTCGCAGAGCCAATCGACCAGCGGCTTGAATTCGCCACGGCCGATCGCCGTCGGCAACCCGGGAATGATTTTGCCCGCGGCCTCGAACAGCTGCGCGGCGGCCATGGCACCCAGTGTGTAGGTCGGGAAATAGCCGAACGCGCCATCGTACCAGTGTATGTCCTGCAGGCAGCCCAGGCGATCGTCGGGCGCGGCGACACCGAGCAACATCTTCAATCCCTCGTTCCAGGCGCCGGGCAGATCGCGCAAGGGGAGATCGCCGGCAATCAGCGCACGCTCGAGCCGATAGCGCAGGATGACGTGGGCCGGGTAGGTGACTTCGTCTGCTTCGGTGCGGATGAAGCTGCGCGAAACACGCGTGTACAGGCGGAACAGGTTTTCCGGTCGCCATGCCTTGTCACCGGCCTCTGCGCCGAACGCCTCGCGCATCATCGGCGCCGCGAAAGAGAGAAACTCTCTGGAGCGCCCGGCCTGCATTTCCATCAGCAGCGACTGGCTTTCGTGTACCACCATGCCGCGCGCGCCGCCGACCGGTTGATGGCGCCAGGCCGCGGGCAGGTGCTGCTCGTAGAGCGCATGCCCGGTCTCGTGGATGGTGCCCATGAGCGCGGTGGTGAAGTCCGCCTCGCTATAGCGCGTGGTGATACGCTGATCCCCCGCTGCACCGCCGGTAAACGGATGCAGGCTGACATCCAGCCGGCCGTGGTGAAAATCGAAACCCAGGATCTGCATGACGCGCATGCTCAGCTCGCGCTGGCGTTCGACCGCAAACGGCCCGCGCGGCTTGACGAGCGCCGGTTCACGCGCCTGGCGTGCCAGCACCTTGTCGAGAAAATCCGGCAAAAAGCTGGCGTAATCGTCGAACACCGGATCGATATCGGCGGCGCGCGCGGCCGGCTCGAACTGGTCGAGCAAGGCGTCGTATGCCGAGGTTCCGAACCTGGCCGCCTTGGCTTTGCCGGCTTCGATCGTCAGACGCAGCACCTCCTCCAGGAATGGGAGCACCATGGCGTAGTCTGCTCTCGGACGCGCCTCGCGCCACGCCATCTCGCATGCCGAATTGGCGCGCGACTGCGCTTCGACCAGCGCCGTGTCAACCGCGGTGGCGTGGATCCAGTCGCGGCGCATTTCGCGCAGGTTGGCGCGCTCCCAATTTCCGAGCGATTCGCCCCCGGCCGCGTCGAGCAATTCGCCGACCTCGGGATCGGTGATCAATTCGTGGCAGATGACATCCAGTGCCGCGAGTTGTTCAGCCCGGCTTGCCGCGCCGCCTGCCGGCATCATGACCGAACGGTCCCAGTGCAAAATGCCTTGCGCGTCGCGCAGGCGTCCGAGGCGCGCAAAACGCTGCTCAAGCTGTTTGTACGATGATGACAACACAGTCCACGATGTCCGCCCCATGTGAGCCACGATAGCGCACCGCGGCCCGCATCGCAATCGTGCCTCGGCCGGGGCTCGCGCCGGGGACCAAAAATGACCAGCGTTATCTGTCTGTACTATCATTACATATGCGGACAGACAGCTTGAGCACACCCTCGATGAAGCTATGCACCGGCTGAAGCAACAGTGGTTATTGGAAAGAATGGCGTTTGAATTCCCGATACGACCCACCACTTTTAAGGAGGACTCGATGTCCGAGACGAATCTGACGAAGGGCCGCGAGATGCGCCGTAAGCTGCTGGGTGATGCCTACGTCGACAACATGGCGGCGACGACCTACAAAGATCCGCTGATGCAGAAGTTCATTGACCTCGCGAGCGAAACGGTCTTCGGGACGCTGTGGACCCGGCCGGGGCTCGACCTCAAGACGCGCACGCTGATCACCGTGATCTCCGACGCGTCGACCGGTCGCGAGCCCGAGCTGGCGATCCATCTGCGCATGGCGCGGCGCCAGGACTGGACCGAGGACGAACTGACCGAGGCGATCCTCCACCTGCTCGGTTACGTGGGCGCGCCACTGGTTCGCGACGCGATGTTGGTCGCGACGAAAGTGTTCGCGGATTTGCGCGCGGAGGGCTCGAAGGCCTGATTATGGCGACGCTGGCCGAGCCCGATCGCGCGCCGTCAGCGACGCAATGGCCCAACAATCGCTTGCAGGCGTCGGCTTTTCGAAACGCCGACTGACCGGAAGGGGTCGCTGTCCCACGAATGTTCAGATACCGGACCGCGACCGTTACTCCCGATAACCGACGTTCGTCCTCCATTCTGAGGATGCAGCAATTGCTTCCGACAGATTAGACTCTCTCGTCGTTTACATATTCGTCCAGGTCGTGAAAATTCTCTACTCATGGCTGGCTCAGGTTTTCGATTTGACTACACACAATAACTCAAGGAGGATCTATGCAGTTCGTAATCAGAAGACTGTTGCTCTGCTGTGCGTTGACATTGAGCGCCGGAGCGGCCATCGCACTGGATGTCGGGGACTGCAGCAAGGCTTTGACCAAGGACTACTACGCCGACTCGACAAAGCGCGGTCTACTTGTGGATTTTTTGAAGACGATCGACCAGTCGACCTGGCAGGACCTCAAGACCGACGCTTCGATAAATCTCGTCGTCGCTGAGGTTCCGCTGGGCGCAAATTACGCCGAATTCGACAAGACGCGCACGACATATCTGGAAAAGCAGAAGTACCGGCGCAGCGAATTCGAAGCCCGCAACATTGTTAAGGCCGTGACCTCGGACCGCGCCTACACCGCCTACGAGGCCTGCCTGCGTGCGGCCGATACGGGATCGGGCCTGCGCGTATGGGCTAGCAACGAGACCATGGATGTGATCGAATTGCGGGTGTTGTACCGCAACCCGCCGAACAAGGCCAGTGTGAACCTTATTGGCCAAGTTGAAGGGGGGGGCGTATCGGGCGCTCCGTCCGGGTCATTGTGGAGTGATGATAAGAAGACCTGGGGCATCAATGTGGAGAAAATCTTCCGGGTTCGCCGAGAGTCCGGAACTTCAGAGACCGCGATCATTGTGTCCAGCGACGACGGCGCGACCCCGGTATCCCTGACTTTCAACCGCGCAGATGGTGTGGTGCGCTTGCGCTTCGACGGAACAGTGGATGTCTTGCGCCAGAAAAGTGTTTCCGGCCCGGCGGTGAACACCCCGAACAACGATAACAACAAGGGTGGCTGCCCAAACTCGACCGGGAAAGAGGGCAAGTTCTGCCGCTCGCGAACATCAGCAAGCATCCAGACGACAGCCCCGAAATTCCTGGCCAATGTGGCTGCCCATTGTTCTGGTTCCGGCTGTGGCTGGACCAAGAACCTGTCCTCGGTGAAGATTTCCGATACTGAATATCAGGGGTTTATCGAGAACTGGGGCCCGGTTGCCTCCCTCTATCTGACGGCTGACCTGTATGAGCGCCTTGGCCCGGCCTCCTGCGGATCAGCGAGCGAAATCCCGGTGATAAAGGGCATATCCACCGTGTTCTCGCTTAACAAGGAGTGCCTCCCAATGGCTCGCCTGGAGTGGAAAAAACTGCCTTCTGGCGATCAGGGCTCCGTTGCCTTTGCAAATAACGGCGATGCAACGCTCAAGCGCAATGGTGAGGTCCAGGAATCCGCTGGTGTCGTCACGGCGGCTTACCGGCTGATGAACTAGGTGGTTCTTTCTGCATGGGTGGCTCAGTAGCAGAGTAGCGCTCTCATATGTCCCTGGAGCCATAAGTATCCCGAAAACGGAACGTTGAATCGCCCCAGGGTTTCCTAAGCCCATTTGAGCGTCTGCTTTCATACGACCGCCGCTTCCGCCCTGGGTCCCCTCCCGCCTTTCCAATTGATCACATCCGCAGCGGCCTCCAGTATCCGGTGAGTTCCAGATAGCCCAATCCCTGGAGCTTGCCCCCCACGCGCGCGCGCACCGCGCCCTCCCAGTAGATGGTGCCGGTGCTCGCGCGTGAATCCAGTTCCTGGTCGTCCATCAGCGGCTCCAGTTCCAGATCCAGCCCCCCTGCCCGCAGCCGCATCGCGACCGGGTACTCGGCCCCGGTGCGCGGCGAGCGCCAGCGGCGCACGGGTTCGAAGTTCACGTCTTCCGGCTTGAGCGCGCGCACGCGGCCGTCGGTAGCGCGCAAGGCCCCGCCCGCCCAGTAGGTTCGTCCCTCTTTGTCGCGCATACGAAAGGCCATCAGCGCGCCGCCGTCGGCGAGATTCAGCCCCACCCAATCCCAGCCCGCGGCCTCCCTGGCCAGGTATTCGCTCGACCACTCGTGGTCCAGCCAGGCGCTGCCGCTGACCGCGAACTGCTCGCCCTTGACGGAAATCGTGCCGGACACGGCGAGCTGCGGCTGGCTGTAGTAGTAGCTCGCCTGCTCGGGCCGCGGACCCTTGCGGCTCAGGCCGCGCTCGCCTTGCAGCAGCAGCGGCAGGGTCGGCTTGAATTCAAGCGCGTAGCCGAAGTCGCGCGCCGCAATCCTGGCGCTGTAGCCGGAACCAGTCTGTTTCAGCGACCAGTCGTCGATCCATACGTCCGTGCCTGCTTCCTTCGCTTCGGCGAGGTCGAAGCCCGCGCGCGCGGCGCGCTGGTCGTGCAGGAGCTTGCCGGTTTTCGCGTCGGCGAGAGCCGCGTGCGCGAACAGGAGCTGGCGCGGGGCGAAGCGGCTAGGATTGTCTTCGGCGACACGCGGGCGGTTGCGAAAGAAAGTGATCTGCATGCCGAGCTCGGTCCCGTCCGCTTTCTTCACCCAGCCGGTGAGGTACCACCACTCGGTGCGGAACTGCGGGTGGCTGCCGTGATCGCGCGGAAATTGCAGCTCATGGCCGGGCGTTACTCGCGCGTAGTCCTGCGCGACGGCAGCGGCGCACAGCCAGGCGAAAGCTATCATCAGCAGTAGCGATACCGTCTTACTCATCATCGTCAACTCGCGCTGACCGTCCTTCCAACCACTGTCCGGACCCGCTTGCAGCGCACAAGGAAATTCCTTACCATATGGCATTCAGTTGATCCTCGGAATCCAGGTCACCATGATCACCAGCAAGCTTACGACCAAGGCGCAGACCACCATTCCGCAGCCGGTACGCACCGCCCTGCATCTTCAGCCAGGCGATGAACTGATTTACGAAATCGACGATCAGCGCGTGATTCTTACCAAAGCCAGCCGTGGCAGCAAGACGGACGATCCGTTCCGCACCTTCCACGAATGGAGCTCCGCAGCGGACACCAAGGCGTATGGCAAACTTTAGGCAGGGCGATGTCATCAAAGTGCCCTTCCCCTATACCGACCGCTCGACACGGCAGTCGCGACCGGCGCTCGTAGTATCGACCGCCGGCATCGAGGACACGCATGCCCTGTTGTGGGTCGTCATGATCACCAGCGCGGAGAACCGGGCCTGGCCCGGCGATGTGCCGGTGAACAATCTGGCAGCAGCCGGACTCCCCGTGCCTTCCGTGATTCGCACGGCAAAGATCGCAACTATCGAGGCTTCCGACGCCAGGAAGCTTGGCAAGTTACCTCCAGCGCTGTTCAAGCAGGTTGCCACGCGACTGGGGCAGGTACTGGGTTTCGAGCCGGCACCTGGCTGAATCGCCGCGCGTTCGAGTTCTTCATCTGTACGCGCATCGCGTACATTCGTACGCATTATGCGTACGCCAGTCCGGCCGCGACGCCGGCTAAACATCACCAGCGCGTCCTTCTTCCCGCCTCACCAATCCTCCCGCACCGCGCGCACCACGTCCACCCCCAGCGCGCGCCGGCCGCTCGCCAGCGCCGTCAGCGTGGCGAGCAAAAGGAGCGCGGCCGCGAGCAGGGCGAGCAGCCCCCACGGCGGATGCAACTCCATGCTCCAGTGAAACGACTGGCGGTTGACCACGTGGATCAGGACCAGGCTGATGACCCAGCCCAGCGCCAGGCCGAGCGCGAGGCCGAGCGCGCTCACCAGCGCGCCTTCTGCGGCGAGCATGGTGCCGATCTGGCGCCGCGTCATGCCGACGTGGCGCAGCATGCCGAATTCGCGGCTGCGCGCCAGCACCAGCGCGCCGAAGCTCGACGACAGGCCGAACAGGCCAATGACCACCGCCACCGCCTCGAGCGCATAGGTCACGGCAAAGGTGCGGTCGAACACATTCAGCGATGTCGCGCGGATCGCGCCGGGCGAACCGAACTCGAGGTTGGCCGCGCCGGGGAGGCTCGCGCGGATCGCCTGCTCGATCGCGTTGGCGCTCGCGCCTGGCGCGAGATACAGCGCCGCGTCGTTGGAGTTGCGATCGCCGCTCAAGCTCGCATACAGCGCGCGCTCGATGACCACGGTGCCGTGCTGGCGCGCGTAATCGCGCCAGATGCCGGCCACGGTGAAGCGCTGCAATGTGCCCGCGATCGGCACACCCACCACCTGGCCCAGGGCATAGCCGTACAGATCCACCATGGCCTCGCTCGCCCACAGCGGCGGCGGCTCGCCCGGGCGCGGTGAAAGCGATGCGCTCACCAGCGGCAGCCGCCTGCCCGGATCGTCGCGATCGAGCGTGCGCGCGAACAGTGCCACGCGCGGCCGGCCGGGTTCGAGCAGCAGATGCTGGATGCGCAGGAACTCGGCCCGGCGCACACCCGGCAAACCGGCGATGCGCGCCTCGTCCTGCGGCGAAAGAAAAGCCGTGTCGCCGCCCACGCCGGTGCGCAAATAAAGATCGGCCGGCAGCACCTGGTCCAGCCAGGCGTCGAGCGAGACGCGAAACGATGCGACCATGATCGCCATCGCCACCATCAGCGAGAAGCTCGCCACGATCGCCGCCAGACTCACCGCCGCCTGCCCGGGCGCGCCCTGCAACTGCGCCAGCGCCAGGCGCGCGCCGGCGCCGCGCGGGCGCGGCAACAAGCCGAAGACTGTCGTCGCCAGGCGCGGCATCAGCGCGAGCGTGCCCACCAGCATCAGCGCAATCGCGACATAACCGAACAAAGGGATGCCGCCGACCGGCCCGGGCGCGGTGCACAGCACGCCCACGGCGATGAGCGCGATGCCCGGCCAGGCCGGCCGCAGGCGCGCAAACGCGGTCTGCTCGTCGCCGGCCTTGAGCGCCTGCGCCGGCGCCGCGCGCGCCGCCTCCAGCGCGACTGTCAGGCTGCCGGCCACCGCGACCAGCACGCCCAGCGCGAAAAACAGCGCGCTCGCCCAGGGTTCGGCACGCAGGTCCGGATGCGCTCCGCGGAACTGGCCGGCGCCGAGATCGGCGCCGAAGCGCGCAAGCACGGCAGCAGCCATGAGGTAGCCGGCAACGAGGCCGATCGCGGCGCCGGCCGCGCCGATCAGCGCGCCCTCGGCCAGCAGCATGCGCACCAGGCCGCCGCGGGTGATACCGAGCACGCGCAACAGCGCCAGTTGCGCGCGCCGCCGCACCACCGACAGCGCCTGCGCCGAGAACACCAGGAAGCCGCCGGTGAACAGCGCCACCAGTGCGAGCACGTTGAGATTGACGCGGTAAGAGCGCGACAGGCTGGCGTTGCGTTGCACATCGCTTTGCGGGCGTTCGACGATCAGGCCCGGCGGCAGCTCCGCCTGCAGGCGCGCCTGCACTGCGTCTGCGTCCGCTCCGGCGCGCAGGCGGATGTCCAGGCGACTGATGCTCCCCATGCGGCCCAGCGCCAGTTGCGCCGCGGCGATATCCATCACCCCCAGGCGCTCGCGCCCGCTGCCGCGCAACAAGCCGGCCACGCGCAAACTCACCTCCGCCAGGCCCACCTGCAGCGCGAGCCGGTCGCCGGCGATTACGCCCAGGCTGTCGGCCGCGGCCGCACTGAGGAACAGCGCGTCCGGGCGCAACAGGTCGAGCGTGTCGGCGGGCGCAGCGCCGATCAGTGCCGGCTGCACCTGCGCCGCGCGGAATGCGTCCACGCCGAGCAGGCGCAGCGGCTCGCGCCTGCCCGGCAGCTTCGCATCGACTTCCAGCACCGGGCTCGCCACCGCCACCTGCGGCAGGCGCGCAATGCGCGCATAGAGCATTTCGTCGAAGCCCGCGCGCGCGCCGCGGATCACCAGGTCGGCTTCGCCCGCGAGCGCGCGCACCGCCTGCGAGAACTCGTTCAGCGCCACGGCGTTGATCAGCTGCACCGCGTAGCCGAGCGCCACCCCCAGCGCGATCGCGAGCACGGATACCGCGAGCCTGCCCTTGTGCTGCGCCAGCGGCGCGAGGAACAGCGCGGCAGGCGACAAACTCGAGGCAGCCGCTGCCGCCATCAGCCCGCCTCCCGCAGGCCCTGCGCAGTGAGAACCACAATCCGGTCCGCCGTCGCCGCGGCCGCCTGCGAATGCGTGACCAGGATGCAGGCCGCATTCCTGGTCTTCACCTGTGCACGCAGGAGCGCGAGCACCTGCGCCGCGCTGTCCGGATCGAGGTTGCCGGTCGGCTCGTCCGCGAGCAGCAGCTTGGGGCTATGCACCAGCGCGCGCGCGATCGCCGCGCGCTGCAGTTCGCCGCCCGACAATTCGCGCGGCATGCTCGCCTCGCGCCCCTCCAGGCCGACGGCCGCGAGCATCGCGCGCGTGCGCGCCGCGGCTTCGGCCTCGGCGACGCGGTTCAGGATCAGCGGCAGCGCCACGTTCTGCGCGAGCGACAGATATGGCAGGATATGGAAGGCCTGGAACACGAAGCCCATGCGCTCGCGCCGCAGCAGGGTCAGGGCATCGTCGTCCAGGCCGGTGAGATCGACGCCATCGAGCCGCACGCTGCCCGCATCGGGCCGGTCCAGGCCCGCGATCAGATTGAGCAGCGTGGATTTGCCTATGCCCGATTCGCCCATCACGGCGATGTACTCGCCCGAGGCGAGCACCAGGTCGACGCCGCGCAGCACGCTGCGGCTGCGCGCGCCGGCGTAGGTCTTGGCGAGCTTCTCCAGCACCAGCATCAGCCGCCATGCCCTGCGCGCGCGCCGGAGGAGACGAAACGGATCTCGCCCTGCTGCTCCGGACGGACGCCGCGCTTGTCCGCGTAATAGGAGCGCAGACGCGCCAGGTCGTCCTCTTCCCTGGCGCTCAGCGCGATATAGGTATCGATGCCTATGCGCCTGCTCGGATGGTCGATGAAGGCGAGCCCGACCGGCGTGTTGGTCGCCAGGGCGAGGCGATAGAAGCCGGATTTCCAGTGGTCGGTGCGCGCGCGCGTGCCCTCCGGCGTAATTGCGATGTACAATTCCTCGGCACGCTCGTATTCGCGCCGGAGCTGGCTGACGAAACAGGTGCGCTCGCGCCGGTTCACCGGGATGCCGCCCAGCGCGCGCGCCAGGATGCCCACGGGCCAGCGAAACCAGCTGTCCTTGGCGCACCAGCGAACCTGCCAGCCCAAGCTCAGATAGCCGAGCACGCCCCAGACGAAATCCCAGTTGGAGGTATGCGGATAGAAGATCACCACGCACTTGGGCACCGGCGGCCAGCGAAACACCACGGTCCAGCCGCACAGGCTCAGGATCCAGCCGCAGATCCGCTGCGTGAGCGAGGGGGGGCTAGGCATGGGCATCGGCGCTCCTTTTGTCCGGGCGCGTCGCTTGCGTTTCGGGCGAGCAGTCCGCCGGAATTCTGCTTTTCGGTCCGCACGTGAGGGTAGCTTGCCCGCGCTTCCATGGCAAGTTTCCGCGACGTCAAGTGCCTGACGCAAGCCGGGTTGCGCGAATGCGCGTTACGGTGCTACATCGGGCGTTATAGCGCCTCCATGCAGCGCAGCCCTGAACGCATCGGCGATTGCCTCCTTGCTCTTGCCCGCCTGGCGCGCGTCGCCGATGATGATCAGCCTCTGTCCTGACCGGACGAGACGGCCGGTCGCAGGCGCCGTGGCGCGGCGTGCCCTGTAGTAGAACCACTCGCGCACCGCGGCACGATCGAACAGCTTGCGCGCGAGCGTGCTGCGACCCCAGCCGGTATCGAGCAGTCGCGGCACCAGCGCACCCAGCCCATAGCGGTATTTCGCCCCCGTGGCGATCACAATGCGGTCGAAGGACGCCAGGGCATCCGTCCGGCGCAACACATCCACGCCGTAGCGGAACTCGACGCCGCCGTCTTTGCAGCTGCGCTCCAGGTCTGCGATGTACTTCCGGAACGGCGTTTCGCGGGCAGCCACCTCTTGAAAGCGCGGCGCTTTTCCTGCATATCGGAACGCGCCACCAGGTACCGAGTCGCGCTCAAACACCGTTACCTTATTTCCCGATGCGACCAAGCCTGCAAAGGAAAGCCCGGCAGGCCCGGCGCCGATTACCGCGATACGCTCGCCCTTGGGCGGCGCCGTTGATGCAAACTCGGTTTCATGGCCGGCGGTCGGGTTAACCAGGCACCCCAGTTGGGCGCCGTCGCGCATTTCGTTGATGCAGGTGTTGCACGACAGGCAGCGGCGGATGGCGCGGCCTTGGCTCACCTTGGTCACCCATTCTGGATCAGCGATCAGGCTGCGTCCGAGCGCTACGAAATCCGTTTTGCCGCCGTCGACCGCCGCCATGGCCAATTGCGGATCGCCGAGCCGGCCGACGGCGATGACGGGGACAGTCACTTCCGCTTTGATGCGGGCGGCATAGTCGAGAAACAATCCTTCCTCGCATTCCATCGGCGGCGTCATCATTTGCGCCGAGGGCCGCGAGCGATAGTGGCCGGCCGAAACGTGAATCGCATCCGCGCCTGCTTCGGCCGCCCATTTGGCGACTCGGATCCCTTCGGCGAACGGCATCCCGGTCGGAAACAGATCGTCAGCGCTCATGCGAAAGATCAAGCCGGTATTCGGCAAGGCGCGCCTCGTTTGCCGGACGACATCCAGCGCAAAGCGGGCGCGGTTCTCCAGGGAGCCGCCGTATTCGTCAGTGCGGCGATTTTCCTCCGGACAGAGAAACTGCGAGAGCAGATAGCCGTGCGCCGCGTGAATTTCGACGCAGTCAAAGCCGGCCTCGCATGCTCGGACCGCCGCCGCAACGAACGCTTGCGTCGTCTGGCCAATGCGCTCGCGCGTCATCTCCAGCGGCACGATCGTCTCGCCGGTAATCTCGTAGACGAAATGCGGGATGGCCGAGGGAGCGATCGGCGGCTCGCCGCAGATGTCCTCGCGCGTGTGGCCGCCGCCGCTCCCCAGTTGAATCGAGGCTTTCGCCCCTGCGAGGTGGATCGCGTTCACCAAGCGCTTGAGTCCGGGCAGAAAGCGATCGTCGTAGATGCCCAACTCGCGCTTGCGATGGCGTCCGACCTTCTCGGGCGACGCCATCTCCACCGTGATGAGTCCCACGCCGCCGCCGGCTCGCGCGCTGAAATAGGCAACCGTTGCATCCGTGACGTAGCCCTCCGCGTCGGCCAGCCGGGTCGTCATCGGAGGCATGACGACGCGGTTGCGAATCTCCACGCCGCCAATGCGCGCAGGGGTAAATAGTTTGCTCGTCAATCGTTCCTCCAAACCCTGTGCGGCAGGGCAGTCCAGTCGGATGTTGCGGCAGTCAGCATTGCCGTTCGGCTCTGCGCGCAGCGAGCGCAGCCTCAGTCCATTCGTCGCCGCCCAAGGCTGCGCTGCGGCCGGCCAGGCGACCCGAAGTAAACGCCCAGCCGAGATGGTGGCCGTGACCTTCGAGCAACACGCCGCCCTGCCCCGCGGAACCCGCGGCATACAGACCGCGAATCGGCCGGCCGCCCCGGTCGACTACTTCGAAGCTGCTGTTGATTCGGGCGCCGCCGTCGGTAAATATGATCCGACTGTTGACCGGGCCGAGCACGCAATACGGTACGCGGTCGATTTTCGGCAGTCCCTCCGGCAGGTCGCGGTTGTGCTCCGCAACTGTCGCCTCCAGCGAACCGGCCGGCAGCCCAAGTTTGGTGGCGAGCTCGGCCAGCGATCCGGCCTGGGCAAAAATATCTTTCCGGTTGCGCCGATAATCCGCCAGGTAGGCGTACGCCACTCCAGGGGCGGTGGAGATGAAATTCGGCCACGCGCCGAATTCGCCGGCGATCTTGTCGTCCATCAGGATGTAAGCAATGCCCCCGGGCTGGCCGGGCGTCGCCAACTGGGGATCCTTGCGCTCGTCGACGAAGCGTCTGCCCTCCTTGTTGACAAGAATCGCGCCTTTTTTGAACAAGTTGGGCGACGGCGCGAGCGTAGTCGTCACGAACGCCATCAGAAACGGTCGCAACAGCCAGGCTGGCAGATGCTTCATCGACCAGCGCATCGCAAGCGCAATGGGCTTGAGCGGCGGCACCATCTCGAGGAATTTCTTCGCCGGTGGCGCGACAAATCGAATCTCCGGTCCGAGCATGATCTCGCCGTTGACAATTTCGCCGCCGGCCTCCTGTACCATGCGCTGCCCATCGCCGGTACTGCTGGGGTTGATGCCTCCCACGTTGGCCAGCTCGGCAGACATGAACTGGGCCTTTATTTCCCGGGCCGAACTGTAGTCGCCGGTAGCCAGAATGACGCCGCGGCTTGCGCCGATGCTGCGCGACGCACCCCCATCCGCGGCGGCTTCGACACCGGTAACCGCCGTGCCAGTGCGCAGCAGTTTCAGCACCCGCGTGTCGACGCGTATGTCGACGCCGAGCTGCAGCGCGCGCTTTTTCAGGTGATAGATATACGAACGCGAGTGCGGTAGCACGGTGTGCATGCGCGGCAGGCGATGAGGCTGCTCTGGCAGAGTACCAAAGAACACGACTCCCATGTCCGTCAGCCACTGCACCGTGTCGGGAGAGTGTTCCACCAGCAAGCGACGCAGTTCGAGGTTGTCCTTTTCGACGAAGCCGCGATTGTCCGCAAGCAGACCCATGTCCTCGAAATGCGCCTGGGGCGAATCTTGAATTCCGCTGGCGCGCTGCAAGCTTGTGCAGGTGGATGTCACCGAACCGACCGAGAGCACGGTCGTGCCGCCGAGCGCCGGATTCTTCTCGAGCAGCACCACACTGCGCCCGTAGCGCGCCGCTTCAATCGCCGCCGCAAGTCCGCTTCCGCCGCCCCCGACCACGACGACATCGAAGGTTTCGTGGTTCTGACTATTCATTTTGACGGTGGCTACGATTTCAACTCAACCACATTCCGCCGGTGACGTTGAGCGCCTGCCCGGTCATGTAGTCCGCCTGATCGGATGCGAGAAACGCCACTGTGCGGGCGACATCCTCGGGTAACCCGACACGGCCGAGCGGAATCGTGGATTCGCGCTGCTTGGCGCCCGGAATCCCCCGCTTGGCCGATTCTCGCTCGACCACGTCGCGCATGCCGGTTTCGCCGATCACGCCGGGACACACTGCATTGACGTTGATATGGTGCTGGGCCAGCTCCAGCGCAAGCGACTGCGTCAGCCCAATGATGGCGAATTTGGAGGCGGCGTAAAGACCGAAATTCGGCCTGCCGGCCTTGCCTAACCACGAAGCGGTATTGACGATCTTGCCCGCACCGCGCTGCACCATATGCGGCGCCACCGCCTTGCAGCAATGGAACACGCCGCCCACGTTGATGCGGAACGTATCGCCGTAGTCCTCCAGCGAAGCCTCAAGGATCGGGCCGAATCGGACGATGCCGGCATTGTTCACCGCGATATCGATGGCGCCGAACGAATTGAGAAAACTGTCGATTGCCGCCTCTACCTGCGCGTATTCGCCTACGTCGCCGCGCAGCACTTCGGCGCGGCGACCGGTTGCGCGCACCAGCGCGGCGGTCCCGGCTGCATCGGCCTCATTGACATCAAGGATAGCGATGTCCGCTCCCTCCTGCGCCAGACGCGTGGCGATGGCGCGGCCGATGCCTGTCGCAGCGCCGGTGACTAGGGCAACTTTTCCCTTCAAGTTGTACATGCTGGAGTCTCCTGGCAATCGGTGGGCGAGAATTACTGGGCGGTCCAGCCGCCGTCGACAGTTAGGACCGTTCCAGTGACAAACGAGGATTCGTCGCACGCCAGGTAGAGCATCGCGTACGCGACTTCCTCGGGCTTGCCCATTCGATTCATTGCCTGACGCTGCTCCAGCTCGCGGCGGGCACTGGTCGGATCAGGCAGCTTCGCGAACATTTCAGCGAAATAAGGCGACTCTATGGTCCCCGGTGCCACGCAGTTGACGCGGATCTGGTCCTGTACATGGTCCAGCGCCATCGCCTTCGTGAGCGACGCTACCGCACCCTTGGACGCGCAGTACGCGGCGCGGTCGCGAATTCCAATTAGGGACACGGTCGACGCCGTGTTGACGATGACGCCGCCTCCCTGTTTGCGCATGACGGGGATGACATGCTTGCAGCCGTGGAACACCCCGTTTACGTTGACGGCCATCAGCTTGACCCAGTCCTGCTCGTTGGTCTGCACGACATCGCCCCTGATGCCATAGCCGGCGTTGTTGACCAACACATCTATGCGTCCGAACTGGCGCACGGTCGACTCGATCATGCTTTGCACGCTGCCGCTGTCGGCGACATCCACGGTAAGCGCGATCGCGCCATTGCCCGCCTCGGCCGCGACCTGCTTCGCGGCCTCAGGCACCTTGTCCGCAACGACAACCCGCGCCCCCTCGCGTGCGAACAGCAGGCTCGTCGCACGACCGATGCCGGAGCCGCCTCCAGTCACTATGCAGATCTTGTCCCTTAATCTCATGAATTCTCCACAGGAAATCGAATGAAAACCCTTGTGCTCAAGCTGCAGGTTTCGGTGCTCCCTCGATCAAGGGATCCGATGTAGCGGTCGAAATGCGACATTATTCGACCGGCCATCGCAGCTTCAGCATCTTCTTCATATTCAGACGGCCGGCAATGCGCAGTGCGGTATCGCGCACCTGGCGCATGATTTGGTCTTGATCGACCTTGGTCAGGCGTCCGCTATCAACCACCTGCTCCCCGGCGACGAATACGTGCTTGACCGTATTGCCCGTGGCGCTGTAGACCAGATTGGACACCGGGTTGTACAGAGGCTGCCACTCCGACACCGTCGCGTCGAACATCACCAGGTCCGCTTCTTTACCCACTTCGATGGATCCAATGCGATCGGCGAGGCCGGCGCCTTTGGCGCCGTTGATCGTCGCCATTTCCACCGCGGTCTCTGGCGGCATGACGCGCGGATTCATTCGCGCTTCCTTGTAGCCGCAGACGCAAAAACGCATCTCCTGCACCATGTCGACAGCCCCTGAGCAGGCGTGATCCGAACCGAGGCTGACATTGACGCCGAGGGCCATCAACTCCGGTAGTTTGCCTACCGCCAAGTTGCCATAGCCATTGTGAAGCGACGAGGAAGGAGCGCACACCAGCGTGGGCTTACGCTTGGCGAGCAACGCAACCTCGTGAGGCTCCAGCCACCCGGAATGAACCACCAGCATGCGTTCGTCCAGCACGCCCAGTGATTCCAAGCGCTCGATTTCCGGCATCCCGCACTGGGACACGCTCGAGTCATGTGTGCTGTAGGAGAAGCAAGCATGGGTCTGCAGCATTGCGTTGTACTTGTCCGCGATCTTCTTGAGGCCGACAATCAATTCGTCCGAGGCGTTGTTCAGCCCGCGAAAGGAAGCGCTTACCGATAGGCGGCCGTGGTGCTTTCCAAGGTAATTTCCAAACAATTCCTCGGTACTATCCAAACAGTGGCCAGTTGTCTCGATCATGCTGTCCGGCAAGAGACCCAGCACCGACTTGGTCTTGTCGAAGCTGGAGCGCGAGATCACCATGCGCATTCCGCTCGCCGCAATCGCATTCACCGATGCCTCCGGGTGATAGTTACCCGGATCCGTGAAACAGGTCACACCGTGGCGCAGCAATTCGACCGACGCGAGCGAAGCGCTGACGTAGACGTCGTCGGCAGTCATTGCGCCTTCGTACGGGTACATATGATCGAACAGGAAAGACTGAGCCACAGCCTCGTCGGCGAGGCCGCGCGACATCTGGAACGACGAGTGCAGGTGGTTGTCAATGAAGCCGGGTGTCACCACTGCTCCGCTGCCGTCCACGACTCTCTGCGCAGACCAGTCCCGCTCAATTTCCGCGCTCTTGCCGATCGCAGCGAATTTGCCGTCCTTGACTGCGATAGCTGCATCACGCAGGATGCGGCGCTTGGCATCGACGGTTATCAGCCAGTCAATGCCCGTCACGACCAGATCGGCCACTTGCTTCGTGCCCATGTTTGCTCCCGCTCTGAACTTTTGATTACTTGTTGTCGCCAACGTACTTCAGTTGATCCCGGCATTTCAGCTCGATCAGCACGTTCTCCTCCAACGACTCCTCACACAACATGGATCGGTGGGTAATTCCCTTGGGGATCACGATCATTTCTCCCTCCCTCAGTACGACCGTGCCCATCTCCGTTTCCCAGCGCAGCGCGCCGCGTACGCAGATGATGACTTCGTTGGCATCGACGTTGCGGTGCCAGAAGCCCATGTCTTCTTTGGAGCGCTTCGACACATCGATCTTCACCGGTGCGGAATCGAACAAACGCAGAGGCGCGCCGTCGGCCTTGTTGTAGTTCGAGGGCTGAAACTTCGAATCGAAAATATTGAGATAGTGAAACAACTCATTGGCCTTTAGTACCCCAAGGTTCTCAACCGGATTGGTGCTGACCTCCAGTTCGACATTAACGCCGTCAATGGTGACGACTTCGCGCAACGGGGGTTTCGGAAGCGACATGATGATCCACTCCAGTAAGTGATTAAACGCAACGGCGGATGAACTGGGCGCACGCCCATTTCATAACGCCAGGACACAATTGAACGCCTTGCAGCTTCGCCTCGGATTGAATGCCCTTCTTTGACCTCAGCCTTCGAGCTTCAGCGAGGCGGGCATGCCCGGCCGCCTCATTCATTCTTTCGTAGCAGGACCGTGCCGAGATCCTGATCGCCGCGAGTCGTTACGGCGGTGCGATAGGGCTTGTAGCCTTCCTTCCTGATCTCTATTCTGTAGGTCCGGTCTTTGTGCAAATTCTTCAGCCAGAAGTCTCCGAAAGCGTCCGTGCTTATGTCGACTTTTCCGTCGTCGGAAAGATCGACGAGCGTGACGGTCGCATTTGCGAGTGACTCGTCCTCGCCCGCATCGACAACCGCTCCAGCGATCCAGGGCTTCCCCAAACCATGCCAGCGCACTGTCGGTTTGGTCAGGTACTCGGGATGGTAGGATTCCGCACTGTCCCCGCCCGCGTCGGCGCCACTGCCAAACACGATCGCCTGATGAGGGCAGATGTCGACGCATCTCGGAGCCAGCCCTTCATCGACGCGATGCGCGCAGCCAGAGCACTTCTGCGCGATGCCGCTGTCGCTGTTCAGGAATATGACGCCGTAGGGGCAGGCCTTGGCGCACAGACCGCATGCAGTGCATTGCGCCGGGTCGATCCACACCAGACCGTCGTTCCGCGTCTTGATCGCGGTTTCGGGACATGCCTTCGCACAAGGCGCATTTTCGCAATGTTGGCAATGCACCGGCAGATAGCTCATCCTTACCCGCGGTGTGCGTCCTCGCTCGACCGCCTTGATGCCGATCCAAAACTGCCCTGTGGTGGGCTGGGGTATTGTCCAGGGCGAATAGGCGTTGGCGACGTGCTCGTCCTTGCATGCGATGATGCATAGACTGCAGCCGCTGCACTTGTCCACATAGATGAAAAAGCGCTTTCTTTCCATGGCCGTCCTCAAACATCCTGCAGCATCGACGATTGCGGCAAATCCACCGATATGTCGGACAGCTCTATCTTGGCTGCATCCGCATGGAATCCGCTGACGTTCATTTCCGGAATCTTTACTTCCCCGCCGGGCGGGTATTTCTCGGTAGCCGCAGGTGCAATCAGGTTGATGCAACCGCCCCGGTCGGCGATTTCGTTTTTCAGCCGCACCAAATCGATCTTCGCGCCGTGCTCCACCCCCAGTGCACCGCGAATGATCCTTTCGGTGACCACCGCTCCCGCAAGTATGATCCCGCGCTGGTTGTAGACCTTGATGACATCACCGTTTGCGATCCCGCGCGCCGCGGCGTCTGTTGGATGGATCCAGCAGGGCTCATACTGGTACCCGTCCGCACCGTGGACTTTGCCGATCTCCCGGATCCACTCCACGTCGTCGCCCTGCACATGAAACCTGAAGCGCGGATGGTTCGACATGACCACCAGGGGATAGCTTCCGGATTTCGCCGAACCTATTAGTTCTGCCTCCGCTAGCCACTTGGCCAACGGCGGCCGCTCGAGACTGTCAGCATCACGGGAAGAAATCATCCCGGAAACGAATTCGATCTTTCCCGACTGCGTCTCCAGCCCGCCGCCCTTGGCCCAGAAATCGTGCATCGCACCGGTATTCGGGCCATAACCGTATTCCTTCTTTATCTCCACCCACTCGTCCCAGGTCGGGCTGTCGTAAACGACGAATTTCCTCTGCTTGAACGCCTCCCAACTGATGCCAAGCTTCTTCGCAGCCAGGGTTCCCTCGTAGGCTGCCTTCAGCCAGTCTTCGGCGGGCGGGAAGGCGGCATCCAGCCCGAGGCGCTGCCCGATCATCCGGTGGATTTCGAAATCGCTCCTGGACTCGCCCAGCGGCGTAATCGCGCGCTCTTGGTAGAACATGGCAAGCGTGTCGCTTCTCTGTACTGCGATCAAATCCTCATGCTCAAACATCGTTTGCGCGGGCAGTATCAGATCCGAATAAGGGATGTCGTTTTCGAACCATGGATGGATGCCGAGCACGAATTCGATGTTCGGGCTGCGCAAGGCCTCGAGCCATTTCATGCCATGGCCCCAACTACCCGGCTGGCTTCCATTCTCGTTCCACACCATCCTTATGCCCGGATGGTCGTCATTTGGCGGGAAACGGTATGAGACGAATTGATCCTCGGTTTTCGCCAAAGCGGCCGACGTTCCACACCATTGGATGCGCGGAAAAAGTATCGCTTCCGCCGCGAGCGTCCTGGGAATGAAGACAGGCGACTTGGGGCCTTTGCCAATCGCGTATTCAATCATCGGATTCATCGCGAGGCCTTGGCGATCCACGTCCGTGTAGCGCGGCACTTGTGCGATCGACTTCTTGAAAAAGGACGGCGCACCCGTACGCAGGAACTGCCGACCGGGCTTGCCGATTCCCTGCATCGCCAGGACATAGGCCTCCATGCGTGCGGCGAGATGCGAAAAGGTTCCCCGGACCTTCGCGCCGCCGAAATAGGTCGAGAGGCTGGTCTTCTTGTGCGCCCACTCTCTTGCCAGTGCCTTTATCGTGTGCGCCGGCACACCCGTAATCTTTTCCGCCCACGCGGGCGTTTTCTCGATACCGTCGTCGTCGCCGCGTACATGGCGCTCGAACTCGCCGAAACCGACGGTGTGCGTACGGACGTAGTCCTTGTCGTAGAGTCCCCCGGCAATCCAAACATGCGCCAGCGCGAGATACAGCGCGGCATCCGTATTCGGCTTGATCGGGATCCACTTATCGGCGTGCACCCCCGCCGCATAATTCAGGTCAGGCGCAATGGCAACTATCTTGATGCCGGCGCGCTTCAACCAGTCGATCATGGTCAGTGCGCTCGAACCCGACATGCCCAGTCCCGTTGCTTCCGGATCGTTGCCGGAAAATATGACCATCTCGCAGTGCTCGAGGACGTCGTCCCAAACAGCGTCCTGGGGCGGCTCGCCGAGCGAGGCATCGAACCCCCAGACGTGCTTTGCGCCCCAGTAATAGCCTTCCCAGCTGTCGGGGTTGCGCACCTGCTGTGTCCACCAGCCCCAGCCAAGGCGTTCGTGGATCATGTCGAACAAATAGTGTCCCCAGAAGTGCAGCGATTGCAGGTAACCGCTCTGTCCGTGGCCATCGGCCTGAACCAGGACCGGTTCCATCGAGCCATACCTTTCGCGTATGCGGCCGAGTTGCGCGGCAACAATGTCAAGCGCGTTATCCCAGCTGATGCGCTTATAGCCGGTGCTGCCCCGGCTCTTCGAATTCGTTCGCTCGGGACTCCAGTCCTTTCGCAGCAGCGGATACTTCAGCCGCGACGGCGAATCGATTCGCCACTTCCACGAATGCGCAAGGGGCATCTGCACCTCCTTGCGCTTCCTGGTGAATACACCGCGCGAAGTCTTGATTTCATACAGCCTCACGTCGTCCGGTATATCAAACGGAAGCGTACGCACAATCTTGTCGCCCTCTACATGGCACACGAGGGGAAAATTGGATCGCGCAAGCCCGCTAGCAGGATGTGAGACGTATACGACCCGGCTCTTTGAATGATCTGACATTGGCTGCGCCTCGGCGGAACGTAATTATTTCGACTCTCTGTCAACAATATGAAGCCGCCGTGGCGCGAAAGACTTGACCTGCTCGGACTTACACAACCAACGGCTGTTCGATATATTGGAACATCTTTCTAAATAGTGAGTGACGCCGAGCCTAGCACCCGCGTTGCCCGGTGTCAACGTGCTTTTCGGTGCGAACTCTTTTTTTAAACCGCCAAACGAAGGTGGAAATGTCTCTCTTGATGGTGTCGCGGGAGGATCATGGTCGCATCAACGCAGGCGTCGGCGACGGTTTAGGCATACCGCGCTTGCGCGCGGCGTTAACCGGGTCATAGGGCGTCCTGTCGGCGGCGATTCGCGACTACTCAAGAAAGAGAGCGCCCTCGTTCACGCCAGGCTCAGCGACCGACTATCCTGCGCTGGGGGGGCTCGCCGCTCGCAACACCGACAGTGTCTCGCCCGACCGGCAATGTTGTTTCGCCAGTTTCAGACGGCAGTCAAAGGTCTGCGGATGCGCTTCGCCGGCGGGCGTACCGTTACATCATCGGCATGCATTTCGGCATCGAGCGCCCGCGTGACGATCGATCTCTTCGAGATAGGCCGATAACCGAGTTGAAAGGAAATCGTCCGCGCGCACTCCATCACCTGCGGCGCCAATGCCTCGAGCTTGTTGAGTGTCAGCCGGCTGCATGGCCCGGAGAGGCCGATCGCGCAGATCACCTCGTTGCGACTATTTAGAATGGGCGCGCCAATGCCGCAAACACCGTCAAGCCACTCTCCGCGATTGATCGCGTAGCCTGCTACGCGCACCGACTCCAGTTCTTTCAACAAAGCGGCGCGCGTGAAGATCGACCGTGCAGTTAAACGCTGCACCTTCTTGGGCAGGACTTTTTCGACGCCGACCTGGAATGCCAGCAATACCTTGCCGATAGCAACTACGTGGGCGGGCGCACGTTGCCCGATGCGCGAGTAGGTTCGGACCGGCTGATTCCCCTCGACCTTATCCAAATAGACGACGTCGAGGCCGTCAAGCACGGCAAGGTGGCACGACTCGCTCGTGCTTTTAGTTAGGGTTTCCATCACCGGCCTCGCGAGTCTCTTGAAATCCAGCCGATCAAGCACTGCGCAGCCCACCTCCCATGTCTTGAGCGTCGCCTGGTAGCGCCCATCGTCCAGGGAAACCACATACCCAAGCTCCCTGAGGGTGGTCAACACGCGATGCGCATTGCTCTTGCCCATTCCAAGCGCGATCGCCATTTCCGTGACGCCTGTGGGAGCGTCCTGCCTGCAAAGCCATTCCAGAGCCCGCAAAGCTTTTATCGAGGTGGAGTCCACGTCTGCCTGTTTTTGAATGTTCTGATTTGCGAATTAATGCCGTTACGCGTGAATCTTCTATGATTGGCGATCTTCGCATAGCGGCACACGATTGTCGACAAGCGCGAGACAGCAAGCAGTTGGCACGCGATGAACAATGACCATTTGGACGAGGCTCTGCACGTTCACAATTTTGACCTGCCTGTTCATCCCATCCCGCATAATTGGAGACCGGCGCTGGGGTTTGGGTTGTGAGCCGAGCTGCAATTCGTGCCAACAACCATAGAGACAATGCCCCAGGTTCAGCATCCAGCTTCAGCGGCTTCAACATGCCCGGCAATAAGGGGGCGCTCCCAACGATGACCAACGACGGGCGTCTCCGCCAAACGCGGACATCTATGCCGTTGTAAACAAATGGAAACAGCGCCATTTGAACAAGTGCTGAACGCTTGCCAGAAAAACATGTTGACACTAGTGGAAACGGGTGCTAATTTGCGTCTCGCTACTTTTGTAGAACGATGTCCTATTATATAGAACAGTCGCTGGGTAGTCTAGGTTCCAATAAGTCGAATCCCGTGCGCTACGCATGGGTCAGACACTAGTCACAACTAGATAGGAGGAGAGATCATGCTTAATATCAGTCTTATGAAGCTGTCGACGGCCGTCGCGGCAGCGCTGGCCCTGGTCCCGAACGTGGTTCTTGCGCAGGAGCCGGAGCCGGTGAAGATCGGAAGCATGGTCTTCCTGTCCGGACCTGCGGCTTCGCCCTTCGGCATACCAGCCCGGAATGCGGCAGAGTTGATGACCGAGATGCTGAACGCGGGCAAGGTGCCTGCACCCTATGCGACCAAGGGTTTCGGCGGCTCCAAGATCGACACCGTGATCATCGACGAAGCTGGCGGCGCGACAACCGTGGTTACCGAGTTCCGCAACCTGGTGCAGCGCCACAAAGTCGATCTGGTAATCGGTGTTATCGCCAGCGGCGATTGCCTGGCGGTCGCACCGGTGGCCGAAGAACTGAAGAAATTCACCAATATTTTCGATTGCGGCACTCCGCGCCTGTTCGAGGACGCGAGCTACAAGTACGTGTTCCGGACCGGACCGACCTCGACCATGGAGGGCGTCGCCGCGGCGCTTTACTTCAGGGATATCAAGCCAAAGCTCAAGTCGATCGCCGGCCTGAACCAGAACTACGCCTGGGGCCAGGATTCCTGGCGCGATTTCGAAGCGTCGATGAAACAGGTGTTTCCGAACCTGGAGGTCAAGGGCTCGCAGATGACCAAACTGTTCGCGGGGCAGTTCAACACCGAGATCTCGGCGATGCTCGGCGCAAAACCGGACGTGATCCATTCCAGTTTCTGGGATGGTGACCTCGAAGCGCTTCTGCTTCAGGCCGCGCCGCGCGGGCTGTTCAAGAAGAGCACCGGCATATTGACCACGGGCGAGACCGCGATGTACCGCGTCTCGGCCCAGATCCCCGACGGCACCGTCATCGGGGCGCGCGGTCCGTTCGGCCCGTACGCGCCCGACACCGAGTTGAGCGGTTGGTTCACCAAGGCGTACCTCGATCGCTACCAAACACCGCCAAACTATGCATCCTACAAGATGGCGATAGGGTTCCTGGGCGTCAAGACGGCATGGGAGAAGGCGCTGGCTGCAAACGGCGGCAAGCGCCCGACCGACGAACAGCTCGCCGCAGCAATGGAGTACCTGACTTTCGAAGGCCCTGGTGGCGTGGTCAAGATGTCTCTCGGCAAAGGCCATCAGGCGGTCATGGAAATGGTCTACGGCCAATCCAAGTATGCCCGCGGCAAAATGACGGTCACCAACGTGAAGCGCTATCCTGCCGAAAAAGTGAATCCGCCGGAGGGCGTGAAGAGTTCTGACTGGATCCAGTCCGGAGGCTTCACAAAGTAAATTGAACAAATAAACGGCTGCCCGCAGCGGGCAGCCGTTTTCCTCCCGCTTTCTCCCCATGGATCAAATTCTCACCGTCATCGTCGACGGCATCATCTATTCGGCCTGGCTGTTCGTCGCGGCCATCGGCCTGACGCTGATCTACGGCGTGATGAAGATCGTCAACCTCACGCACGGCAGCTTCTACGCGCTCGGCGCCTACGCCGCGGCATCGCTCACCGGCGCCTGGATCGCGCGCGGCTACCCGCCGATGCTGTCCTACGCGGTGCTGCTCGGCTCCGCGGTGATCGTCACGCTGGTGTTCGCCCCGCTGATCGAGCGCGGCATCCTGCGCTTCATGTACGCCAAGGATGAAGTGGTGATCATGCTCATCACTTACGCCCTGTTCCTGATACTCGAGGATACGATCAAGCTGATCTGGGGCGTCGATCCGTATTTCATCGCCGAACCGTACGGGCTGCTGGGTAGCTTCGAGGTCGGCGAAATGACCTATCCTACCTATAACCTGATCCTCGTCGGCATCGCAGTCGTCGCAGGTGGCGGGCTTACCCTGCTGCTGCAGGGAACCCGCGTCGGCAAGCTGCTGCGCACCGTCATCCACGATCCGGAGGTGAGCCGCGCGATGGGAATCAACGTCGATCGCTTCTACCTGATCACGTTTACTTTCGGCTCCTTCCTCGCGGCGCTGGGCGGCGCCTTCACCGCGCCCACGGTTTCGGTGGTGCCGGGCCTCGGCGTGGAGATCATCGTGCTGTCTTTTGCGGTGATCGTGATCGGCGGCATGGGCAGCCTGCCGGGCGCCGCCCTGGGCGCTATGATCGTCGGCCTGGTGCGCTCGGCCACGATCCACTATGCGCCCGAGGTGGAGTTGTTCGTCATCTATTTCGTCATGGCGATGGTGCTCGCATTCCGGCCGCGTGGGCTGTTCAGCCTGGCCGAGCCGAGGAAGATATGAAGGGCGACCGCACGCTGATCATCCTCGGTGCCGTCCTGCTCGCGCTGGTTGGCGCCGGGCCGCTGCTGCCGCAGTGGGCGATGTTCATTGTGACCATCGCGATCGCCAAGGGCCTGGTGGCGCTGGGCCTGATGCTGCAGTTGCGCGCCGGACTGGTGTCGTTCGGTCAGGCGCTCTACTATTGCATCGGCGCCTACACTGCCGGCAGCCTCGGGCGCTTCTTCGGCATCAGCGACATGCTGGTGCAGATGATTTCCGGCGCAATCGCTGCCGCGTTCATCGCCTTCATCCTGGGTTTTCTGCTGGCGCGCTACCGCGGCATTTTCTACGGCCTGCTGAGCCTGGCGCTGTCGATGATCCTCTACGGACTGCTGGCGAAGAACGAGGCGCTGGGCTCGACCGACGGATTCAACATCCTGCCCTCGACGGTGTTCGGCATCCGCCCCGCGCAGGAATGGGTGCGCTACACCGTGCTGGTGGCGGGCTGCGCCGTGGCGTTTCTGGCGACGTTTCTGGTTCATCGCTATCTGACGACGCCGCTCGGGCAACTGGCCGCGGCGATCAAGGACAACGAGATCCGGGTGGAGTACATGGGGGCTTCCGTGCGCGAAGCAATCCACGTCAAGTACGTGATCGCCGCAGCGCTCTCGGGCATAGGCGGCGCGCTCGCGGCGACCACGGTCGGGCACATCGACCCGGAGATGGCGTACTGGACCACCTCGGGCGAGTTCATTTTCATCACTATCCTCGCCGGCACCAGGAGCGTGGTTGCGCCCTTCCTCGGCGCGATGATCTTCGGCATTATCCACACCGTCGCGTTCGACATTTCCCCCAATACCTGGCAGATGACCCTGGGGATTGCGCTGCTGCTGGTGATCGTGTTCCTGCCCGAAGGGCTGTGGTCGCTGTTCAGCCGGCGCAAGGCGGCCTGAGATGGCGGTCGTCCTCGATGCGCGGGACCTGAACAAGCGCTTCGGCGCGGTGACCGCGGCGACGAATGTCAACGCCGCGATCGAACAGGATTCGGTGGTCGGCCTGATCGGCACCAACGGCGCCGGCAAGACCACGTTCATCAACATGATCACGGGCTATATCAAGCCCGACACCGGCAGCATCCACTATCAGGGGCGCGACATCACCGCGCTCTCGCCGCGCGAGATCACGCGCATCGGCATCTGCCGCTCGTTCCAGATCCCGCAGCTCTACAGCTCGCTCACGGTGTTCGAAAACATGATGGTGGGTCTGGGCGTGGTCCTGCGCAATGCCGGCTTGGGCGGTTTCTTCTCGCGCGGCCAGCCCAACGTGCCCGGGTACGACGCACCTGCCGAGGCCGTGGCCGAGCGCATCCTCGAGCGCTTCGGCCTTTCCGACTATCGCAACAGGAACGCCCAGGTTCTGCCGGGCGGGGTGCGCAAGCTCCTGGATATCGCCCTTACCATGGTCGCCAAGCCCACGATCCTGTTGCTCGACGAGCCCACCAGCGGGGTTTCGGCGGAGGAAAAGTTCGGCATGATGGAGATGGTGATGGCGGCGGTGAAAGCCGAGGGGGCGACGGTGCTGTTCGTCGAGCACGACATGGAGGTGGTGAGCCGCTTCGCGCAGCGCGTGCTCGCGTTCTATGACGGCCGCATCATCGCCGACGCGGCGCCCGAGATTGCGCTCACCGATCCCGAGGTCAAGCGCTACGTGGTCGGCGGCTCCTTGCAGCGGCTGGACGAGGAAGGCGCGGCCGATGCTTAAGATCGCGAATCTCAATGTCGGGATCCAGTCGGTGCAGATCCTGCGCGAAGTGTCGCTGGAGCTGCCCACCGGCACCATGGCCGGCCTGATCGGGCGCAACGGCGCGGGCAAGACGACGCTGATGAAAAGCATCATGGGGCTGCTCAAGCTCACGAGCGGCTCGATCGTATTCGACGGCAACGACCTGGTTGCGGCGAAGACGCACGCGCGCACGCGCCTCGGCATCGGCTACATGCCGGAGGACCGGCGCCTGATTCCCGATCTCACGGTGGAGGAGAACGTGCTGGTGCCGGCGTGGGCGGCGCATGTCGGGGACGCCGAGGCGCGGCTGAAGAAAGTCTACGAGCTGATCCCCGAGCTGCGCGAATTCGCGCCGCGCAAGGGCCTGCAGCTATCCGGCGGCCAGCAGAAGCTCGCGGCGCTGGGCCGCGCGCTGATGTGCGGAACCCGGCTGCTGCTTCTGGATGAGCCGTTCGAAGGCGTGGCGCCGGCGCTCGCGCACCGGTTGGTGGAGGTGGTCGTCGACTTGAAGCGCGAGGGCATGTCGGTCATCGTTTCCGAATCCGATCTGCAGCACTCCGAGCGTATGGTCGATCAGATCGTCGTCATCGACCGCGGCTCCATCACCGCGGTGCAGTGAAAGCCGATGATTACAAACTGCCTGATTCGGTGACCATCTGCGCCCTGCCGGCAACTGCCGTGCGCATGCGATAAACGGAGCTCGACGCGGTAATGTAAAGGCTGCGGAAGTCGGCATCGCCCCAGCAGAAATTCGCCGTGTGCTCCGGGACGCGGATCACTCCGAGACACGCCGCGTCGGGCGCAAACACGTGGATGCCGCCCGGCCCGCAGCAGTACAAATTACCCTGTGAGTCGAACTTCATACCGTCGGGCGCGCCGTCGCCCTCGCCCCGGGTCTCGGCCCAGACACGCGCGCCCGCGATGGTGCCGTCCGCCTTCACGTCAAATACACGGATATGCTGCCGATCCGTGTCGTTGACGAACAGCCGCTGCTCGTCGGCTGAGAAGCACAGGCCGTTCGGCTGGCCGAAGTCGTCCGCGAGCAGGCTTAGCCGCAGCGTCTCCGGTTCGACGCGATAGACGCCGCGGAAGTCGAGCTCGGTCGGCCGCGGCCGGCCGAAGTACTCGTTGCGGCCGTAGGTCGGGTCGCTGAAGTAGATCGAGCCGTCGGACTTGACGACCAGATCGTTGGGGCTGTTCAGCGCCCTATCGTGCAGGCGGCTGGCAAGCACGACGATCGAACCGTCAGATTCCGTGCGCGTGAGTCGGCTGGATGCGTGCTCGCAGGCGAGCAAGCGCCCCTGCCGATCCCAAGCCAGGCCGTTCGACTGGTTGCAGGGCCGGCGGAAGGTCGTCACCCCGCCCGCCGCGCTCCACTTGCGCAGGTGGTCACCCGGCATGTCACTGAAAAGCAGATAGTGCTCGTGCGCGTGCCACAGCGGCCCCTCGGTGAACAGGAACCCGGTCGCGATCCGCTCGAACGCGATCTTTTCCCCGACGACCGTCTTGAACCGGGGATCGCGGATCTCGGCGTTCACGGCCTCAACCTTTCTTCATCCGGCTGACGCGCGTGGATCCCACGTACCAGTCGTCGGCCTTGACATCCTCGAACACCACCCAGATCGCCTCCTTCGGCAGCTTCGCCACCTCGGCAATGGTATCGGTGACACGGCGCGCGATCTCGTCTTTGCGCTCCTGGGAATGGCCTTCTACGATGCGGATGTTGACGAACGGCATGACGTGTCCCCTTTGAACTGATCAACAACAAAAGCTCCTACCCTGCCGCTGTGATACTCGAATACCTTGCTCTTGTTCATCCGGGCTGCATTTGAGCGGCTGGGAGCTGCGACCCGATCCGCATCTGCCAAGAGCCAAGCCGAATGAACAGCTATGAGAGAATACCCGACTCACGTTTGCGCGTCGATTGGAAATGGTGGAACAAATGACTCGACGCGGGTTGCCCCCCTGCTCGGCTGCGCCGGACCGGACCGGCAGCACAGGATCATTGGTCGTGAAATTCGCGTGGCTTTGACAGGCGCCTATTTCGGACTTCCCGCAAGGGCGCGGGCACGCTCGCGCAACAGGTATTTCTGGATTTTCCCGCTGGCGGTGCGAGGCATCTCGGCGATGATCTCCATCCTTTCTGGAAAGTAGTTCTTGGCCAAATTGTGCCGGGCGAGATGGGCCACCACCTCGTCAAACGTCAGCGTTTCGCCCGGCTGCAGCACCACAAACAGGCAGCCTCGCTCGCCCAGCCTTTCGTCCGGCATGGCGACGATGGCAGCGCTTTGAACGGCGGGAAGGCGATAGACCAGTTCTTCGATCTCGATCACGGGAATATTCTCGCCCCCGCGGATGATGATGTCCTTCGACCGGCCGGTAATGCGGATATAGCCGTCCGCGTCCATGGTCGCAAGATCACCGGTATCAAACCAGCCCTCAGCGTCGCCAGCGGAGATGTCCGGCCGCTTGAAGTAGCCGATAAAGTTGCCGACGCCGCGGCATTGCAGATGTCCCTCGGTATCCACCGGCAGCGGTTTGCCCTGTTCGTCTGCGATCCGCACCTCCATCCCCCGCAGCGCCACGCCGTCGGTGCCGAATATTTTTTCCGGCGGATCGCCGGGGCGGGTGGTTGTCACCGAACCGGTCTCGCTCATGCCCCAAGCCGAGATGACGGCGCAGCGCAATCGCTGGACCGCGCGCTCCACCAGCACCCTGGGAATCGGCGCCCCCGAGGATACGAATGTCTGCAGGCTGGAAATATCGTGGTCCTTCAGCGCCGGGCTGTCGGTGAGATCGGCCAGGAAAGGGGTGGAGCCCATGGTATAGCTGACACCTTCGGATTCGATCAGGGCAGCCGCAACATCCGGCTTCCAGATATCCTGCAGTACGAGCTTCCCGCCCAGGAGCGGCCCCATCATCGCCCCATACATGAAGCCCGCCTGATGGGCCAGTGGCGAGGCCATGAGAATGACCGTCGTATCGTCCATGCCGAGACGTTCGGCATAGGGCTGAAGGATGCTGATCAGGGTGTTGGAAGTATGCAGAACGCCCTTGGGCTCGCCGGTGGTGCCGGACGTATAAAGCAGCTGCACGATGTCGTTGGGTGCAGCCCGGCGCTTCGCGAACAGATCGTCAGCATCGGGCTCGTTCTCAAGCTGCGGATCCAGCAGCATCGCTTCAAACGTGTCGGAACGGGTATCCCCGACTACGAGGACATGCTCCAGCGCAGGCAGGACATCGCGCAATCCATCCGCCATCCCCGCATAGTCGAACCCGCGAAAGCGGCGCGGAATCACCAGAATCCTGGATTCGGCGAATCGCAGCATATAGCTCAGTTCGCGCTGACGAAAGATCGGCATAAGCGGGTTGGTAACAGCGCCGATGCGGATGCAGGCGAGGTGCAGGGCGACGAATTGCCACCAGTTCGGCAATTGGCACGATACCACCTCGCCGCGTTCGACCCCCAGCCTGGCGAGGCCGATTGCCATGCGCTTCACCAGGCGGTGCATTTGCCGATACGAAAACGCAATGACATCGCCGGATGCGGAGTTATGCCCGGTGACGACGGTCTTATCCGGGGTGCGCGCAAGCGCATCGTCAAAAAAATCGACCAGCGTTCGCCCCGGCCACAGTCCCGGCCGGGAATGCTGCCCGATGCGGCTGGCGCTCAACATGCTCTTCATAGCTGTAAATCCAGCCGGCCTGCAGCGCCCTCGGCCGGCGCCGCCTGAATCTTGGCCCGCGCTGCCGGTTGAAGTTTGACCAGAGACGGATGCCGCATGTCATGGATGGCGGCTGGGTATAAGTGTAGCGGGTTGGGCGGTGTTGTGCACCTCCTGCGCACTTGTCGTTTCGCCCGATCCGGCCTGGGAATTTGCGTAGGGGAAGGCGCGTAGCGCGCGGCCGGAGGCCGGCGCCTTGCTCTTGCATCAGGGCAAGGGCACCCCATTGATTTTCCGCGATCGGTTACACTTCGTCATGGCGAAAATCGAACTGCGAGCCAACATGCCGCTCGACCACCTGCAGTTGCGAACGCCAATCTACACCGACCATATCATCCCGTTTCGCCGATGCCGTTCGAAGCACCCGAGCTAGCCCCGCCCGGACCGCGCCAGATCGCGTCCGATTTCGGCGGCCTATATGCCGTCAATGCGCTGGTGGCGTTCGTCTTCCTGGCCACAGGACCGGTCGCGATCATTCTCGCCGTCGGCAGCCAGGGCAAGCTGAGCGCATCCGATCTCTCTTCGTGGATGTTCGGCTCGTTCTTTCTGAACGGGCTGATCAGCCTCGCCTTCTGCTGGCTCTATCGTCAGCCGCTGGTGTTTCTATGGAGCATCCCGGGCGCCGTACTCGTCGGCCAATCGCTGGGCCACCTGAGTTTCGCCGAGGTCGTCGGCGCCTACCACGTTACGGGGCTGCTGATGCTGGCGCTGGGCGCTTCCGGCTGGGTGCGGCGCGCCATGCAAGCGGCGGTGATGCCCATCGTCATGGCCATGGTGGCCGGAGTATTCCTGCGTTTCGGCCTCGACGTGGTATTTGCGCTGCGCGACGACTTCTGGATCGCCGGTCCCATGGTCATGGCGTTTGTGGGACTCTCCGCGCTGCCGCGCTTCGCGCGCTACCTCCCTCCACTGATCGGCGCACTCGTCGCGGGTGCGGCCGCAATCGCATTGCTCGACCGCTTCCAGCCGGGAACCGGCGCGATATTCGGCTTTGCGCACCCGACTCTGTATACCCCGGTGTTTTCCTGGCGCGCGACGGTGGCGCTGGTGTTGCCGCTTGCGATCACGGTACTCGCAGTGCAGAACGGCCAGGGCATAGCCGTGCTCGGTGCCATCGGCCACAAACCGCCGATCAACGCCGTGACCATAGCCTGTGGGACCGGCTCCATGCTCAGCGCCCTGGTCGGTTCGGTGTCGACCTGCCTGACCGGGCCGGTAAACGCGATCCTCGCGACCTCCGGCGAGCGCACGCGCCAATACACCTCGGGCCTATTGGTCGGCCTGCTGGTTCTCATCTTCGGCGCGCTCGCGCCCACGTTCACCCACCTGATGCTCGCCACGCCCAAGGCCTTCATCGCCGCGCTCGGCGGCCTCGCCATGCTGCGCGTGCTGCAGACGGCATTTGTCGCGTCGTTTCGCACCACGCATACCTTCGGCGCGCTGATCACCTTCATCGTCACCGTGGCCAACGTGCCGATCTTCAACATCGGCGCGCCGTTCTGGGGCCTGGTGATCGGTTTCCTGTGCTCAAGGGTGCTGGAACCGGGGGATTTCGCGAAGACGCGCAAAAGCGATTAGGCGCTGACCGGGTATGGGGCTTGACGCGCCCCATCATATAGGGCACGATACACCCCATGAAGGCGCGACTCGTCGCTCGAATCAAGGAAGCCTACGGGCGGGGCACCATTGAGGGGGTGGTTTGGGAGGTGCCCGCGCCAGCGCAGCCTTCGGCGCATCCCATCAAATATCGCCTGGTGTATGTGGTCGCTGGCGAGCGCGTGGTGGGTTACGACAACGAACGCGGTAAGGGCGATCACAAGCACATCCGGGGCGCGCAAGCGCCCTACGCCTTCAAGGATGTGCCTCCGCTGATCCGCGATTTTCTGCAGGACGTACAGGAGACTGAATCATGAGCGTGCTGGAAGTTCGAGTTGGGGAACCGGTCAAGACGAGTCTTGCGCGGTTTGGACAGACGCTGTCAGCGGCAAAAGCCGGCAAGAAGGTGAAACCGTATTTCGGCATCGGCTTTCGCACGATGGCGCAATTTGGCGAGGTATTCACCCCGAAGCGCTGGGAACTGGTGGAATTCCTGAAAGCCTCCGGGCCGCTGACGATCTATGCCCTTGCCAAGCGCCTTGGGCGCCACTACCGCAACGTGCACAAAGACGTAACCGCCATGATCGAATGGACGGTGATCGAGAAGAACGATGTCGGGCGGGTATTCGTGCCCTGGGATGAAATCGACGTGCGCTGGCCGCTGCTCAAACAAGCGGCTTGAGCAGAAGCGAAGCGAAAAGCGGCAGGAAAACGAAAATGCGCTGGGTAGCACCTACCGAAAAAGACACCGCGAACGAGACGCTGGAAAAGCGCCTGTGGGCCGCCGCGGACCAGTTCCGGGCGAATTCCGGACTCAAGGCGGCGCAATACTCGGCGCCGGTCCTCGGTCTAATTTTTCTCCGCTTCGCCGAGGCACGCTTCGCCAAACGCCGCGCCCAGCTTGAGAAAGCGGGCACTTCCCCGCGCCGCGGCAACTCGCGCATCGACGATCCGAAGGCTTACGTGGCCGAAGGTGTCCTGTATCTGACGCCGAGCGCGCGCTTCGACTACCTGCTGCAGCGCCCTGAGGGCAGCAACGTCGGCAAAGCCGTCAACGAGGCGATGGCCGACATCGAGAAGCACAATCCGCAGCTTGCGGGTGTGCTGCCGCGCAATTACCAGATTTTCAACGGCACGCTGCTGAAGGAGTTGTTGAAGAAGGTCTCCGAGATTCCAGTCAGCCTCGACTACGACGCTTTCGGTCGCATCTACGAATACTTTCTCGGCCAGTTCGCCCGCACCGAGGGGCAGAAAGGCGGCGAGTTCTACACCCCGGCGCCGATCGTGCGCCTGATGGTCGAAATCCTCGAACCGTTCCATGGCCGCATTCTCGACCCGGCCTGCGGCTCGGGCGGTATGTTCGTCCAGTCCGCGCGCTTCGTCGCCGAGCACAAGAAGAACCCCGCATCCGAACTCTCGATCTTCGGTGTGGAGAAGACCGACGAGACCGGGCGCCTCGCCCGCATGAACCTCGCGGTGCACGGGCTGGAGGGCGACATCCGCCACGGCGGCGAGGTCAACAGCTATTATGACGATCCGCACAAAGCGGTGGGTGCTTTCGACTTCGCGCTCGCCAATCCGCCGTTCAACGTAAACGCCGTGGACAAGGATAGGCTCAAGGACGCCGTCGGCCCTGGTCGCCGCTTCCCTTTCGGCCTGCCGCGCACCGACAATGCCAACTACCTTTGGATACAGCTCTTCTATTCATCTTTGAATGACAAAGGCCGCGCCGCCTTCGTCATGGCCAACTCCGCGAGCGACGCGCGCTCATCCGAAATGGAATTGCGCAGGCAACTCATCGAGGCCCGTGCAGTGGACGCCGTGGTCGCGGTCGGCCCGAACATGTTCTACACCGTCACCCTGCCCTGCACACTGTGGTTCCTCGACCGCGGCAAGTCCAAATTACCCCCTCGCCCCGCTCGCGGGGAGAGGGTCGGGGTGAGGGGCAGCGACACCGTTCTTTTTATCGATGCACGCCACATCTACCGCCAACTCGACCGGGCCCACCGCGACTGGAGCGATGCGCAGGTCGGCTTTCTCGCCAACATCGTCCGGCTCTACCGTTGCGAAGAACCTGATTTCACCCTTGCCGGCGAGGATGCAAAAACCAAGCTCCTCGAAGTCTTCGGCAAGAGAACGAAATACGCCGATGTTGCCGGCTTGTGCAAAGCCGCCACGCTGAAGGAGATCGAAGCGCAGGGCTGGTCGCTCAATCCCGGCCGCTACGTTGGCGTCGCGCCAGGCGAGGACGTCAGCGACGAGGATTTCAAGGAACAACTCGAAACGCTGAACGAGGAACTCGAGGCCCTCAACGCGCAGGCGCGCGAGCTTGAAAAGGCCATCGCCGGCAACGTAGCGGAGATTCTGGAAGCGTGGCGATGACCAGCGCCTTCCGGGACATTCCCATAGAGCAGCTCTGCACAAAGGTCTCAACAGGTGCGACGCCTTTGCGGAGTCGCAACGACTTTTACCAGGCGGGGACTATCGATTGGTATAAAACCGGCGAACTTAAGGACTGGTATCTAGGCCCAGCCGCAGAACGCATTACGGAGAAGGCTCTTGAGGAAACGTCGGCAAAGCTATTTCCGGCCGACACAGTTCTGATGGCCATGTATGGCGATGGGAAGACCATCACGAGCATGGGAATACTCCGCGCCCCAGCGGCAACCAACCAAGCTTGTTCAGCGATGTTGGTAGACGAAGAGAAATGCGACACGCGCTACTTCTTTTACGCACTAAAGAGCCGTCGCCATTTACTTATAAAAGTCGCCTCCGGTGGCGCTCAAAGAAACCTTAGCGGCAAACTCATCAAGGAGTTCATCCTTCCCATTCCAGCACTTCCGGTACAACGGCGGATAGCGGGAATTCTATCGGCCTACGACGAACTGATGGAAAACAGTCAGCGACGCGTCCGGATATTGGAGGCGATGGCCCGCACCATCTACCGCGAGTGGTTCGCCCACTTCCGCTTCCCCGGCCACGAAAAGCTCCCGCGCGTCGCCTCCCCCCTCGGTGACATCCCCAAGGGCTGGGAGGTGAAGCCGTTGGGATCATTGATGGCTGACCATATCGGCGGCGGTTGGGGCAAAGAGATAACCGACGAAGACCACACCGAGGCGGCATGGGTGATTCGTGGCACGGATATTCCAAATGCTCGAAGTTGCCAAGTCGCAAATGTTCCGCATCGCTTCCACACGGTCTCCAACATTCGCTCTCGCCGCCTTCAAGCGGGCGATATTGTCTTTGAGGTTTCTGGCGGCAGCAAGGGGCAGCCGGTCGGTCGCACGCTGTTAGTCACCCCACAGCTTCTCTCAGCGTTTGGCGAGGATGCTGTCATATGCGCGAGCTTCTGCAAACGCGTCCGCCCCGACACTGCCGGTTACGGCTCTGAGCTTCTCTATCTATCGTTCCTCGAGGGCTACGAATCGGGAGAGATTGAGCAGTTCCAGGTTCAGTCCACCGGCATCTCAAACTTCAAATGGACGGAATACCTCGCAAAGGCCATACGCGTCATTCCGCCCGAGTCGCTCCGCGCGCGCTTCCGTGAACGCGTCGCGCCGCTGATTTCGCAGATTGCAACGCTCGGCCTCCAAATTCACAATCTTCGTTCGACACGCGACCTGCTGATGCCACGGCTGCTGTCCGGCGAATTGACTCTCAATGAGGGGCAATCAAGCAAGAGTTCATAGTGGAGGTCCATCATGGCAACGTCCGAAGATGGCAAGAAGTTCAAGGTAACCGTTTTTCTTATTAAGGACGGCTACACCAAGATCGAAGAGTTCCTCAGTGTCACTGGCTTTCGAAGCGTTACCGTTCGATCTGGCAATAAAGAAATCGGCACTCTAGCCTACAAGGCTGGTTTTCGAAGCAAACCTGCCTGGGTATCTATTTTTGACGGCCTTCAGGGGTTCGATTCGACAGGAATCTGGAACCAAAGCTCGAAAGCAATCCTCGTTCTTAGACACGAGGATCGATGGTTTTGCTTCACATTTGGGTATGCACGTCACCTCATCGATGAGCTCGCTTACGAACGGAATTTTGGCCTGATCGTTTCTCTGAATCTTGGCGATCCGTCAGGAATGAAATCCATTGACAAGACAAATGTCGGTCACATTTCATTGCATTCACGCGAGCAGGCCACCAGAGAGATATCACTCGCTAGCTTTGAGTTTAACGATGATATTGACTTGCTTAGATCAGTGACGGCGAAATTGCCTCGAAGCAGAGATGAAGATCATGAAACTGTTTCTGGCCGCGATTCTGTAACTATCTACACCACGGTCACTCCAGAGTCTTTCCAGGTAATTGCAAAGAGACTTTATACCGCTTTCAATAGCAAGAGCTATAAAGATAGATATCCGTGGCTCGGCAAGATTACAGAGGAAAGAGATGCACAAACAATCGGTGCACTTGATGCGGCTCTTGCATCGAGCATAGTTAAGGAAGATTTCAACAACGTTTGGCTGGCGATTCCCGAACAGGTTGCGTGGGAGGAGATAGAAGGATTTGCGTTCAGGTCCAAGCAGCGGGACGTGGACACGAAGAAGGCCGGTCCCGTGCTGTATCAGGATTTGGACATTGAGCAATGGCGCAGGTTAGCGAAGATCGAGCCAGATCTCAGCGCAAAGCAGCTCAAGAGCAAGAAGATATTCATGTACTGGCAGGACGGCAGGGATCCATCCACTTGGAGCGTGTACCGCTGCCTAAACGCTGAAATCGATCTCAGTCGGAAGAAATACATATTAAGTGATGGGGACTGGTACAACATAGAAGCGGGATTCGTTAAGGAGGTTAATGAGTTCTACAATTCGGTGCCAGACTCCAAGATTCAGTTACCACCCTATGGCACCAACACGGAATCCATCTACTTGAAGTCTGTTGCGGCAGGTGACAATAGATATGCGCTCATGGATCGCAAGTTGATAATGATTGGAGGTGCGCGTAGCCGAGTTGAGTTCTGTGATTTGTATTCAAGTAGCAAGGAGATCATTCACGTAAAAAAGTACGGTGGCGCAAACTTGCTGAGTCACCTCTTTTCACAGGCTCTCGTCTCTGGTGATTGTTTCCTACATGAAGCGGCATTTCGGACCGAAGTAAATAGGCTTCTCCCCCAAGGGTTCAAGCTTGCGAACTCGAAAGACCAGCCGAACGCGAAGGAATTCGAGGTGTGTATCGCGGTCATGAGTCGGGTAAAAGGGACTTTGGAGCTACCTTTCTTCAGCAAAGTTAGTCTGAAACATGCAGCGCGAAATCTGCGCAATTTCGGATACAAAGTAACCAAACTAAAGATTCCACAGTAATCTACTCGAAGGGCATACGTGCAAACCGTAGCCAAGCATCCTGACCAATGTCCGTCAGCCGCCCGCGCGGCAGGATGCGGCCGAAGGTTCAGCATGCTATTCTTTCCGCACTCCCAACCGGAGATTTAAACATGTTCGATCGCATCACGCATGATCCCAACGTGCTCGCCGGGCGCGCAACACTGCGTGGCCTGCGGATTTCGGTCGCCCATGTGGTCAATCTCGTCGCCAACGGCATGACGCCGGCGCAGATCGTCTCCGAGCATCCCGATCTGGAGGAAGAGGACGTGCGCCAGGCGCTCGGCTACGCGGCGGTGATCGCCGAGGACCAGGTCCACCCCATTCCCGCGGGCAAGTAATGCGCTTCCTCGCCGACGCGGGGATCTCGCCCAAGACCGTCGATTTCCTGCGCCGGAACAGCCATGAGGCGGTTCATGTCCGCGAACTCGGGATGCAGCGCGCTCCGGACCGCTTGTTGATCGAGAAGGCGCAGGCGGAGGATCGCATTCTGCTCACCTTCGACCTCGACTTTGGCGAGATTCTCGCGCTCGGCGTCGTCGCTTGCCCTAGCGTCGTGATCTTCCGGCTATCTGACGAGCGTGCCGAATCCGTCAACCGGCGGCTCGAAGGGGTGCTCGCTGAGCAGGCCGAAGCGCTCACGTCTGGGGTGCTGATCATGGTTGAGGACACGCGCTATCGAACCCGCCGGCTGCCGATCCAATGAGCATCGTCCGGCGCCGCATGGCTCGCAGACGGTGCTGAACCCCCGATGAGCCCCCACGCCTACACCGAAGACCAACTTGTCGAACAGCCCGCTATTGGACTGTTCGCGGAGCTTGGCTGGCAAACGCTGTCGGCGATGGAGGAAGTGTTTGGGCCTAGCGGCACCCTCGGACGTGAGATGTCTGGCGAGGCGGTGCTGACTCCCCGCTTGCGCGCGGCGCTGGAGCGGCTCAATCCACAGTTGCCGCAAGAGGCAATTGTGAGCGCCATGGATGAACTGACGCGCGATCGCTCGGCGATGAGCCTTGCGGCGGCGAACCGGGAAGTCTGCGGCCTGCTCAAGGACGGTGTGAAGGTTGCGGTTCCTGATCGCGAGCGCGGCGGCCTCAAGGACGAGCGGGTGCGGGTGGTGGATTGGGAGCATCCCGCGGCGAACGATTTCCTGCTCGTTTCCCAGATGACGGTCACCGGGCAACTCTATACCTGTCGGCCGGACCTGATCGGGTTCGTAAACGGGCTGCCGTGGGTGGTGATCGAGCTGAAGAAGCCCGGCGTAGCGGCGCGGCAGGGGTTCGACGAAAACCTGACGAGCTACAAGCACCCGCAGAACGGCATTCCGCAACTCTTCTGGTACAACGCCGTCCTGATTTCCTCGAACGGCACGGACAGCCGGGTCGGTTCGATCACGGCGGAGTGGGAGCGATTCTCCGATTGGAAACGCATCGAGCGCGAGGACGAGCCGCGCCGGGTTTCGCTGGAGGTAATGCTGCGCGGCACCTGCGCCCCCACGCGGCTGCTCGACATCGCCGAGAACTTCACGCTTTTTTCGGAGCACAAGAGCGGCCTGGTGAAAGCGCTGGCGCAGAACCACCAGTATCTCGGGGTGAATAACGCCATCGCCGCGACGCTTGCAGCGCGCACGGCGGGTCACGGCCGCGGCGGTGTGTTCTGGCAGACCCAAGGCAGCGGCAAGAGCTTTTCCATGGTGTTCTTCGCCCAGAAAATCCTGCGCAAGCTGCCGGGCAACTGGACCTTCGTCGTGGTCACCGACCGCGTCGAACTGGACGAACAGATCGCCAAGACCTTCAAGGCCTGCGGCGCGGTCACCCAGGCCGAAGGCGATGCCTGCCATGCGCGGAGCGGGGCTGAACTGCGCAAGCTCCTTGCGGAGAATCACCGCTACGTGTTCACGCTGATCCACAAATTCCAGACCCCTGAACTGCTGTGCGACCGCTCGGACGTGATTGTGCTCACCGACGAGGCGCACCGCAGCCAATACGACACGCTGGCGATGAACATGCGCGCGGCGCTGCCGAAGGCGCTGTTCCTCGCCTTCACCGGTACGCCGTTGATCGTGGGCGAGGAACGAACCAAGGAGGTTTTCGGCGGCTACGTCTCGATCTACGATTTCCAGCAGTCGATCGAGGACGGCGCCACGGTGCCGCTGTACTACGAGAACCGCACGCCCGAGTTGCAGCTCGTCAACCAGGATTTGAACGACGACATCTACCAGCTGATCGAACAGGCCGAACTGGACCCGGAGCAGGAGGCACGGCTGGAACAGGAGCTATCGCGCCAGTACCACCTCATCACCCGCGATGACCGCCTCGACACGGTAGCGAAGGACATCGTGCGCCACTTCACCGGCAGGGGCTTCCAGGGCAAGGCAATGGTAGTGGCTATCGACAAGGCCACGGCGCTGCGCATGTACGACAAGGTGCGCAAGTACTGGCCGAAGATGGACGCGACCGACATGGCTGTGGTGGTGTCGCCCGGCCAGAACGAGATCGAGCAGATGAAGACACTCGGGCTCGACATCATGCCGCACCGCAGGCGCATGAACGAGCAGGCGCTGGACGAGAAGTTCAAGGACCCGGACGACCCGTTGCGCCTGGTGTTCCTGTGCGCCATGTGGCTGACCGGATTCGACGCGCCGAGCTGCTCGACCATCTACCTCGACAAGCCGATGCGCAACCACACGCTGATGCAGACCATCGCGCGCGCCAATCGCGTGTATCCGGGCAAGCACAGCGGCGTGATCGTGGACTACGCCAACGTGTTCGCCTCGCTGGAACGTGCGCTCGCGATCTATGCCCAGGGCCGCGGCGGTGACCTGCCGGTGCGCGACAAGAAGGCGCTGGTAGCCGAGTTGCGCCAGGCGGTCGCGGAGGCTACGGCCTACTGCAAGGCGCATGGGGTGGACCTCGCCCGGATCGAAGGCACGTCGGCGAAGAAGTTCGAGCGGGCGCAGGCGGTGGAGGACGGAGCCAACCGGCTGCTCGCGCCCGAGGCGGTAAAGCGCGACTTCCTCGCGCGGGCGCGGCTGCTCGACGCGCTCTACGGCGCAGTGAAGCCAGACCCCGTCGCGGTGGAGTTCGCCACGCGCTGCGGCTCCATCCGCGCACTCGCGGACTACATCCGCAATCGCAGCGACCCGCCCGACATCTCACAGGTGATGCAGGGCATCCAGGAACTGCTCGATGCGTCGATCGGCGCGGAGCCCTTCAAGATCAAGGAGCGGGCGGGCACCTATCCGACGATAGACCTATCAAAGATCGACTTCGGCGCGCTGGCCAAACGTTTCGAGAAGAAGAAGCCGACCAGCAGCGATCTGGAACGACTGAAGGCCGCGGTGAAGGCTCAATTGGAGCACATGGTGCGCTTGAACCGCACGCGGGCCGACTACCTTGAGAAATTCGAGGCCCTGATCGAGGCCTACAACAGCGGCAGCCGCAACATCGAGGAAATTTTCAAGGACCTGCTCACGCTGACGCAGGTGCTGACCGAAGAGCAGGATCGGCACGTGCGCGAGCGTCTGAGCGAGGAAGAGCTGACCGTGTTCGACATCCTCACCCGCCCCGGCCCTGCCCTCAGTACCGAGGAGCGCGACGAGGTCAAAAAGGTCGCGCGGGAATTGCTCGATCGCCTGCACGCGCTGCTGGTGCTCGATTGGCGCAAACGCTCCTCAGCGCGCGCCCAGATACGTCTCGCCATCGAAGATACGCTCGACGAAGGTCTTCCCAGGACGTTTACGAAAGAACTCTACAACGCCAAGTGCGAGGTGTTGTTCGAGCATGTTTATGAGAGCTACCAGGGCGACGGCGGGAGCGTGTACGCCTAGGCCCGAGAATTCCGACTAGATCAATTCGCCGGAACGACCGCGGTCGCTTCGAGTTCGATCTTGCCGGGGCTATCGAGCAGGTCGGAGACGAAAATCATGCTCATGCACGGGTAGTGTCGCCCCATCAGACGCTTCCAGATCGCCCCGAGCTGCGGCCGCGCCGCGAGATAGGCCGGTTTGTCGCAGCAGAACGCGGTGATGCGGCAGATGTGTTCGGGCCGGCCGCCGGCCTCGGCCAGCACCGCAAGTATGTTCTGCAGCGCTTGGTCGAACTGGGGCGCAATTTCAGTGGAATGGAATTTCTGCTGCGCATCCCAGCCCACTTGCCCGGCGATGAATACGATGCGGCCTGGCGCCACGGCGATGCCGTTGGCGTAGCCTACGGGCGGCGCCCAGCCCTGCGGCAACAGTACTTCCATGTCTTGCCCCTTAGTCTGACAGCACCGGCGGATCCTGGTCGGTTTCCCAGTTGTCATCGGGCACCGGGGTGCGCTTGAGCCACTCCTCGATCAGTCGCACGTGCTCGGCCTCCTCTTCCTGCATCTCCAGCGCGCCCTTGCGCACGCCGGCGTCCCTGGTCACTTTAGCCAGATGGGCAAAGAAATCGCGGGCGCGCTTCTCGTTCACCAGGGCAATCTGCAAGGCATGATAGGGCTGCATCAGGTAATGCAGCTCGGTCGGGTCCGCGGTTTCGGGCCCCTCGGTCCCTTCCCAGCGATAGTCGGCGGAGGACACCGGCGATTGCTTCCAGCCCATCTGTTCCAGTATCTGGTCGGCATGCCGCTGCTCGATGCGCGACAGTTTGCGGAACAATTCCGCCACCTCGAGGTTGTTGTGCATTTCCATCGAGTCGGCGAACTCGGCGTAGCGCTCCGCCGCTTCCGCCTCCATCGCATAGGCATGCACCATGAACTCCGCAGCGCTGGCGATAGGCGTGGCCTTCGCTTTGGCCGCAGCGCGTTTCGGCGCTTTGGCCACGGCGCGTTTCGGCGTCTTCGCAGCCTTGGCGACGGCGCGCTTGGGCGGCTTCGCCCTCTTCGGCGCGACGGCGGCCTTGGTCTTGTTCACCTTGGTTTTGCTGACCTTGGTTACTTTTTTCGCGCTCTTCTTCACACTTTTCTTCACGCTCTTTTTCGTACTCATAGTGCGAACTCCGCTTCCAGGTCAGATGGACGTTTCTTGCCCTTGCCGACCGGCGGCTGATAGGGCTTGCGCTCGCCCTTGTACAGCACCCCGATGTTCATGCCGTCGTCGGTCATGAGGCGCCGCGCCGCGCGCGCCGCATCGTCGGTGGAGGGTACCGACGCCGGCCGCACCATTTGCTTCCATTCGCGCTGCTCCGGACGGAACGTGATGCACGGGCTGAGGATCTCGATAAAGGAGAACCCCGGTGTGCGTATCGCCTCGGCGATGATGTCGGCAGTGCCGTTGGGATCGCCCGCGAACGCGCGCGCGACGAAATTGGCGCCTGCGGCGAGCGCGATCACCAGCGGATTGAAGGTGCGCAGGCCGGTGCCGCCGGGGGAGAGTTTGGAATCCCAGTCGGGCTCGGTGGTCGGCGAAGGCTGGCCCTTGGTCATGCCGTACACATGGTTGTCCATGACGACATAGGTCAGGTCGACGTTGCGCCGGCAGGCATGCAGAAAGTGATTGCCGCCGATGGAGTAGCCGTCGCCGTCGCCGCTGGCCACCACGACGGTGAGGTCGGGGCGCGCGAGCTTCAGCCCGGCCGCCGCCGCGAGCGAGCGCCCGTGCACGCCATGAAAGCCGTAGCAGCTCGTATAGGCGGGTATGCGCGAGGAGCAGCCGATGCCCGATACCACCGCGATGTTCTCCGGCCGCAGTTCCAGCTTGGCGAACGCCTTGGTAAACGAGGACAGCACCGAATAGTCGCCGCAACCCGGGCACCATATCGGCTTGTAGTCGGACTTGAACGCCTGCGCCGTGATCGGCGCGGCAGCGGCAGCGGAATTCATGAGCGGCTCCATTCGGTGATTTGCTGATGGATTTCGTCGGGACGCATCGGCAGCGGCCCGGGATGGCGGAAACTCTTGACCTTGCCCGGCAGATCGTACTCCGCGCGCAAGTAGCGGTACAACTGGCCGGTATGATTCTGCTCCACCACCAGCACCCGCTTCGCCCCGGCGAGGGCCTTGGCCATGTGCTCGGGCCGCGACGGGCTGAGCAGACGCAGGGATACCAGCCGCCCCTCGACCCCCTCGGCCGCGGCGCGCGCGAGCGCTTCGCGGGCGGCGCCGGTGCAGGAACCGAAGGTGACGACCGCGAGTTCGCCCTCGCCTTCGATGTCGGCCCAGCGTGCGCCATAATCGAATTGCGCGAGTTTCTTGGCGCGCTTGTCGAGTTGTCTGATGTGGTCGCCCGACTGGCTCGAAGGCAGGCCGCGCTCGTTGTGCTCCAGCCCGTCGGCCGTGTACGCAGTGCCCGGATTACCCGGAATCGCCATCGGCGAAATGCCCGATGCGGTGATGGCGTAGCGCTTGTAGCCTTCCTCGCCTGCGCCCGGCTTCAGGCGCGCGCTGACCAGGCCGATATCGGCGGGCGGGTCCACCACCGCGCGCGTCTGGCCGAAGTACTGGTCGGAGAGCACGATGGCCGGCGACTGCATCGCCTCGGCCAGATACACCGCCCACTGCGTCGCCGAGACGCAATCGGCGATCGAATTCGGCGCGACGACGATACGCGGCGCATCGCCATGCAGGCCGTTGACCGCGATGTTGACGTCGCTTTGCTCGCTTTTCGCCGGAATGCCGGTAGAAGGCCCGCCGCGCATCACGTCGATGACCACGATCGGCACTTCGGCGGCGACCGCCAGGCCGATCGCTTCGGTCATGAGCGAGAGGCCCGGCCCCGCGGTCGCGGTCACCGAGGGCACGCCGCCGTAGGAGGAGCCGACGATCATGTTGACCGAAGCCAGTTCGTCCTCGGCCTGCACCAGGGTACCGCCGATTTTGGGCAGCGCCGGCGCCAGCCATTCGAGCACCTCGGTCGCCGGCGTGATCGGATAGGCGGCGCAGAAGCGCACGCCGCCGCGAACGGCGCCATAGCCTGCAGCCTGATTGCCGGTGATCAGCCAGCGCGCCTCCTTGCCTGCCGCAGCAGCTTCTTGGCTTGCGCTTGGCGCAACGCCCGACAGGCGCGGCACTGCCGGCACATTCGCGGCGAAAGCGTAGCCTGCCTCCGCGGCGGCAATATTGGCAGCCATTTTCTCTCCGCCGCCCTTCTTCAGCGATTTCTGCAGCACCGCCCGCACCGAATCCGGCGGCAAGCCGCACAGGCCCGCGCCCAGGCCGAGCGCGATCATATTGGGCCAGCTTCCGGGTAGCGACTTGGCCATCTGCTTGAACGGCAAGGGCGTGTAGCGTGCGCCGCGATTGACGAATACTTCGGGCGGTTCGCTCTGGTCCGGATCGCCTATCATCACGCTCGCGGCGTCGAGCGGAATTTCGTCGGCGAAACGGTGGATGTTCTGCCAGTCGATGCCGATCAGCACATCGAAGCGGTCGTCCAGGCATTCGACCGGCACCTGCGAAAAACGCAGCAGCGCCGCGGCTTCGCCGCCGCGAATCTGCGGCCCGCTCGAGCGCACCATCAAGCCGTACCAGCCGGCCTGTGCCGCGACCTCGAGCAGCAGCGTGCCTGCGGTCATCACGCCGGCGCCACCGCTGCCCGTGATCGCGATTGAAATACTGTCCTTGGTCTTCTCTTTGTGTTTCGACACGATGTTACCTCCGTCTGGCCGGGCTTCGGGGCGTTGCTTGCGATCTTGCCTGATCAGTTCAGTTTTGCAATTGTATTTTGCGCTTGACTTCTAAATACGCATTCTAGTACCATAATACGTAAATAGAGCCAAAAAAGTCAAGCCAAACTTGAAATACGAGTACAAACTGCAACCGCAGCAATCTCAATTGGAGCCGCAAGCATGAGCACAAGCGCACACCGCTGGATGATGACCGCGCCGAAGGTCGCAATGGTGGAGTCGGCGTTCGATCCGTTCCCGCCGCAAGCCGACGAAGTGGTGATCGAGGTCGCCGGCTGCGGCGTCTGCCATACCGATCTCGGCTATTTCTACGATGGCGTGCGCACCAACCAGCCCCTGCCGCTCACCCTCGGCCACGAGATCAGCGGCCGCGTGGTCGCCGCCGGCAGCGGCGCCGAGAGCTGGATCGGAAGATCGGTGATCGTCCCCGCCGTGATTCCCTGCGGCGAATGCGACCTGTGCAAGCGCGGCCGCGGCGCCATCTGCCGCGCGCAGAAAATGCCCGGCAACGACATCCAGGGCGGTTTTGCCAGCCACATCGCCGTACCCGCGCGCGGCCTGTGCCCGGTGGACGAGCAGCGCCTTGCCGCTGCCGGCCTGGAACTGTCCGAGGTGTCGGTGGTCGCCGACGCGGTCACCACGCCTTACCAGGCGGTGCACCGCGCCGGCGTCACCCCGGGGAGTCTCGCCATTGTCATCGGCGCCGGCGGCGTCGGCGGCTACTGCGTGCAGATGGCGCATGCCTTCGGCGCGAAAGTCGTCGCCATCGACGTCGATCCGGCCAAACTCGCCGCGATCTCCGCGCACGGCGCCGCGCTTACGCTGAATCCGAAAGAACTGGATCCCAAGGCGCTCAAGGGTGCGATCTCCAAGTTCGCCAAGGACAACGGCCTGCGCGCGACCGAGTGGTTCATTTTCGAATGCTCCGGCAGCGCCGCCGGCCAGTTGAGCGCCTACGGACTGCTGGTGCATGGCGCCACGCTTTGCGTCGTCGGCTTCACCATGGACAAGGTGGAAGTGCGGCTGTCGAACCTGATGGCTTTCGACGCGCGCGCCCTCGGCAACTGGGGCTGCACCCCCGAGCACTATCCGGCCGCGCTGGAGCTGGTGCTCGCGGGCAAGGTCAAGGTGAAGCCTTTCGTCGAGGTGCACCCCCTGGCCGACATCAATCACGTATTCGAGGCGACGCACAGCCACGAAATCAAGCGCCGCGCCGTTTTGGTTCCATAACTGTTCCGTAACTTTCTGGAGATTCGTTCATGAGCACTGCTGCAGCGTCCGGCGCGACACGGGAATTCAAGAATCACGAACTCGACGAGGACTTTGCGCGCCCCGGCGTGCGCTATGAAAAACATCCGGCGCGCACGCCCGACGGCAAGGAAGTGGCGGGCCTGTACAACGCATGGATCACCCTGGATAACCCGGGGCAGTTCAACTCCTACACCACCGACATGGTGAAAGGCACGATCCTCGCGTTCCGCGCCGCATCCAACGCGCGCGACGTCAATTGCGTGGTGTTCACCGGCGCCGGCGACAAGGCGTTCTGCACCGGCGGCAACACCAAGGAATACGCCGAGTACTACGCCGGCCATCCGCAGGAATACCGCGCCTACATGCGCCTGTTCAACGACATGGTGTCGGCGATCCTCGCCTGCGACAAGCCGGTGATCTGCCGCGTCAACGGCATGCGCATCGGCGGCGGCCAGGAAATCGGCATGGCCTGCGATTTTTCCGTGGCGCAGGACCTGGCGCGCTTCGGCCAGGCCGGCCCCAAGCACGGCTCGGCTCCGATCGGCGGCGCCACCGACTTCCTTCCGGTGGTGATCGGCGCCGAGCGCGCGATGGCGGCCTGCGTGCTGTGCGAGCCGTTCTCGGCCCACAAAGCTTATTACATGGGCGTGATCACCGACGTCGTGCCAGCGCTGAAAGTGGACGGCAAGTTCATCGCCAATCCGCTGGTCGAAACGAAGCAGATGACCGACGAATTCGGCAAGCTGGTGTTCGGCGAATTCAAGACCGGCGATGCGGCGAAGGCGGGCAAGGCGGTTATGGCCAAGGGCACGGTGGATCTGTCGCTGCTCGACGCCAAGGTGGAGGAACTGTGCGCGAAAATGCTGCTCACTTTCCCCGACTGCACCACCAAGACTATCGAAGAGTTGCGCAAACCAAAACTCATCGCCTGGAACGCGAACAAGGAAAACTCGCGCGCCTGGCTCGCGCTCAACATGATGACCGAGGCGCGCGCCGGCTTCGTCGCCTTCAACGAAGGCACGAAGGAAGACCGCGAGGTCGATTTCATCGGCCTGCGCCAGCGGCTCGCGCGCGGTGAAGGCTGGGGCGATGCGCTGCACAACGCGATCCAGCCCAAGAACAAGCACAAGGGCTGATGCCGTGAGCGCAAATTCGCCAACCAACGACGGCCCGCTGAAGGTCTGGCTCGAACGCGACGGTGCGCTGCTGCGGCTGCGCCTGGCGCGGCCGAAGGCGAACATCGTCGATGCGGAAATGATCGCGGCGCTGCAGGCAGCGTTCGATGCGCACCGCGGCAAGACCGGCATCCTCGCGGCACTGGTGGACGCCGAGGGGCCGCATTTTTCCTTCGGCGCGAGCGTAGAGGAGCATGTGGCCGAGCGCTGCGCCGCGATGCTCGCGAGCCTGCACGCGCTGCTGCTGGCGATGCTCGAATGGCCGGTGCCTGTCCTGGTCGCGGTCAAGGGCCAGTGCCTCGGCGGGGGACTGGAACTCGCCATGGGCGGCAGCCTGATTTTCGCCTCCGGCGACGCCAAGCTCGGCCAGCCGGAAATCCAGCTCGGCGTGTTCGCGCCGGCCGCATCCTGCCTGCTGCCGCCGCGCATCGGCCAGGCAGCGGCAGAGGATCTGCTGTTCTCCGGCCGCTCGATCGGCGCCGACGAGGCGCTGCGGCTGGGTCTGGTGACATCCGTCTCAGCCGACGCGGAGGCCGCGGGCCTGGCCTATTTCGATCAGCACCTCGCGGGCAAGAGCGCGAGCTCACTTGCCTGCGCCGTGGCGGCGGCGCGCGGCGGCTACCTCCTGCGGGTGCGCCGGCGCATCAATGAAGTCGAGCGGCTGTATCTCAACCGCCTGATGCAAACCCGCGACGCGAACGAAGGCCTTGCGGCTTTCATCGCCAAGCGTCCGCCTAAATGGGAGCACAAATGATGGGAGCACCGATGAGCCAAACCGTGCAACAAATCATCGAGCGCTGCCAGGCGCTGTTCGATGACCTGCATTTCAATTCGGTGAAAGAGTGGAAGGCCGCGGTACCCGGGCGCAAGGCGATCGGCTTCATGCCGGTCTACGTGCCGCGCGAAATCATCCACGCCGCCGGCATGCTGCCGGTCGGGATCATGGGCGGCGGCGATCAGCTCGAAGTGATCCAGGGCGACGCCTATTATCAGAGCTACATCTGCCGCATTCCGCGCTCGACCCTGGAGCTTGGGCTCACCGGACGCCTCGACAGCCTGGACGGCATGCTGTTCCCCTCGACCTGCGATGTTATCCGCAACCTCTCGGGCATGTGGCAGATCCTGTTCAAGGACAAGTACGTCAGGTATATCGACGTGCCGCAGAACTACCAGGACGGCGTCGGCGGCACGTTCTACATCCACGAGATGCAGGTGCTGCGCGACGATCTCGGCAAGATTGCCGGCAAGCCGATCTCGGACGACGCGCTGCGCGCTTCGATCAAGGTGTACAACGAAAACCGGCGCGCGGTGCAGGAACTGTACAAGTACCGCGCGGCCAAGCCGTGGCAGGCGCCGACCTCGGAGGTGTACCTGGTGCTGCGCGCGGGCATGGTGCTGCCGGTGGAGGAACACACGCTGCTGGTGCGCGAATACATCGCCGCCACCGACGCGGTGGCGCGGCCGGTGCGCGACAACGCCCGCATCGTACTCACCGGCGCCTTCTGCGAGCAGCCGCCCCTGAGCCTGATCAAATCGATCGAAATGGCCGGCTGCTACATTGTCGACGATGACTTCATGCTGGTCATGCGCATGCTCATTGACGACGTGATCGAGACCGGCGACCCGCTGGATGAATTGTCGAAATCCTTCCTGCACCGTTCCACGCAGACGTCGTCGAAGTACGACGAATTCAAGAAGGACAAGGGAAAGTACCTGCTCGATTCGACCAAACTGAATGGGGGCGAAGGCGTCATTTTCGCCGCCCCCTCGTTCTGCGACCCGGCCTTGCTCGAGCGGCCGATGCTGCAGGCGGTGCTGACCGAGCACAAGATCCCCTACACGGCGTTCAAGTATGCCGAGAACACCGGTCAAATGGCGCCGATCCGCGAACAGGCCGGGACTTTTGCTGATTCGATCAAGCTTTGGAGCGCCACATGAGCACCCCCATACAGATGACACCTGCGCAAGCCTCGAAGAAGGCGGTTCCGGTCGCGCAGAAGGAAGACGCGATGCTGTTGCAGAAGGAGATGATCAACCGCAATTACATGGAGCTCGCCACGGCGCATCAGAACGGCAAGAAAGTCGCGGCCACGTTCGTGCCGGGCAATCTGAATGAACTGGTGATGTGCTTCGATTTCGCGCGCAGCCTGCCGGAAACCAATGCGCTGCAGAACGGCATGCGCAAGAAATCGGGCAAGATGATCATGGATGCCGAGCGCGACGGCCACTCGGAAGACGTGTGCACCTACGTCAAGGCCGACCTCGGCATGATGCTCGGCGGCGAGGTCGGACCGACCGGCGATCCGCTGCCGCGCCCCGATCTGCTGCTGCTTTCCTACACCGGCTGCTTCACTTTCATGAAGTGGTTCGAGCTGATCCGGCAGAAATACAACTGCGAGACCACCATGCTGCACGTGCCCTACCAGGGCGACGGCAAGATCTCGCAGAACATGCGCGACTACGTGGTCAAGCAGATCAAGGAGAACGTGATTCCGTCGTTGGAGCGCGTCTCCGGCGTCAAATTCGACATCGACCGCCTGCGCCAGTACATGAAGGAATCGGCCAAGGCCGAGGAGGACCTGGTGCAGGTGCTGCAGTCGGCGAAGAAGCGCCCCTCGCCCATCGACGGCTACTTCGGCGCGGTGTATTACATCGGGCCGATTTTCACCGCGTTCCGCGGCACCAAGGAAGCGACGGAATACTACCGCGTGTTGCGCCAGGAAATCGAGCAGCGCGTGCGCGAAGGCAAGGGGCCGATCACGCCGGAAGGCGAGATGGGCGAGGAGAAATACCGCCTGGTGGTGGAAGGCCCGCCCAACTGGACCAGCTTCCGCGAATTCTGGAAGATGTTCTACGACGAGGGCGCGGTGGTGGTCACCTCCACCTACGCCAAGGTCGGCGGCGTCTACGACTTCGGCTTCCGCCACGATCCGGACCACCCGATCGAGTCGCTGGCGGAGTATTGCCTGGGCTGCTATACGAATCTGAATCTGCCGCAGCGCATCGACATGATCTGCAAGTACATCGACGAATACCAGGCCGACGGCCTGCTGATCAATTCGATCAAGAGCTGCAACAGCTTTTCCGCCGGGCAGTTGCTGATTCTGCGCGAAGTGGAAAAGCGCACCGGCAAGCCGGCCGCGTTCATCGAGTCCGATCTGGTGGATCCGCGTTATTTCTCCGCAGCCAACATCAAGAACCGGCTGGAGAGCTATTTCCAGATGATCAAGCAGAAACGCACCGCCGCCGCGGCGGTTCACTAGAAATCAGGCATCGAGGAAATCACTATGCGCTGCTTCATCGGTATCGACCTCGGCTCGACCACCACCAAAGCGGTGGTGATCGACGAGGACCGCAACATCCTCGGGCGCGGCATCACCAACTCGCGCTCCAACTACGACACCGCGGCCGCGATCGCCAAGCAGGAGGCGCTGGTCAATGCGCGCTTTCACCTGTTCCGCAATGCGCTGACGAAATCGCACGCGCTCAACGGCAAGCTTGAGGATTTTCTCGGCCACCTGGAGCGCGACTTCCGCCTGGAGCAGTTCCTGGAGCAGCTCGCCGACCTGGAAGCCACCTGCCGGCGCAACGCCGAAGGCACGCGCTTCGGCGACAATGCTGCGGCGGTCACGCAAGCGCTGATCGAGGTGTTCAAGCGCCTGCAGGCGGAGGCGCCGGAGCTGTTCGCGCCGGGCGCCAAGCGCAAATCGGATTTTTTCCGCGACATCGCCGGCAGCCGCTATCTCGCCATCGGCGAAACCGTTGCCAAGGAGATGGGCATACGCTACGACATGGTGCTCAATGTCTTCGACCGCTCGATCATCGAAGTGGAGAACCGCGTCTACGCCGACGCCATGACCACCAACCTGATGCGCGCGCTCGAGCGCACCTTCAAGGGCATGCCGGAGACCGCCGGCCGCGCCGACGCGATCCGCGCGCCGATCCAGGGCGTGCTCGATACCGTACTCGAGGAAAGCTACGTCATCGGCACCGGCTACGGCCGCGCGCGCCTGCCCTTCTCCAAAGAGCATATCCGCTCGGAAATTCTCTGCCACGGCCTGGGCGCGCATGTGATGTATCCGAAGACGGCCACCGTGCTCGACATCGGCGGCCAGGACACCAAGGCGATCCAGGTGGACAAGCACGGCATCGTCGAGAGCTTCCAGATGAACGACCGCTGCGCCGCGGGCTGCGGGCGCTACCTCGGCTACATCGCCGACGAAATGAACATGGGCCTGCACGAGCTCGGGCCGCTGGCGATGAAGGCGACCAAGAACGTGCGCATCAACTCGACCTGCACCGTGTTCGCGGGCGCCGAACTGCGCGACCGCCTGTCGCTCGGCGAAAAGCGCGAGGACATCATGCTCGGGCTGCACCGCGCGATCATCCTGCGCGCGATGTCCATCCTCGCGCGCTCGGGCGGCGTGCGCGACGAGTTCACGTTCACCGGCGGTGTGGCCAAGAACGAGGCGGCGGTGAAATCGCTGAAGGAACTGGTAAACGAGAACTACGGCGAATTGAAGCTCAATATCGATCCCGATTCGATCTATACCGGCGCGCTAGGCGGCGCGACTTTCGCCTGGCGCGCGGTGGTCGAGGAAGGCAAATCCGTGGAGAACAGAACATGACCATTTCCGTCGGCATAGATATCGGCTCGGGCGTCGTCAAGACGGCGCTGTTCAGGACAGAAGGCGACAAGACCGAGTGGCTCGCGCGGCGCGTGGAACGCATCCGCAAGCGCGACAACATGCAGCTCGCGAAAGCGGGTTACGACGAGGTGCTGGAGGAGGCGGGGCTCAAACCTGCCGATGTCGATTACGTCGCCACCACCGGCGAAGGCGAGAACGTCAAATTCGCCACCGGGCACTTCTATTCCATGACCACGCACGCGCGCGGCGCCATTTTTCTCAACCCGGAGGCACGCGGCGTGGTCGACATCGGCGCACTCAACGGGCGCGCCATCTACGTCGACGAGCGCGGCAAAGTGCTGGCCTACAAAATGACCAGCCAGTGCGCCTCGGGTTCCGGCCAGTTCCTGGAAAACATTGCGCGCTACCTCGGCGTGGCCGTCGAGGAAATCGGGCCGCTGTCCAAGTCGGCGCAAACGCCGGAGAAGATCAGCTCGATCTGCGCCGTGCTGGCGGAAACCGATGTGATCAACATGGTTTCGCGCGGCATTCCCACGCCCGATATTCTCAAAGGCATCCATCTCTCGATGGCCTCGCGCCTGGTGAAGCTGCTCAAGGTGACAGGCATCATGAAAGACACAGTGCTGCTCACCGGCGGCCTCGCCCTCGACGCCGGCCTGCTGCTGGCGGTACAGGAGGAACTGGTCAACGAGAAGATTACCGGGCTGACCGTGGTCAACCACCCCGACTCGATTTGCGCCGGGGCGATAGGCGCGGCCTTGTGGGGCGCGTTCAGACATGGCAAGCTGCGCGAACTGCAGCAACGCGCCGCAGCCTGAACCGCCCGTTAAACCGGGATGCCGGCCGCGGCATCGCGCACATTTCAATAAACGAAGGAGATTTGAATGGCTCTGTTAATAAACGACGACTGCACCGACTGCGACGCATGCGTCGAATCCTGCCCGAACAAGGCGATTACGGCCGGCACCCCGTATGTCATCGATCCGGCGCTGTGCACCGAGTGCGTAGGCGCCCATGACGAGCCGCAATGCATGCTGGTGTGCCCTGCCGACTGCATCGTCCCCAACCCGGACTTTCGCGAAAGCAAGGAAGAGCTGTTGGCGAAATACCACAGCATGCACGGCTGAGTTTCCCGGCGGCGGGGCCGCCGCGCCCGTCTCCGGTACTCCGGACAAGCCATGTATTACGGAGAGCGCCTAAACAGCTTTACCCACCTCGCCGGCACGCTGTTTGCGGCTGTCGGCGCACCGGCGCTGATCGTCGTCGCCGCACGCAGCGGCGACGGCTGGAAAATCGTCGCTTGCGCCATCTACGGTGCGGCCCTGTTCCTGCTCTACGGGGCTTCGACGCTCTACCACAGCGCGCGCGGACGCGCCAAGCCGATCCTGCGCAAGCTCGATCACTGCTCCATCTACCTGCTCATCGCCGGAACCTATACGCCGTTCGCGCTGGTGACCTTGCGCGGGCCATGGGGCTGGTCCCTGTTCGGGCTGGCCTGGGGACTGGCGGCCTTCGGCATCGCGCAGGAATTCGTGTTCGGCAAGGGCGCGCGCCGCCTGTCGATCCTGATCTATGTCGTCATGGGCTGGATGGGCGTGGCCGCGTTCGGCCCGCTCGCCGCGGGGCTGGGGGCACCCGGTCTAGCCTGGCTGCTCGCCGGCGGCCTGCTCTATAGCGGCGGTATCGTGTTTTATCTGTTCGATGAGCGCGTGCGCCACTTTCACGGGGTGTGGCATTTGTTCGTCCTGGGGGGCAGCGCGGCGCATTTCATTGCGATCGCTTTCTACGTAGCTTGAGCTTATATTCGCGCGCAAGCCCGCTGCGACGACACCCTTGGGTCAGGCAAGCCGTTTCAGGAACCCCAGCCTCTGGCTCGGCCCGAAGCCGGCGCGGTAGAAGAACTCGAGCAGGCCGAAGTTATCGCGCGCGACCACGGTCGCGACGCGCTCGACGCGCAGCGCCTCCAGGTTGACGAACAACTGCGACAACAGCGCAGTGCCGATGCCCGTGCCGGTGAAGCCAGGATCGACGCCTATGGTGTCGATCACCGCCACCGGCTCGGTGCGGCCGAAATCGCCGAAGTCGACGCTGGCCATGACGTAACCGGTGGCCGAACCGTCCTGGTGCGCCACCAGCGAAACACGAATCGCCGAGTCCTGCAGCGCCTCATCCACCACGCGGCCGATGTAGTCGCTGCGGTCGCGGCCCATGATGCGCCGGTCGATGCGCACGATCTCCTCCAGGTCGGCGCGATCGAGCGTACGCACGTCGACGCGGTCGCGCGCGAGCGCCTCGAAATCGTTGGCCTGGGGCGCGCTCAGGTCGATCTCGTCGCTCAGGTGGTGGTGCTCCGGCGCCACCACCCTTGCCTCTTCGCCAGCGCCGATGCGTCCCGAGTGGATTTCACAGTCGATCACCTGGTTTCCGCCCAGATGGAAGCCGGCGTGGTCAAGAAAGCTCAGCATGGCGTGGTCTTTCCAGCCCGCCTGCGTGCGCAGCTGGAAAACCCCGCGCTTGCGCGCGTCGGTCTCGAGCGCGCCCAGCAGGGCGTCGCCGTAGCCGTGTCCCTGCTCCCCGGGCCGCACGCTGATCACCTCCAGCCGCAACGCCGGCTCGACGCTGCCGAATTCGCCCTGCAGCCGGCGCGCGAGCACGTAGCCTTCGAGCACGCCGCCCTCCTCCGCCGCGAATTGCGTATGCAGCGCCGGCGCGCGCAAAGCCGCGTTCAGGCGGCGTTCGAAATAGACGCGGCGCGAGCGCCCGGTGATCTGGGCGTCGATCTCGACCACCGTATCCAGATCCTGGGCTGTCAGGGGCCGCAGCTTTACGCCGGAAAGGGGACCTGCCTGTGCACGCTCTGCCATTTCATTCTCCTTTTCCGTCTATGCGCAGCAAAGGCCCATTTGCCGCGGTCCGATACGGGAGGGCACGCGCGGCTCTACCCGCGCGTGCCCTGAAAAACACTCAGCCTGCCGCGTAGGCGCCGAACAGCGCGCGGTCCGTGTCCTCGTCGAGCAGGCTCTCGAGCACGGGCAGCAGGGCGCCGTCTTCCTTCTGCGCATGCGAGGCCAGGCGCTCGCTGAATTCCAGCGCCAGGGTTTTCATGGCCTGCCATTGCTGCGGCTGCAATTCTTCGCCGAGCGCCTGGCGCAGCAGGCCGGCGAGCGGCTCCGCCACGGCGCGGATGGTGACGTGCTCCTCGTTGAGCAACGCCGCCAGATCCCCGTCCCCCGCTTGCTCCAGCCGCGGGAACAGGTCGCGCTCCTCGAATTCGAAATGGCGCGCGACCTCGACCTCGATCGCAGTGAGCAGCGAGCGCCCGAACGCCGGCCATGCCGGATCGCCCGCCGCCGGCGGATAGGCGCCGGCACGCCCGGTGAACACGCGCTCGATGCGGGCGAGCAGTTGCAGGGTCGCGACGTGTTCTTCGTATAGCCGCCGATTGGTCTGGCGCTGAAAATCCATGCCGGATCGTCTCCGTTTCTGAAGTTAATCGGTATTGTGGTACCACAATACCGATTTATCCATCCACCGTCAACTGCGCCGCTTCCCGTCCTGCAAAATAACCCTCCACGCGCGCCGCTCCTCGCCGCAGCCTGGTGCTGACTCATTCGACGACGCGCAGCGACTCCTTGCCTTGCTCTTTGCTGCCGTGTCCAGCCCAGCGCTTGAACAGGTTGTGCTCGATCCCGACCTGGTCGAGCGCTTTGCCGATGCTCTGGTGGATGATATCCATGATCGATACGGGCTTGTGATAGAAAGCCGGCATCGGCGGCAGGATTACCGCACCGCAATCGGCTGCCCGCGTCATGAGATCGAGGTGTCCCTTGTGCAAAGGGGTCTCGCGCACCATCAGCACCAGCGGCCTGCGCTCCTTGATCGTCACGTCGGCCGCCCGCACGATCAGATTGTGGTTGAACGAATTGGCGACGGCCGAGAGCGTTTTCACCGAGCACGGCGCGACGATCATCCCGCGTGTGCGGAACGAGCCGCTGGCAACGGCCGCGCCAACGTCCTTGTTCTTGTAGACCACGTTCGCCAGGCCTTTGACGTAATCGAGGTCGCAATCGGTCTCGATGGCGAGGTTCATGCCGGCGGCTTCGCTAAGGATCAGGTGCGTTTCCTGTCCCAGTGTCTTCAGCGCACGCAGCATTTCGACGCCGTAGATCACTCCTGACGCGCCGGTGATTGCCACCACTAATGGCAGGCTCATTTTTCGTCCCTCTCCTTAAAATTTAGTTTCACCCGACTTTGGGTCTTTCAGACATTTTGATCGGTCGCTGAAGCCGGTTAGAGGTTGAAAATGTGCTCAGATCCCGCAGGATTTTGGCGCGAAGCGTCAACGAAGGCCCAGCGTCCGCTTGGCAATAATGTTCCGCTGGATCTGGTTCGTACCTTCCAATATTTGCAGCGCCTTGGCGTCGCGCATCATCCGCTCGACCGGGTACTCGCGCGTAAATCCCGCACCGCCCAGAATCTGCACCGCGTCGGTGGTCACCTTCATCGCCATGTCGGTCGCAACGCACTTCGCCATGGATGCGAAACCAGTGACCATGGCTTGATCCGCCTCGCCATCATCGATCATCTGAGTGCACTGATAGAGCAGCGCAGAGGCTGCCTCGATCTGCATTACCATGTCCGCCAGCATGTGCTGGATCGCCTGAAATTCCCCGATCGGGCGGCCGAAGGCTCTGCGCTCCTTCGCGTACGCCAGCGCGACATCGAAGGCGCCGCGCGCCACACCGACGGCGTGGGCGGCGATTAGCGGGCGATTCCGGTCGAAGGCAGCCATCGCCGCGATAAATCCCTTGCCCTCCTCGCCGATCCGGTTCTCCACCGGCACATGCATGTCGTCGAAGTAAAGTTCACTGTGAGGCGTTGCGCGAATGCCCATGCAGCGCTCGTCGCGGCCAAGGCGAAAGCCCGGCGTCTTCGTGTCAACGATGAACGCGCTGATATTGTCAACACCGCGTCGCGCCAAATCGCCGGTCTTGGCAAACAGCATCACATAATGGGCAATCGAGCCCATGGTGATGTAGCACTTCTGCCCATTGATCACATAATCATCCCCATCGCGCACCGCGTAGGTGCGGATCGCCGCGACGTCCGAGCCCGCATGCGGCTCGGTGACGGCCACGGCGGTGGGTGTCTTCCCCAATGCGAACAGCCGCAGCCAACGTTCTTTTTGCGCCTCAGTGCCGATGTGCAGTATTGGTAGCGCTGCCATCGTGTTGAGCCCCACCAATGTAGAACAGGCCACGGAGACTTTAGCGACCTCCTCGCTCAACAGGCACAGCGTCGTCAGGTCCAGGCCCGGCCCGCCATATTCTTCCGGGATAAGGCCCTGCATTAGCCCCATCTCGCCAAAAATGGAAACCAGCCTGGAAGGAAATTGCTCCGATTCGTCCATCTCGCGGGCAATCGGCGCGACCTCCTTTGCAGTCACGCGCCGAACACTCTCGATGAGTTCGCGTTGTGTATCGGTCAGCTTCAACATGAGGACTCCGCTACGGTAGTGATGGTTCAGGCCGGCCCCCACCCGCTTGAGGCCGTCTTTCAGGAAGAAACGGCTCGATATATCGAAAGCAGATCACACCGGCCTTGGTGAGCCGGTTTTTTTGCGGAGGGCACTATTACTGCTCTGCCGTTTGCACGTAATTTCCTCACACATCAGTCGACTTTCGCTCCCGTCGCGCGCACGATCTCACCCAGCCTTCCTCTCCGCGTTTATATTCCATACTCTGGCCAGCGTTTTTCAACCAGCTTCACGGTCGCCTCGTCCTGAACCAAGGCATCCGGGGGGTAACTCTCATTGTTCCATTCTGGACGTTTCAGATGATCCAGGTCGCTTATTGTCAGATCTAGTAACATCCTGGCCCATTTCCCGGCTCCATATCTCATTTCATCCCTGTTTTCGATTCGAATTGAAGGATCCAGGATGCCGCCCACGCTTCCCGGAAATACAACCAGATCGTCCTCTTCGGGATTGAACCGGTTAGCCATGGCCCAATCCAGCGCACGCAGGTTATGTATATCGATGTCTTCGTCCACCACAACTACCACCTTATGCAGATACTGCGCACTCCCGTTTCCCCAGAGTGCCGCCGCGACCTGCTGTGCATGTCCGCGATAAAATTTGCGTATTTTCACATAGGTGACAGTTGACGCGAATACCTCCAGAACGCCCGGAACTCCCTGCGAATCGAGTATCCGTTTTGTCACTCCGGAGAGGGTAACTGCATACATATAACTGTCTTCATTCCTCATCCCCGGCTTCATTCCTTCAAGAGTTCCTCTGAAGATGGGATCGTTCCTGTGCGTTATACAATCGATTTTAATCACTGGTCGCAACCGTGCTTCTCCGTAGTAACCTGTATATTCCCCAAAAGGACCTTCCACTCGATACGTGGAGGGATCTATTGATATATGCCCTTCAATAACAATCTCCGCATCCGCAGGAACCAAAAGATCCGAGGTTTCGCATTTAATCAAAGACACAGGCTTTTTTATAAGGCCCCCCATTACATCATATTCGGGGGATGACACAGGTGCACACGCAACACAACCCATAACCGGATCCCATCCGTATGCCACCGCTACTGGCATATCCTTTTTCAATCTCTGGTATTTTTTGTAGGCTATCCCCCAATGCGATGTCCCTGTCATAAGGACACCTATATTTTCATCGTCAAGGACCTGGCCTCGATAAAGACCCACATTCAATTCCCCGTCTTCCGGATCCCTTGTTACGACCCCGCACAAGGTGTTTATATATGGACCCCCATCCAACGGATGCCATTTAGGAACAGGAATTTCACTTAGTTTGAAATTAGATCTAATAATGTTCTGCTTTACCTTCCCCTCTGAAACAACAACCGGTTTAATTGGATGGCCGAGCCTTTCTGTGACCTCTTCCACAAGCTTCAAATAGGGTGTCTCTTTGGGCAAACCCAGCATGAGGGCAATCCTTTTGAAGGAACTTAACCCTCCTGTAAAAAGCTTCTGGAATGTCCCTTCTTTAAAGCCGGTGATGTTCTTGAATAATAGAGCGGGCCCTCCCCCTTTAATGTCGTAGCACCTCCGGCAAATGACAGCTATTTCGTCAAGGCTTACTTCTGCTTCTACTATTTTTATTTCCTTCTCATCTTGTAATTGCTGTATCCATCCCCTCAAATCATGGCTGCGCATCTTGCTTTCTCCTTATATAAGTACCTTTCAGCTGTTTTTTGAGAATCTTACCCACCGGGCTTCTCGGAAATTCGGTTACAAATTCAACAGACTTTGGGGCCCGGTATTTCGCCAATCTATTTTTACAATACTCGATTACCTCTTCTGCTGAAACAACGACCCCCTCTCTTAGTTTAACAATTGCCTTAACCGCTTCCCCCCAATCCTCGTCTGGCACACCGATGACTGCAGCCTCCAAAATAGCCGGATGTGTATACAAGACGTCTTCGATTTCAGGGCTGTAGATGTTCTCTCCGCCACTCTTTATAATTTCCTTCAATCTATCAACGAAGCGCAGGAAACCCCATTGATCTACCTTGCAAAGATCCCCCGTACGAATCCATCCATCCACAAACAGATCTTGATTGTCTTTCTGTCCCCAATACATTGAAGGCATCCCTGGACTCCTGAAAACCAATTCGCCTACGGCACCCATGGGGACCTCGGTGCCTTCGTCATCAATAATCTTGAATTCGTTACCGTACACGACGCTACTTTGACTGTTCACTGCCTCTTTGCCAACAGGTCCCTCTTTTCCACCCTCCTTAACATTCAAACAGGAAACTAAACCCTCTGTCGTACCATAGGTGTATTTGACTTCAGCGTTACCAAAAAACCCCATCAAGATTTCCAGGTTATTTCTGCTAATTCCGCCCCCAGCAATTATCAAGGTTTTCACGGACTCCAACTTATAGCTGTTTGCGCTAAGTTCCTTCAGAATGCGAGGAACTGTCGCAGCTATTACCGCCGTATGCGTAACTCGCCTTGCTTCTATAGTGCTCAGTATCAATTTCGCATCGAACTTATCCAACACGATCATGGATCCTGCGACAAATGCCGTGGGGAGAAGGCTGGTCGAAAGTGCTCCCGCATGGAACAGAGGCCCAGTAGCCAGACAGACTGACTCCCTACTGTGGTTGTAAGTCAAGGCGCTACTTATTGCCTTCCAAATAACTGCTTGGTGGGTGAAAACAGGGCCTTTCGGAAAGCCTGTCGTTCCGGTAGTGAAAAGAATATCGCAGATGTCAAAGTTGGACAGGTCAGTTTGAGGGTCGTTATCAGGATAGCTGGCCAGGATATTGTCAAACGATATACAGCCCCTTGGCGGATCATTGCTAAAGGATATGTATTTGGTTCCCGCGAAATCCTGATTTAACGACGATATGAAGCTGTGCTGCTCATGATCAAATAATATCGCTTTCGGCCTTGTTGCCTTAAGAATCGCAATCTTCTCGTTGCTAGGTAAGATGGTAGGAACTATGACCGAAGCCGTGCCGGCTTTTGAGCTCGCAAAATAACTCTGCACCCATTTGGTCGAGTTGTTCGCCATTATGACCAGCCTGTCGCCTTTCACCATCTCACTGGCGCGTAGTGCATTTGCCAATTTGTTACTGGAACTGTCGAGTTCCTCCCAACTGACGTCAATTCCACTACAGAAAATGGCAGACTTTTTGGGGAAATGACGCGCATTCCTACGGAGGATATCCCCCACCAGGATAGGAACATTAGTCATTGCAGCCTCCGGAATGTGTCGATGACTTTGAGACACCTATCAGGCGCATGGCAGGAGCATGATAGATGAGCCAGCGCCGAGCGTTCAATGCATCCGCCAGCGTCGAACGCGCGAGCATTGCGCTCAAACCTAGGTGCAACAGCTTGGCCTGATTCGCCGTCAGGCAAACCTCGACGACGCGCAAGGATTCGCGCCATGTCAACTGCGAGAAGGCCATCACCGAAAACAATTCGCCGCGGTTCGAGGTGCAGACCCGAAGCGCGCCGATTTGGCTGGCTGGCAGCCGCCGCCACCTCGGTCGAAAATCACGTCCACCCTTCTTCATCACTGATGATCTTGGCGATTCGGTCCCTAAGCAGAAACTTTTTCAGCTTGCCGGTAGGAGTGTAAGGAAGCTCGTCTACCTTCTCCAAGCGCTCGGGCAACTTCTGGGTAGCGATACCCTTTTGCCTTAGATAGGCGGTAAGTTCTTCCAAAGTGATAGTTGCATCGTCGCGCATCACGACGAACGCACATGCCTTCTCGCCAAGGCGCTTATCGGGCGCGCCCACGACTGCCACATCCTTCACCTTAGGATTACCCAGGATCAACTCCTCCACTTCGCGCGCGCTGAATTTGATACCGCCGCGGTCAATGACATCCTTGGTTCGTCCGGTTATATTCAGGTAGAGCGCGTCGTCGAAAAAGCCCGAGTCGCCCGTCTTGAAAAAACCATTTTCCAAGAACGCCTTTGCTGTTTCGTCGGGTTGCCCCAGGTAACCCAGGAAGAGCCCCGGGCCTTTCATGGCGATTTCGCCCCGTTCTCCCGGGCCAACAGGAGCGCCTTTCTCGTCGATGATCGCAACCTTGTTGCCCCAGGAGGGCCGCCCCGACGCATACATCTGCGCCTCCGGCGCATCCATGATGCTCGTACTGCATACGGGGGACACTTCGCTCAAGCCGTAGCAGGTCACCAAGTCACATATCCCCCTCAGCTGGCTCGCAAGCCCATGCGGGATCGTGCTCCCCGCATAGTTGAGAACCGCGAGGCTTGACCTTACCTCTTCATCAAGGGTCAACAGACCTTCGACAATCGACCGGTATACGACCGGCGCAGCGTGGATGTGCGTGGGGTGCTCTGCTTTCAGTGCAGCCAAGATCGTGTCCGGGTCCATCCGATCCACGATCACGGTCGTGGCGCCACCGATGACTCCGACCAACAAGTTACAAAACCTTCCATACATCCACGCGAAACCAGGCAGGGCAAGGTTGACGCTAGGCTTTCCCAGAAACGGCAGCGAATCAGCCAGCAGGCAGCAGTAACTGTTGAAGTGTTCGGTGTTGTGGGTGTGAAGGTAGGCTTTGGGTTGGGCAGTCGTGCCAGAAGTGAATCCCACCAGGGAGACCGCGTCCGGACTTGGACTGAAGGCACGCAGGTGATCGGGCGCGTAGTCCTTTTTTAAGGCGCCGTTCAAGAGACCATTGAAACTTATGACGCCCTCCGAAGAATTCGTGTCGCCCAGAACGATGATGGCCTGAAGAGACGGGATAGATCCTGAAATCTTCCGGACCATATCAAGGTAGTTGTAGCCGGAATTCTCGCGTGGAATGATGATGTACCTTGACTTGCAATGATTCAGGATGTGGGAGACCTCTTTCTCTCGCATCATGGGAACGATGACGTTGCAGACCGCCCCGATTTTCGCCAAAGCGAAAATGGTCAGAACATGCTCGATGGAGTTCGGCAGTTGAACAGCCACCACGTCGGCAGGTCTCAAACCGATTTCCAGGAAACCCAGCGCCAGCCGCGTGCTCAACTGGTCAAGTTCGAGGAATGATAGCCGACGTTCCTTCGATACCAGTGCGATTCTCGCTGGCCATTTTCTGGCGGCTTCCTCTACCAAGTTTCCCAGGGTCTTGTTCGCCCAATAACCATTGCGGCGATACGACTCGATCGCTTCAACCCTGAGCGCAAGCTTTTGCTCCCCACCGATGTACCACCCATCGCTTCTGGTCTGTATCGCAAGGTTCATATTAGCTCTCGTCTAGCCACTGGGATTGGTGCCGCGCGCAGAACAACTACAGCCACGTATTGTGGTGCCGCGATTCGGTCAGACTTCTGCAACCGGCAATGCCATCGCATTGAGGCATGCTAAGTGCTCTTGCGCGCCTTTTTCCCGGCTATGAACTTGTTCTTGTAATGCTTGGCTTCATCCGATTCCCAATAGAGTCGGACTGCCGCCATCGACAAGGTCTCGAATCCCGAAATGTGATCGGTATCCGCATTGAACGCATGCTTCAAGAATTTCAATGCGTAGGGGCCCAGCTCCTTGATTTCGGCGCACCATGCGTCAACCTCGCGGTCGAGGTCGGCCAGCGGAACCACCTTGTTGACCAGGCCCATCTCAAGGGCCTGCTGCGCCGTGTACTGGCGGCAAAAGAACCAGATTTCTCTCGCCCGCTTCTCACCAACGACCCGTGCTAGATATGCGGCGCCGAATCCGGCATCGAAGCTACCGACCCTGGGGCCCGCCTGGCCAAACTTCGCGGTATCAGCCGCTATGGAAATGTCGCAAATGACGTGAAGAATGTGCCCCCCGCCAATCGCCCATCCGTTGACTGCCGCAATGACCGGCTTCGAGATCTCTCTGAGCATATGGTGAACTCTTGTATGCCAGTAATCCATGTCCCTGTTGTATCCGCCGTTCTTGGACTCGTTGACGTCGCCGCCGGTGCAAAAAGCCTTGTCGCCCGCCCCCCGCAAGACGACGACGCGCACGTCCTCATCCAGTGCCGCATCCTCGAGGGCGCCGACCATTTCCTTCATGGTTTGCGTTGTGAACGCGTTAAATGCGTGAGGGCGATTGATCGTGATTCGAGCAACGCCAGATTCCTTCGTGTACAGGATGTCTTCGAATTTCATCTTGGCCTCTGGTTGTAATTGTCACAAGTTCCGAACCGGAACCCTTTGAAGCAAGGGGATCCGTCCCGTCGTGCCACGCGTATTGGACCGGTCAAATGATTCATCGACCATTGAATGTGATAGGCCGCTTCTCCGAAAAGGCTTTAGTGGCCTCTTGAAAATCCTCCGTATCGCCCACTCGGCGCTGGAGGTCTTCTTCAATCGCAAATGCCTTGTCGATCTCCAAACCCTCGCCCCGGTCAACACCCTCTATGATCAGTGATGCGGCAATGGATCCTTTTTGCGTAATGACCTTCGCTATCGCCATCGCGGTGACCATCAACTCGTCCAATGGCACGACCTTCTGTACAAGGCCCAGGCGCAGCGCGTCCGCCGCACGGATGTTTTCGCCGGTGAGTAGGTAATAGAGTGCCGCTCCGCGGCCTATAAGCCGCGGTAGAAACTGGGTACCCCCGGCGCCAGGAACGGCGCCCAGCCCAACTTCCGGCAGTCCTACCGCAGCGGTATCCGCGATAATTCGAATGTGAGACGCCATGGCAATTTCCAGGCCCCCACCCAGAGCAAACCCGTTGATTGCGGCGATGATGGGTTTGACCGAATGGTAGATCTTTCGGATAGTTCCGTGATAGTGATGCGCAATCTTGCCCATCCCTTTCCCATCCTTGCCCACCATTTCGATTATGTCCGCTCCGGCCGCAAACGCCTTGCCCGCCCCAGTGAGCACCATCACTCTTACAGTCGCATCCGATTGAGCATCTTGGACAATCTTGCCAAGCTCGGTCATCACCTGCCAATTCAGTGCGTTCAACGCACGGGGACGATTCAAGGTTATCAGCCTGATTCCATCCTTGTTTTCAACAATGATCACGTTCTCTTCTGCCATGACTTATAGCTCCTGTCCTTAAACCGTCGGCCCTAATTTCTTACCATTCTCGTCGTAGCTGTACCAGCCTTTGCCCGAATGTTTGCCCAGATAACCAGCCTCCACCATCTTGAGCAGAATCGGTGGCGGCGCGTATCGCTTGTCATTAAGTTGCTCGAAGAGCGTCCTGAACGCGGTCACGTTACTCTGCATGCCAAAAAGGTCCATTAGCTCGAATGGCCCCATGCGGTGCCCCAAGCCGAGCTTGATGGCGTTGTCGATGTCCTCGACCGTGCCAAGCCCTGCTTCGAGCGCCTCGATGGCACGTACCAAGAACGGAAAGAAAACATAGTTCACAATCAGGCCGGGCGAATCCTTCGTCAATACGGCCGTCTTCCCTAGTTCCTTCAGGAACGACAACATGAAGTCGATCGTTTGGCGATCGGTCTGGATGGCTGGCGCCACCTCGACCAAAGCCATGATGTGTGCCGGATTGCAGAAGTGCGTTCCGATAAAACGGTCAGGACGTCCCGATGCCGCCGCTAGCGCCGTGACCGACATCAGCGAGGAAGTCGTCGCAAACACCGTGCCCGGAGAGCAGATTGCGTTAAGTTTCTGAAGAACCGATGACTTAATCTCCAGTGAATCAGGCGTCGCATCAATGATCAACTGACAATCCTTGAGACCGGACAAGTCTGTTGTCATCTTCACTCGCGAGAAAGCAAGTTCTCTTTCGACTTCGGTCATCGTACCTTTCCGAATCAACGCCGGGAAACAGGCCAATATTCGCCGAAGGCCGGCCTCCGCCGCGCCTTCGTTTACTTCGGTAACAACAACGCGATATTTCGCGGCAATCGCCGCCCCTATCGTGGGCCCCATGCTCCCGCAACCGACTATCCCCACTTGCTTTACGTCCTTCGTGTTCATCGATACCTCGTCTAGTTGTGGCTTACGCCATTTAGAAAAACAAACTCGCCCATGCTGGACGGTCTCGCCGCAGCAGCAAAATTCGTCGCCTTCGGTGCATCAATGTAGTTCATTCGTGTGGTTATGAAAGGCTTTCGGTGTCATGCAGTACTGGACCAACGTAACCCTAACCATCAATCTCGCTCTAGTTAGCTTCGAGAGTTGAGTCTCCTACGTCTCTGCTTCTAGACTGCCTTTTGGACGCAATGGCCGATTTCAAGTCCTCGCGGTCGCCGCAAACGAACATCCGCCAAAATACGTCTGCGATTTCGTCCGGACCCAGCCTGCCTCGAGGCTGGTACCACCTCCCCAACCAATTGCACATTCCCAAAATTGCGAAGGCCACTACCTTAGAGTCCAGTCCCTGGAAAAGGCCGCCAGGAGCCGCTTGAACTCGCTTAACCAAGTCCACAATGTGCGCTCCGTAAGCTTTTCGTGATGCGATGTAGAGACTCCTATGCTTCGAAGAGAGCGACCTTAAATCGTTGCTATAGATGATGTTGGCGTTCATGTTATTCACCAGGAAGAGGATGTGGCTCAGGATTGCCTTGCGCAGACACTCCCCCGGAGAAAGGCTCTCGTCGTCCAGAATCTCCCTGATACTCTCAGCCATGGCAGCGGTTGGAAAACGCATGCATGCCAGTAAGAGCTCTTGCTTGTCCTTGAAGTAGTGAAAAATCGTGGTTTTGTGGATGCCGACGGCATCCGCGATCTCCTGCATCGACGTTCCCGCATATCCCTTCTGACCCATGATTCGAGCCGCTACGCGAATGATCTTCTGCCGTTGGGTTCCGGACTTCTTACGCTGGTTCGTCGCTTTTGGTTTCATCACTGTTGATTCCTACCTGCTATCCACGAAGATGAATCGAATCAACGCGCATCCGAAAGTACGCGCTCGATGCCACCGACTTGTAACTCCTTGGTTTGGCTGACTCCTAGCGGCAGCGCATGGGGCCCGTCCTGTGGTTGAACCCAATCTCCCAGAGCGGTTCGTTGAGCTTGTCGTAAAATGACACATTGTCAAGGTTACCGGGCGGTATTATCGGGCGGTGTCAAGTATCCACCAACCAAATGGTGGAGTTATTTTCAATTTACGTACTTTTCTGCCCGCTGTCAAGACTGTCAAGAGTGAGAGAGCCTTGTCCAATGTCGGTAGTAAATTACTTGTCCGGTTCTGTAACACGTAATGTGTCCGGTTGGCAATGTCCCGAGAAACACCGTTACCAAGACTTACCAGCACCTGAACTTCTTCCAGCACGAGTACCCTGGTCTCGGCGACGAAGCCGCAACAGCGTAGCATCGGCACGACAAAATACCAGGCACGGACACATTTTTCCTTCCTCATTTTTCTCTGGGTTTAGATCCTCTCGATCCTCTTGAGTCCGAAAAGGCCTTCCGGCCTGATGAAAAGGATGAGGAGCATGATAAGGTAGGGGAAAACAACTCCCAGGCCGCCGCTACGGGGTAACAATGGGGCCAGGTAAATGGCTGCCGCGTTTTCGGCGATTCCGATGATGATTCCCGCAACGATGCAGCCGAGGATGGACTCAAGCCCGCCTAACAGGGCGACGGGGAGAACGAGAAAGCCCAGTGCGGAAAGTTCTGCGCTGACGGTAAGCACCCTTCCGAGAAGCAGGCCGCCAATTCCGGCAACGATTGCGGCGATGATCCAGGTCAGCGCATAGATTCTCCTCACGTTTATGCCCAGGGACTGTGCTACCTGATGATCGTCGGCAACCGCCCGCATGGATAGGCCTATCCGCGTGAAATTGAAAAAGAGAAGGAAGATGACGATGAGCACTAAAGCGATGATGGAGGCCTCCATCATCGAAGCAGAGACCATCAACTGTGGCGGTAGATTGAACTCCAGGAGACGCGTTCGTGGATAGTCGTAGGGCGGCGCCCACCATATACCGATCAATATTCCCTTTAAAGCCATCCCGAGGGCGAGTGTGAGCATGATACTGGCGGCGTGCGGCTGACCTATAAGGGGTTGGATCAGCGCATACTCGATAAGAAACCCCAGGGCGCCGGAACACAGGACGGTAAGGGCTAACGCGATCCAAATATTCAGATGGAGCAGCGACGCGAAGGCCCAGCCGATACAGGCGCCGAAGAGGAGAAACTCCCCCTGGGCGAGGTTGAAGACATGAGACGCCTTGAAGATCAGGACAAACCCCAGCGCAATAAGTGCATAGATAAGGCCGGTCATTACGCCGGAGATAATTACCGTGCTGAGCATGTCCATCCCTGTTACCCCTCCTGCTGCGTGTCCTGGATCTTGAGCGTGGTTACGACCTTGCCTGCGCGACCGTCCTTGTACTTGACCTGGGCTTCGACCGAAATTTGATCACTCCCGTTGTACATTGCGGCTATCAAGTTTTCGTATGAGCTTCTGATGGAGGCCCTTTTCAGCTTTCTCGTGCGCGTCAACTCAGCCTCGTCCGCATCGAATTCCTTGTGTAGGACCACAAACTTCTTTATGCCTGTGTTCTTTGGAAGTATCTTGTTCACGCCAACGACATCGGCTCGGATGATGTCCAGAACCTCGCTTCTCTGCGATAGATCGGTGAAGGTTGTGTACGGGATGGCGTGGGTCTCGGCCCATCTTCCTACAGACTCAAAATTGATCGTGATTATCGCTAACACGAAAGGTTTCGTGGCGTCGGCAATAACGATGCAATCCCGGATGTAAGGACTGAACCGAAGCCTGCTCTCTATATATTGGGGAGCTACTTTTTCTCCCGTCGCAATTCTCGTTACATCGGACAGTCTGTCGAGAAACACCAAGTGCCCATCCCGGTCGATGAAGCCAGCATCACCCGTGTGGAACCACCCGTCTTTGATCGCTTCACGGGTAGCCTCGACATTCTTGTAATACCCCTTGAATACCGGTCTGCCCCGGACTAGTATTTCGCCTTGCTCGCTGATTTTCACTTCTACGCCTGGGACAGGGCGGCCCACGGTTTCAATCCTCAGTTCGTTACCCGAGTTACACACTGCGGGAACCTCAGTCGATGCATAGTGATTTCTCAGGGGTATCCCGAGGGCGATTAGTAGTCTGTATGAGCTAGGACTGAGGCTGGAGCCTGAGGTCCAGGCAAACCGAAGGTGGGAAAGACCCAAATCATCCCGCACGTGCCTAAAAAGGAGCAGGTCTGCGATGAGGTAGAGGAACTTAAGCCGTCCAGCCGGTTTTTTGCCCTCCATAGATAAGTCCGCCCACTGGTAGCCGATCGGAAGACAAAGCTTGTACACCAGCCTCTTCAGAAAGGTGGACTCACTTATGCGCATCTGCATGGTTGACGTCAGCGCTTCCCATAACCTCGTTCCATAGAAAATTTGGGTTGGTCCTATCTCTCTGATGTCCTCGTTCACTGTCTCCGGTCCCTCCGCGAAACTGACCGAGCAGCCCGACAGGAGCGCGCCCGCCACTCCAAAGATCTGCTCGGGAACCCAGGCTAGTGGCAGATGGGAAAAAACCCTTCCATCCTCCTGCCATTGGTCTATCTGCATGACTGCTTCCACGGCGCTCAGCACATTGTCGTAGCTGAGCAAGACTCCTTTCGGGAGGCTCTTTGTGCCGGAGGTGTAAAGAACCATCGCCAAATCATTGCCGCTGCTCTCTTCGACCAAGCTTTCGAAGAGTCCGGGATGATCTTGATCGTACTTTTCGCCAAGCCGGACCACATCGCGGAAAGCAACCAACATCTTGCTATCATAGTGCTGGAGCCCTTTTGCATCCCAATAGATAATCCTTTTAAGCCACGGCAGCTGGTCGCTTATTTCAAGGTACTTGTCCACCTGCTCTTGATCGTTCGCGACGACGAAAGTCGACTCGGTATCACCGGTGAGATAGATCAGTTCTTCGGACGTCGCATCGGTGTAGAGACCGACCGGGACCCCTCCGACGGCTTGGACGCCTAGTTCGCCGATAAAGGCCTGCGGTGCGTTATCGCCGATAATGCTTACCCTATCGCCTTTTTCAAGGCCCAGCGCCTTCAGACCCAGCCCGAAACTCTTGACCGATAGGTAATAGTCGCTCCAGGAATAGGTCCTCCAGATACCCAATGTCTTGTAACGTAAGGCAACACGAGCCGCCCCCGATCTCTGGGCATTTCTCCTCAACAGTTTGAGGAAAGTGTCGTTCTTTTCTATCGCCATTGCCGTCTGTCGTCGATGCGAGGTGCGTTGGAAGGAAGGACATCGACAAAGTCGACCTGATCCACTTTAAGCTTGCACAATTCCCTAATGCCCGCTTTCAGCTTTTCCTCCACCTTTTTCCTCCCGTCCTCATTGAGGCGACCATCCTTTAACACGGCCAGAATTCTCAACTCGTCTCTCGCACCTTCCCGGCTCACAATGGCCTGAACGCTGCTGATCCGGGATATCCTTTTCGCGGCTTCGTCCAGTTGTTTAGGGTGCAGGAATAATCCCCTCACCTTTACGGCCTGTCCGATTCTCCCCAGCACCCCTCTCAGCCTGGGCGACGTTAGCCCGCAGCCGCAGGGCTCCTCCATGTATGAAGAGAGATCGCCGGTCCTGAAACGTACCAGAGGAAAACGGGTACTGAAACATGTAACGACAACCTCGCCGACCTTCCCGGCAGCCATCTGCGCGCCTGTCTCCGGGTCTATGATCTCGACTACCACCCATTCGCCATTAACATGAAAACCCTGGCGCGCAGAACACTCGTACCCGACAGTTCCTATTTCGGCCAGGCCGTAGCACTGCCTCACGGCAATTCCAAAATCCTGCTCAAGTCGACGTCCAAGCGCAGGTGCAAGCATTTCTCCGGTCACAGACGCCTTTTTCAACCTGAGGTCTTTCTTCACGTCGTAGCCGTCTTTGTCTGCCTGGTCCATAAGCATCATCAGGAACGATCCGGTGCCCACATATCCCGTGACGCCCAATTCCCGCATGACCTGGAGCTGCAGCTCCGTGTTTCCGGGTCCTCCTGGAATAACAGTGACGCCGAGCGAACGCAGGGCTTGATCGAACAGCAAGCCGGCTACAGAGAGGTGATAGCTAAAGGAATTGAGGACGATATCGCCCTTGCCGAAGCCGTGGATGGAAAATATCCGCGCAGTGGTACCGACATCCGGTAGAGGGACATAAACGGGCCCCGGCGACACGAAAACCCACCCTATCTCATCTAGTGGCACCGCAAGGAAATCTCCGAAAGGGGGGTGCGCCTTCTGTTCCTGGATCAAGTCTTCCTTCGTAAGAGTGGGCAATCTGACCAGATCTTTGACCCCCTTGATCTTCGCCAGATCAACACCTGCCCGGTCAAACCGCCTTCTCAGCGCCCCCGACTTGCTATAGGCGTAACGAATCGCATCCCTGACCTCACAGTCCTCCGATTTGGGGTCTTTATCAGCTGTCGTTGTTCCCATAGCCCCTCCGCTTACCCGATCCAGCGTTTACGTCTCTTGTAGTGCTTGATATTGCGGTAACCTTTCTTGTCTTTGTCCGAGATACCGAGGTAGAATTCCTTCACGTCTTCGTTGTCCCTGAGTTTCTCCGCCTCGCCTTCGAGTACCATTCTTCCGTTCTCGAGCACGTAGGCGTATCGCGCGATTTGCAGGGCAAGATGCGCATTCTGTTCGACGAGGAGAATCGAAGTCCCATTTTCCCTGTTTATGGTGCGGATAATCTCGAATATCTCGCTCACAACGAGGGGCGCGAGCCCGAGAGAAGGCTCGTCGAGGAGTAGTACCTTGGGAGTGGCCATGAGTGCCCTGCCTATCACCAGCATCTGTCGCTCACCACCCGACAGAAATCCGCTCTTTCTGGGAAGACAGCCCTTCAGTCGCGGAAAATAATGGAGTACCCTATCGAGCGAGACCTCGACCTCCGATCGCTTCCTGCTGAACTGGGCGCCGACGATCAGGTTTTCCTTGACCGTGAGTTGTTGGAAGATCCTGCCCCCCTCCATCACCTGCAGTATCCCCTTGGACGCGATCTGTTCCGGTGGGAGGCGATCAATGCTCTGTCCGTTAAACAGGATGGTGCCTTTGGTTATCTCTCCCTCTTCGTCATGGAGCACCCCGGAGATAGCCCTCAGCGTGGTGGTCTTCCCCGCTCCGTTGGCCCCGAGCAAGGAAACGATCTCACCTTCGCGTACTCTAAGCGAGAGTCCTCTGATCACCCGGATGACGTTCAGATAGGTAACTTCGATATTATTGACTTCCAGCAACGCCGCTCCCTGTGTTGTCACGATGAGTTTTCCAAGGCCAATGAGCAATCGTCCTGACTAGACGGGCTCTCCCAGATATGCCTTTATGACGTGGGGATTGTTTCTGATCTCTTCCGGGGCACCTTCCGCGATCTTCGTACCGAAATCAAACACCGTAATTCTGTCGGCAAGGCCCATGACCACGCCCATGTCATGCTCAATAAGCACGACGGCTTTGATCCCGTTCTTGAGTACATTCGTATCTGGGTACGTCTCCCCCTGCCCCTCATAGATATCGATGATGAACCGCGCAGTATCTTCCTTCTCCTCCATATTCATCCCCGCCATTGGCTCATCAAGGAGGAGTATCGAGGGCTCCAGAGCCAAGGCACGCCCCAGTTCCACGCGCTTCCTCACGCCGAAAGAGAGCGTCCCCGCAATTGCTTTCCTGTATGGCTGCAACTCGAGAAAATCTATGATCGCTTCGCAGACCCGCCTGTGTTTGACCTCCTCGGCCCTTGCCGGCCCGTAATATAAGGCACTGGCCAGGAAGTTCTCCTTCATCAGTAGGTGTCTCGCCGCCATGATGTTTTCGAGAACGGTCAATCCCGTGTAAAGCTCGATGTTCTGAAAGGTTCTCGCTAGGCCGAGCCCCGCGATCTTGTCGGGGCGCGCGCCCACAATGTTTTTGCCGGCAAGTATTATCTCGCCCCTTTGCGGCTTGTAAAAACCGCTCATGCAGTTAAGGAGCGATGTCTTCCCGGCCCCGTTGGGGCCGATTATCGCGAGGATCTCCTTTTGTCTGACCTCAAGACTGACGCCAGCGAGCGCCTGAACATTCCCAAAGCTCAGGGAAAGATTCCGGATGGAAAGGACAACCTGCCCGTCACCGGCGGCAGCCTCCCTTGCCGCCGGCGCGACAATGCTCACGTGCGCCATTGAACCCGTTATTCCTTGATTCTTTGGTAACCCACCTGCTCGGGCGAGAGCTTCAGCCAGTTCAAGCTCGCATCCGAGTAGATTGACTTCTTACCATGCCGCTTGGCGTATTCCTCGGAGTAGATGGGCGCCAGCATTTTATGGTCGGTATATTTCACCAGAACGTGCTTGCCGTCCCGAACTCTCTCGATGCGGACCTTCTTCAACGCTATCCTGTCTTCTTCGCTGAACGACACCGGACTGGGCACGATTCCGCCGGAATCGAGGTCGCGAATCTTGAGAAACGCGTCCATGACATCCGCGCCTTTCAGCTTGTCGCCGGGCACTTTCTGAAGCGCGAGTTCAATCGCTTTGTCCGTATACATTGCCGACAACCACTCGTGGACATAGCTGTTGTCCAGATCTACCATATCGCCGTACTTTTCCGCGTACTTTCTCACTAGGCGCAATGCGGGCTGGTCTTCCCAGACGTAGGCAAGACCGCCAACTATTAAGGCTCCGTCCGCCACCTCCTTCCGTCCGCCCGCCAGCTTGATCATTTCCGTCGATGTCATGGGAAACATGCCGAGTATCTCGATCTTTCCTGGGGTCTTTGTGGGATCACCCTTTAACCCGAGATCGTACAAGTCTCTGACAACGGCCCCCCCTTGGGAGTTCACGACCCCTGTGAAAATGAAATCGGCGCCGGCAGTTTTTGCGGCAAGCACCTGGGGTCTTGTACTGATTACACGGAGGGGTGTGTAGAACTTGCCCACCACCTCCACTTCGTGAAGCTTTGCGTATCGCATCACCTCCGGTGTTAGACCCGCTTCCCAGCTTGGGTACCCCTCAGGTCCGATAAATGCGAGCTTCGGCGCTCTCTTGTTGGGCGAAGAAGCCTGGGCCTGATCCCATTTCTCCTTGATGTAATCGATAACGGCGGCAGAAACCGCGGAGTAATCGGGCCAGTGCGAGAAGGCGGGCGATGGCAGCGGATATATGAGGGCGCCGGAGTTTGTCGGAGTCGGAATGTTGTCTTCTAGAAGCATATTCCTGATCGCCGCGAGTTCCACGGAACCAACATTGACGATGGCAACCGCACCCTCTCCCTTGTATTTTTTGTACAGGGCCACCGTTTTCTGCGGCGTAAATCCTGTGTCCCCGTAAAGGACCTTGAGTTTTACGCTATTGCCGGCAACATCCTTCCATCCGCCTTTCTCATTGTTGAGGTAATCCTCGTAGGCTCGCCAGGCGCTAACGCTCTTCCTGCCGGCGCTGCTGAGCGGACCGGTCATGTCCATGGGGAGGCCTATCTTGACCGTAATGTCCTCGGCATAAGCTTGGCCTGCCAAGAGCAGGGACAATGCGACAAGACCGATTGCACAACATTTTAGACTCAGTTTGATTCTCATAACTCCTCCTTTTATATTTTAGTTTCTCACTTCATTTTTGAAGTGAGTATGGCCACAACTTAAAGTACGCCTTCACCATCCACCATCTGTGATAAAGCCCCCTCGGTTCAAATATGAGAAAGAAAATGATAGCGATACCCGGCACGAGCAGATTCAAAGTGGCAGACGCGGAGCTTGACAGGTACGGTACAACCTTTCCGACAAGCGGCACGATCTCGATAGTCAATTCGGTAAGCACGCTGAGAAAGACCGTGCCCAATACAGCTCCGGAAGTACTGCCCATACCCCCGATGATGATCATGCCCAGGTACCAGATGGACATATGCATTGTGAAGAATTCTGGAGTGACATGGCCCATGTAGCTCACATAGAGCGAGCCTGCCAGCCCGGCGAGCAGGCAACTGAGAAAAAAAGCCAGCAGCTTATATCCAGAAACATTCACGCCCATGACGGACGCCGCGAGATCATTGTCCCGGATTGCGACAAAGGCCCGACCCGCTTTGGTGCGCAGGATATTGGTGACCAAGACCGTAGTCAGGACCGCAAGCCCCATGATAAGGAAGTACTTTTGTGCCTCTGATTGCAAGACCAAGTTGCCGATCTTTGGAGGAGGTACGTCGAGCCCGTCGCCTCCGCCTGTTATTTCCGCCAGCTGGAACGGCAAAAACTCGACCAGAATAGAGTGGGCGGCTACCGTGGCGAGAATCAGATAGAAACCTTTCATCCTAAGCGAGGTGAGACCAAAAATTATGCCCACAATGCCCGAAACTAGGGAGGCGCATATTAGCGCCAACCAGAAGGGGAAACTAAGACTGGTGACCAGCAAGGCAGACGCGTACGCGCCGACCGCCATAAAAGCGGAGTGCCCCAGCGAGAACTGTCCGCAATAGCCGGTCAGAATATGGAGGCCCTGGACAGCAATAACGCTGATGCCGATCATGCTGACCATGCTAATAATGCGGTGGGGAGCGATAAAGGGCAGAAGGAAGAGGGCGAAAAGAAATACCACGTATACAGCCCATGCAGTTTTCGTCTGCACAAGCGCCATGTCCTTTTCATAGGATTCGAAATAGATACCACAGGAAAGCCTATCCATTGCTCTTATCCCTCTGCCTATTCTAATAGGGCTTTGAATTGAAACTAAATGTCCGTGACCACCCCGTTAAGGTACTGAGTACGCGGTTGCCGGTGACTGCCGCCAATCCGAATTTCCGCTAAGGCTGTCCAATCCCATATTTTTTCCAATGTTTCCTCACCTTGTCCATTGTCTCGTCGTCGGGGTACGCCAAGGGAGCAAACTTTAGACCAAACCATTCGGCACTTTTTGGGTTGTCGAATGGCTTAGTAGCATCAATGAGCAACCTTTCCCCCTTGTTGACAGCGGCGGCAATCCTATCTTTCGGGTGGGACACCGGGTCGAGGTAGCTCACCCATCCTGGGTACTTCACTATGTCTTCCGATGGACGAACGCGATAGGCAAAAGCCCACATGATTTTTTCTAAATCATAGACATCTACGTCCTGGTCAACTACAAAGATGTTTTTACCGATCATATTTGAAAGACCGGAACTCCAAATATTTGCGGCCACCTGATGCACTTGACCGTAATAACTGTTGTCAATTTGAACGTACACATTTGCCCATCCAGTGCTTTTGTCCACGTTGACTCCCGTAACGCCGGTCATCCGTTCGTCCAGCAGATCCCATATAGCAGCACTATGGTTAACCGAGCTAATGATGTGATCCTCGTTGATCGGCATACCTTCCTGCGTTCCTTGGAAGATGGGGTCCTTTCGGCATGTGATGCACTTAACGTGAAAAACGGGCCGTTTCGCCGGAACCGAGCAGTAATACCCCGTGTATTCTCCAAAGGGCCCCTCGTCGCGGAAAGTGCTGAAATCTGAGGAGACCTCTCCCTCCAGAACTATCTCGCAGGAAGCAGGCACATAAAGATCGTTCGTTTCGCACTTCACCAGTTCCACGGGCGCCTGCCGCAGTGCCCCCATGACGTCGTATTCACAGACCCCTGGCGGTACTGGGGCGCATGCCACGGCTGGAAGCACTGGATCCCATCCGATAGCAATGGACACAGGCAAATTCTTTCCCGCCCCCTTGTGCTCCCTCCAGTGTCTCCAAATATGCTGGCCTGTCGGGATTGTAATTCCGGTATGATTCCGGTCATGGATCATCTGCCGGTACAGTCCGACGTTCATCCAGTCCCCAACTACATCTTTAGTCACCACGCCGTCAAATGTTCCGATGTACCGCCCCCCGTCCAACTTGTGCCATTTCGGCACCGGGAACTGAAACAAATCTATGTCCTCTCCTTGCAAAATAACCTCCTTGCAAGGGCCGGAATCCACGATTACCGGCTTAATTAGCGCCTTAGACCGCTCCCGCCACACCCGGATCAGATCTGGATACGGAGTATCTTTTGGAAGCCCCAGCATTAGGGCTACGCGACTATAGGCTCCAACGGAATTGGAAAAAACCTTCCTTCCGATTGTATGTTCATGGTCCTTGATGTTTTCAAACAGCAGCGCAGGCCCCCGACGATCCAACGTCTCTTGCACCACCGCCCCAAGTTCCAAGTCCCAATCCACCCTCTCATTCACTCGTGCGAGTTCACCTTCCTTTTCCAGCGTATTAATCCAATCGCGCAGATCCTGATAAGCCATTACTGTCTCTCCTATGTCCTGATTTCGTCCAGTTACACTTCAGATTTGAAACTGCCAAGGCAAACTACTCCAGCAGCCATAGCAGTAGTTTCGTCATGCCGGCATTACCTCTTACTCAGTAATCGATAATAAAATCGACAAATTAATTTCTCGTGCTTGACGTTTCGCCGCAACCGCTCGACGGAAATGTTTTGTGTGTTCACGCCTGTAGCAACTGTCGAGCAATAATTAGTCTTTGGATATTGGAGCTACCCTCCGTAATCACCATCGCTTGTGCGTCTCTCAGATACCTTTGAATCGGGTACTCCATCGCATAACTATAGGCACCATAAATGCGCATAGTTTCCCCTGCAGCTCGTACCGCCGCCTCACAGGCAAAGTGTTTTGCCCCGGCGACATCCATCGGACTGGCCTTGCCCAAGTCCTTGTCTCTGGCGACTTTGTATATGAAAGCTCGCGCGGCCTGTTCTGTAACATACATCTCTGCGATCTGCGCTTGAATCATCTGGTGATTCGCGATCGGAACACCGAACTGACGCCTCATCTTGGCATACTCAAGACTGGCTTTCAGGCATGTCGACGCCAAACCTAACGCCCTTGCCCCCGCGAACAGTCGGGTGTTGGTCAGAAGGTCCATAAGTATCGAGAACCCTTTTCCCTTTTTCCCGATCAAGGCGTTCTTAGGCAAGCGCGTATCTTCAAAGGTGATTTCTCCCACCTTCGCACATTTCTGGCCTAACTTCTCCGTCTCGCGAACCGTAACGCCTTGCGTTTGGTGCAAGTCCACCAGGAAACACGATATTCCCGACCGCTGAGGAGCGGTGCGGGCAAATACCAGAGCCAAGTCCGCTACCGGGCCGTTCGTGATCCAGCTCTTTGTACCCCTCAAGACGAAGTTATCGTGATTCTCTAGTGCAATCGCCTCCATCGACGCGACATCAGATCCCACATTTGGCTCGGTCGCAGCGAAGCACCCTATAGTGAGACCTGTTATTAAGGCGGGAATGTACTGTCTCTTTTGCTGCTCGGAACCATGCCTGAGGAGCGTACCCGCCACGGCCACGCCCTGCGTGATCATCTGGCCCGCATAGGCAGGGCTCACCTTGGCGATCTCCTCCGTGATCAAGATGGCACTCAGAAAGCCAGCTTCTGTTCCACCGTAGGTTTCGGAAACCAGCGCCCCCCAGAACCCCAATGCTCCCATTTCAGCAACAACCTCACGCCGAAAGCGCCCTTGGCGTTCGTCAGCCTCGTGCCATGGCTGGATCTGCTCTCGTGCGTACCTTGCAGCGGCGTCTCTTATGGCGATCTGTTCAGGGCTGAGTTCGTTCATCCGGCTTTACCTTGCGATCATGCACAAAATTGTTTATCGGCCGAGTGGGTGAAGGCAGAAGTGGTCGCAGCCATCGGACGCCCGCCCCAGAGGCGAAAAATGCCGCAGTACAGCAGCCATTCAGTCCATCAGAACATCTTCGAAATCCAACTGATTACCCACTCCGTCCTGTGGTCGAATCCAAACTCCCAGCAGTTGTTCGTTGATCTCGCCGTGAAGTCACAGACTGCCAATGTTATCGAGCCGTGTCAAGTTTCCACCAACCAAATGGTGGGGTAATTTTCAATTTACATACTTCTCTGTCTGCTGTCAAGCTGCAGGGCAAATTTGCTGCAGGGCAAATTTGTTCTATCGGCAACTCGTTGATAGCCATGCTTCGGAACAACCGGCTGTCGTTGATCTTTCAGAACAAATTGGTAAGGACAAATTTACCCTGCGCCCTGCAGGGCGCCCCCAGGGCCAGGGCTTCGTCATTCAGCTCGTTGCAGGTCTCAGACCAGTACTTGCTCGTGCTCTCGTTGCCGATGTGGTGGCCCGTGCCCATGGCCCGCGGCGAGAAAATGGTGAGATCGGTTCCGCGCTCGCGCTGAATCCGGAGCTGCGCGCTCTCCAGACTTTCGCTGATCTACTCGTCGCTGATATCGAGCATCGAGCGTCCAGGCAGAGGCTGCGTGCCAACGGTCGCGCTCGATCTCGGCAATCTGGCGTTTGCGGTATTGTTCCAGCTGCCCGGGAGCGGTGGTGTAATGCCCGTGACAATCGATGATAATGAACGCCTACCTTCCTGCCGTGATGCGCCGGTCCGGCGGTCCTGTCCGGCGCGCTGCCGCCACCGGCACAGCAGCGACGGCGCACGCATCAATTCAGCTTCGGCCGCAGGTCGCGCACTCGCGCCGCCTTGCCCATGGAGCGCGGAATTTCGCCCGGCTCCTTCACCAGCACATCGGCGGTGACGCCGATGATCGATTTGATGTGATGCCGCACCGACTCGCCTACGACCCTGCGCAGCTCGGCCGTAGGCACGATGTTCGGGACCAGCTCCACTTCCACCGTAAGATGATCCATTATGCCTTTACGCTCCATCACCAGCTGATAGTGGGGTGCAACATCTGGCAGGCCCACCAGCACCGCCTCGATCTGCGACGGATAGACATTCACGCCGCGGATGATCAGCATGTCGTCGTTGCGGCCGGTGATGCGCTTGACGCGCACATGCGTGCGGCCACAGGTGCAGCGTTCCGTGGAGAGGCGGGTGATGTCCCGGGTACGGTAGCGGATCATCGGCAGCGCTTCCTTGGTAAGCGTGGTGATCACCAATTCGCCCGCCTCGCCCTCCTTCACCGCCTTGCCGGAATCGGGATCGATCAGTTCGAACAGGAAATGGTCCTCCCAGCCGTGCAGGCCGGCCTGCGCCTCGACGCACTCGCAGGCTACGCCCGGGCCCATGATTTCGGACAGGCCGTAGATGTCCACCGCCTTGAGCCCCAGCCGCGCCTCGACCTCGCGCCGCATCCCCTCGCTCCACGGCTCCGCGCCGAATACGCCGATCTCGAGCCGGGACTTGCGCAAATCGACGCCCTCTTTCTCCGCCACCTCGGCGATCGCGAGCGCATAGGATGGCGTCGCGCACAGAACGCGCGCACCGAAGTCGGTGATCAACACGATCTGGCGCTCGGTGCTGCCGCCGGACATCGGCACCACGGTTGCGCCCAGCCGCTCCGCGCCATAGTGGGCGCCGAGGCCGCCGGTAAACAAGCCGTAGCCGTAGGCGTTATGGATGACGTCGCCCGGCCGCCCGCCGGCGCAGGCCATGGAGCGCGCCATCAAATCGGCCCAGGTGGAGATGTCCTTCGCGGTATAACCGACCACGGTCGGCTTGCCGGTGGTTCCGGAGGACGCGTGCAGCCGCAGCACTTCGGTGCGCGGGCGTGCGAACAAGCCGAACGGGTAATGGTCGCGCAGGTCGGTTTTCAGCGTGAACGGCAGGCCGGCAAGGTCGTCCAGACGCTTCAGGTCACCGGGTTCGAAACCCAGTGCCTGCATGCGCCTGCGGTGAAACGCCACGTTGTCGTAGGCGTTCTTGAGACTGGTCTTGAGCCGGCGCAATTGCAACCGCGCGAGCTCGGCGCGCGGCATCGTTTCCGCCGCCGCATCGAACTTGTACGCCGGCGCCGCGCGCTTGGACGCGGGCTTGCGCGCTACCGCGGACGTTCGCGCCGCTGCGCTGCTTTTCCCCTTGGTCTTGATACCCATGCTCGATCCTCCTTGTCTGAATTGTATTCCTGCCGGAGACGCCGCGGCGCCGCTTGCATCGGTTCGCGCGCGTGTGGCGGAACTGAATTGATTCTCTGGTATCGGCCCGGCGATCGCCGCCGGCCATCCTATGGCTTCGCCGCCTGGGCTTTTGCCAGTTTCGCCTTGAGCCGTTGCGCGGTTTTCTCGATTCCGACGATAAACCGGTTGTGCTTGCCGCGCGCAATCTCCTCGATCGCGTCGCGCGCGGAAAAGTCGAACGAAACCGCGCTGCCGTTCACCTCGGTGATGGTGACGGTAATATCCACCCACATGCCGAGCAGGGATGCGCCTACGTGATCGAGCTCCACCCTGGTGCCGACGGAGTCTTTGCCCGGCTCTATGTGCTCGATCAGCAGATCGCGGCAGACGAATTCGACGTCGTATAGAAGCTTGGGTGTGGCATAGACGCGGCAGTCGTCGCCCATGAAGCTGATGGTGCGATCGCGGTCGATGTCAACGTGTCGGGTGGCGCTAAGGCCGGCTCTAAGCGGCTCGCTCATGTTTGGTCCTTGATTGTGGTGTGGATACGATGTCGGCAATACGCATTCGGATCATTGGCGCCGTCTGAGGGCGTCGGCGTAGAGCCGCGCCTCGATGTAGCGCACCAGCGCCCGCGTGCCGCGCGCGCTGTTGCGGAATACGCAGACGCCCTGGTCCATCAGGCCCGCGGACATCGCGTCATACAGCTTTCCGCCGTCGACGATCCCCAGGATCGGCTTGTCGTTGCGGTTGACGATCGGCGGCATCAGATGCACCGTGCTCTTCGCGTCCCTGATATCGTAACCGGGCCGCAGCTTGCTTTCCTCGAGCGCCCGCACGGACGGAGCGGTCGGGTCCAGCCCGACCACGACCGCGTCGATGTTGGGATCCTGGACGAACGCCTCGGTGATCTGCAGATGGGCTTCGTCGTCGGCGCCGGGGTTGATGTCGATGGGGTTTCTGACCTCAACCAGCGCGTCCAATTTCTTCGCTGCCAGGATCTCTTCCACGCGCTTGACGGTGCCTGGTTCCAGGGGACCCATTTCCATCGCGAAATTATCCGACTCGATGGAGTCGGCCATGCCGACCGCCTCGAACCCTGCGCCGCTGATGGCACCCAGGCACCTGCCGCCGATTTTTTTCCGGTGCAGCGCTCCGGCAATGTAGAACAGATCGTCGAATGTGCTGAAATCGTCGGCCACGATCGCCCCCGCATGCCGCACCACTGAATCAAACAGCGTCGGACCGCCGGCGATGGATGCGGTATGGCCCATGACGCCGCCCGCGCCGGGAGCGGTCCTGCCCGATTTGTAGACCACGACCTGCTTGCCGTTCACCACCGCTTTGCGCACGGCCCTGGCGAAGTCGAGTCCGTCCAGGTCCTTGAAACCTTCGACGTAAATGCCGATGGTCTCGATTTCCGGGCGCTCGCAAAAATAGCTGAGCATGTCGCCCTGAGTAAGATCGGTCTGGTTGCCGAGGGCCAGCATGTAGCGCGGATCAAGCCACGGGTTCTGACTCAGGCGGGTGATCATGAATGCCCCGCTCTGGCTCAGCATGACGGAGTTTCGCTCCGGTTTTTTCTGCGGCTTGGGCAAACGCTCGAGCGGGATGAACCACGAGTCATAGGAGCCGGGATGGGAGACTACGCCGAGGCAGTTGGCGCCGAGAAAAATCGGGCCGCCGCCTTCCTTGCCGTGGGCCGTGTTGATCCTGACTGCCAGCGCCGCAGCAGGCTCCCTGCTCTTTTTCGTCTCGCCCAGACTGCCCGGAATCAACATGACCGATTCCACCGCGCCGGTCTCGATGATTTCATCGACGAGGTCGTAGACCGCACTGGCGGCTACCGCAACGATCAGCAAATCGAGCGTTCCGTCCAACGTCTTCAGGCTTTCGACACACTTGACCCCGTCGATCTCCTTCTCCCCCGGGCGAATGATGGTCATGCGCTCCTTGCTGTAGCCGCTGCCCAAGAGATTGCGCAGGATAATCCGGCCGAAATTCATGCCGCTGGCCGAAACGCCGATGATGCCGATCGAGGCCGGATGGATCAGTTTGTCGATCTTGTGGATCGGCCGCGCGAGGCGGCCGGGCGCCGGCGCGGCGAATTCGCAGCGCGCGCCCTGCACCAGCATCTGGGCGCCGGCCTGCACCGGATCCAGCTCCAGCGCGCGCAACAGGAAAGGCGACTGCGGGTTGCCCGGGGCATAGCAGCTTGCGAGCGCCAGCAAGGTTTCGAAGCAGGCGGCGAGCTGCGCATCCGGCGCAGGCCGCTGCTCGCGCTTGGCGAGGCCGGCCAGTCTTTGATAGGCCAGCGTGCGTTTGAACAGCCCGAGAAAGCCTGCCGCATCCGTCAGTTCGGCGGCCGCGTAGACCGAGGCGCGGTCCTTGCTGAAATTGCTCTCGTCCAGTTCGGCCTCCAGCCCGCCCAAGCCGGCGCTGATCACCATGCCGAATTCGCGCGTATTGTTCAGACTGATGCGCACCCCGGCGGCGGCCGGCGCGGCAGATGCCTGAAACGGGATGGCCAGCGCCGACAGCAGCATCGCCAGCTCGGCGCCGTTCAGTTCGCTGCGCCCCGCGTCTGCTGCCTGGCGCAAGATTGCCGCCGTCGCCGAACCCAGTGCAGCGGCGCCGGAGGTGGACTTGGATGGATCCTGCATGGCGCTCGCTCCCTGGTTCGATGACACTGCTGCGCTATCGGGTTCCGCGCACCGGCAGATGCGGCAATGCGAAGCCCTGGTTGTAGGCGGCGCGCGTAATCAGCACAAACTTGAACTGCCAGCCTGTGGCCAGCGCCGCAATGCCGGCCAGCAGCACGGCGATGCGCGCGACTTCGGGCGCAAACCAGCCGGCGAGCAGCAGCGCCAGCGGCGCGAGGGTGCCGAACTGGATCAGGATTTTTCCTGACCGATCGAGCGTCGCCAGCGCCGCGCGCACCACGACTTTTGCCGCGCCGCCGCGATAGATCGACCAGGCGAGCGCGCGCGCGATCAGCGCCAGCGTGAAATATCCCAGCACGCCCCGGGCCGGCGGGTCGAACAACGCGGCCAGAGCGACGAACAAGCCGGCGCCTTCCGCGAGTGCCGTCGTGAACACCAGCCAGGTCAAAGCGGGGACGCGCCACGCCGGTATGCCTTTGGCCGCCTGCAGGATGCGGCCCTGGCAGTAGGCAAAGACCAGCGCCGCCAGCGCAGCCGCCTGCGCCAGCGGCTGGCTGCTCAGCCACACCGCAGCCAGCCCCAATGCGAACACCAGGCCCGCCGCGAACGATTCGCGCGTCATCCATGAAGTGAAAGGATTGAAACCGACATTCATCGCGCGCAGCGGCCTTCCGATTTCGAACCAGACGGAAATCAGCCCCGCGCCTATCAACCCCATGCCGAGCAGCATCTCGGCGCGCAGCGCGTTTCCGGCCGCGCCCGAAAACGCCGCGGCCAGCAGCAGCCCGGCGCCGGCGCTGCCGAACATGAAATTGAAGGCAGCGCGAAAATCCCAATTGCTCTGGTGCCAGGGATTCGGTCCAAAGCTGTCTTTCATGCTTGCTCCTTCTTATCCCAGATATAGTAGAAGCCGGGACCAGTGCCGAGCTCCTCGTGCATGCGGAACGTCTGGTTCTCGGCGAGTAACTGCGAAACGTTGCTGTGCGGATCCTCGACGTCGCCGAAGCTCAGCGTCTGGGTGATGCAGGAATTGACGCAGGCCGGCGTCGCCTCGGGGTCCACCCCGGGAGTCAGGCCCTTGGCCAGGCCGGCGTCGATGCGATCGACGCAGAAGGTGCACTTGGTGGCCACGGCCAGCCGCTTGGGATCGTGGCGCTGCGTCTCCTCCGCCGTCGGTTTGCCGTAGGCGAAGCTTGCGCGGTCGGTTTTGTAGCGCGCCTGATAGGGGCAGGCCACCGCGCAGTAGCTGCAGCCTATGCAAAGATCGTAGTCGATGGTGACGATGCCGTCGGCGCGTTTCCTGGTGGCGGTGGACGGACACACGTGCATGCACGGCGGGTCGTCGCAGTGCATGCAGCCGACCGGCACGAAGGCGCGCTTCACTTCCGGGTACTCGCCCACTTCCATATCGAGCACGCGGCGCCACTGCACATCCGGCGGCGTCGCGTTGGCCTGCCTGCACGAGGCGGTGCAGGTCTGGCAGCCGACGCAGCGGCGCAGATCGGCGACCATCGCCCAGCGGGTCATTTTCCACCTCCTGCGCGCTTCAGGCTCACCCGCACCACGTCGGCGCCCGATCCGGTGGCGTCGGTCAGCTCCATCGACATCGGCACCAGGGAATTCATGCTGGGCACGCCGAAATCCTTGGCGAACGGCGTCACCCAGTGGCTGAACTGTCCGATCAGCAGCAGCGTGTCCGGACGTATGCCCTGGCGCACGACGGCCCTGGCCTGCACACTGTGCTGCGGCGTGGCGATCTCGACCGTATCGCCATCTTCCACGCCGAGCTTGTCGGCAGTACCCTTGTTTATGATCACGCCGCGATGCCCGGAAATATTGTCGGCCACTTCCTTGATCAACTGGATGCCGACGTTGTTGCCCCAGGAATACTGCATGCTGTGCGCGGTGAGCAGCCAGAACGGAAAATCCTTGGTCGTGCCGCCCATCTTCAGCAGAGACCTTTCCCACAAACCGGGGAAATCCTTCCATACCGGCAGCGTCTGGTACTCGGCGAGCTGCTCGTTCCACCATTGCATGTCGTTCTCGTGCAGGCGATTGCCCAGTTCCTTGCCGATCCGGTACAGGCGCTCCTGATAGGGCATCTCGAAACGCAGGCCCTGCGCCAGCATGGTGGGATACAGATACCAGTCGGCGTGCGCAAACGGCTTGGTGGCGAGACCGTTCTCCTTCCACCAGGCGAGGTCGTGCACCTCTTTGCCGCCGCTCAATTCGGCGCTGGCCGCCTTGCACACGGCATCCCAGATTTCGTCGCGGCCGTGGGCGGTGCTGGTATCGAGGGAGAAATCCCAGTTGCCGTTCTTGAGCGGCACCCCGGCGGCTCCGCGGTTGATCGCGGCGTTATAGTCCTCCAGCAGGCCGGTGCGGCGCGCGAGTTCGGTGGCGATGTCGGTGAAATCGCGCGCCTCGCCCTGCGCCGCCACCACCGGCTGGCGCAAGGCGTAGCCCTCGTGCTCCCAGAACTGCTCGATGTATTTGGAGCCGCCGATGCGGATCAATTGCAGGCTCTCCAGGTCGGTCGCGTCCGGCAGCAGGATGTCCGCCATGTGGTTGGTCTCGTCGCGCGTGTAAGCCATCGCGACCACGAACGGAAAGCGCGCCATGGTCGCCGACACGCCCTTGGTGTCCCAGAACGAGATCGCCGGATTGGTGCGGTAGACGAACCACACCTCCGGCAGCGTCACGGTCGGCAAGCCCTTGGGGGTTTCCTTCAAAAACATCCAGGAAAAATGCGTGGGCCCGAGCGCCTGGCTCCACGGTCCATTGGCGGCGAGCGGCACCATGGTCCTGTAGGCGTTGCGTATATTCGGCCGCGCACTCCAGTGCTCGCGGTCGGTCGGGTTCATCGGATAGTGCATGAATCCGTCCGGCCCCGGCGTCACGCTCTCCAGCCGCTCCGACAGCGGCCGGTTGAGCCGCACGGTCGTTCCGAGCGTGCCGCCGGGGACTTCCAGCCCGCCCACCAATACGGCGAGCAGGGTGCGCGCCCATACGCACTCGAAGCCGCCCCAGCCGTTGTTCACGGTCTTGCCCAGGCTCACCGAAACCGGGCGGTAGGGCATGGTCTTGCCCTCGATTTCGATGGTCGCCCCGACCTGCGCGTGATCAAGGAACTCGTTGGCGATGCGGCGCATGGTCGCTGCGGGCACGTCGCAGATTACGGAGGCCCACTCGGGCGAGTAGGGTTGCACGTGCGCGACCAGTTTGACAAAAGAGGGACTGCCTTCGAGCCTGCCCTGCGCGAGCAATTCGGCATCGGCGCCGATCTCCACCGCATCGCAGACGAAGCTGCCTTCCAGCGCCGGGTCGCAGCCGGGGGTGTCGAAGGTCACCGCCGCGTTGCGCTGCAGATCCCAGAGCAGGGGTTTGCGCGTCGCCGCATCGCGCAGGAAGAAACCGTTGGCGCCGACCAGATAAGGCGAGTTGGTATGCTGCTTGAGAAACGCGAGGTCGAGCCGCTCGCGCGCGGCCTCGTGCAGCAGTACATGCACCAGCGCATAGAGGAAGGCAGGGTCGGTCTTGGGCCGGATCGGCACCCATTCGGCCGAGCACGCGCCGGTGACCGACAAATGCGGCTCGACCTGCACCCGTTTCATGCCGCGCTCGCGCGCATTGGCGTGGCGCCACACGCCGACCACGCCGCCGGACGCCTCGACGTTGGCGCCGCAGGAAATCACGTAATTGCACATCGGCGTGTCCGGGCACACGGTGAACGCGCGGTGCCAGAATTCGCCGTACAGGTGCTCGGAATGGGTGCATTTCACCCCCTGGCCCGAGCCGAAGCCCATGTCGACCGGCCCCCAGGCGGCGAGGAACGCGGGGAATGTGCCCATGTAGGACTGCGGCGTGCCGCCACCGCCGAAATTCGCGGCGACCTTGGGGTAGCCCGAGGCGTCGAGCAGGCCGGCCTCCCTGATGGATCGCAGCTTGGCGGCGATGGTGTCGAGCGCCTCGTCCCAGGAAATCGGGACGAAACCCGGATCCTCGTTTCTGCCCTTGTTCGGATTGCTGCGGCGCATCGGCGTCAGCACGCGGTTCGGATTGTAGGTCTTCTGCACCAGGCCGTAGGCCTTGACGCACACCTTGCCGCCGCCCGGATGCACGCCGCAGGCGGCGAAGTTCGGCTCCACTTCGGTCGCCACCCCGTCCACGATTTTCACCGTAAGCAGATCCGGCCCGGCCACGCACTGGTAGCAATAGGTCGCGCGCTTGCCGGACTGGGCGAGCGCCGCCGGCTTTTCCGGGGCGTTCACTGCAGCACCGCCTTGCATGTTTCGGCCGCCATCGCGCTTGCTCCTCTGGTCAGGCTTGGTTGCATCGCCTTTTCTCCTGTAGATTCCGCCATCCGACCGCCCTGCCGCTTGCGTCGGTGGCGTCGCCTGAATGCCGGTTCAGTCCGATCGAATCATAGACTGCGCCGTGCGCACAGTGCTTGCCAAATGCACCTCGATACAATACATGTTTAGCATATAATTCCTCGCGTGCTCACGCCAAGAGGTGTTTAATGCCAAATTTTCAACTGGACCGGACGGACCGAAAAATCCTCGAAATCCTACAAAAAGAAGGCCGACTGAGCAACCTCGAACTCGCCGAGCGCGTCGCGCTCTCGCCCTCGCCCTGCCTGCGCCGCTTGAAGCGCCTGGAAGAAAGCGGGGTGATCCGCCAGTACGTCGCGCTGGTCGATTCGCTCAAGGTTGGACTCGGCCTGCTCGCTTACGTTTCCGTGAAACTGGAAAAGCGCGGCGAAGGCGCGGTCAAGGCGTTCGCCCGCGCCGTGCAGAACTGGCAGGAGGTGGTGGCCTGCTATTCCATGACCGGCGATCTCGACTATCTGTTGCGCGTGCATGTGGAGGACCTGGAGCATTACTCTCGCTTTGTCATGAATTCGCTGCTCAAGCACCCCGGGATTACCGAAGTGAAGTCCAGCTTTGCGCTGCAACGCGTGAAGGACACCACGGCCCTGCCGCTGGGACATCTTGCCTAAGAACCCGCAACAAAAGCCATTTTGTTACGGCCTGAACCGGGGGAGCACGAGGGGAGGTATCCCCGCGCCTTGTTTCAGGCCCTAGAGCCCGAGATACGCCTCCTTCACCTGCTCGTCTTCGAGCAGTTCGGCGCCGCTGCCCGAGAGCACCACGCGGCCGGTCTCGAGCACGTAGGCGCGGTCGGCGACGGCCAGCGCCGCGCGCGCGTTCTGGTCGACCAGGAAGATCGTCGTAGAAGCCGACTTCAGCGCACGCACACAGGCAAAAATCTCCTCCACCAGCTTGGGCGCAAGTCCCATGCTCGGCTCATCGAGCAACAGCAGCTTGGGCAATGCCATCAATCCCCGCCCCATGGCGAGCATCTGCTGCTGGCCTCCGGACAGCGTCCCCGCCGGCTCCCTGCGCTTTTGTTTCAGCACCGGGAACATCGCATACACCCGCTCGATTCCCTGGGCCGCCTCCGCCTTGCTGCGCAGATAGGCGCCCAGACGCAGATTGTCCTCGACCGACAGCGGCCCGAACACCTGGCGCCCCTCCGGCACCTGCACGATGCCCAGGCGCACGCGTTTGTCCGGGGCGGCGGCAGTGATGTCAGCACCCTCGAAGCGCACCCGCCCTGCGCTCACCGGCTGCACCCCCGAGAGCGCACGCAGCAGCGTCGTCTTGCCCGCGCCGTTGGCCCCCACCAAGGCCACCAGTTCGCCCTCGCCCACGCGCAGATCGATGCCCCTGAGTGCCGGTATGCGGCCGTAATGACTGCCCAGTCCCTCGACCTCGAGCATCATCGATGCATCTCCACGGCCACCGCGACTGCGCTGGCGATGGCGTCTGCTGACGAGCTGTCGCGCGTGACGCTGCTTCCCAGATACGCTTCGATCACCTTCGGGTCGTTGCGTACGGCCAGCGCCGGGCCTTCGGCGAGCTTGCGCCCGTAGTCGAGCACCAGAATTTGGTCGGACACGCCCATCACCAGCCGCATGTTGTGCTCCACCAGCACCACGGTCACGCCGCGCCCGGCGAGCTTGCCGATCAGATCATCCAACTCGAGCGCCTCGGTCGGATTCAGGCCGGCAGCCGGTTCATCGAGCAGCATCAGCTTCGGCCTGGTCGCGAGCGCGCGTGCGATCTCGAGGCGCTTCAAAGCGCCGTAGGGCATCGCATCGGCAGCGGCTGACAAATAGTTTTGCAGCCCGACGTAGCGCATCAGTTCGGCAGCCTCATCGCGGCACGCATGCTCGGCGCGCGCCATCCTGGGCGAGCGCAGCAGCGCGGATACCAGCCCGCAACGCTCCTGCATGTAGCGCCCCACCATCACGTTTTCGAGCGCGCTCATGTTGAAGAACACCTGCAGATTCTGGAACGTGCGCGCGATGCCGTGGCGCGCATACTCGTACGGCGCGCGCCCGCTCAGGTCGTGCCCGTCGAACACGATGCGCCCGGCCGAAGGCCGGTATACGCCGGTGAGCAGATTCAGCAATGTGGTCTTGCCGGCGCCGTTGGGGCCGATGATCGAGTGCACCGCCCCCGGCCGGATATCGAAACTCAAATTGTCGACCGCGTTCACGCCGCCGAACTTCTTCGACAGGCCCTCGACCCGGAGCAAACTCATCCCTTCCTCTCCTCGTCGTCGGCAGCCGCGTTGCGGCGCGCCTGGAACAGCCGCGCCGCGCTGGGCACCACGCCGCGCGGCAGGAAGATCATGGTCCCCATCATCACCGCGCCGAACACCATCATTTCGTAGTCCTCGAACACCGCCAGCAACTGCGGCAGGGTGGTCAGCACGGCCGCCCCGACCACCGCGCCGAAGATCGAAGCCATGCCGCCGAACACCACCATGGTGACCAGTTCGATCGAATGCAGGAATGCAGCCTTGCCCGGCGTGACGAAACCGGAATAGTGCGCCGCCAGGCTGCCGGCGACGCAGGCGAACACGGCCGAGATCACGAACACCATCAGCTTGTGCTCGGCGGCGTTGATCCCGACCACTTCGGCGCCGACTTCGGAACTGTGCAAGGCGCGCAGCGCCCGCCCCGCCGGAGACTCGATCAGGTTGAGCGCGAGCCAGACGGCAAGCAGCAGCAGGGTGCCGACGACCCAGTACCAGACACGCTCGCCCTGCAGCACGAAACCACCGACGCTCAGCGGAACCACCGAGATGCCGTCCGGACCGCCGGTGAATTTGTCCTCGGTGGTGATAACCATGAAAATGATGATCCCCAGCCCGAGCGTGGCCATGGCGAGATAGTGGCCTTTCAGCCGCAGGATGGGCCGGCCGACGAGGTAGGCGAGCGCCGCGACGGCGACGGTGGTGGCGAACATCGCCGCGAGCGGCGGCCAGCCGTAACGCGAGGCGAGGATGGCCGAACCGTAAGCGCCCAGGCCGAAGAAGCCCGCGTGACCGAGGCTGATCTGCCCGGCATAGCCGATGAGCAGATTGAGACCGACGCAGACGATGGCGTTCAGGCCCACCAACACCGCGATATCGTAGAAGTACTTGTTGCTCAGCGCGAGCGGCAACAGCGCAATCGCGGCGGCAAGCGCCAGCATTCCTCCGCTGCGCGGCGAGGCGAGACGCGCCAGCATCGGACTGGAGTTCATTTCAAAATGAGGGGATGTCCCCCCAGGGGACTTTCCCCTCGAGGGGGATCAAGACCTTCGGGGCGCATCCGCTCATGCCTCCCTGGATTGGCCGTTGCAACATTCATTTTGCAGCGGGCTCTCAAACGCGTTCACCGCCGCGCCTGCCGAACAGTCCGCTCGGCATGAAAAACAGCACCGCGAGGATGATCACGAAAGCGATCGCGTCCTTGTAGGCCGAGGACAGGTAGCCGGCGCTCATGGTCTCGGCGATGCCCAGCACGAGTCCGCCGACGACGGCGCCCACACCGCTGCCCAGGCCGCCGAGAATCGCGGCGGCGAAACCCTTGAGGCCCAGCATCACGCCGACGTCGTAGGAGGTGAGCGTGATCGGGGCGATCAGGATGCCCGCAACCGCGCCCAGCGCCGCCGACAATCCAAACGACAAAAACAATACCATGCGCACATTGATGCCGACGAGTTCCGCCGCGAGGCGGTTGTGCGAGGTGGCGAGCATCGCCTTCCCCAGCAGGGTGCGGCCGAAAAACCAGGACAGCGCGAGCACGATCGCCAGCGTCACCCCGAGCACCCACAGGCTCTGCGGCAGGATGGTGGCGCCCGCGATCGCGATCGGCGTATCGCCGGTGAAAGGCTTCGCCGCATGCAGCCTTTTGTCCCACACCACCATTGCCAGCCCGCGCAGGAAAATCGACGCGCCTATGGTGATGATGATCAGCGTGACCACGGAAGCGCCGCGCGCCGGCTCGACTGCGAACTTTTCCAGCGCCAGGCCGACCAGCGCCGCCGCCGCGATCGCAAGCGGGATAGCCAAAAGATAGGGCAAGCCCGCCGCGGTGAGCGAGACCGTCGCCATGCCGCCGATCATCACGAATTCGCCCTGGGCGAAATTGATCACGTGGCTGGCGTTGAAGATGATGGAGAAGCCGAGCGCGACCAGCGCGTAGATCGCGCCCACCGTGAGTCCGGTGAGCAGATACTGCATGAACTGCGCGCTCATGCCGCGGCCGCCTCCGTTCCGTCGTCGTGAATCGAGCGTAACCACTGTCGGCGGCCGGCGGCAATCGCGGCCGGTCGCATCCCCGCTACGCGGGGCCCCTGCTCCCTGCTCATGCCGCCGCCTCCCCCATCACCAGCCGCTGCCGCTTACTTGACCAGGGTCCAGTTGCCTCCTTTGACTTCGAGCATCCGGAACGCTGAGAGGTCCAGGCCCATGTGGTCGCTTGCCGACAGGTTGAACACGCCCGCCGTGCCCATAAAGCCGCGCACACCCTCGATTGCGTCACGCACTTTGGCCTTGTCCGTGCCGCCGGCCTTCTTCATCGCTTCGACCGCGATCATCAAACCGTCGTAGGCGTGGCCGCCGAAGGTCGAGACCTCGGACTTGAACTGCGCTTCGTATTCGTTCTTGTAACTCACCACCACCGCGCGCTGCGGGTCACTCGCGGGCAGGCTATCGGCAACCAGCAGGGCTGCGGCCGGCAGGCGCACGCCTTCGGCTGCCGCCCCGGCAAGCTTGATGAATTCCTTGGAGGCGACCCCGTGCGACTGATACAGCGGCATGGTGATGCCGATCTGGCGGTAGTTCTTGGTGACTATCGCCGGCCCCTGGCCGAATCCGGCGTTGAGCACCGCCTGCACGCCAGCAGTATTCTTGATCTTGGTGAGCTGCGCCGTCATGTCAGTATCGCCGCCACCGTAAGTCTCATCGGCGACCACCTCTATGCCATGCTTTTTCGCCACGCCCAGGCACTGGCCGCGCATCGACTTGTCGAACCCGCCCGGGCCGGAGATCAGCGCCACTTTGGAAAACTTGCGCGACTGCATGTCGATGAAAATCTTCTCGCACGCCATGCGGTCGGTATGGGGCGTCTTGAACACCCATTTTTTCACCGGCTCGATGATCACCACCGCGCCCGCGAGGGAGATGAACGGGATCTGCGCGGCCTCCGCCAGCGGCACCACCGCCATGGTCTCGCCGGTGGTCGAGCCGCCCACGATCACATCGACCTTGTCCTGCTCGATCAGGCGCTTGGCGAAAGTACGCGCTTTTTCCGCGTCACCGGCCGAATCGTAGGAAACCAACTGCAGCTTTCTGCCGAGCACGCCGCCGGCGGCATTGATTTTCCCGACATAGAGTTCGAGCGTTTTTTGTTCCGGATCGCCCAGGAACGCCGCGCCGCCGGTGACCGACAGGAAGGCGCCGATCTTGATCGGCTCCTGCGCGACGGCCGGACTGGAAATCAAGGCGAACGTGGCTGCAACCGCGGCAAGGCCGCGCGTAAAACTGTTTCTCGCTTGCGTGGATTTCATCATACCTCCTCAAGAGTGGTTGGATGCGGCACCGCTTACCCGCCCGGCTTTTCTTGGATCCAACACCTTCGGCACGGTGGCGTCATTCTTTCGGCAGGCGCGGGCCGTGGCCCTGGTCCGCCTCGAAATTGAATTATATGGTATTCTGGTACTTAAATGCGTTTTTTGATCCAGATCAGTTTTCTCGGCGAATTGGCGTCACGCAACACGTCCAGGGAAGAGCGATGACCATGCCTCAGGCGCAGGGGACGGGCACCCCTGAATTGCGGGTGCGGCCGGTGGAGGCCGCCGACCTTGGACAGGTGATCGCTATCGACACCGAGGCTACCGGCCTGGACAAAACGGACTATTGGTACGAATTGTTCCACCGCTACGGCGGCGGGCGCACGCGCCAGCGCCTGTTCCTGGTCGCCGAGTCCGGCAATGTCATCCAGGGTTTCATCATCGGCGAAGTGCGCGACTGGGAATTCGGCTCCGCGCCCTGCGGCTGGGTGTTCGGACTGAGCGTGCGCGCGAACGCGCGCCTCGGCGGCGTCGGGACACGCATGCTGGAGGCGATCTGCGAGGGTTTTCGCCACGCCGGCGTGCACAAGGCGCGCACCCTGCTCGCGCGCGACAATAGCCTGATACTGTCCTTTTTCCGCAGCCAGGGCATGATGACCGCCCCGTTCATCCCCTTGGAAAAAGACCTGGATTGATGGCCGGGCTGCGCACATGAAACTGCAAAAAGGCACCAGCCTCGCCCTCTATAGCGTGCTCGAATTCGCGGCCAATCCGGGGCGGCAGCTGTCGGCGGCGGAAATCGCCGAGAAATATGGCGCCTCGACCCACCACCTGGCCAAGGTACTGCGCGAACTGGGCCGCGCCGGACTGGTCGAATCGGCGCGCGGCGTGGGCGGAGGCTACCGTTTCAGCGGCAACGCCAAGCGCCTGACGCTGATGGATGTGATCGAGCTGTTCGAAGACATCAGCACCCGCACCGGCGAGAGCGACGAGTTCGACGGATCGAGCGATGTCGGCCGCGCCCTGGGCGCGGTGATAGCGGAAGTCGATGAAATCGCCAAAGCGACCTTCCGCTCGATCACCGTCGACACCATGCTGAAGCTGATCGAGCGCCAGCGTCGCAGCGTGAGCGAGGCTAAAACCACTGCCAACCAATAAATGAAGGGCTGTTGCGGAATTACCGCAAAGCCCTCCGGCTTGGCTTGCGTGCGCGGTCTGGCGCACCGGTTTGCGGCGAGGCGGCGCTGCGCCTCGGGCCACTGCCACCATTAGACACTTTCAGTGCAGAGCACTCACTCCGGGACCTGGTTCAGCACCGCCCAGTAAAGCTCGATCTGCTTGGCGACGTCCATGAATTTGTCGAAATCGACCGGCTTGACGATGTAGGAATTGGCCCCGTACTGGTAGGCGGTCTGCACGTCCTCGCTCACGGACGAAGTGGTGAGCATGACCACCGGAATGATGCGCAGGACGGGATGCGACTTCAGCACCTGCAGCACTTCCAGTCCTCCGACCTTCGGCATGTTGATGTCGAGCAGTATGACCACGGGTATCTCTTCGCCGGCTTCCCAGCGCGGGATCCAGGCAAGCGCCTCTTCGCCGTCGCGGACAACCTGGATCGGATTGGAAAGCTTGGCCTGCTTGAACGCGAGCAGGGTCAGATCGACGTCCATCGGATTGTCGTCGACGAGGACGATCGGTCTGCTCATGTTCACTTCGGTAGCTCCAGGTAAAACGTCGCGCCCTTGCCCGGTTCGCTCGCGGCCCAGGTGCGCCCGCCCATGCGCTGCATCGCCTTGTTCACGATTGCGAGGCCGATGCCGGTGCCGGGGTAGTCTTCGCTGCGGTTCAAGCGCTGAAACATGGCAAAAATCCTGTCGTGGTACTTCATGTCGAAACCCACGCCGTTATCGCGCACCGAAAGGATGCACATTGTACCGGCATCCTGTGCGCCGATCTCGATCATCGGATGCGTGGCATCGCGGCTGAACTTGAGCGCGTTTTCCAGCAAGTTGCGCAGCGCCATCGCCAGGCCGTCGCGATCCGCGGTGACAGTCGCGCAGGGCACCGCCACCCTGACTGCCACGCCGTGCGCCTTGATCTCGTCGGCGCGCTCGACCAGCAGAGCCTCGATGAGCGCGCGCAAATCGACCTCCCCCGTCTGCATGTCGCTCCTCTCCAGACGCGCGTACGCAAGCAGGTCGTTGATCAACTGGCCCATATGCTGCGCCGCGCCCCGCACGTTCTGCAGGTACCTGCGTCCCTCGTCGTCGAGCTTGTCCGAATACCCGTCCAGGAGCAAGCGGCTGTAGCCGTCGATGCCGCGCAGCGGCGCCTTCAGGTCGTGCGACACCGAGTAAGTGAAGGTCTCCAATTCCTTGTTCACCGTCTCCAACCTCGCCGTGCGCTCGCGCACCCGCTGTTCGAGTTCCTCGTTCAGTTTGCGTATCTCGTCTTCGGCTTGCCTGCGGGCGGTGAAATCGCTGCCGGTGCCGCGATAGCCGCGAAAGCTGCCGTCCGGCCCGAACACCGGAACCCCCTTGATGTGAAACCAGCGCAGTGCGCCCGCGTCGTTGCGCACCTGGTAGAACGTCTCGAATGGCTTGCGCTCGGCCAGCAACTGCCGGTGCTCGGCCCACTGCGACTTCGATACGCCTTCGATCGGCAGTTCCCAGCGCTGCTTGCCTATCGTCCGGGTGGAACTGAGACCGGTCTTGGTGTCGAGTTCCACCGACACGAGCGTGAAGCGCAGGTCCGCGTCCTGTTCCCAGAACCAATCCGAGGACAGTCCCGCCAGATCGCGGAAGCGCTTCTCGCTTTCCCGCAGTGAGGCGAAGGCCGCATCGAGCCGGCGCTGCTCCTCGCCGGCGTCGCGCATCAGTTCATCCACCGAATCGGCGAGCAGCGCGATCGCGTTTGCGCATGAGAACGAACAAGAAATGACCCGCATTTGCAGAGTGGATTTTCCGGCTTCCAGTTTTCCATCGATATCCCGGTTTCGCGTGATTTTGTCAAAGCTAACGATCTGATTCTAGGCGGCGACGAGCCGGTACCAGCTGAACAACAGGACGCGAAATCGGTGCCTGTCTTTTGGATTGATTTTGTTGACTGACGCCGAACTCGAAGCGGCGCCGGCCGAATGACCGATCGCGGCTGCCGTGGGCTAGCCTCGCCCGCCGTCGGGACTCCATAAGAAAAGCTAAAGAATTCAACGGCAAGGTAAGGTTTGAGTGGATCATTCCCGGGCCGATGTCAGGCTCGATTGACGATCCTTGACGCTGGAGCGCCCACCGCATGGCAATGCCGCACCTCGCGCATGGCGCCGGATGTTTAATCTAGATCAAGACATCCGACGGCCGGTTTAAGGATGATCCGGGATCAAGTAGAAAAAAAGCGTACATTTTTCCGCCAGGGAGGAGCATCTGATGCAAACAGCGCCGAAAACAGTTGATCAATCGAAACGCCCGGACAAGAACGAACGGCCGTTGACCGAAGTACGGCCATTGACCGGAAACGAGGCGATCGCGCGCGGCGCGTGGGAGGCCGGTGTACGGGTTGCCGCCGCCTATCCGGGCACGCCCAGCACCGAAATCATGGAATCCCTCGCCGGCTACCCGGCCGAGGACCTGCACGCCCAATGGTCCACCAACGAAAAGGTCGCACTCGACGTGGCCATCGGCGCTTCCTTCGCCGGCAGCCGCGCGCTCGCGTCGATGAAACACGTAGGCCTCAACGTCGCCGCCGACGCGTTCATGTCGCAGGCCTATATCGGCGTGAACGGCGGGCTGGTCCTCGCCGTGTGCGACGATCCGGGCATCCACAGTTCGCAAAACGAGCAGGACTCGCGCATTTACGGCCAGTTCGCAACGGTGCCGGTGCTCGAACCGAGCGACGCGCAGGAGGCGCTCGAGTTGACGCGGCTTGCCTTCGATCTGTCCGAGCAATTCGACACCATGGTCATCGTGCGCGGCACCACGCGCCTGTCGCACACGCGCAGCCCGGTCGCCATCGGCCCGCGCACGGAACATCCGTCGCGCGGATTCGTCGAGAATCCGGCGAAGAACGTGATGATCCCGGCGCATGCGCGCCGCCGCCACAGCGCCGTGCTCGAGCGCGAGGCGAAGCTGAAGCAATATCTGGAGACCTCGCCGATCAACCGCTGGGAAACAGGCGATGCAAGTTTCGGCGTGATCACGGCCGGAACCTGCTACCCGTACGTGCGCGAGGTGCTGCCCAACGCGAGCGTGCTCAAGCTGGGGGCTTCCTGGCCGCTGCCCGAGGGCCTGCTGCGGCGATACTGCGAGTCGGTCGAGCGGGTGTTCGTGGTGGAAGAGCTGGAGCCGGTGATCGAAAAGGAACTGCGCGCGCTCGGGCTCAAGGTCGAGGGCAAGCAGTTTTTCCCGCGCGAGGGCGAATTCTCGCCCGAGATCCTGCGCGCCGGATTCGAACGCGCGGGCGTGCTCGAACCGCGCGCGCAGCGCGGCGGCTGGGCGATCGAGCCGCTGGCGCGGCCGCCGGTGCTGTGCGCAGGCTGCCCGCACACCTCGAGTTTCATGGCGGTGCGGGCGTCGGGTGCGCGCGTGGCCGGGGACATCGGCTGCTACACGCTCGCCTGCCTGGATCCGCTGCGCGGTCTCGATACCACCGTGTCGATGGGCTCGTCAATCGGCAACGCCGTCGGCATGGCCATGGCCGGCGACACCAAGCCGGTGATGGCCACCATCGGCGATTCGACTTTCCTGCACGCAGGCATCCCCTCGCTGATCAACGCGGTATACAACCAGGCGAACATCACGGTGCTGCTGCTCGACAACCACATCACCGCGATGACCGGCGGCCAGGAGCATCCGGGCACCGGCAAGACGCTGCGCGGCGAGGCGGCGCCGAAGGTGGATTACGAGGCGCTGGTGCGCGCGATCGGCGTGAACTGGGTGCGCACCGTGGACTCCTACGATCTGGCGCAGATGTACCAGACGCTGCGCGAGGCGATCGCCCACCGCGGCGTGTCGGTGATCATCTCCAACCGCCCGTGCGTGCTCGACCCGGTCAAGATCAAGGGACCGGCGCTCGCGATCGTGAACGAACAGTGCAACGCCTGCCAGTCGTGCATGAACCTGGGCTGCCCCGCCCTCACCTGGGGGGATGACAGCTTCGAGGGCCGGCATAAGGTGAAAATCGATCAGGCGCTGTGCATCGGCTGCACACTGTGCGCGCAGGTCTGCACCGTGGATTGCATCAAGCCGGCGGCGAAGGTAACCCGATGAGCCGACCGACCGCGTCGAGCAGCAGTATGGAAAACGAGCCGCTGCGGCCGACCGCGGCGGCGGCCAAGGCGCGCGAACCGATGAACGTCCTGATCGTGGGCGTGGGCGGCCAGGGCGTCATCATGGTGTCCAAGGCGCTTGCCTGGCTGGCCCAGTCCAAGGGCTACGAGGTCAAGCAAAGCGAAGTGCACGGCATGGCCAAGCGCGGCGGCACCGTGTTCAGCCACGTGCGCTTCGGCCCGCAGGTATGGTCGCCCACCATCCCAAAAGGCGAAGCCGACATCCTGGTCGCGCTCGAGTGGGCCGAAGGCCTGCGCTGGCTTTCGTATCTCAAGCCCGACACCGGCATTTTCATCTGCGACACCAAGCGCATCGTGCCGCCGTTCGCCTGCCTCAACCGGCGCCCCGGCGCACCTATGCGCTACTCGCGCGAGACGCCGGTCGAAGTCAAGGCGCATGTGGCCGAAGGCTATGCGATCGACGCCACCCGCATGGCCGAGGAACTCGGCAACGAGCGCGCCGCCAACGTGGTGCTGATCGGCGCCTTGTCCACGGCGCTGAACTTTCCCGCCGACGACTGGGAACAGGCGCTCAGCGCATTCGTGCCGAAGAAGACCATCGCGGTCAACCTCGACGCCTTTCGCCTCGGACGCAGCTGGATCGAGGAAGCGCGAACCAAGCCCGCGGAACTCGAAGGCCCGGCCGCGAAAACCGCGGCGCCCGCGCATGTTCCGTACTGCGTGCGCCTGGAGATCACGCCGCAGTGGTGCAAGAGTTGCGACATCTGCGTCAAGCTCTGCCCCGAGCGCTGCCTGCGTCTCAATCAGGAACGCATCGTCGAACTGGCGCAGCCGGAGAAATGCACCGGCTGCCGGCTGTGTGAGCTGCTGTGCCCGGACTTCGCCATTCGCGTGCATCTCGACGCCGCACACGTACCAGGCGTCGCCGTTGCCGCCGAAGGGAGCAGACCATGAACGCCGTCGACAAAGGGCTTGCGCCCAAAGCCGCGCTGCGCCTGATCTCGGGCAACCACGCCTGCGCGCTCGGCGCGGTCGCCGCGGGCTGCCGCTTCTTCGCCGGCTATCCGATCACGCCCTCTTCCGAAGTTGCCGAGCGCCTGTCGCGGCTGCTGCCGCAAGTCGATGGCGTGTTCGTGCAGATGGAAGACGAAATCGCATCCATCGCCGCGGTGATCGGCGCCTCGATGGGCGGCGTCAAGGCCTTGACCGCCACCAGCGGCCCGGGCTTTTCGCTGAAGCAGGAGAACATCGGCTACGCCGCCGGAGCCGAGATCCCGTGCGTGATCGTCAACGTCATGCGCGGCGGGCCCTCCACCGGCATGCCGACGCGCCCGGCCCAGGGCGACATCATGCAATCGCGCTGGGGCAGCCATGGCGACTACCCGATCATCGTGCTCGCGCCGGCCTCGGTGCGCGAGATCTATACCGAGACCCTGCGCGCCTTCGACCTTGCGGAAACCTGCCGCACGCCGGTAGTCCTGCTCTACGACCAGGTGATCGCGCAACTGACCGAGACGGTCGAGCTGGACCATGCCAAGGACCTCGCCTGCGCCGAGCGCAAATGGGCGAGCGGGCCGCGCGCGACCTACCAGCCCTATGCCGCGAACGCGGACGGCATCCCCGCGATGTCGCGTCCAGGCGCGGGCTACCGTGTGCACACCACCGGACTGACTCACGCGGAGAACGGTTTCCCGACGCAGAACCCGGAAGCCGTCGCGCGCAACCTCGGGCGGCTGCTGACCAAGTTCGAGCGTCATCGCGACGCGATCGACTCCTGGCAGGCGGTCGGCTGCGAAGATGCCGAAGTGGTGATCGTTGCCATCGGCATCAGCGCCCGCGCCGCGACGCGCGCGCTCGCCATCGCCCGCGCCAACGGCGTGCGCCTGGGCCTGTTCCGGCCGATCACGCTGTGGCCGTTCCCGGAAAGCGCCCTGCGCGAGGCGACGAAGAAAGCGCGCGCGGTGCTGGTGCCGGAGATGAACGCCGGCCAGCTGAGCCTGGAAGTCGAGCGCATCCTCGGCGGCGCGCGCGTGCACGGCATCCACCGCTACGACGGCGAACCGATCACGCCTGCGGAAATCGCGGCGCGCGCCGAAGCACTCGCGCAGGAGAAAGCGACATGAGCAGCACGATCGTAGACTCGGCTGCAGAATTCGACGTGCGCGCCTATCTGCGCATGGAAATGATGCCGCATTTTCTCTGCCCGGGCTGCGGCCACGGCATCGCACTCAGGGCATTGCTGTGGGCAATACACGAACTCGGCATAGACAAAGACAAGCTCGCGGTGGTGTCCGGCATCGGCTGCGCCGGGCGGCTCTCGGCCTACATCGACGCCAACACCTTTCACGTGACCCATGGCCGGCCCCTCGCCTACGCCACCGGGCTCGCGCTGGCGCGCCCCGACCTGCACGTGGTGGTGATCACCGGCGACGGCGACTGCCTTGCGATCGGCGGCAACCACCTGATCCACGCCTGCCGTCGCAACCTCAAGCTCACCTGCCTGATGCTCAACAACGAGGTCTACGGCATGACCGGAGGCCAGGTGTCGCCGACCACCTCCGAGACGATGCTCACGACCACCACGCCGCTGGGCAACTCGGAGCCGAATTTCGACGCCTGCGCGCTCGCCGCGGCAGCGGGTGCAAGCTTCGTCGGCCGCGAAGTGACGCATCACGTGCCCAAGCTGAAAGAACTGATCAAGGCCGGGCTGGCGCATCCGGGCTTCGCCTTCGTCGAGGTACTCTCCGACTGCACCGAAATCTTCGGGCGCAAGAACGAGCTCGGGTCGTCTGCCGAGATGGTGCTGCGCCAGAAAAGCGAGCTGCGCCCGAGCGCCTACCGCGACACCGTGGACACGCCTTTCCGTTCGAACGATCTGCCCACCGGCATCCTCACGAAAACAGACCGGCCCGAGTACGGCACGGCCTATCGCAAGGCGGCCGCCGCGCAGCGCGCCGGCACGGCGGTCAAGGCCTCCGCCGCCAAAAAAGGACAAGCCTGATGCGCGACTCCAGACTCGAAATCCGCATCGGCGGCACCGGCGGCCAGGGGCTGATCCTGTGCGCCAAGATGCTCGCCGACGCTCTCTGCGCGGCGGGCAAGCGCGTCGCCCAGTCGCAGACCTACGAGCCGACCTCGCGCGGCGGCTACTGCAATTCCGACCTGGTGATCTCCGCTGGCGAAGTCGATTTCCCGCTCGCCACCGCGCTCGACTGCCTGGTGCTGCTCGACCGGATGGCGGTCAAGCCGTCCTGGCCCCTGCTCAAACCGGGCGCGCTGGTGATCGCCGACACGCGGCTGTGTCCCGAACTGCCCGAAGGCGACTATCGCTCCCACCACCTGCCCCTCAGCCGCATTGCGCTCGAACTCGGCAGCGAGCGCGTAACGAACATCGTCGCGCTCGGCGCGTTGGCCGCGTTGAGCGGCGTGTGCGAGCGCAAAGGGCTGGAGCAGGCCGTGCGCGCGGAAACGCCGAAGAGCTTTCTCGACCTCAATATGGATGCCCTCGCGGCCGGTTATCGCCTCGGCGAACAGACGGCCTCGACTGCCGCGGCGACTCAGTAGCTCGGCATTCCATTGCCGACATATGCTTGGACGGGCGGACCCGCGCATGAAGATCGAGATCGAAGTTACCGCGCTGAAGCGTTCGCAGGCCTGAAGTCGTGCCGATCGACGTGGCGTCCAACCCACCATTGCGCCGGGCCTGCGCGCAGGCCCGGCCGAAGTCAGACCCCAAAACGCACGTCCACTCGATCCCCCGCGTCGCGACGCGATCTACTTCGATCGGCTCGCGAACGTGGCCAGCGCTTTCATCCATTTCCCGAGGCGCGCCTGTTTCCCCAGCAGAATCAACTTGTCGTCATCGGTGACCAGCACCGCGGATTCCGATTCGGCAAGGGCTACGTAGAAACAATCGTAGGCCGGGTGGTCAAAGCGCCGCGCAAGTTCCAGGGCGCGCTCGGACAAAGGAGCGGTTGCCACGAGCCGATCGAATGACAACGGCAGCGCTCGCACCATGGCCTCGCCCTGCTCCAACGAAATATCGCCGCGCCTGACCTTCTTCCACGCCGTGTTGCAGATCTCCGGAATGATCAGGTCGGGGGCGATGATCTGCTGGCCGGAGGCGAGCACCGCGCGCGCCTCGGCCGAGCGCGCCTCGTCCACGAACCACTTTACCGCGACGCTCGCGTCGACCACCCAGGTCATCGCTCACGGTCTTCGCGTACGAGCACCGTGGAGTTGATCTGGCGTTTCCTGGGAGTCATGGCACGAATCTCATCCGCCAGCGCCAGCCGCTCCTTCGGCCCGGGTCTTGCCGCTTGCGCAAGAATCCCGCGCAACTCCTGCTCGAGAGAATTTCCGTGCATGGCGGCTCTCGCCTTGAGCGCCACTATCGTCTCGTCATCAAGATTCCTTACGATAACCTGTCCCATCTTCTGCCTTCATCCCCGTCGCTAACATTGATATCAATAATGATAGCATTGATCAAGGCTCAGATCAACCGTGGCGAGGTTGGCAAACATTCCTGGCGTCAATTGTCAGGAGCGCACACGCGACGAACTGCTGAAAACCCTGCGTCTCACGCTCATGCAAGCACTGGAAATGAACCGCACGGATGCCCGGGACGCTGGAGGCAAGGGCTATGAAGAGCTAAGCATTGCGGTATGAAGCGTCGCGATTTATTGCGACACCTTTCTTCTCACGGTTGCACATTGCCCCGTTCAGTTGCCGAAGGCTTTCAGCATCGTTGCCTTCAGCTTTTTTGACTCGATCGGCTTGGTAATGTAAGCCATTGCCCCCAGCGCCAGGACTTCGTGTGAAGTTTCAGGCATCGCATCGGCGCTGACCGCAATGACGGGAACAATGGAGCCGTCCACCTTCAGGCATTTCAGAACATCCTTCCCGCTCATGCTCGACAGGTGCATGTCCAGCAGCAGCAAGTCCGGGTTGAATGTATGCATCATTTCCAGCCCCTCTTCGCCGCTCTCCGCGCATTTCACTTCCATGCCGCGAAATCTTGACAGGATGTTGATCATCAACAGTCGGTTGACTGGATTGTCTTCGATATAGAGGACTTTTTTTCCGGTCAGGGCGGCCAGTTGCGCATCCAGGTCGGAAAGTTCTTCGGTCTTGTTCTTGGCGTTCACGGGCCTGGCGGCTTCCGGCGGCATCTCCAGGAACTCGACCCAGAATTCGGAACCCTCGCCAACAGTGGATTTCACCCCGATCTCGCCACCCATGTATTCCACCAGCTTCTTGGTAAGCGCCAGGCCGATTCCATGGCCTTCGATCTTGCCGAACTCCGCGCCCAGCCGGCTGAATGGCTTGAACAACAACTTCATTTTTTCGGGCGCGATTCCCATGCCGGTGTCCGCCACGGTAATCCGCAGCTTGCTGTCCGGGCGTTTCTCCACCGATACCGTGACCTGCCCCCCCGGCCTGTTGTATTTGATGGCGTTGGACAGCAGGTTGATGAGCACCTGTTTCAGGCGCACATGATCCCCCTGGGTAAACCAGCTTCCATCTGCCGCTATGGTGTTCCTGATGCTGATACCATCCTTGCTGGCGTTGGATTCGTTGAGAACAATCGTCTGTGTGATCAGTTTGCCGATCTCCACCGCGGTCTCTTCTATGTTGACTTTCCCGGCCTCGATCTTCGACAGGTCGAGAATGTCGTTGATCAAGGCCAGAAGATGCCATCCGGCCTTGTTCACGTGCCCGACGAATTCGCGCTGCGGGTCTTGATCCGCCGCCGCATCTCCCGGGTCGGTGAGCAAGAGATCGGTGAAACCGATGATGGCGTTCAGCGGCGTGCGCAGTTCATGGCTCATGCTGGCGATGAAATCCGATTTTGCGCGATTGGCGTTCTCGGCTTCCAGCATCGCATCGAGCATGGCGTGGCACGCCTCATCGCGCTGAATCCGGTTCAGGTAGGCATTGGAATGATGGCGGATGCGGGCGATCAATTCGACGGCGTCGGGCAACTTGACCAGGTAATCGCTTGCGCCCAGCGTGAAGGCCTCGCTTTTTACTGCCGGCTCTTCCTTGGTCGAGAGCACGATCACCGGTATGTTCAGGGTATCCGGATTTTGGCGGTAATGACGCAGCAAGGCCATTCCATCCGTGCCAGGCATGACCAGGTCCTGCAGAATAACGGTCGGCTTGACCCGCTCGATCGCTTCCATCACCTTGGCGGGATCGGGACAGAAATGGAACTTGATGTCCGCTTGCGTTGCCAGCGTGCGCCGGACCGCCTCGCCCACCATCGCCTGGTCGTCGACCAGCAGCACCGAGATGGGATACTTTTTCGATAGCGCCGCGACGACCGAGTTGTAGTCCTGCGATTGGCATCCTGACACGATCTCGGAAGTTCTTACGGTTGCCATGAAGCTCTCCTGTTTAGCGCCATGTGAAAAACACCTGCAAGTTTTGGCGCAATATCCTGAATCGGCAGAATGTCCATCGCGGCTCCCAGCATAGCGGCAGCTTTGGGCATGCCGTAAACCGTGCTGGTCGCCTGATCCTGGGCTACGGTGTAGCAGCCTTTATCGCGCAATGCTTTCAGACCGCGCGCGCCGTCCGCGCCCATGCCGGTCAATATCACGCCCACCGCTTTCGCGTCCGAATGCCTGCAGACGCTCGATAAGAACACATCTATCGACGGTTTATAGACGCTCTCGCGCGGCTCCGACGTATAGCCGAGGCGATTCGAATTTTTCAGTACCAGATGTCCTCCGGCGCCGGCGAGCAGCACCACGCCCGCTTCCAAGAGGTCGCCTTCCCTGGCCAGCCGCACCGGCATGACGGAATGGCGATTGAGCCAGTCCGCCATGCCATTCACAAACATCTCATCGATGTGCTGAATGATCACCAGCGCCGCGTTGAAGTTTTTCGGCAAACCTTCGAGCACCGTCGCCAATGCGCCGGGCCCGCCCGCGGAAGCACCAATTGCGACCAATCCGACAGAATGTCTTGACGGCAAAACGGCTTCGATTTCGTCATCGAGGACAACAGCCTTGTCCTGACGAATACGTTGTTCGATGTCATTGATCTTCTTGAGCAAGGGCGCCGCGTTCTTGCGCGGATCTCCCGTTCCGAGATAAGGCGTATCGATGGCATCCAGCGCACCGTAGGCCATGGCCTCGAACACACGCCCGGCGTTGACCCCGACATTCGCCGTTACCACCAGGATCGCGCACGGCTGGCAGGACATGATCTGACGCGTCGCTTCCACCCCGTCCATGTTCGGCATGAGCAAATCCATCAGAACCAGTTCAGGACCCTGCTTGGCGCAGAGTGCCAAAGCCTCGGCCCCATCTCTCGCGGTCCAGATGACTTGATGCCGGGAGTCCCCGGACAGGGCGCGGCGCAGCGCTTCGACCGCCAGCGGCATATCGTTGACAATGCCGATTTTCATGCGTCGGCCGCGCCGATCAAATCCACCACCGCCTGCAACAGCGTTTCGTCGTGGAAACTGCCTTTGGTCAGGTAGTAATCCGCGCCGGCGCTCAGTCCGCGCGCGCGATCTTCTTCGCGGTCCTTGTAGGAGACGACCATTACCGGCAGCGATTTCAGGTTGGCATTGCCCTTGATCAGCGTCACCAGTTCGATACCGTCCATGCGCGGCATATCGATATCCGTAATGACCAGGTCGAACCGGTTGGTACGCACGGCGTTCCATCCGTCCATGCCGTCCACCGCGCTTTCGACGTCGTAGCCCTGATTGCTGAGCAGCTTGCGTTCGAGCTCCCGCACGGTGAGCGAATCATCCACCACCAATACGCGTTTGCGCTGCCGCTTCGCGTCCGCGGATGCCCCGCCCCGTACCTTGACCAGATGGCCGACGGACACCAGCTTTTCCAGCGTGACTATCATGTCCTCGACATCGACGATCAGAACCGGCAAACCGTTTTCCATCAGCGCGCCGGCGGTGATGTTCTTGATCTTGCCCAGGCGCGCTTCGAGCGGCTGGACCACCAGCTCGCGTTCACCGAGAAAGCGATCCACGACCAGGCCGTATGAATTGTCATCGCGCCGCACCACGACGACACAGATGTCTCCCGCTAGTCTGGGTTCGTCGACTTCCAGGATCTGAGCTGCGGCAGCCAGGCCGACTTGCCGTCCATCGAGATGGAAGTACTGCCGGCCCTCGAGGAGTTCGATCCGGTCCAACGGAATTTTGAGCGTGCGCTCGAGCTGAGCCAGCGGGAAAGCGTACGGTTCGCCGTCGATCTCCACCAGCATCGTGCGCAGCACCGAAAGGGTCAGCGGAAGCTGCAGCAGAAACTGCGTTCCCTGGCCCGGTTCGGACGAAACGCGCACCGTACCGCGCACCTGCTTCGCCATTTCCTGCACCACGTCCAGCCCCACGCCGCGGCCGGATATTTCGGTGACGGTCTCCCTCATGGTAAATCCGGGGAGAAACAGAAATTCCAGCAGTTCAGCCTGGCTGAGCCGCGCACCCGTTTCCGCATTGGTCAGGCCACGCGCAACGACGGCGGCGCGCAGCTTGTCCAGGTTGACGCCACGGCCGTCGTCGGAGACGAGGATTTGCAGCACGCCGGAATTGTGCCGCGCCTCGATCTGCACAACCCCTTCTTCCGGCTTGCCCGCGGCAATGCGCTCGTCCGGCGCTTCGATGCCGTGATCGACCGCATTGCGCAGCAAATGCCCCAGCGGCGCGTCGAGCTTTTGCAGAATGTCGCGATCCACCTGCGTCGTCTCGCCGCTGATTTTCAGCTGCACCGCCTTGCCGAGCAATCGACCAAGATCGCGTACCATGCGCGGCCACGACTGGATACCATCCGCAAAGGGCCGCATGCGACAGGCAAGGGCGCCCTCATACAAACGGCGCGCGAGATCGACGCTATGACGATCATACACCTCCAGCTCGACCAGCCGTTGCAGCAGGAACTGCTGGCCTTCCATGACGCGCCGCTGCGACTCGGCCAGCGCGGATTGCGCCTGTTCGCTGAGCGTCAGCCCCGATAGCGCATCGCGCAGAACGTCGAGCATCCGGCCAGTCTCGTTGTGCATCAGCTTGAGCCGCAACAGCGAGATTCCGAATGGCGCGAGCCAGCGCGATTCCACCAGTGATTCACCCGCCAGGCCAAGCAAGCGATTCAGGGTTTCCGGCGTAACACGCAACACGCCGTCGATGATTTTTTCCGCGGCTGAATCCGTGCTTCCTTCAGTCACCGCTGGCAGCGGCGAAACCGCATCGATTTTCACCGGCCGGGGCGCGGTTTCGCGCACGGCCTCGGCGCGGCCGTCCGTGTCTTCGGGCGCCCTGGCCAAGGCCGCGAGAAAAGCGTCGATTTCCGCCTTGCCTTCGGCATCCCAGCGCGCGACATCGGTCTCGGGCGTGTTGGCGATGCGCACCAGCAAATCCACGCCCTGCAGCAGCAAATCAGTATGCCTCGGATGCAGTTTGATGCGGCCTTTTTGCACGGCGACGAAACAATCCTCCATGGCGTGAGCCACGCTGACGCCGACGGAAAGACCGACCATGCGTGCCGCGCCTTTGAGCGAGTGCGCTGCGCGCATGCATGCCTCGGTCTGATCGGCCGCATCAGGATCGCGTTCGAGCGCCAGCAGGCCGGCGGTAAGAGTCCGCGCCTGGGATTCCGCTTCGAGACGGAACATGTCGAGCATCGACATCTGGCTCAGGTCGACGGAACTCACGCCAGGCTCCGCTGCAGCGTGTAAAACAGCAACTGGTCGTCGAGAATACCAATCGCCCGGTCCTGCCACGGCAGCATCGCCTTGGCGTAGGTGCCCGTGGCCTTGGCCACGGTAGCCGGCACTTGCGTGAATTCACTGCGGTGATACTTGTGAATGCCATGGATCTCATCGACGGGGAAAACAATACGGCCGTCCTTGTCGTGGATTACCACCAGCCGCTTGTACACGGCGCGTTGCCGCTGTTCATTCGTTTTCGTTTCCTTTACGATCCCCAGCACCTTTTCCAGCGACACGCAAATCAGCAGCTCGCCACGCACGTTGGTCAGGCCGAGCAAAACGCCATTGCGCCGGTGCGGCAGTGAATGAATGGCACGCACATCGACGAACTCGGAGAACACCGCCGCCGGCAACCCGAGCCATTCGTCGCCAATGCGAAATACGACGATCGACTCCGAGTCGGCTTGCTCGATTCGGTTTTTCCGGGAAAAATGTTCCGTCCACTCGTCGAGATAGGCAGCCGGAAGATCGCGGTCGAGCAGCGCCAAAGCCGCCGCTGTGTAAGTGGAGCAATTGCGGCAGTGAATATGCTGTTCCAGTTTCCGGCAAGAGCCATCGCCATGGACGCCGATCGTGTTCCAGCAATCAACGACGATTGCAGCGGCGCGATTCGCCGCCGTTGGAGACGGACCGTTCATGTCAGGCGCGCCCCCCGTCATCGACCCGCTTCGCGCGCCGGTGCAAGCGCTGGGCGCCGGCCGCGTCACCCTGCTGTTCCAGCAGGAATGCAAGATGGACCAGAGCTTCATGGTGGTCGGGATCGAGATAAAGCGCCTTGCGGTAGTACTGCTCGGCTTCCTCGTGCATGCCGGTCGCGTCGTGCACCAAACCCATGAGGTGATAAGCCTGCACCGACGGACCGCAGGTGCGCAGGAATTCTTCGCCGCGCTGTAGCGCCTCGCTCAGGCGCCCTTGGTTGGCAAACTTGAAAATCTCGTCCAGACCCGTCTGCGTTCCAGCCGGGAGAACGATTGTTGCCGCGGGCCGGGAAGGGGCCATCCGCTTGGCAACGGGTTTTGCGGCGGGCGCGGGGATTCCCTTCACCGCTGCCCGCCTGGGCTTGGGCAGCCGATTGGCGCTTGTGTCAAGGGGCGCACGATGCGCCTTCTTACGGAAAGCAAACGCCAGCGCCAAATTTGCCGATACGAAGGCATTGTTCAACATCAAGCCGCCTTCGGACGAACCGGCGAACAGAAAGCCGTCCGCCTTCAGCAAGCGCGTCAGCACCTGAACGGCGCGATCCTGTGTAGCGCGATCGAAATAGATCAGCACATTGCGGCAAAAAATGTAGTCGTAGGCCGCCGTTTCGGGCGCGAAGTCAGGATCGAGCAGATTGCCGTGATGGAAATGCACCTGTGCGCGCACTGCGTCCGCGACGCGGAATTCACTTCCCACCGGCTCGAAAAACCGGTCGCGGAAGTCCAGATTCTTGCCGCGAAACGAGTTCTTCCCGTACACGGCTTCCCGGGCGCGCTTCAACAAACGCGCGCTGATGTCGATAGCGTCGATTCGAAACCGCCCCCGCGGAACGCCGGCTGCCAGCAATGCCATCGCCATGGAATACGGTTCCTCGCCGGTCGCACACGGCAGGCTCAACAAGCGCAATTGCCCTTCTGGATGCAGCGGCAACCATGTGTTATGAACCTCGTGAGCCATGGCTGCGAAGGCCTCCCGGTCGCGAAAAAACCAGGTTTCGGGCACGATGACTTCGTCGATGAGCTCCTGCAGTTCGGCATCGCAGGCATGGACATGCTCCCAATATTCCTGCAAGTCCCTCGACCTGCACGCCGAGACGCGTGTCTTCACCGCGGATTCGATGACCGACAGACCGACTGTGCCGGCGCTCAAACCCATGGTCTTGTTCAGCAGGTTTGCGAACTCCGCGATAGTCGTCATTGCCATTCCAGCGGCTGTTTGAACAGGACCGCGCGTACCGCTGCCGGCAATAATCTGGTCACTTCGATCCGTTGCACCAGTCCATTGGGATCGGCGGCCACGGGACCAAGGTAGGGCGCGTCGCCGTTGACCACACCCGCGTCGGCGAAGTCCGCAGGATCGAGATGCACGGTTTCAGTCGCTTTTTCCGCGATCAGTCCCAGCAGATGCAGCCCGCCATTCCCGCCGGGATGAAGCACGATGATGATGCGCGTGCTCATGTGCCGTCGCGCCGGACGGCCCAACGCCAATTCGCTCAAGTCGATCACCGGGACCGGCTTGCCACGGTAGTTGAATGCCCCGACCACCGCGGCCGGCGCTTGCGGGATGTGCTTGATCCCGAGCAACGGCAGAACCTCCACTACTTCGCTGGATTCGAGCACGTAGCGGTCCTGGCCTAGCTGGAACTGCAGAAACAGCATTTCGATTATCCTGTCGGCCGCCACCACGCCGGCGCATTTTTCTGCGCGCCGCGGCGACCGCTTGCGCTTATGCCAGTTTGAAACGGGAGACGCCGCTGCTCAGACCGGCGGCGACTTGCCTGACATCCTCTATGGCCACGTTGGACTGGCGGATCGCATCGGTGGCCTGCTGCATCGCTTCGGCCAGTTGAGCGAAGGCGTCGGTGATTTGCTCCCCGCCGGTGGTCTGCGAACGCATCCCTTCGTTGACGGTTTCCAGACGTGGCGTCAATGTCTGCACCTGTTCGATGACTTGCGACAACTGCCCCCCGACCTGCTGGATTTCCTCGAGGCCGCGGCGGGTTTCTTCCGAGAATTGGTTCATCCCCATCACACTGGCCGAAACCGCGGACTGAATCTCCTTCACGATCACCTCGATGTCATAGCTCGCCACCGCGGTCTGATCGGCCAGCCGGCGGATTTCCGTCGCGACGACGGCAAACCCGCGCCCGTATTCCCCGGCCTTTTCGGCCTCGATCGCCGCATTCAGCGAAAGCAGGTTGGTCTGATCGGCTACCTTGGTGATGGTCGTAGTGACCTTGCTGATATTGCCGGCCTTTTCGTTCAGGACCGCAAGTTTGGCATTGATGGCGACGGTCGCATCCATCACGCGGCCCATCGTGCCCTCCATTCTGGTCAGGCCTGTTTGTCCCTCGCCGGTCAGGACCGCCGACTTCTCGGCCATCTCGGAAACTTCATTCATGGTCTTGAGCAGTTCTTTGGAGGTGCTGGAAATCTGCTTGGAAGTCGCGCTGATCTCGGTCGCGGTCGCCGTGACTTCGACGGCTGTTGCCTCCTGTTGCTTGGTCCCGGCGGCGATCTCGGTGACAGCGGAACCGACCCGGACCGCGGACTTCTGCACCTGCCCGATAATCGCAACCAACTCGTCGGCCATGCGGTTGTACCCCTTCATCAGGGTGCCAAGTTCGTCGCGCCGTACCACGTTCAGGCGCCGCGAAAAGTCGCCCAGACTCGTTGTCTCCAGCGCGGCGACCAACTGCTTGAACGGAGCTGTAATGGTGCGCACCATCCATAGTATCCAGAGCACGGCCAGCGCCAGCGCCATCACCATCGCGGCAACGCTGAACTGGATCACCCGCGCAGCCCCGGAGAAGCCATCCTGCAGCGTCAGTTCAGCGCTGCTCTGGATTTCCTTGGTCGCTTTCACCAGCAACTCCGTCGGTGCTCGGTATATGCCCTTGACCAGGGCATCCGCGGCGCCGCTGTCGGCACCGGAATTCTTGTACACCTGGAGGCCGCGACGGTAGGCATCGCTCATTTCCTTGTGCGCCTTGAGAAACTGTGCAACCAGGTTCCTGGCTTTCGGATCGGCGATCTCGTCCAACAGTTTCCTGCCGCCTTGGTCGATCGCCGCTTCCTTCGCGGTGAACGCGGCCCAGTGTTTGTCGAGCGCCGCCGGGTCCTTGCCGCGCAGCAGCACGTCCTTCCATTCCTCCACCTGATCCTCGAACTGCACCGTCATGTCGCGCACCGCGCGCTCGTTGCCGATGCTCACGCGGCTGGTCTGAGCGACGGTCTCGATGCTGCTCCACAACACCGCGAATCCGCCTAGCGCCGCGACAATCACCATGCCTAGCGCTCCGGTGATCGTCACCAACAACTTGTTCTGCAGGTTGCTTTTGAATCTCATGGTGTCATCCTCAATTTGTGGCCATCCGAATCATCATTCCGGTCGCATCGTCGCAGCCGGATATCGGCCGCCCGTCTTTGTTGCCCAGGAGCATCGCGATATCGAGCAGCATTCGCAATTCACCGATTTTTTTGCGTTGTGATCACGCCTCATCGCCCGTTTGCTTGGGCTTTCAGCGACGCTGCCAGTGTGAAATGCAACGAATTGTCCCCCGTGGCCTTCCGTAGGGATGTTGCAAACAACGGGGTAATGGGAGGTCTGTTTTGGCTTTTGCCCTTGCCCGGCAAGCGAGCAAGCTGTTGAACAAGCGCGTTCCTGTGCCGGAGCCGTTCATCCCATCCACTCATGCCCATGGCGGGCGCGCAGCCGTCGTTGCAAGCAACGCCTGCAGGCGGGCGTTTTTTGCCCGAGTTATCGCGACCGGCAGCAGGCGGGCAGTAAATGTAAAGCTTGCAGTCCGGCTAATGTTTGCCGAAACCCTGCCGATAACAGCCATAAGGGAGCATGGTATGCGGGCGAGGAATGCTTCCCACCCACCCCATAACGGAAAGCGGATCCACCATATGGTTTGCAAATACGTCCTGGCTGCGGCAATGGATGCGGCGATCGGCTTGTGCGCGCCTTGCGTGGCCCCGGATCCGGGACCGACATCGGGCCGGAGGTGCAACAGCGCCTGCTTCAGCCGTGGGCGCAGGCGGGCGCAGCCATCGCGCGCCTGTATGGCGAAATCAGCTTCGGGTCATCGATCAGGCGCCGCCTGGCGCAGACGATGGGCAGCAGGATCCAGGTGAAAAGCGCCCCGGGCGTAACAGCCGCGATGAGTGTGACGCTCGCGCTGCCGTTCTCCAGCACCGCGCCAGCCGAACTCGGGAGCGAGGCAATGCCAGGCGTCGCACCCAAACTCGCGGCCACCGCACCCGGCGCAGGCCCGCTGGTGCTGGCGGTGGATGACCACCCGATCAATCTCAAGTTGCTGGCGCGCCAGATCGCGGCGCAGGGACTGCGCGTGCAGACGGCCATGGGCGGCCGGGACGCGCTTGCCCTGTGGCAGGTCGGCGGAATCGCCCTGGTCGTCACCGACTGCACCATGCCGCAGATGGACGGCTATGCTCTTGCGCGGGCCATCCGCGAGATCGAGGCGAAGGAAGGCCGGCCGCGGACACCGATTGTCGCCTGGACCGCCATGTCGCTCCCCGACGCGCAGGCGCCGTGCCACGCCGCGGGCATGGACGATATTCTGACCAAGCCGGCCGGGCTGTCCATGCTGAAGCAGATGCTGGCGAAGTGGCTGCCGCAGGCCGCGGCAGCAGCCGGCCCCGAGGACGCGGCAGATGCAGGAATGGGCGCCACGCAGATCGCCCCCATCGGCCTGGCTGAACTCGATAAGATTGCCGCAACCGCTGCCGAGCGGGCGGAGATCCTGCTGGATTTCATGACCCAGACCCAATCCGATCTCGCCGGACTGCGCACGGCGCGGACCATGAACGACCTTCTGGCTTGCGCGCGCATTGCTCATCGCATCAAAGGGTCGAGCCGGATGGTGGGAGCGCGAGACCTGGCGGCGACGTGCGAAACGATGGAGCGCGCGGTGCGCCAGGGCAACCCGCAGGAGGTCGCTGGCGCGAACGCAGCGATGGACCGGGCGCTGCAACGGCTGGAAGCGCACCTTGCCGACACGACCGCTGAGCACGCCGAAACGCAAATGGCCGTAGCACGGGGATTGATCGCGTTGGTGGTCGAGGACGATAACTTCCAGCGTCAGACCGTGGTGCGCATGCTGCGCGCCCTTGGCGCGCGGGAAACCAGGGAAGCCGCAGATGGCAGGCAGGCGCTGGCGTCAATACGAGACGCTACGCCGGTGGACCTCGTGATTTGCGATCTGGACATGCCGGAAATGGATGGCATGGAGTTAATGCGCCACTTGGGACAGGTAAACAGTGCGATCTCGGTCATCATCGCCAGCGCGCAGGACCGCTCTCTGCTGAACGCGGTGGACAAAATGGCGCATGCGTACGGCGTGCGCCTGCTCGGCGTCATCGAGAAACCGGTGACGTTCAAGACGCTGAAGAACCTGATCGCTTTGCACGAACCGCCCAAACCGCAGCCCGCGCACACCGGCACCGGCGCCCCAAGCTTCAGTCTTGATCAAATTGTTCAAGGGGTGCGGGAGCGACAGTTCGAACCGTTCTTCCAACCCAAGGTGGAACTGGCGACGGGCCGGGTCGTCGGCGCGGAAGCCCTGGCGCGCTGGCGCCATCCCGAGCACGGCCTCATCGGCCCCTACGCATTCATTGCGCCACTGGAGCAAAGCGGAAAGCTCGACGAGCTTACGCTGCTGATGCTGGAGAAGGCGGCGAGCGCATGCCGTGCGTGGCGCGAGCGCGGAATGGAACTGACGGTGTCGGTGAACCTCTCCCTCGTCTCGCTGACCGACACGATGCTGGCCAACCGAATCACCGAGACCGTGCGCTCGGCCGGGCTCGATCCGCGTTATATGACTCTCGAGATCACCGAAACGACCGCCATGACCGAGGTCGCGCCCGCCCTGGAAAATCTCGCCCGCTTGCGCATGCGCGGTTTCGGCCTTTCAATTGACGACTATGGAACCGGTTTCTCCAGTCTGCGGCAATTGACACGCGTGCCGTTCACCGAGCTCAAGATCGATCAAAGCTTCGTGGCGGGCTGCGCGGCGAATCCTTCGTCGCGCGCCATCGTTGAATCCAGTGTGGAAATGGCGCGCCGACTGGACATCAAAAGCGTCGCCGAGGGCGTGGAAACGCAGGCAGACTGGGATGTGCTGCAGGCTGCGGGCTGTGATGTGGCGCAGGGATACTTCATTGCCAAGCCGATGCAGGCGAGTGCGTTTCCGACGTTCTGCACTACCGAAGCTGCGCGCTGAGCCGATACCGGTGGAAACCGCGCAGCGCGCCGGGCTGCGCGTTCGGCATTCGGCCTCCTCATGCCCTTCCCTGATTCGCGCTATGCTAGTGTCTTGTTCCGTAAATTCGCTCGATAGTTCGCGGCGCATTTGGCCGCCAGGCGGCGTTGCTCGGCTTCGCCGTAGGCTCAGCTACTGTCTCAGCCTCGCGCCTTGCCTGACGGCCAACTGCGCTCGCTCCTTT
>Ga0080064_1000397_pt1 | contig 119120 bp, 116 predicted proteins | sample Subgrocontami54m_FD_69260 | JGI IMG/M metagenome (GOLD analysis project Ga0080064, IMG submission 69260) | Subsurface groundwater microbial communities from S. Glens Falls, New York, USA - GMW46 contaminated, 5.4 m (SPADES assembly) (version 2) ...
GTGGCGGCCGCCCACCGGGAGGGGTATCCCCCTCCCGGTGGGGATTCAGGCCATGGCTTCAACTAAAGCCGTGGACCAAACAATGGGGGCAGGTCAAAAAGAGGAACGAATAGGAGGTTGATGTGCCCACCGTCAAACACCGTCTGATGCGCTTTTCCTGCCTTTTCCTCGGAGCCCTTTCTCTGACCGTTTGGGCTGGGGATCAGCCGTCCGTGACTTACTGTAAGATCACGGAGGGGATCCGGTGGGATGGGGTAGGTCACGCACCCCATAATCTGCTGTTCTCGTCCGATCAGAAGGAGCTGGGAACAGTTCTTTCCCTAGTAGGGGTCCCCGAAGGAGTCTTCGCGATCTCCGGAAGGCCGCAGCCCGACAAGCCTGACCGTGAAGCGCTCATAATCGGATTCAAGCCTGCCGGCAAAGATAAGTGGCAGACGGCGGTCGTGTTGTCGGACAGAGATGGCGTCTTCGCCAATGGCACACTGTTGCCCTACTGCATTGCGCTCAATAAAGGACGGCAGATCATATTGGTGACCTACACAACAGGTAACATGGGTAAAACAAATGAAACCCTGGATGAAACCGCCGTCCTTTACAGCGTTCCCGATCTTCGTGAGATCTCGCGCTTTAATATCGGGAAGGAAGATTGGTTTTTCGAGCCTAACACTGATCCGGACTTCACTTTTCGTTACCAAGCTGCGGTTGGCGACCCAAGGAATCCAGACGGTCCAGCTTACATCGAGCATTCATCGACCAGCTTCCTGAGCGTGGAAGGGAAGGACATGCCGGACATCGTTAGATTGACCAGGAGACTGGAATCCAGACGGCTCGACGATCCGCAAGGCACGAAGGATTTTGTCGTGAAAGCTGAGACAGCCGACATGCTTTCCTGGGATGCCCCCTCTGGGAAATACGGGGCTCCGCAATCCATGCCGCTTCATGAGGCAAAGCAATTGCTCACTAGGTCTCAGGGTGCCAGGGTTACTATTTCGGATCACATATCAACGGATGGCAAGTAATCTGGTTAGGCACTCCGGCACGTCCATCCCGGGAGAGTTGGCTAGCGTGCTCACGGGGTAGACTTCCATCTTCCCGAGGTGAGGTGACCTTGCCCCCTTCAACGGAGCCACAACAATGCTAGGGAATCAACACCCATGATCCTCACCCTCCCCGACGGCTCCACCAAATCCCTCCCCCAGGGCGCCACCATCCACGACGCCGCCCTGAGCATCGGCCCCCGCCTGGCCAAGGACGCCATCGCCGGCAAGCTCGACGGCAAGCTCGTCGACACCTCCCACGTCATCCAGAGCGACGCCACCCTCGCCATCATCACCCCCAAATCCCCCGAGGCCGCCGAGATCCTGAGACATAGCGCCGCCCACCTCATGGCCCAGGCCATCACCCGCCTCTTCGGAGCGGTCAAGCTCTGGGTCGGCCCTCCTCTGATGGAAGGCCGCTACGGCTTCTACTACGACATGGACCTCGAGCACCGCATCACCGAGGAGGACCTCCGGAAGATCGAAGCCGAGATGGAGAAGATTGCAAAGGAGGACCTCAAGCCCGTCCGCAAGGAGATGTCCGCCGAACAAGCGATCAAAACCATGGAAGCCGCCGACCAGCCCTACAAGGTCGATCTGATCCGGGGCTTCGGTGTCCCCAGCGTCTCCTTCTACACCCAGGGTGAGTTCACCGACCTCTGCGAAGGGCCCCACGTCCCGAGCACCGCCGTCTTCGGGGGGGTCAAGCTCATGGCCGTCACCGGGGCCTACCTCCACGGCGACCAGAAGCAGAAGATGCTCCAGCGCGTCTACGGCTGCGCCTTCTTCACCCGGAAGGAGCTCGACGCCCATCTTAAAGGGTTGGCGGACGCCGAGAAGAACGACCACCGCCGCATCGGCACCGACCTGGACCTCTTCAGCCTCGATGCCGTCGCGCCCGGCTCGCCCTTCTTCCATCCCAAGGGCGCCCATCTCTACAACACCCTCATCGACTTCATGCGCGAGCTGTACCGCAAGCACGGCTACGACGAGGTCATCACGCCGCTGATCTTCAAGAGCGACCTCTGGAAGGCCTCCGGGCACTACCAGGCCTTCAAGGACGGCATGTTCATGTTCCAGGCCGAGGACGCGGAGTACGGTGTCAAGCCCATGAACTGCCCCGGCCACTGCGTGCTCTACGGCACGCGGCGCCACTCCTACCGCGAGCTTCCCATCCGGTACGCGGAGTTCAGCCGCCTGCACCGCTTCGAGAAGTCCGGCGTCATGCACGGCCTGACCCGGGTGAGGTCCTTTGCCCAGGACGACTCCCACATCTTCTGCACCCGCGAGCAGGTGGACCAGGAGCTGGACCGCATCTACGAGATGGTCCAGGAGGTCTACAGGACCCTCGGGCTCGGGGCCCCGGCCTTCGTCCTGGAAACATGCCCGGACGGCTACCTCGGCACGCCCGAGATGCGCCGCGAGTCCGAAGGCAAGCTGGCCGACTGGCTGAAGCGGACCGGCCTTCCCTACACCGTCTCCGAGGGCCAGGGGACCCACTACGCGCCCAAGGTGGCCCTCAACTTCCGGGACGCCATGGACCGCTCCTGGACACTGGGGACCATGCAGCTGGACTACGTCCTGCCCTCCCGCTTCAACCTGACCTACATGCCGGCCGACGGGCACCCGACCTCTCCCGTGATGATCCACCGGGCCATCCTCGGCTCTTTGGAGCGCTTCATCGGGGTCTATATCGAGCACACGGGGGGGAGGTTCCCGCTCTGGCTGGCCCCCGAGCAGGTCCGGGTCATGACCATCACCGACCGGGAGATCCCGGCCGGAGAGAAGATCGCCCACGCCCTGCGCACGGCCGGCTTCCGGGTCGGGACCGATTTCCGGGGTGAGAAGATCAACTCCAAGATCCGGGACGCCTCGTTGCAACGCCTGCCCTACCTGGCTATACTCGGCGCGCGCGAAGCCGAGGCGGGGAGCGTCTCCGTGAGGGATCGCGAGCGGGGGGACCGTGGGGTCATCCCGCTGGACGTTTTCGTGGCGGAATTGCGCGACAAGAGCGGCTCGAGAACCTAGGAGGGACTCCGGCATTTCGAAAGAACTGAGAATCAACGACCGGATCCGCATCCCTCGCGTGGTTCTGATCGACGAAAACGGGGTCCAGATCGGTGAACTGGACACCTACCAGGCCCTGGCCCGAGCCCGGACCGCCAACCTGGACCTGGTGGAGGTCGCCCCGGCCGCCCGGCCCCCGGTCTGCCGGGTCATGGATTACGGCAAGTACAAGTACAGACAGAAGAAGAAGGAGCACCAGGCCAAGACCGCCAGTCACCTCAAGGAAGTCCGCCTTACGCCGAAGATCCAGGACCATGACCTCCTGATCAAGGTGGACCATGCCAAGGGGTTCCTGACCAAGGGTCACAAGGTGCTGGTGAATCTGGTGTTCAAGGGAAGGGAACTGGATCATACGGACCTGGGGATGGCCTTGCTGGACCGCTTCGTCAAGGCGCTGGACAACTGCTGCCGCATCGAGGCCCCGCCGCGGCGCGAGGGCAAGAAGTTCTTCCTGATGCTGATCCCGAAATAGGCGAAAGGAAACTCAAAGAGCCATGCCGAAGAAAAAGACCCACAAGGGCGCCCGCAACCGACTGCGCGTCACGCGCAACGGCAAGGTGGTCCGCTACCAGGCCGGGAAGCGCAAGCTCATGGCCCACAAGTCCGGAAGCCGCCGCCGCAAACTCAGCCGTCCCGTCCTGCAGACCGGCAAGCAGGGCGCCATGATCCGCTACATGCTTTCATCCTGAGCGCTTGACGATCATCTAACAGGCAAGAGAGGGCACCATGAGGGTAAAAAGCAGCGTCCAGAAGCGGAAGGCGATGAAGCGCCTTCTCAAGCTCGCCGAGGGGTACCGCGGCGGGCGCCACCGCCTGAACCGCACGGTCCAGGAGGCGGTCGAGCGCGGGATGCGCTTTGCCACCCACGGCAAGAAGCGCAAGAAGCGCGACTTCCGCCAGCTCTGGATCTCCCGCGTCCGCGCCGCCGCCGAGATCCACGGCATGAACTACCACGAGGTCATCGACGGGCTCATCAAGGCCCAGGTCAGGCTGAACCGCAAGATGCTCTCGGAGATCGCCATCCACGACCCTGCCGCCTTCGGGAAGATCGCCGAACTCGCCCGCTCCTCGCGCGGCGCCAAGGCCGCGTAAGCCGTCCGTGCAACCCGCCGCGCCACGGCGGCCCGATCGGCCGGTGAAGGCCATCGGGATGATCTCGGGGGGGCTTGACAGCACCCTCGCGGCCGCGCTGCTGCTGAAGCAGGGGATCGAGGTCCTCGGGATCAACTTCTACACCGGCTTCTGCGTCACCGAGCACCACCGCCGCCTGGGCATCCCCGGACGGGACGGCCAGGCCTGCCGCAACGAGGCCCTCAGGGCCGGGGCGGATCTGGAATTCGAGGTCCGCATGGTGGATATCGCCGAGGAATACTACGACGTCATCACCAGCCCCAAGTACGGCTACGGCTCCGCCGCCAACCCCTGCATCGACTGCCGGATGTTCATGCTGGGCAAGGCCAGGCAGATCATGCAGGAGGAAGGGGCTGATTTCGTCTTCACCGGAGAGGTGATCGGCCAGCGTCCCAAATCCCAGCGCCGGCCCATCATCGACCTGATCGAGCAGAAGAGCGGCCTCGCCGGACGCCTCCTGAGGCCCTTGTCAGCCAAGCTCCTGCCCATGACCATCCCGGAGAAGGAAGGCCTGGTGGACCGCGAGGGCCTGGCCGGCATCTGGGGACGCAGCCGTGAGACCCAGTTCGCCCTGGCCAAGGAGCTGGGCATCACCGATTTCCCCCAGCCTGCCGGCGGATGCTGCTTCCTGGCGGACGCCAACTTCGCCCACAAGTTCTTCGACTTCGTCGGCCATGCCAACGGCAAGCGGATCACCCAGGAAGACGCTGTGCTTCTCGGCACCGGACGCCATTTCAGACTGTCCGAGGCCACCAAGCTCATCGTGGGGCGCAACGAGCACGAGAACCGGGTCCTGCAGCAGTTCGCCGGGGACAGGATCTTCCTGATCCCGGCCGAGGTGATGGGGCCGTCGGCCCTGATCGAGGGGCCGGCCGACAAGGCCGTATTGGAGCAGGCCGCAGCCGTGGCAGCCCGCTATTGCGACCGGACGGCGGGGGAGGCTGTCGGGAAGGCCCTGGTGAAGTTCTCGTGCACGCGAACGGTGGAAGGGGCCAGGCGGGAGATCATCCTGTCGGTCAGGCCGGCGGCTCCGGAAGCCATCGATAGCCTGCGCATCATCCCGCCTTCAAGCGCATTGAACGCGGTCTAATTGTTCCTTAGACCGGGTAAAGCTCAAGCTCCCCTCTGGGCAAGCCGATAGTTCCGTATGTCCGATCCTGCCTTCCTGGATGCCGTTCAGGCCTTCCTCCAGGACCTCCGCAAGGACATGGTCATCATCAAGGGCTACGTCTCCCCCCGGACCCAGGGCGAATACGAGCATCGGCTGACCGAACTGGGACGCTATGTGGCCTCCCATCAGCGCCTTCTGGCCGGGAAGGCCTCCCCGGAGGATCTGACCCAGGCCCTGGCAGGCCTCAAACTCTCGGCCATCACCGAGTCCGTCCTCAAGGACTACCTGATCGACCATCTGGAGGCCAAGAACAGCCCGTCGACCCTGAACACCCACCTCTACACGCTGAAATCCTTCTGGCAGTTCGCCGCCAAGCAGTACAGCATTCCGGACCTGACCCTGGACTTGGCGCATTCCCGCGCGCCGCGCAGGCACGGCGTCCACCTGCCCGAGCGTCACGTCCAGGCCTTCCTCGAACACCTGGCCAAGCGTGAAGGCCCAAAGGCGGAGATGCTGCGGGATCGCCTCTTCTTCGAGATCTCAGCCCGCTACGGCACCCGCATCAGCGAGGCCCTGGGCCTGGACCTCGACAGCCTGACCCTCACCCCCCACTCGATCGACATCAGGGTCTTCGGCAAGGGCGGCAAGGCCCGGGTGGTCCCCCTGCCTCTTTACGACGAGAAAGGCCCCCTGGCCAATCATCAGGCCTTCGGGGCCCTGGTCCGGGAGTATCTCGACACTGTGAGAAAGGCCTGGAAATCCCATGCGGGCCATGAGAAGGCCCTTTTCCTGAGCCGCAAGGGCATGCGCTGGTCGGATGACGCGGCCCGGGAGGTCTTCCACCGGGCCATGGTGGATCTGGGCTTCAAGCAGCACGGCTACGTGGTCCATTCCCTCCGTCATGCCCTGGCCAGCCATCTCCTCAACCAGGGGGTCGGCCTCCCCACCGTCTCGAAGATCCTGGGGCATGCCAGCACCCAGGTGACGGCCTCGATCTACGCCCATTCGGATACCTCGGAGGTCGAGAAGGGGATGACGAAGGGCTACTGAGGTTCTCCGTCCGTTTCCTCACGGGGCCGGGTGAGGAGGGCGATCAGCCCCCCCAGCAGGCCCCAGGCGATCAGGCAGAAGCGGGTCAGCAGCGAGAGCGCCAGGGCCTGGGCCTCGGGGACCCCGAGGGGTGCGAAGGCCTTCACATAGGCCACTTCCCCGATCCCGAATCCCATGATGGAGACCGGGATGCACCCGATCATGGAGACGATGGCGATGATGACCACGAACTGGGGGAAGCTCACCTGCTCCGGCGGGATGCCCAGGGCCCTGCCGATGAAGGTGCCCACCAGGATGTAGCCCGTATGGTTGCACAGGGCCCAGAGGATCCCCAGGACCACGGCGGTCTTGTGGTCGCGGTACAGGAGGATGGCCTCGTCGACTTCGGCCAGGATGCCCCCCCCCACCGGGAGGCGGCGGATGCGCTCCGGGGTCAGCCAGCGCCGTTTCAGGGGGCTGAAGTAGAAGGCGGCCCCGGCCAGGAGCAGGCCCAGGAGGCCCAGGATGGTCCCGGAGGCCTTGCCGGTCGCGGCGGAGACGATGCCCGCCAGGAGGACCAGGCCCAGCATGCCCACCCCCCGGTCCAGGAAGACGGTCACCACGGCGGCCGTCCCCCGGCCCGGGAAGCGCTTGGCCGCAGCATAGGCCTTTACGATGTCCCCCCCCGTCTGGCCCGGCATGGTGTTGTTGAAGAAGAGTCCCAGGAGGTTCAGGCGGAGGACCTGGGGGAAGGGCAGGCGGAGTCCCTGGGCGTCCAGGAGGGTCTTCCAGCGCATGGCCAGGAGGGGCTGGTTCAGGCCCAGGATGGCCAGGGCGGCGGCCAGGTAAGGCCAGCGGATGCCCTTGAGCGCCCCCAGGAAGTCCTCAAGGGGGATGCTCCAGGCGAGATACCCCAGGCAGGCCAGGGTGAAGACGACCCTCAGGACCAGTCCGACCCACTTCCGGCGGGGCGAGGGCGCTGCGGGCTCCATAGGGGCGGAGGATACGGTATGATTCCCCCCGCATGAAGGCCTTTGAGACCCTGGTCAGGGCCCGTTACGCCGAGACGGACCAGATGGGCGTGGTCTACCATGCCCACCTTCTCCCCTGGTTCGAGGTGGGCCGGACCGAGCTGTTGAGGGCCGTCGGCCCCCCCTACCGCGAGTGGGAAGGCCAGGGGGTCCTGCTGGCCGTCGTGGAAGCCTCCCTCCAGTACCGGATCCCCATCCGCTACGACGCTCTCCTGACGGTCCGGACCCGGCTGACCGGGTTGCGGAAGGCCTCCGTTTCCTTCTCCTACGAGATCCTGGATGCTGAAACCGGCGCCCTCCATGCGACCGGAAGCACCCGTCACGCCTGCACGGTCCCTGGCGGGGACGTCCGCCCCCTCCCCCCCGGGCTGAGGGATCGTCTGGCCCCCCTGCTTCCCGGCACGCCCTAGCCTTCCTGCCGGGCGTCGCAAGCCCCGTTGCCCCTCCGGCCCAGGCATCCTGCCTGCGCTCTCGACCCATCCGTCGACACTCCTTCAAAAACCTTAAAGTGCCCTGCGAATACCGCCGATACCACATCCGTTCAGTCCCACGCATCCCGGAGACCATCATGAATAAGAGCCTGCTTGAAGCCCCCCTTGAGGATCCCGAGACCTCCCTGGGCAGCATCCCCCTCTCGATCAGCCAGGTGGAGATGATCACGGCCGTCCCGAAGACCACGCTTCGCTACTGGGAGCGGGTCTTCCAGGAGTTCCTCGACCCCGACCGCACGGGGGGAAACCAGCGCAGCTACACGATGGAGGACGTCAAGCGCATCCTGACCATCAAGCGTCTGCTGAAGATCGAGATGTACACCGTGTCCGGCGCCAAGCGCCGCCTGGGCCTGCCCCAGGCCCAGGAGGAGTAGACCCATGACCCGGATCAATACCAATCTCGCGGCCCTCAACTCCCTGCGCAACCTGAACATGAGCCACTCCCTGCTGGGCAAGTCGCTCCAGCGGCTCTCTACGGGGTTGCGGGTCAACAGCGCCTCGGACGACCCTGCCGCGCTGGTGATCTCCGAGAAGCTCCGGTCCCAGATGAGCGCCCTCAAGCAGGCGGTGGACAACTCCCAGCGCTCCCAGGACATGATCAATACCGCCGAGGCGGCGCTGAACGAGGTGAACAGCCTCCTGGTCTCCATGAAGGAGCTGGTCCTCCAGGCCGCGAACGACGGGGCCAACTCCGCCGAGGAGATCGATGCCAACCAGGCCCAGGTGGACTCGGCCATCGAGAGCATCAACCGCATCGCCAACAGCACGAAGTTCGCCGGAAAGCACATGCTCAACGGGGATGTGGACTACGTCACCAGCGGCATCGCCGCCTCCATCCAGGAGGTCAACATCTTCGGCGCCCAGTTCGGCGGCGCCTCCCAGATGATCGTCTCCCTGGACATGGCTCAGAGCGCCCAGTATGCGCTCTTCAGCCGGGCCGGGGCCGGGACCAGCGCCGGGTCCTCCATCACCCTCCAGGTCAGCGGCAACAAGGGCACCGAGGTCATCACCCTGGCGGCCAGCACGGCGAACTCCGCCATCATCCTGGCCATCAACGCCGTGAGCGATTCGACCGGGGTGAGCGCGGTCCTGAGCACGACCATCACGTCCGGGATCCGGTTCTACAGCACGGAACTGGGTTCGGCCCAGTTCGCCAGCATCCGGGACGTGGATACGGACAACAACGGGACCCTCTGGATCAACTCCCGGGACATCGGACGCGATGCCATCGCGACCATCAACGGCACCCAGGCCGTGGCCAAGGGCACCGAACTGAGCATCAACACCTCGATGCTCAAGATCCGTATCCAGCTGAAGTCGGGCCTGAACAAGACCTCGGGGACCGAGACCTTCTACATCAAGTCCGGCGGCCTCCACTTCCAGCTCGGGGACAACACGGTCAGCTCCGAGAAGCAGGCCCTGGGCATCCAGCAGATGCACTCGATCAACCTGGGGGACAGCAGCGTCGGCTTCCTGAACGAGCTGATGACCGGAAGCCAGTACGACCTGGCGTCGGACCCCGATCAGGCGGCCAAGATCATCGATGCCGCCATCGACGACATCACCTCGACGCGCGGGCGCCTCGGGGCCTTCGTGTCCAACACCCTGCACACCAACGTGAACTCCCTTGAGGTGGCGATCGAGAGCATCACCTCCTCGGAATCAAGGATCCGGGACGTGGACTTCGCCGCGGAGACCGCGAACTACACCAAGGCGCAGATCCTGGTGCAGGCGGGCACCTCCATCCTGGCCCAGGCCAACCTGGTGCCTCAGACGGTCCTTGGACTGCTCGGCGGCAGCAGGTAGCAGAAAGGTCCCGGCAGGGGACCTTCCACGGCAGGACGGGAAGGCTAGCTTCCCGGCTCGTCGGGGAGGACAGCGGCATCGGGATCGCCGAGGATGGCGATCTCGACGCGGCGGTTGAGCTTGTTGCCCTTGCGTCCGGGGGCGTTCCCCGCACGGGGCTCGTGCTCCCCGAAACCCGCAAAGGAGAGGGCGGAGGAATCCACGCCGGCCTTCTCCAGGAAGAGGAGGACGTTCAGGGCCCTCGCCCCGGACAGGTGCCAGTTGCTCGGATAGACGTCCTTGTGAAGGACCACCGGCTGGTCGTCGGTGTGGCCGCAGATCCTGAGATGGCGGCCCTTGGCGACCTCGCCGTTGAGGCCCTCCGCGAGCTGGCGGAGGATGCGCTCCCCGTCCTTGCGGATCTCGGCTTTGCCGGACTCGAACAGGCCCGCATCCTTGATGGTGATGACATTGCGGGCGGCGTTGAACTCCACGACGCTGTCAGGTCCGACGACCTTGACCTGGTCGTTCAGGAATTCCTTCATCTTGTCCGAGAGGTTGTCGAAGGCGGCCTGGGTGGCGGCAAGCTTCGCGCTGTCGGCTTCGGATTTGATCTCGACCTGCTGGCGCATGAGCTTCAGGGTGTCGACCGCGATCTTGAGACGGTCGTTCTCCACCTTCAGGCCCTCGTTGGTCTGGCGGAGCATGTCGTTCTGGTCCAGGATGGTGCGGTAGCGGTTGTCGGGGATGCATCCGCAGGCGGCTGCCGCAGCCAGGGACAGAAGACCACACAAGGATATGCGATTCACGAGAAACTCCTTTCCAAACAAGAGGCTGACTTCGTCAGGCTATTTCGTCATCCACAGCAGATAGCTGGGGACGTGGTCCAGCTGGAAGCCCCAGAGCGCGAGACCTACGAACACCAGGACCATGCAGGTCAGGACGGTCATCGCCGCGAACAGGGGGCTTCCCTGCATGCGGACTTCCAGGACGTGGACCCGGGCTTCCAGCCCGTCTTCCCCGTCACCGATGCCGTCGCCTCCTTCGGCAGGGTCCTGGAGATCCCCGAGATCCTGCTCGGAGTCCATGGCTTGGGTGGCACCGGGTTCGACCTCCAGGTTGACGGTCGCGGCCTCGTCCCCAGTTGCAGCCTCCAGGGAGATCTCCTCGGACACGGGATCCAGGTCGTCGGACAGGCTGAGTTCCTCGGTGGCCTCGGAACCGGAGGCCAGCTCTACGGAAGACGGTTCCGCATCGCTGTCGAGGCTGAAGGGTTCCGCTGGGGTGGCGGTGGGCGGTTCCGCCTGGACGGCATCGAGCTCGTCCAGGGTGATCTCCGTGTCCATCGTCTCGGCTGCTTCCTCGATGGCCTCCAGGGTGGGCTCTTCCAACGGGACGGCTTCCACCACTCCGGCCTCGACAACCTCCCCAGTGACGACTTCGGCATCCGCCGCTTCATCAGGAGGAAGGGTGAGGGTTTCCTCGGATTGGCGCCGGCTCTTGTAGCGGTCCAGGTCCGTGCGACGGATCTTGAAGGTGCCCCCGTCCATCAGGGCAGGAAGCTCGCGCTTGGAAATGGCCTGCTTCAGGGCCTCGGGCGGCATCCCGAGCTCCTGAGCGGCCTTCTGCATTGGAACGAATTCTTCAGCCATGCCCCCCCCTCCGCTAGCGAAACGAGAGTGTAGTGGGGACGGCTCTGGAAACCAGGATTTTCTTGAGATCCCTCACTTTTTCTCCTTGGCATCCGCGCGCTTCTTCTCCTGAGCCTCGACCTGCTTCTTGACCTCCTCCATGCTCATGTACTTGGAGCCGAAATTCGCCGAGGTGGGCGACTTGAGCTTCTGGTCATAGACTTCGAGCCGGTCGTCGTAATCCCATTTCCGGATCGAGACGAAGTGCAGGGCCCCGCCCACGATCTGATAGGCTGCAATCTTCTTGTTGGTCTCGTCGATCAGGTAGAAATACCCGCTGTAATAGACGGAAGTGTAGAGGACGGGATCCCCTCCCCTGGCCGACCCGGCGGTCCAGGAGGTAATTCCCTGGTTGGTCACCAGGGAGACCGAATCGGAGGCCTTCAAGGGGGAATCGGCCGGGTCCCCCTTCACCCATTCCTCCGCATCGAACTTCTTGTCCTTGTGGGACTTCTCGTATTCCCCCTTCTTCTTTTTGTACTCCGGGTGCTTCTTCTCGATCAAGGCCTTGACCTGGGCCGTCGTCATGGACTCCTTCTGGGGAGGCATCTCGTCGAGCACCAGGTCGTAGGAATAGTCCCGGATCGACTTCAGCATGAGGGCCCCCTCCAAGGGAGCGGTCATGCAGAATACCAGGATCTTATGCGTCACGGGGTTCACCCGGACGACGTAGAGGACCTGGTCGGTGGAGGTGCCGGTCCCCGCATTGCCGCTGGGGCCGCTGCTGGCGCCGCTTTCCCCGGGAGGCGGCGGCTCTGCGGGCGGGGCAGGGCCGTCCTCGGCCAGGACGGCCATCGCAAGGACGAGGAGCACGGGCAGCAGGACGAGGGCACGGATACGCATGGCCAGTCTCCTTGTCATGATCATTCCCCAACCGTAACCCTAAGCCGAAAACTCCGTCCGTTCCAGAATAGCACAGGCGTCCTGGGATGCAAACCGCTTTCGGTCCCTTTCTACCGGCCTTGCCTGCCGGTCTTCCCGCCGTTCCCCTCCTGGTCAGCCTTTTCCTGCTGTTCCTGCTTCAGCACCGTCTTCTTCACTTCCTTCTCGCTGAGGGGGGTGGCGAGGTCGACGCTGTCCGGGATCTTCAGGCGCTCGTCCCATTCCAGCTTGCGGACCGAGAACAGGCTCAGCTTCCCCCCGTTGATCTGGTAGGCGAGGAGCTTCCTGTTCGCCTCGTCCATGAGGTAGAAGAATCCGTCGCCATGCATGGCCCCATGGAGCACCGGCTCCCGGCCCGTCCCCGTGCCGGAGCGGACGGAGTCCTGATGGGTGATCAGGGTGATCTGCTCGGAGGGCTTGACCGGGAGGGTCGCGAGCTTCTGGTCCTTCAGCCAGTCGTCCACCGTGTACTCCTGCCCCTTGAAGGCCTTCTCGTGATCCTCCTTGGCCTTCAGGTAGTCGGGGTGCTGCCTCGCGATGATCTTCCTGATCTCCTCGGTGCTGGTCTTGCGGATCCGCGTGGTATCCAGCTCGTCGAGGACCAGGTCACAGGCGTAGTCCCGGATCGAATTGATCATCAGGACCCCCCGGAAGGGGTCCGAGAGGCGGTAGACGAAGATCCTCCGCTCCTGGGTGTTGATCCTGAGGATGTAGAGGTTCTGTCCGGGCTGGACGACCTGCATGGGGGGAGGGAGCGGCTCGGGATCCGCCCCGGCCGAATGCGGGATCCCGAGGAGGAGGGGAGCCAGGATGAGGGCGAGGATGCGCATGGACGGCCTCCTGAGCAGGAAGAGGTGAAGGATACCTCTAATAGCCGGGAAGGCTGTCGGTTCAAACATCCTTTTTATCGCCCCTCATCCGCCTCATTTCGCCTCATTTCGCTTCAAGGAGACTGAGGATCCAGGCCCCCGCCGCGCAGGCGTAGGGCTTCCCCTCCAGGCCGTCCCAGGGGCTCGGGGTGGCGGCTTCCCAGACGATGCCCCCGCGTGCGGAAGGCCTTGCCGAACGCAGGAGGCAGGATCGAAGGGCTTCCTTTCCCGCTCCTCCCGCTCCCCCTAGTAGGAGGAAGGCCTTGGGATCCTCCCGCATCCAGAGGAGGATCAGGGCCATGGCTTCGAGGTCGGGCTCTTGGCCGGCCGCAAGGGAAGTCAGGAGGCCGTGTCGGGCGGCCTCTGCCAGGATGCGGGCGTCCTGGGCCCGCCCGCCATAGGCCAGTATGGTTCCTGCGGCGACGGCGGCTGGCCACCCCCCCTGCTCCCCGTTGCGCTCCAGGACTGCCGTGCCTTTGCGCCGGTCGACCAGGCGCCAGCATCCCTCGGCAGGCTTGATGGCCCATCCAGCGGGAAGGCGGACACCTGCCGACTGGGCCTGATGCAGGGCGTAGACGGCCCAGGCCGTGGCCATGGCGTGCACCCCGGGCGAGCCGTCCCGGGTCCATCCCTCAGGACCTCGGGCCTGGAGCAGGGCCGAAGCCGCCTTGTCCAGAAGCGGTCGGGCCTGGGGGTGCCGGGGAGCCAGGGAGGCCAGGGCGGCCGTGCCCAGGGCCTGGACCAGGACGCGCTTGTCGCAGGAAGGGCCCAGCCATCCCTTGCGGTCCAGCTGGGATTCCAGGAAACGGAGGACCTGGTCGACCGGCGTGGTGCAGGTCGGGTCGTCCCCGAAGGCCATGGCGGCGAAGGCGGTGACCTCGATCCTGGATGCCAGGGTCTCCTCCTCGACCGGGAGACCGAAGCTCCCGTCTGGATTCTGCTGGCAGAGCAGGGCCATCCGGGACGCATGGAGAGGCGGCAGCGACTTGACGGGGGGCGCCAGAGGATCCGTCCTGTGTGGCGGCAGGAGCGGGGTTTCCACACGTTCCATCCCGGAAGGCGGCAGCAGAGCGGGACTCAGGTCCGCGACGGCAGGCGGATCTGGGATGGCCGGCGGGACCTGCGGCAGGAGGCCGCTCGGCTCCTGCACGCCGGGTTCCACCGGGAGATCCGGCAGGACGGGAGGAAGCGGGAGCCGGGAGGGTTCCGGCGACGGCTGCGGCAATCCGGGCCCTCCGGAGGGCGGCGTCGGACGGGACCCCTCCACCACCGGCGAGGGCGTCGACGGGAAGGCCCGTTCCGGCCTCGGCCCTTCGAGCAGGGCAAGCCAGAACCCGGTGGAGACCGAGGTCATCAAGGCGGCGGCCGCGGCCGTGGCGGCCCAGGGACGGGCCAGCCCCCACCAGGGACGGGCATTCAACAGCGGGGATGCCGCGTCGGCCTGGATCTCGGCACTGCGGATCCGCCCGGCCTCCTCAAGAACCCTCAGGGTGAACTCCGCGGAAGGTCGGGCCACCGGCGCCTCACGAACGGCCTTCAGGGTCTTCTTCAGGCCGCCCAGCTCACGGGCGCATGCCGGGCAGGAGGCCACGTGTCGGAAGGCTTCCGGGGCTTCCTGGGGCGTTCCCTGGGCCAGCGCGACCAGGCTCTCCCGGGGGAAGGGGCAGTTCATGACACCCCCTCCAGCAGGGAAGACAGGTCCGTGCGCAACTGGAGGACGGCGGCGTGCATGCGGGATTTCACCGTGCCCACGGGGATCTCCAGCGCTTCGGAGATCTCGAGATGCGACAGGCCCTGCCCCTCCCCCATCACGAAGACCAGACGGAGCTTCTCGGGCAGGGAGGCCACCGCGGCCCGGACGGCGGCCGCCCGCTCCCGCTCCATCATGGGCTGGGAGGGATCCGGAACCCCTCCGCCGGGAACCTGGGCCGAAAGGGGCTCGTCGGTCTCGGGGTCCCGGACATCCAGGGAGAGCGTGCGCGGGGCCGAGGCGCGGTGACGGATGTGGTCGATCCAGAGGTTCTTCGCCACCCGGTACAGGTAGGTGGGGAAGGAGGCCTTGGCCTCGTAGTCCTCCCGGTGCTGGTAGATCCTGCAGAACACCTCTTGTGCAAACTCCTCCGCCAGGGGCGGGTTGTTCAGGAGACGGTCGAAGAAGGCCGTCAGGGGCCGCTGGTAGGTGCGGACCAGGGCCTCGAATGCGGAGAGGTCCCCGGCCTTGACCGCCAGCATCCGCCCCACGTCATCCATCGGTGCTCCTGGCTCTTCTGAACGTGCGGGGGTGCTCACGGTTCGGTCCGAAGACCGATTATAGCGACTCTTGACCGCAAAGGGGCACCGGCGCTACCGTGGCGCTTCCGTGCGATTCCTCCTGCTGCACCGGATGATCCTTCGAGAGCTGATCCTGTCCTTTCTCCTTTCGCTTGTTGGATTTACGCTGATCGCCATCCTGGCGACTTCCTTCAAAATGATGCGGGAGGACTTGCCGGCCGAGTACCTCTGGGCCTTCCTCCCCTGTCTGGTGCCTTCCCTGCTGGTCCATACCCTGCCCATGAGCTGTCTTTTCGCGACCACGCTGACCTACAGCCGGCTCTCCTCGGACCAGGAGATCCAGGCCGCCCAGTGGAGCGGGGTGAAGCTGGGCACCCTTGCCGCGCCCGCCCTGCTGATGGGCGCCGTGGCCAGCCTCGCTTGTGCGGTTCTCAACGACCAGGTCCTGCCCCTGGCGACCGCCCGCTTCCAGCGCCTCCAGGAGGAGGCCGCACGTCGGCTTCCCTTGATCCTGGCGGCCACCTCCGAGCCGGTGTTCGGGACGCCGACCCAGAAGATGTACATCAACGGCTTCCGCGGCGACGTGTTCCTGGGCATCACCGTGATGGAGACCCACAACAGCATGGTCGTGCGGATCCTCAACGCGGCCGAGGCCGAGGTCCGGTACGACCCATCCTCCAAGTCCATGACCTTCCTCCTGAGGGACGGCAGCTGCGAGCTCTTCGATCCCGGCCCCCCCCAGCGGGTCACCCAGCAGTCCACGTTTTCGGAATACGGCCCCCTCAGGGTGGCCTATGATGCGGAGATCGAGGTGTGGCGGGACTGGAAGGCCGCCACCCGCCGCGAGATCCGCCAGGCCCTGCGCCGACGCCTCTCCGGGAATTCGGTGGACCTTGGGGATCCGACCTATTCCACCAGGAGCCAGATGCTCTATCTCGGCGGCATGAAGAACGAGGAGGAGGTCGAGGACCCGGTCCTCCTGGTCGACCTCCCGGACGGGACCCATCATGCCTACCGCTCCCGCACCGGGCGGATCAGCATCCTGCCCGAGGAAGACCGCATCCACCTGGAGATGGGCCCCGGCGTCCATCAGCACTTGCTGGAACTGGCCCGCCCCCTCAAGGTCGTGTCGGAAGAGCCTTTCGAGCGGCATGAGGAGGATCTGGCCCTCGAGGCTTCGGCCCTCGGCCTGCAGGCCGGAGCCCACCCCACCACCACGCTGATCCGGGAGGCCCTCAAGGCCAGGGTGCGCGATGCCCAGCAGATCTGGTCCCAGGCCAAGGTCGAGCTCCAGGAGCGCATGTCCGGGGCCCTGGCCGCCCTCTGTTTCGTGACCGTGGGCGTCCCGCTCGGCGTGAGGCTGAGGCACGGCAACCGCCTTGTCAGCTTCGGGGCCAGCCTGCTCGTGATCTTCTGCGTCTACTATCCGGCCATGGTGGCGGGCAAGGCGCTGAGCCTCTCCGGTACCCTGCCGGTGCCGGTCGGGCTCTGGATGCCTGATCTTCTCATGGTGGCGGCAGGCGCCTTCCTGGTCCGGGCCCTCAGGGTCTGACATGGGACGGCTGGACCGGCATCTCCTGGGAGGTTTCCTCGTGAGCGCCCTCATTGCCGGGGCTGCCGTGTTCTGCCTTTTCGTCCTGATCGACTGCTTCCAGCATTTCGATGCCTTCCTCAAGTCGTCCCAGGACCAGGGCCAGGGCCTGGGCAGGGTCATCCTCTGGTTCTACCTGCACCAGCTGCCGCTGATGGCAAGCTTCCTGGCTCCGGCGGTGGCCTGCGCCTCCGCCGGGGCGGCGGCCACCCGCCTCCAGCGCGATCACGAAACCGTGGTCCTCAAGTCCTCCGGGATCAGCCTCCAGCGGGCGGGCCTTCCCCTTCTGGCAGGAGCGGCCCTCTTCGGGGCCCTCATGGCGGCCGATCAGGAGCTGGTGATCCCGCGTGTGGCACGCTCCGTGGCGGCCAATGAGAAGGCCTCCCTGGGACGCGACGACCAGGGGAACGTGCAGGACATCTTCCGCCTGGACTCCGACCGCCGCGCGATGCAGATCCAGAGGTATGTCCGCGCCGATCACCGTCTCGAGAACGTGACGATCACCCAGGTCGACGAACAGGGCCTCAAGCGCCGGGTCATCTATGCGGAGTACGTCACCTGGGGACAGGATGCCTCCCGGGAGCCCGTCCTGGAGCTTTCGAAGGGGATCGAGTACACCTATCCGGAAGGGGACACCTTGGGTGCGGTGGCCCGGGAGTTCGGGGAGAAGGGCCTGAAGCTCAGGACCCGCCTCACCGAACAGGCCCTGCTGGAGCGCGAACTCAATCCGCTCCTGATGGACACCCGGGAGCTTGAAAGCCACCTCAAGGCCATCCCCGCGGAGCGGCGGGCAAGCTCGGTGCGCCGCCTGGAGACGGCCCTGAGGACCCGGCTTCCCGACTGCCTGGCCCCCCTGATCCTGGCGATGGTGGGCGTGGCCCTGGTCTTCCGCCAGGAGACCGTGAACTACGCCTGGGGTCTTGGGCTCGGCCTTTCCGGCTGGGTACTCCACTGGGCGCTGGCCGAGGTCTCCCACGTGCTGGCGGGACAGTTCCTGACGCCCCTGGCCGCCGCCTGGGCGCCCCTGGCCGTCCTGGCCGCGCTGGGCGCCTGGCTCTATGTCACGATGAAGAGCTGAGGACCCCGAGCAGCGCCTCGGCCGCCCGTCGGCTGGCTCCGGGCGGTCCCAGGTGGACCCTGACGGCCTGCAGGCGCTCCGACATCCCCTGCCGGCGGCCCGGATTGTCGAGCAGGGCCAGCGCCTCGGCCGCGACCTTGTCGATCGTCGCCCCGGACTGGATGCACTCGGGGACCGTCCCCCCGCCGGTGAGGATGTTGGCCAGGGAGAATTCCTTCAGCTTCATCAGCATCCGTCCCATCACGGCCGTGGCGGGGCTCACCTTGTAGACCACCACCATGGGAGCCCCCCAGAGCGCGGCCTCCAGGGTGGCCGTGCCGGAGGCCACCAGCAGGAGGGAGGCGTCCCGCATCAGCTCCTGGGCGGGAGCGGTCGGGAAGCCCTGGACCGCCTCCGGAGGGACGGCCGGACCGGGTGCCGCAACAAAACGGAAACGGGATCCGCGATGCGTCCTGCCGAGGATGCCTGCCGCACCGGCCAGGACCGGCATCAGCCGTGCGGCCTCCTTGGGACGGCTCCCCGGAAGCAGTCCGATGAGGCCTTCCTGCCGGGGGCCTGCTGCAGGCGCGGGGATCTCGTCCGCCAGGGGATGCCCCGTCCAGACCACGTCCACGCCCGCCTTCCGGTAGATCTCCTCCTCGAAATCGAAGAGCACCAGCATCCGCGTGACCACCCGGGCGATCTCCTTGATCCTTCCCGCCCTCCAGGCCCAGACCTGGGGGCTGACGTAGTAGACGACGGGGATGCCGAGACGTTTCAGGCGGGCCGCCAGCCTCAGGTTGAAGTCCGGGAAGTCGACCAGGAGGGCCGCAGCCGGGCGCTCCCGCGCGCACCAGTCCGCCGCCGTCCGCATGGCGTGCCGGTAGGTCCCCAGCTCCCCGAGGACCTCCACCAGGCCGATGGGCGCGATGCGGGTGAGGTCGGTCAGGATCGTCGCGCCCCCGGCGGCCAGGGCCGGCCCGCCGATCGCGGAAGCCCGTACGTCAGGACGCAGAAGCTTGAGTTCCCTCAGCAGGGCCCCGGCCCGCTGGTCGCCGGAGGTCTCCCCGGCGCAGAGGAAGAGCTTCACGCGCCTTTCATCTGGTTCATGACGTTCATGGCGATGACGAGGCGCTGGATCTCCGAGGTGCCCTCGTAGATCTCGGTGATGCGCGCGTCGCGGAAGTGGCGTTCGACCTCATAGTCCTTGGTGTAGCCGTAGCCTCCGTGGATCTGCACGGCTTTGCGGGCGGCGCGGTTGGCGGCCTCGGAGGCGTAGAGCTTGGCCATGGAAGCCTCCCGCGTGAAGCGGAGCTTCGGGTCGGCCGAGGACCGGTCCTTGGCGAGGGATGCACGGAAGATCAGGAGCTCCGCCGCGTCCAGCTCGGTGGCCATGTCCGCGATCATCCACTGGATGGACTGGAATTCGGCGATGGCCTTCCCGAACTGCCTGCGTTCTCCGGCGTAGCGCACCGAGGCGGCCAGGGCGGCCCGTCCGATGCCGAGGGCCTGGGCTGCGATGCCCACACGGCCGCAGTCGAGGATGCCCAGGGCGATCTTGAAGCCGTCGCCGCCGAGTCCCGGGAGCTTGTTGGCGGCCGGCACGCGGCAGTTGTCGAAGTGGATCTGGACGGTCGGCGAGCAGTGGATGCCCATCTTGTGCTCGGGCGGCGAGGGCTCGAACCCCTTCGTCCCAGTGTCGACGATGAAGGAGGAGATCCCCCCCTTCTTGCCCTTGGCCTTGTCGGTGACGGCCATGACGACGGCCATGTCGGCCTCGGAGCCGGTGGTGATGAAGTTCTTGGTGCCGTTGAGGACATAGTCGGCGCCGTCGAGGTCCGCGGTGGTCGTCTGGTTCCCGGAGTCGGAGCCCGCCTCGGGCTCGCTGAGGCAGTAGCAGCCGATCTTGCGTCCGGAGGCGAGGTCGGGCAGGAATTTCGCCCGCTGCTCCTCGTTGCCGTAGCGCTTGATGCCCTCGCAGACGAGGGAGTTGTTCACGGAGAGGATGGTGCCCAGGGAGGCGCATGCGCCCGAAATCTCCGCGATGGCGATGGCGTAGGAGACGGAGTCCATGCCGGATCCGCCGTACTCCTCGGGGATGGTGACGCCGCAGAGGCCGAGCTCGGCGGCCTTCTTCACGAGGTCCCGGGGGAACTTGTGGGAGGCGTCGATCTCGCGGGCCCGGGGGGCGATGTCCTTCTGTACGAAGGCGCGCACCATCTGCTGCATGGCCTTCTGGTCGTCGTTGAGTTCGAAATCCATGCGGGGGATTGTCGCGGGGCGCGCGGGGCGGGTCAAGGTCGGTCGAAGGCGGCTACCCCCTGAACGTGTGCCTGCAGTCGTAGGTCAGGCGCTTGATCACCACCGTGGCGTAGGAGCCCGGCGGGAGCGCGAAGGAGACCTTCACCGCCGACTTTCCCTGATTCAGCTCGTCGGCGACCGGAGCCTCGGCCTTCAGCCCCTCCGGGATGACCCAGGGCGCCCTCTCCCCCTTCGGGAAGTCCAGCCGCGCCCCGGCGACCTTCAGGGCATCCATCGTCGTGCCTTCCCTCTGCAGGACGGCGGCGACATCCTCCTCAATCCCCGGCGGCACAATCACATTTTTCCGAGGCAACGGCCAGCGTTCCCGGGCCAGTGCCGCCGGTTCTGCCTTTCCCTCCAGCGGGAAGTAGAGGATCCCCGATCGGATCTCCACATCCACTCCGCCAGGAACGGTCCGGCGCAGATGCCGCTGCAGGATCTCATTGAAAAGATGACTCTGATAAGCGGCCATCGTCCGCCATCTCGTGGTCTCATGGAGCCTGCGTAGCGCCCCGCTGAACGCCCCCGGATGGTCGCGGAGATAGCCCGCCACCCCCTGGGCCTCCGACGGAGGCAGGGCGGAGGCCACCTGTGCCCAGTTGCCCCAGCCCTTGGCCACGATGTCCTTGAGGCGCTTCTCCCGTGCGTCCATCCCCCGATAGGTGGTGGCCAGGAGGTTCTTGAGGCCCTCCTCGAAGCGGCCGGCGATCCACTCCTTGGCCGCGAAGCCCTGACCCCCCGCCAGGGAACCGAAGCGCTGGGCATCGAAATAGTTGGGCACCCCCGCGCGGGCCTGGGCGGCACGGTCCACGGCGGAGCGGGCCTGCTCGGAGGTCAGGTCCCGGATCAGGATCTCGAAGGCATTGCCCGACGTGGCACCCGGCCTCAGCGGCTCGCGGACGCGGCCCAGGGGCTGGAGGACCCAGCCGCGGCCGGTGAGACGGGGCTGGGCAGGGCCCGGCAGGGTGATGTGCTGGGCCGTCTCGGCATGGGCATCCTTCAAGCCGCCCACGCCCACCTGGCGGCGATCCATGCGCAGGCGGCGGGCCAACTCGGCCACCGCGGCCTCCGTCGTGGATCCCCGCTTCTCGAGGCGGTACAGCCCCCAGGCCCCGGCCGGGTCCAGGTCCGCCTCCAGGCGTTCGCGTACCCGGAAATCGGAAGGCTGCTGGCGGAGCTTCATGTCAGGGAGCGGTCTTGATGCGCCGCGAGACCTTGACGGCGGCTTCCCAGCGGTCCCCGGCCAGGGGGATCGGCTTCAAGGTGACCTCCGTCACCACCGCGTCCGGGATCTCCATCTCCACGGCGGAAGCATAGTCGAGGAAGCGTCCCAGCGAGACGTCCTTCACGGTGATCCTGGCGTCGATCTGGTTCATGCCCAGGGCCGGGATCGGGGTGTTGACCTCGGTGGCCTGGCCGTCGAGGGTGACCCCCATCCGCTGGGCCATTCGCGTCAGGCGCGTGCGGAAGGGCGTGTCGTCCTCGGACAGGGTCTTGAGGGCGCCTGCCAGCTGCCCACGGAATTCCGTGTCCGCCATGCGCGCGGAGACCAGCTCGCAGCGGCTCTTCTCCCGGCGGACCTCGTCACGCAACTCACGCAGTTTCAAGCCGGACCAGGATGCCCAGCCTGCCGCCAGCAGGAGGACGGAGGCGCAGGCGCCGACCAGGATCAGGGCCTGGCGTTCCGGCTTCTCCACGGGGGCCTGGGCGCTCACGGGATCCTCCGTCGGGCGCTGAGGGTGAAGGCATAAGCCCCGTCCTTGGGCACGGCGTTGGCGGGGTCCGTCAGGAATGGGGAGGGCGGCTTGGCGATCCTGTCGGAAAGGGCGAAGACCAGGTTCTGGTCGGGAAGGATTCCCTTCAGGGTGACCGCGGCTTGGCTGGCCTGCATCTCGGTCACCGTGAGTTCGTATTCGGAAGGGATGCGCTGGAACAGCTCCCTCAGGAGGTCCAGGACGCTGACCAGGTCGCGGGCCCCGCCCCCGGTCTGGCGCTTGCTTTCCAGGTAGGCGGCGGCATCGGTCAGGATCGCCTCGGCCGACCGGTCGGCATGGAGGATGTCCCCCAATTCCCCCCCGTGGCCTTCGGTCATCCCGTCGCGGACCAGCTCCAGGGCCTTGGCCTGATGCTCCTGGAGTCGGGCCAGCTCCGCACGCCCCCAGCTGGCCTTGCGCTGCATGCCCAGCCCCAGGACGGCCAGGAAGGCGGCGGCGGTCAGGCAGGCGGCCGAGAGGGCGCCGGCCAGGCGGGGCAGGCGTCCCCGGTAGCGGAACTCCTCGCGGCGGAAGTCCACCCCGGCCGTGTCCGCACCCAGGGCTCCGAGGGCCGCCCCGACCGCACAGGCGCCCAGGGCCTCGAAGGTCTCGGCCTGGGGGGCCGTGAGGCGGTGCTCGAGATGCTCCAGGAAGCGGTAGCGGCCGACAGGACAGCGGAAGCGCTCCCCGAGGAGGTTGGGGGCCGCGGGATGCAGGGCCCCCCCGCCCGTCAGCAGGACCTTGGAGAGCTTCTCCTCCACCCCGGCCGCAGCCCAGGATCGGCGGACCTCCTGGACGAGAACCTCCATGGCTTCCTTCAGGGCCATGGTCGCATCCCCCTGGGCCGGAGGCTCCAGCCCGACCCTCAGCACCCGCATCAGCCTCAGTCGGTTCCCCTCGAAAAGGAGCAGGGTGGTCTTGTGGGCCCCCAGGTCCAGGAGGACCACGGCTTCCCCGGTGGCGGCGGCAGAAGGGATGTCGGCCTCTTCCGAGGCCCCGGGAGGGACATCCAGAAGAACGACAGGGGCCTCAATCTCTGCACCGAAGGCGGCATAGCAGTTCCAGAGGGCGGCGGCGTCGGCAGTGACGACGGCCGGGTCGATGCCGGCAGCTTTCCAGGCCTCCAGGGAGGCGCCCAGCTTCTCCTTGGGGGCGGCCAGCAGGAGGATGCGGCTGCCTCCCTCTGCGGCGTCGAGGATCTGGTACTGGAGCACGCACTGCTCCAGAGGCATGGAGAGGTAGGGCTCGGCCTCGTAGCGGATGGTCTGGGCGATCCTGGCCGGATCGGTCAGGGGATGGCGGATCTCGCGGACGGTGAGCATCTGGGAGGGCAGGCAGGCCCAGACGGGCCCCTTGGGCAGAGCGCCTTCGGCCCCGATGCGGGTTTCCAAAACGGCCCAACGGCCGCCGCGCCGTTCCAGCAGGACGGCCTTGGGGGTCTTGGAGCCGGGATCGAAGCCGACGGCGCGTTCTGCCACGCGGGAAGTCTATCCGTAGCCGGTGCGATCCGGCCATGCTGCTGTCACCGTGAGGTCACGGCCGTTTTTTGGGGTTTTTACACGTCTTTGACGCTGATGTGTCCGCACAGGGATTATCCTCCGGGCCAACCCAGGAGGAAACTTCATGACCCGATCCAGCATGCTCGCCTGCGGTGTCCTGTGCCTTGCCGCCGCCTTCGGGGAGGAGCCTCCCGTCGCGGCAGACTCCCCTGTCGAAACGGGGATCCGGACTTCCCTCTGGGTCGACGGGAAGGAGGTCACGATCTCCGTGGACAAGACCGGCAAGACCCTGGTGGTCCAGGGCAAGACCTTGATCTCCTTCCCCGGGAAGGTGACCGAGTTGCGCGCCGGCCTCTGGTACGGCGGGTATGCCCTGGCCATCGAGACCCGCTCGAACGACACGAAGGGGGACGGTTTCGAATACTGGTGGTTCACGTCGCATTGCAGGGAGGCGACTCGCTTCCTGGAGACGGCGACCGACTATGACCTCGGCGGAGTCGTCAATTCGACCGGGGATTCGATCTACATCCTTCTGACGCACCACGATCGGGGAGGCAAGGAGGAGACGGTCTCCGGCTACGCCTATGTCCACAACTGCCCCATTCCCGCCGCCGCGGGGATGAAGGGCAAGCTCTACGTCCTGGGTTCCCAGCCGGCGCCCGAAGTGGAGAAAAAGGTCCAGGAAAAGGCCGAGAAGTAGCCGGAACCCTCAACCCTAGTAGGAGACTTCCAATGACCCGGATGACGATGCTGGCCTGCAGCGCCTGGATGATCGCGATGCTCCCCTCCTGCCGGCAGGAGGGCGCACGATGCAACATAGCTTCTCCCTACTTCCCGGACACTCTGGGTGTCGTCTATGTCTATTCGGACAAGGAGTTCCCTCAGGGGAAGGATCGGCTTAAGACCGCCAGGGTCCCGCAGGACGAGGAAAGCCACTATGAGTGGGCCCTCAAGATCGCCAGGGTCCCGCAGGACCAGGAAAGCTTCTATAAGGACGGACTGTCCTATGTCGGATCCCGATGGACGGAACTTCAAGTGCATCAGACTCATGGCAGGCTGCTGATCTTCAGCGGGAGCCTGAATAGCCTGTTATGGGGCATCCCCTCGGATGTCGCACCAGGGAGACGGTGGCGAGGAAGAGTATACGCTTGCAATGGTTTTTCTGTTTCCGAGAAGGAATACACCGCCGTTGTCGACCGGGTGGATGTTCCGGCCGGATCCTTCGATGCCTTGCGCATCGACGGCGGGGAGGACTCGTTGTGGCTAGTGCGCGGTATCGGGATCGTCAAGTGGATCCGCATGGGACGCATGGAACGCCAGGTGAGGGAACTGGTCAGCGTCGAAAAGGGATAAGCGTTCAGAACCCCTCGACGGGGTACTCCGGCCCCCGGTAGACCCGCTCCGTCTCGCCGCCCGCACGGCGGCCGCGAGGGCCCTCGGCCGCCACGAAGCGCCTCAGGCGCACGCTCACGCGGACCATCTGCTGGGGCAGGATCTCCTGGAAGCGCCGCTTAACCGCCTGGCGCATGCGCTCCTCGACGGTATGGATGCCCTCTCCGTCCAGGATGGAGGCCACGCACACCACATCCGCAGGGAGATCGGGCGATTCGGCCTTCCGCATGCGTACGCGCACGTCGCGCACCCCGGACTGCTGTTTGAGGGCCCTTTCCAGGCTGTCCTCCACGGCGGAGAGGGCGATGATGAGGGTGCCGTCGTCCTTCTGGACGACGATGATGTTGGCCTGGCGCCTGGAGTTCAGCATCCGTTCCATCCAGATCAGGTGGAGCAGGAGAAGGCCCAGTGCGGTGCCCTGGATCCCCAGGCGGGTGGACGGGTCCGACAGGGCCGTCAGAGCGGCGTCCTTCAGGGGGCGCAGGGTCGTATCGATGTGCTGGATATCGAGGATGCCCCAGCACAGGACGGCGAGGCTCAATCCCATCACCAGGATGCCGTCGATGCCCAGGATCAGTCTGCTGAAACGCCTCATGCCATGCCTCCTGTCTCCCGTGCCAGGAACTCGCGCTCGACGAATCCGGTGTCGACCTTGCCGGCCAGGAAGCGCTCGTCCTCCAGCAGCCCCCGGTGGAAGGGAAGGGTGGTCGCCACCCCCTCCACCACGAACTCCCTCAGGGCCCGCGCCAGCACGGCCAGGGCCTCGGTGCGGTCCTTCCCGTGCACGATGACCTTGGCCAGGAGGGAATCGTAATGGGGCGGCACCGTGTAGCCGGTGTAGCCGTGGGTGTCCACGCGGACGTGGGGTCCCCCGGGCGGGATGAAGGTCGTGATCCTCCCCGGGCAGGCGCGGAAGTTGTGGGCGGGATCCTCCACGTTGATGCGGCACTCGATGGCGGCACCCGAGGGAGGGCCGGCGGGAAGCTTCAGCGAGGAGAGGGACTCCCCTGCGGCGATGCGGATCTGGGAGCGTACGAGGTCCACCCCGGTCACGGCCTCGGTCACGGGATGCTCGACCTGGAGGCGGGTGTTCACCTCCATAAAGTAGAACTTTCCCGTGCTGGGGTCGAGCAGGAATTCCACGGTCCCCGCGTTGGCATACCGGGCCGCACGCCCCACCTTGAGGGCCGCCTCGCAGAGGGCCGTGCGCTGCTCGGGATCCAGCACCGGGCTCGGGGTCTCCTCCAGGAGCTTCTGGTGGCGGCGCTGGGTGGAGCAGTCCCGTTCGCCCAGGTGGATGAGGTTGCCCTGGAGGTCGCCGAGGATCTGGACCTCGACGTGGCGGGGACGCTCGATGCGCTTCTCGATGTAGACGGAGCCATCCTTGAAGGAGGCCGCGGCTTCCGTGCGTGCCGAGAGGAGGCCGTTGGAGAGGGTCAGGTCGTTGTGGGCCAGGCGGATGCCCCGTCCCCCGCCCCCGGCGGCGGCCTTGACCATCACCGGGTAGCCGATCCGGCGGGCGATCTTCAGGGCCTCGGCGTCGTCCTCCACCGGACCGTCGGAACCGGGAAGCACCGGGGCACCCGCCTCCCCCGCCAGCTTCCGGGCGCGGATCTTGTGGCCCAGGAGGGTCATGGTCTCGGGGCTGGGCCCGATGAAAGTGATCCCGCTGTCGCGGCAGATGGTCGCGAAGTGGGCGTTCTCGGAAAGGAAGCCGTAGCCGGGGTGGATGGCGTCCACGTCGGCCACCTCGGCGGCAGAGATGATGCGGGCGATGTTCAGGTAGCTGTCGGCGCTCTTGGCCGGGCCAATGCAGATGGCTTCGTCGGCCATGCGCACGTGCAGGGACTCCCGGTCGGCCTGGGAGTAGACAGCGACGGTGGAGATGCCGAGCTCCCGGCAGGCGCGGATCACCCGGACGGCGATCTCGCCGCGGTTGGCGACGAGGATGCGGTTAAACACGGAGCCTGAAGAGGGGCTGCCCGAATTCAACGGCCTGCCCGTTCTGCACGAGGATCTCCGCCAGCACCCCCTCGCATTCGGCCTTGATCTCGTTCATCACCTTCATGGCCTCGATGATGCAGACCACGGTGTCCTTGCCCACCGAAGCGCCCGCCTCGACGAAGGGCTTGGCCTGGGGGCCGGCCGCCCGGTAGAAGGTCCCCACCATCGGGGAATTGATGGTCTTTCCCGCCGGCGACTCGGGCGCAGGTGCGGCTGAGGCCGGCGCGGGGCCGGCCGGGGGATGCTGCGTCATGGGGAAATGCAGGCCTGCCGCAACGGGCATGCCACCGGAATGCCCGGCCTTCTTGAGGCGGACCTTCATGCCCTCCTCCTCCAGATCCACTTCGGAGAGGGCGTTCTCGTTCATGAGTTCGACCAGGGATTTTATCTTGCGCAGATCCATTGCCATGGGGGTTCGTTTCCTCCTCTTGGTTCCGTTTGGTTCCGTTATCCGCCGGGAGCCGTCAGGATGTCGACGAAGGCCGTCACCAGGGCCGGGTCGAACTGGGTGCCGGCACAGCGCCGGATCTCGGCCACCGCCACATCCTGGGGCAGGCGGCGGTGATAGGTCCGGTCCGAGGTCAGGGTGTCGTAGGCGTCCGCCAGTCCCACGATGCGGCCCATGAGGGGGATCTCCTCCCCTTTGAGGCCGTCGGGATAGCCGCGGCCGTCCCAGCGCTCGTGGTGGTACTTGATGCCGGGGATGACCCCCTCGAGCCCCGAAATGGTCTCCAGGATGAGGCTCCCGATGGAAGGATGGCGCTTGATGATGGCGAACTCCTGCTCGGTCAGGCGCGAGGGCTTGTTCAGGATCTTCTCAGCCACGCCGATCTTGCCGAAATCGTGCAGGATCCCGGCCAGGCCGGCCTTGTAGACCGCGTCGCGGTCCATCCCCACGCGGGCGGCGATCATGCGGGAGTAGCGGGCCACGTTGTCCGAATGGAACTTGGTGTACTCGTCCTTGGTCTCGAGCACTTTCACCATGACCTTCACGATGTTCAGGAAATGGCGGTGGGTGCGCTCGTGGACTTCGGACAGCTCGACCAGTGCGGCGCGGTCCCTGAGGTGGCGCGCCAGGCGCTCTCCGAGGATCTCGGCGTTCAGGGACTGGCTGAAGACGTCGTCGGCCCCCAGGGAGAAGCAGCGCTCCACCAGGCGGAGGTCCTCCGCTTCGATCAGGGCAAAACGGACCGGGATCGGGGTCGACGTGGAGAAGAGCTCCAGCAGGGACTCCCCCCCTGGAGGGCAATGGATGAGGACGGCATCCCAGGCGACCGGCGGGGTGTCCGGGGACGAGAAGGCCACCGTCTGGGCATACCCCTGGGCATGAAGGAGGGCCTTCCAGCGATGGGCCGTCTCCGATTGGGAGGAGAAGACCCCCACCCGCACAAGGCTCCGGTCCAGAGGGGCCCTGTCAGCGGGCATGCTCGACGACCTTGGTTTCCTTGATGGCCGTCACCAGGATCTCCCCCGGGAAGATGACCTCGTTCTCCACGCGGCCGGCGATGGCGCAGGCCAGGGCCGTGACCTCCTCGTCGGTCAGGCCGGGACGGGCCTGGCACCGGACCTCGCGGCCGGCCTTCATCGTGGCCACATTCTGGACGTCGGGGAAGGAGGTGGCGATGGCCGTCAGCTTCTCCATGCGCTCCACGTACTTCTCCGCCGTCTCGCGCCGGGCGCCGGGGCGGGCGCCGCTGATGGCATCGCCGGACATGGCCAGCCTGGTGTAGACCGACGCGTTGTCGTGGTGGTGTCCCTCGATGGCGTCCACCACGTATTCGTGCTCCCCGCAGCGCTTCGCCAGGTCTGCGCCCAGGTCGTCGTGCATGCCGCCGTCGACCGTGGTGAGGGCCTTGCCGAGGTCATGCAGGAGACCGCAGCGCATGGCCAGGCGGGGCTCCAGGCCCGCTTCGGCGGCCAGGTGGGCGGCGATGTAGCCGGCCTCGCAGGAATGCTCGAGGATGTTCTGGCCGTACGACGTCCGGAAACGCAGGCGCCCCATGGCCTGCACGATGTCGGGATGGATGTCCCTCAGCTTCATCCCTTCCAGGAAGCGGCGGGCGATCTTGGCCAGGGACTTCAACAGGACGGCCTCCTGCTCCTTGACCATCCCCTCCAGCTTCTCCACGGACGAGATTCCGCGGCGCTCGATCTCCTGGAAGGTCAGCTTGGCCACCTCGCGGGCCACCCCGTCGTAGGCGCTGAAGCGCATCTCGTTGTCAGGCTCCTGCGTGATCTCGACCCCGGTGAGCTCCTGGAGCCTGGTCCGGTACTCCGGGTTCTTCACGAACCACCGCTCCAACGCGTCCGGCCTGACGGGAATGTGGTTGTGCTGGGGATCCAGGACCTGGCGGGTGCGGATCCTTCCCATGACCGTCTGCAGGACGGTGCGGCCCCTGAATTCGGCGTCCTGCTCCTCCTCGGCGAGGTTGCGGTCCCAGCGGGCCTCCTCCTCGTGGCGGACGGCATTCTCCAGGTTCTTGAAGTAGGCCTGCCGGGCGTCCTCCTCGGCCAGAGCAGCCCGCTCCAGGAGGACCCGCTTGCTTTCCCGACGGGCCTCCAGGATCCCCGCCTGGAGGGCGGGCAGGGCCTGAAGGCGGCGGTCCAGCTCGGCATGATCGGCCTGGGCGCGTCCCTCGCTGGCGGCGAGGATCTCCTCGCGCTCCTCGACCCGCTCCATCAGGCGCTTGAGACGCTCCTCCCGTTCGGTCGCGACGGCCTTGAGCTGCCTGCGCTCGGCCTCCCAGTCGGAACGGCGCTTCTGCAGGGCCTCCTTCAGGGAAGCCATGGCCCGGACCTGGACGGCCTGGGCCTCACGGCGGACCTTGTCGAGGGCCCCGTCGGAGAGGCGGCGCTCCCGGCGGGCTCTCAGGGCCAGCCAGACGAGGCCACCGGCGGCGGCCAGGAGGAGGATGACGGCCAGGATCATCATCGCAGGCAGTATAGCAACTTCAGGGCTTCCAATGCCTTCTCCCCCGCCTCCCTCGGCAGGACTACCTTCATCACCGAATCCCCCTGGGCGTCGTAGAACTGGACCGTATGGATGGGCTTGCCGTCCCTGTGCCCGGGCTTGGAGACCGAGAAGGCCGAGGCTACGGCTTCTGGCCTGAGGTGCATGTCCAGGGTGGGGGTCTCGATGTTGAGGAAGGGGCCGGATCGGGAGAACCCCCCGAAGGCCCCCCGGGATTCCAACGTCGCCCCCCGGTTGCTCACGATGACATGGCAGGGGCCGTCGAGGGCGGCCAGGGCCTGGAGGATGTCCTCCAGGGCCGAGGCCTTGAGTTCGACGGCGGCCGGCAGGGCCCGGATCACCTCGGCCTCGGGGAGACCCAGGTCCCTGGCGGCCATCAGGGTCATGGCCGAGGGGCGCTTGAGGAAGTACTCCGTGACCCTTTCCTCCGTGCTCATGGGCTCAAGTTAGCCCCCGCAACGGCCGATGACAAGAGCCATGAAAGCCCAAGCCGTTCTCCTGTCCGCCCTGTTGCTCGCTACCCCCCCGGCCCTGGCCGCCGAGATGCCGGAGGTCCCGGCCAATCCCGGGACCTGTGCTCCCGGGGCACCGAATCCCTCCCTGCCCGACGGGGGCACGTTGGATACGGTCGAACGGGTCGAGTGGAGCCGTTGCGATCCCGCCCGTCAGGGCGCCGGGGAGGCCGAATCCTCCCTCCTGCTCGTCAGTGCGGCCATTCTCGTCATCGTCCTGCTGTTGCTCTGAGTCCGAGACCCCGAAACAAGGAGGTTCCGATGCGCCGTTCCCTGACCGCCCTGCTGATGGCTCCTGTCCTGTTCCTGGCCCCCCGCTTCGTGACGGCCGCCGAGATGCCCTCCGATCTGGACCATCGGGCCCCTTCGGCCGTTTCGACCGGGTCCGGGGTCTCCGCCGAGGACGTGCGCGACATGGATGCCGTCGAGCGCGCCGAGTTGGCCCGTTCCGAGCCTGCCCGCCAGGGCGGGGATGCCATCATCACGATCGCCGTCCTCCTGGCCATCGTGGCCCTGGTCTACATCTATTTCCAGCACGAAGAGAACATGAGGGGCTAGACGCGTGCGAATCCGCCTTCTTCTGGCGGCAGGGATCCTCTCGGGCTGTGCCACGGGGGCCGACCGCCTCCGTCAGGAGATCCGCTCCGGACAGACGTCCGGGGCCTATGTCGAATCCGTCCCCTTCGAGCCCCAGCAGCCCGGGGCCTGCGGCCCCTGCGCCCTGGCTTCCCTGCTGAGCTACTGGGGCCGGCCCTTTTCCCAGGGCGAGATCTCGGCCAGGATCCTCCCGCCCGGCGCCAAGGCGGTATCCGCCTTCTCGCTCTGGCGATTCGCCCGCGGCTCCGGCCTGGCCGCGCTCCAGGTCCCCGCCCCGGGGCTGTCGCCCGAGACCCTCGACGCCCTCCTGGCCCAGGGCATCCCGGTGATCCTCGACCTCGCCGACCCGGTCAGGAAGGAGCTCCAGCACTTCGTCCTGGCGGTGGGACATGACAGGGCCCGTGGCCTCTGGGTGATCCAGGACGGCAGGCGCGCCGACAGCGTGGTGCCCGAGAGCTGGCTGGGCCCCCGCTGGCAGGCTGCGGACCGCTGGGCCCTGATCGTATTCCCTCCGGAGAAATGGGTCTCGGGCCTGGGCCCGGCACTTCATCTCAAGGCTGCGGAACGGGTCAGGGAGCTGGGCCGTCCAGCCGAGGCGTCCCGCCACCTGGCCGAGGCCGAGAAGGGCTACCGAGAGGCCATGCACGCGGACCCGAAGCGGCCGGAGCCCTTCAACAACCTCTCCCTCATCCTGCTGGAGGGAAACCGATTGGACGAGGCGGAGGCCCTGGCCCGCACGGCGGTCACCCTGTCCGGGTCGGACGGGCGTCGTCTGCCGTACGCGCTGGACACCCTGGGCCAGGTCTTCCTGCGTCAGGAGAGGAAGGTCGAGGCGTCCAGAGCCTTCGCGCTGGCCCTGAAGACCCTCCCGGCGGACTGTGACTTGGCCAAGGAGATCCGGGGCCGGATGGGGGCGAGCTAGCGGATCTCCGTCCGAGAGAACAGCAAACCCCTTCCCTGACCTTCCCCGGCTATAATCCCCGCCTGCACCTCTCCCCAGTCACAGGAGACCCGAACATGTATCCCGAAGAAATGGTCCAGCCCATGCGTGAGGAAGTCACCCGCCTCGGCGTGTCGGAATGCCGCACCGGCGCCGACATCGAGAAGGCCCTCTCCACCAAGGGCACCGTTCTCGCCTTCATCAACTCCGTCTGCGGCTGTGCGGCAGGCAACGCCCGCCCCGGACTCGCCCTCGCCATGCGCCATGGCACCAAGCCCACCGCCGCCATCACCGTCTTCGCCGGCAACGACCCCGAGGCGGCCTCCCGCCTGCGCGGCGCCATGAAGGAGATCCCCCCCTCTTCGCCCTTCTTCGCCCTCTTCAAGGACGGCAAGATCGTCCACGCCGTGCCGCGCCATGAGATCGAGGGGCGCAGCCCGCAGGATGTGGCCAAGAACCTGACTTCCGCCTTCGATAAGTTCTGCGGCGTGGCCGCCCAGTGAGCGCCGCCGAGATCGACTCCACGCCGGCGTTCGTCTCGGCATCCTACGAGAAGATGGCAAAGCGGTTAGAGGCGGCCCGCAAGCGGCTGAGCCGGCCGCTCAGCCTGTCTGAAAAACTGATCCTCTCCCACCTCGACGACCCCGTTGGGCAGGAGCTCAAGGCCGGGGAAAGCTACCTCCAGCTCAGGCCGGACCGGGTGGCGATGCAGGATGCCACCGCCCAGATGGCCATCCTGCAGTTCGGCCAGGCCCGCATCCCCCGGGTCGCGGTCCCCTCCACCGTGCACTGCGACCACCTGATCCGGGCCCGCTCCGGCGCCGATGCCGACATGGCGACCGCCATCTCCGAAAACAAGGAGGTCTACGACTTCCTGAAGTCGGCCTGCGCCAAGTACGGCATCGGCTTCTGGGGTCCCGGCGCCGGCATCATCCATCAGGTCGTGCTGGAGCAGTACGCCTTCCCCGGCGGCATGATCATCGGCACCGACTCCCACACGCCCAACGCCGGGGGCCTCGGGATGTTCGCCTCGGGGGTCGGCGGGGCCGACGCCGTGGACGTGATGGCCGGCCTGCCCTGGGAGGTGCTCTATCCCAAGACGGTCGGCGTGAAGCTCACCGGCAAGCTCTCCGGCTGGGCCTCCCCCAAGGACGTCATTCTCAAGCTCTGCGGCATCCTCACCTGCGAGGGCGGCACGAACCGGGTCATCGAATACTTCGGTCCCGGGGCCAGGGCCCTGTCCTGTACGGGGAAAGGCACGATCTGCAACATGGGCGCCGAGCTTGGCGCCACGACCTCGGTCTTCCCCTTCGACGACAGGATGGATGCCTACCTTCGCGCCACCGGCCGCACGGCCCTGGCCGACATCGCGAAGACCCGCAGTGCCATGCTCCAGGCCGACCCCGAGGTAGAGCAAGAGCCTGCGAAGTACTTCGACAAGGTCGTGGAGATCGATCTTTCGTCTTTGGAACCCCAGATGGTCGGCCCCCACACCCCCGATCTGGTCCGCTCCGTCTCCGACCTCGGCAAGGAGGCGAAGGAAAAGAACTACCCCGCCGCCTTCTCGGTGGCCCTCATCGGCTCCTGCACCAACTCCTCCTACGAGGACATCTGTCGGGCGGCCGACATCGCCCAGCAGGCTCAGGCCAAGGGCATGAAGGCCAGGATCCCCCTCCTGGTCACCCCCGGCTCCGAACAGATCCGCCTGACCATCGAGCGCGACGGCCAGATGGCCGTTCTTAAAAGTGTTGGCGCCACGGTCCTGGCCAACGCCTGCGGCCCCTGCATCGGGCAGTGGAAGCGCGACGGCCTGAAGGAAGGCGAGACCAACGCCATCCTGACCTCCTACAACCGCAACTTCCCCAAGCGCAACGACGGTTCAGGATCCACCCTGGCCTTCATCAGCAGTCCCGAGGTGGTCCTGGCCTACGCCTTTGCCGCCGAGATGGCCGTCAACCCGCTCAAGGCCTTCACCCCCCCCAAGCAGGCTCCGGAGTTCCCGTCCAAAGGCTTCGTCTCCTCCCGGGCAGGCTATGCCTCGCCGCCCTCCGACGGCGCCGCGGTGGAGATCCAGGTCTCCCCCACCAGCGACCGTCTCCAGCTCCTGGCCCCCTTCGCCCCCTGGGACGGAAAGGACATGGAGAGACTGCCGTTGTTGCTCAAGGCCAAGGGCAAGTGCACCACCGACCACATCTCCCCCGCCGGGCCCTGGCTCAAGTTCCGCGGGCATCTGGACAGGATCAGCGACAACATGTTCCTCGGCGCCGTGAACGCCTTCACCGGGGAGGCGGGCAAGGTCCGCGACGGCCGCACCGTGCCCCAGGCCGCCCGGGACTTCAAGACCAAAAGCCAGCGCTGGATCGTCGTCGGGGACCAGAACTACGGCGAGGGCTCCAGCCGGGAGCACGCGGCCATGTCGCCGAGGCATCTCGGCGCGGCGGCGGTCATCACCCGGAGCTTCGCCCGCATCCATGCCTCCAACCTGAAGAAGCAGGGCATCCTGCCCCTTACCTTCCAGAATCCGGCGGACTACGACAAGGTCCAGGAGACGGACCGGATCAGCCTGGTCGCCCTCAAGGACATCGCCCCCGGGCAGCCGCTCTCCTGCGTGCTCCACCATGACGACGGGAAGGAAGACAGGATCAGCCTGAACCACACCCTGAACGCCGAGCAGATCCTTTGGTTCAAGGCGGGGTCGGCCCTGAACAAGCTGAAGCAGGCGGCCCGGTAGCCGAATGCGCCGCCTGTCCCTCTTCCTTGCCGCCTCCGCCGCGGCCCTGGGACTCCTGGTCTGCTGCAGTCAGACTCCGCAGGACCTTCCTCCCCCGCTTCCTCCGCCCCCGCGGGCCGCCCACGTCGTGCTGATCAGCATCGACGGCCTCCGCCCCGACGCCCTGGAGGCCACTCCCACCCCCAACCTCCGCGCCCTGATCGCCCAGGGCACCTACTGCCCCGACGCCATGACCGGACGCCCCTCCATCACCCTACCCAGCCACGCCTCCATGCTCACCGGCCTGGACTGCGCCCACCACGGGGTGGACTTCAACAACTACCGTCCCGGCCACATCCGCCACCCCACGGTGTTCAGCGTGGCGAAGGCCGCGGGACTGAGGACCGCGATGTACTTCAGCAAGGACAAGTTCTGTTTCTTTGCGCAGCCCGGGGTCTTGGATCTGGTGCATGGGATCGGGAAGTCCGACGGTCTGAGGCAGGGAGAGGTCTCGGCCGCGGGAATCGCCGCCGCCTTTACGGAAGACTGGAAGGCCAAGCCCTTCGGCCTCGTCTTCCTCCACCTCAAGGAGCCGGACGAGGCAGGGCATGCCGAGGGCTGGATGAGTCCTACCTACCTGGCGGGGGTGCGTGCCGCGGATGCCGCGGTGGGAACCGTCCTCAAGGCTCTCGACGACAGCGGGGAGGCAGGACGCACCGCGGTGATCATTACCTCGGACCACGGCGGGAAGGACAAGCACCACAAGCTTCCGCTTCCGGAGAACCTCAGGATCCCCTGGATCTGCCGCGGGCCCGGCGTGCCCAAGGGCGTGGTTCTCTCCCGCCAGGTCCTGATCGCCGACACGGCGCCTACGGTCCTGGCCTTCCTCGGGCTCTCCTTCCAGGAGCCCGTCCAGGGGATCCCGGTGCGCGAGGTGCTGGGGGAGTAGCTCAGTTACCGGTTCACCACCAGCGGCACCCCGGTCAGTCGCAGGTGGAAGTCGGTCGACCAGCAGATGCGGATCGACCGAGCCGCCATCAGATGCAGCCCCGCGGCATCCGTGAGCGTCAGGTCCTGATCCGAGAACCTCCTCAGGATCCCCGACGCGCCGGCCTGCTCCGCAGGCCCGATGGCCGCAACGGCAAGAGGTTTCATGGCCTCGATCATCGCCAGGAACTGAAGGGCGCGGGAGCGGTCGTAGCGCCTGAGGAACCAGGCATGCCCCTCGGCGATGACCAGGGACGTTGTGACAAGGCCGGGCGGTGCGCCGAACAGTCTCCGGAAAAGCGGGTGGTGGGTGTCAGAACGGTCCGCGAAGGCGATCAGCGCCGAGGTGTCGACGTAGGCATCATCCCTTCGTGCCATACACCACGTCATCCACGTGCCGGCTGGAGTCTGGATCCCCGGATTCGACCATGCCCGCGTAGCGCATCCAGGGTTTGGAGGTGTCGACGGGTAGCAGGGTCCTCAGCGACCGGCGAAGCAGTTCTGCCAGGGAGATCCCCAGCCGGCGGGCCTCCTGCTTGGCTTCTTTGTATTCAGGCTCCGGAAGACTGATCTGGGTTCGAATCATGATAACATTCTACACTAATATGTTATCAGATCCAACTCCCGTGGCGACATCCGTCTTCTCCCCCTCATCCGCGATCCTGAGGAGGATCCCCGCCGCGGCTAGGTTCAGCACCAGGGCCGAGCCTCCAAAAGACAGAAACGGCAGCGGGATGCCCTTGGTCGGCACCGAGCCCGTGACCACGGCCACGTTGATGGCCGCCTGGAGCACCAGCATCAGGGTGATGCCCATGGCCAGGAGCGAGGTGAAGGCGTCCGGGGCCCGGCGCGCTGCCTGCCAGCCCAGCCAGAGCAGGGCCGCGAACAGCCCCAGGACCAGCAGGGCGCCGAGGCAGCCCAACTCCTCCCCCAGGATGGCGAAGATGAAGTCCGAATAGGACGAGGGGAGATACAGAAGCTTCTGGTTTGAGTTGCCCAGCCCCACGCCTCCGAAGCCGCCCCGGCCCAGGGCCAGCAGGGACTGGACCACCTGGTAGCCGCGGCCTTCGGGGTCGCTCCAGGGATCCCAGAAGGCCATCAGGCGCTTCACCCGGTAGGGTGCCGCCAGCAGGACGGCGCCGAGCCCCGGCAGGGCCAATGCCCCGGTCCAGCCCAGGAAGGACAGTCGGGTGCCGCCCAGGAGGAGCATCACCCCCGTCAGGGTCAGGACCAGGGAGGCGGTGCCGAAATCCGGCTCCACGATGACGAAGAGGAAGACCATGCCCGCCAGCACGACCGGAGGGAGGAAGCCCCGCTTGAAGTCGAAGCGCAGGTGGGCCTTGCGGGTCAGGAAGTCGGCCAGGAAGACCAGGACGGCGATCTTGGCCACCTCGGAGGGCTGGAAGGTGAGGAATCCCAGCTTGATCCAGCGTCTCGCCCCGTTGATGCGGGCCCCCAGGCCCGGCAGGAAGACCACCAGAAGGAGGAGGATGGCGCTGAGCGCGATCAGGCGGGCGTTGGCCTGGAGCACCCTGGGGTCCAGGCGCCGGCAGGCGACCAGGGCCATCGCCCCCAGGACGACCCAGACCATGTGCTTGAGGATCCAGCTGTGGGTCACCCCCTGCGGGTAGTCCAGCACCGAGGTGGTGCTGTAGACCATGACGCAACCCGTGGCGGTCAGGGCCGTGACGACGAGAAGGAGGGCGTCCGGGATCCGGAGGTTCATCCCCGTCCTTATCGGCAGGAAGCTCATCGGATCTTCAGTGTCAGGACCAGGAGGATGGCCAGGATGGCCGACAGGATCCAGAAGCGGACCGTGACCTTCTCCTCCTTCCAGCCCCCGAATTCGAAGTGGTGGTGGATGGGGGCGATCCGGAAGATCCGGAACTTGAAGATGCGGAAGGAGGCCACCTGGAGGATCACCGAGGCCACCTCCACCATGAAGATGGCGCCCACCAGCAGGAGGGCCATCTCCTGCCGCGCCACGAGGGCGAGGTAGCCGATGGTGCCGCCCAGGACCACGGAGCCCGTGTTGCCCATGAAGACCTCGGCCGGATGGCAGTTGAACCAGAGGAACCCGAGGGAGGCCCCGACCAGCGCCCCGCCCAGCACGGCCATCTCCCCGCAGCCGGGCACGGAGGGGATGAGCAGATAGCGGCTGAGCCCGATGTGCCCGGCGGCATAAGCCACGACGGTGAGCGCGAGGCCCGTCATGGCGCTGCAGCCCGCGGCCAGGCCGTCCAGGCCGTCGGTCAGGTTCACCGCATTGGAGACCAGGGCCATCACGAAGGCCCCCCAGACGCAGTAGAGCAGGATGCCCGGGTGCAGGCTCCGCTGTACGAAAGGCAGGGAGATCGTGGGGGCCGGGTCCTGGGAGAACCAGAGGGCCACGGAAACCAGTCCGTAGAGCAGGAACTGGAGGGTCAGCTTCTCGGACTTGCTCAGGCCCTTGCGGACCTGCCCGGTAAGCTTGATCTGGTCGTCCAGCCATCCGATGCCCGCGGAGCCGATCAGGACGATGAAGGAGATCTGGACGAAGAGGTTGCCCAGGTTCCCCCACAGGAGCATGGAAACCGCCATGGCCAGGACGATGAGGAGGCCGCCCTGGGTGGGCGTCTCCCCCTTGGGCGCATGGATCTCGCTGAGGCGGGCCGAATCCTTCTTCTCCACCCGCTCGCGGATCTTGCGGGACTGGAGCCAGCGGATCAGGATCGGACCGAGGAGGATGCTGAGCACGAAGGCCGTCATGGCCGCCAGGGTGGTCCGGACCGTGATGTTCCTGAGCAGGTAAAGATGGAAGTGGCGGATCAGCCAGTCCAAGACGACGGGATGGTGGATCACGTGCGGGCCTTCTTCAACCCGTCACGACAGGCCTCGAAGGCCCGCTCCAGGGCCGAACCCCGGGAGGCCTTGAAGAGGATCACGTCGCCGGGCTTGGCCATGCCGGCCAGGATGGCGCCTGCCTCGGCGGCATCGGCGACGCAGACGGCCTTCTTCCCGTAGCCCTCCGCGATCCAGCGTCCGGCCTCGCCCACGCAGACGAGGAGATCGACGAAGCAGGCGGCCTTCCCGAGTTCCCGGTGCAGCGTCCTGGATTCCTCACCCAGTTCCAGCATCTCCCCCAGGCAGGCGATCTTCCTGCCGGACTGGGAGGCAAGCCAGGACAGCCCGGCGGCCATGGAGTCCGGATTGGCATTGTAGGCGTCGTTGACCAGGCGGACTCCGGCGACCCCGGTCTCCTCCAGGCGCATGGGCGGGGCCTCGTAATCTTCCAATCCTTCCTGGATCTTCTCCTCGGAAATGCCCAATGCCCGGGCCGCGGCGATGGCCGCGAGGGCGTTCATGACAGTATGGGCCCCTTCCAGTGCAGGGATCCTGTCCGCCAGCGTCAGGCCGAACCGGATCACCTGGGTCGCCCCTTTGGCACGTTCGAAGAGCGGTGCGGAGTTCGGGTCGTCCCCGTTCAGGATGACGATGCCCCCCCGCTTCGCCACGGCCTCCACCAACTCCCCTTTTGCGGCGGCCACATGGGCCAGGGTGCCTCCGAAGCCGCCCAAGTGGGCCCGGCCGACGTTGGTGACCACGGCGATGTCGGGCTGGGCGATGGCCGCAAGCGCCGCCAGCTCCCCGGGGGCGTTTGCGCCCATCTCCAGCACGCCGTACTTCGTGTATTCGCCCAGGTGGAAGCAGGTGAGCGGCAGGCCGATGTTGTTGTTGTAGGACTTGGGGCTGCGGATGGTGGAACCCGAGGCGGCGCAGATGGCGGAGAGCATCTCCTTGGTCGTGGTCTTGCCGTTGGATCCCGTGATGCCGACGATGCGGGCCTTGAGCCTCCCGCGATAGGCCCCCGCCAGGCGCCCCATGGCGGAGAGGGGATCCTCCACTTCCACGTAGGAGCCGGGCGCATCGGTCGGGATCCTCCCCCTGGCGACCAGGGCGGCGACCGCACCCTTGGCGATCGCCCTCAGGGCATGGTCGTGACCGTCGAAATGCGGGCCCTTCAGGGCCACGAAGAGGGCCCCGGGCACGGCCTTCCTGGAATCGGTGCAGACCTCCCAGACTTGGGAGGCCCTCCGGCCCCGGAGGGAGCCTCCTGTGCCGCGTGCGATCTCTTCCAAGGAGGTCGGCAGCACCTATCCTCCCCTTTCCCGAACGGCCTTCAGGGCCTCCTCGCGGTCGTCGAAAGGCACCGTCCGATCCTTCAGGATCTGACCGGGCTCATGGCCCTTGCCGGCGATGAGGACGGTGTCCCCTTCCTTCGCCTGGGCCGTCAGCCAGCGGATGGCGGCGGCGCGATCCGCCTCGACGTGGTAGCTCCTGGATCCCGTCATCCCGGCGCGGACCTCGGCCAAAATCGCCAAAGGCTCCTCGCTCCTCGGATTATCCGAGGTCGCGACCACGACATCGGCCATCTCCTGGGCCACGGCGCCCATCCGGGGACGCTTGGTCCGGTCCCGGTCCCCCCCGCATCCGAAGGCCAGGAGGACACGCCCCTGCGTGAAGGAGCGCGCGGTCTTCAGAAGGCTTCTCAGGCTCTCCTCCGTGTGGGCATAGTCCACGAAAACCCGGAATGGGAGTCCGCAGGCGATCCGCTCCAGGCGTCCCGGGACCCCGGTCAGGGCCGAAAGCCCTTCGGCGGCCTGGGAGGCGGAAAGGCCCATCGCGATCCCTGCCGCCCCTGCGGCCAGGGCGTTCATGACGTTGTGCCTGCCGATCAGATGGAGCACGGCTTCCGTCTTGCCTTTCGGGGTGTCCAGCAGGATGCGGGTGCTTTCCCAGCCTGCATCCAGGATGGAAGCCTTGAAGTCGGCCGGGACCTCCATCCCGTACGTCAGGACCTCCGCCTTGCAGTCTTTCCGGTAACGTTCCGCGACGGGGTCGTCGGCGTTCAGGACGGCCGTGGCGGATGGATCGAGGTCCCTGAAGAGGATGCCCTTGGCATCCCGGTAGGCCTCCAGGGTCTTGTGATAGTCCAGGTGATCGGAGGCCAGGTTGGTGAATACCGCGCAGCGGAAGGCCACGTCCCTGACGCGGCCCAGGACCAGGGCGTGGGAGGAGACCTCCATGACGGCGGTCCTGGAGCCTGCCTCCAGCATCCGCGCGAGCATGCGCTGGAGATCCGCCGACTCCGGTGTGGTCCGGCCGGCCTCTTCCCGGAAGCCCGGCCAGCGGTAGTCCACGGTGCCGAGAACCCCGGGACGCATCCCGGCCTTCTCCAGCACGGATTCGAGGAAGTAGGAGGTCGTCGTCTTGCCCTTGGTGCCCGTGATGCCCACGACGCCCAGATGCCGGGAGGGCTCTCCGTGGAAGCGTGCTGCCATGACGGAGAGGGCCCGGCGGGCATCCTTCACATGGTGGATCCTGGGCCCTGTGCCGGATTCCGAGATGACCGCGACGGCACCTCGGGCAAGAGCCTGATCGATGAAGCGTCCGCCGTCGGACTTCTCCCCCGGGACGGCCACGAAGCAGTCGCCAGGCCTGACCAGGCGGGAATCGTATTGGATGCCCTGGACGGCCAGATCCGGGGCCGAGGCGCAAAGGTCCTCCAGCAGTCGCCTCAGGTCCGCGGTCAAGACTTGGGGACCGCCATGGGCGGAAGGACGGCTTCCCGGTCCCTCAAGTGGAGGGCGCATTCCAGGATCTCCTTCGCCACGGGAGCCGCCACGGCCCCGCCGGTATAGCCCCCCTTGCTGTTGTGGGGCTCGTCGACGACCACCAGGATGGTCATCCGGGGCCTGTCGAGCGGGGCGAAGCAGACGTAGGAGCTGACCCAGGCGTCGTGCAGGTACTGCCCGCCCTTCCCGATCTTCTGGGCCGTCCCGGTCTTGCCTGCCGAGGGGATGCCCTTGGCCTGGGATCCCTTGGCCGTCCCCCGCTCCACCACGGCCCTCAGGGCCTCCAGGAGGGGGCCCTGCACCACGGCCTCGGGCAGGACGCGGCGAGGCGGAGCCCCCTCCCAGCTTTTCAGGATCCTGCCGTCCGGATCCCGGACGGAGCGCAGGAGATGGGGCTGGACCCAGACGCCCCGGTTGGCGAAGACGTTGAAGGCCGCCAGGAGCTGGATGGGCGTCACCGCGATCTCATGGCCCATCGGGACGGAATAGATCGTGGCTCCGGTCCACTTCGCCGGAGGGTTCAGGATGCCCGCCTGCTCTCCGGGGAGGTCGACCCCGGTCTTCCTGCCGAAACCGAAGCGCTGGAGGTAGTCGTGGATCTTGGGCATGCCCAGGCGCTGTCCGATCTGGGCCGCACCGATATTGCTGGACTGGGCCAGCACGTCGGTGACGGTCAGCCAGCCGTGGGGATGGTAGTCGTGCAGGGGCTTCTTGCGGCCGGGGACGCGCCAGGAGCCGTTGTGGCAGAAGAACTTCTCGTCGGCGCGGACCTTGCCCTCGGCAAGGGCAGGACCGACGATGAAGGGCTTGAAGGTGGATCCGGGCTCGTAGCAGAGCAGGGTGGCGGGGTTCTGCAGGAGCGCCGGATTCGTCCTGCCGGGACGGTTCGGGTCGAAGCCCGGGCGGCTGGCCATGGCCAGGATCTCCCCTGTCGGAGGGTCCAGGACGATGGCCACGGCGGACTTGCACGTGCAGTGCTCGAGGAGATGGTCCAGGGCCTGCTCGGCCACCTCCTGGATGCCCGCGTCCAGCGTGGTGACGAGGGAACTCCCGTGCAGCGGGTCCTCGGCCTCGCGCACGATGCTCCTGCCCTTCGCGTCCCGGGTGCATTCCTCGTGCCCGGCCGTCCCGCGCAGGACGGACTGGTATGTCAGCTCCTGGCCGGCCAGGGGCTGTCCGTCGATCCCGGTGAGTCCCAGGAGGGGTCCTGCGGATGCGCCATGGGGATAGAACCTCTTGGCCTCTGGGGTCATCCCGACCCCGGGCATCTTCATCCCCTTGAGGCGATTCCATTGCGCGTCGAGGGCCTGCCGCTTGATCCAGACGAAGGCCCTGTCCTCGCAGAGTTTGGCGTGCGTCGCGCGGACGTCCAGGCCCAGGATCTTGGCGAGCCGGCGGGCGATCTCGGGGCGGGCCTTCGGGCATTCCTTGGCGAGTCGGCGCGGTTCGGCGTAGATGGACGGCACTGAAAGGGTCACGGCCAGGGCCTTGCCGTGGCGGTCCACGATCTCGCCGCGACGGGGCGCCACGTCGCGCTGGCGTTCCTGCTGGCGCTCGGCTTTTCCGCCGAGCTCCCCGTGCCGGAGGACCTGGAGGGAGACCAGGCGCACGGCCAGGACGCCCAACAGGGCTCCGAGGCCGAGGACGGCCCAGCGGGCCGTGTTCCGGCGGGCCGGGTTCTCCCCGTCAGGGCTTGGCGGGCTGTCGTCCGTCTCGGACACGCTGGATCACCTCCCGGGTCGACGTATTCTCGAAGCCCCACCCCTCGCCGCTCTTGGCCCCGGCCCCTTTGAGGGTGCGCGGGGACTCCTGGCGGGCCAGGACCATCCTGAGGCCCTGACGCTCCTCCTCCAGGCGGATCCGCTCTGCACGGAGACGTGTCAGCTCGGAACCGGCATGCACCAGGGCCGCCCGCTGCCAGACCGTCACCAGGGCCAGGAGCACGGACAGGACGAAGAGGAAGCGCAGCTTCATGCGGCCTTCCTGACCCTGAGCAGACCCCTCAGACGGGCGCTCCGGGCGCGGGGATTGTCGATCTCCTCCTGGCGCGAAGGGAGGATGGCCTTCTTCGTCAGGATCCTCCACTCCCCCCCCTCCTCCTTCGCACGGGAGCGGAAGGAGCGCTTCACCATCCCGTCCTCCAGGGAATGGAAGCTGATCACGGCCAGGATGCCTCCCGGCTTGAGGAGCCGCGGCGCCGTCTCCAGCAGGGAGGCCAGTTCCCCGAGCTCATCGTTGACGGTCATGCGCAGGGCCTGGAAGACCCTGGTCGCCGGATGGATGCGGCCCCTTCCCGGGACGGATCGGGTCACGACCTCGGCCAGGGCCCCTGTGGTGCTGAAAGGCCGGCGGGCGACGATGGCCCGGGAGATGCGCCCGGCCCAGCGCTCCTGGCCGAGCTCCCGGAAGATGCGTTCCAGGTCCTCCCGGGACGCCGTATTCACCAGTTCGGCTGCGGATCGCCCTTCGGAGGGGTTCATGCGCATGTCCAAGGGGCCATCGGCCATGAAGGAGAAGCCCCGGGCGGGATCCTTGAGTTGGCGGGTGGAGGTCCCCAGGTCCGCGAGCACCCCATCCGGTGCCGGCCAGTCCTGCTCCCGCGACAGGCGTCCGATCTCGCTCAGGCGCCCCTCTACCAGGCGGATGCGACCCGAGAAGGCGGACAGGGCCTCCCCTGCCGTCTTCAATGCGTAAGGATCCCTGTCCATCCCGATCATACGACCTTCCTGTCCGGCCCTTGCCGTCGTCTCCATCTTCTGCAGGACGGCCCGGGCATGCCCGCCGTCCCCGAGCGTCAGGTCCCAGTACACCCCGCCGGGCGGAAGCGCCAACAGCCCGACCGTCTCCTCGAGGAGGGCCGGGCGGTGCCGCACTTCCCCCCCGGGGATCAGCACACCAGCTTGCCGCGGCCCACGGCCTTGAGCATGCCGGCCATCTCGGGGCTGAACTCCACCATGGAGAAGCGCCCTCCCAGGTGCCTGACCCGCTCCAGGCGTTCGGACAGGACCCCCATCTCCTCGGCCGAGGCATCCTCCCCCGCGAGCAGGGCCGTCTTCACGCCGTCCACCGCATCCGCCGTCGCCACTGCGCTCATGTCGCCTCCTTCCGTCGTTTTCGAAACGCCGCCCCTTAGCTTCCGAAGATCTCCGCGGCCTCCGCGAAGCGCTCATAGCGGGGTTCGTTCGTCCGCTCCAGGCGCTTCCATCGGGCCATGTCCCACAGTTCGATTCGGTCCATGACGCCCACCAGCGCGACGTCCTTGCGCAAGCCGGCCACGCTCCTCAAGGCGTCCGGCACCAGCATGCGTCCGGCGGCATCCAGCTCCTGACGCATGGCCCGGGAGAAGAAGAGGCGCTGGAAGTTCCGGCCCGCGGCCGAACGCATGGCCCCGCGGGCGCCCTGCATGCGGGCCACGGTCTCCTGCCAGCCCTTCTGCGTGAAGAGGAACAGGCACTGGTCCAGGCCCTGGGTGAGATAGAAGACCGACCGCTCCGCCTCCGGAACCTCCTCCCGGAGCTTCGACGGAACCATCAGGCGGTTCTTGTCGTCCAGGGTATGTTCGAAGGTGCCGTAGAACATGAGATTTACCACTTCCTCCCACTTCCACCCAGATCGTCCCCGGAAGTCTAATGCCTCTTATCGGCATGTCAAGGAAGGGGGTGCAAGGGATTCAACGGAAGCGGGCGTGGAAGGGCTTGGAGCCCCTAGGGGTGGACATTGCGACGGGGGGTGACCCAACCCCTAGGGGGAGGAGGATCAGGACGGATCAGGAGAAAATCGGAAACTTCGAGCGGAGCTTAAAGGAAGCTCACGCGGCGGGGGAAGGACGGCGCGCCTTCAGGACGTCGGACATCCCGTAGAGGCCGGGTCTGGCCGAGGCGACGAAGCGGGCCGCCTCCAGGGCCCCGCGCGCGAACGCGTCCCGACTGACCGCGCTGTGCGAGATGCGGATGCGCTCGCCAGGTCCTGCCAGCACGAGCTCGTGCTCGCCCACCACATCAGCCAGGCGCAGGGAGTGCATCGGAGGGCGGCGGCCTCCCCCCCGCTCGAAGGCCGAGGCCAGGGCCAGGGCCGTCCCGCTCGGGGCGTCCTTCTTGTGGACATGGTGGGTCTCGACGATGGCGGCGTCCCAGGAGGACGGCATCATCCGCGCCGCGGCCTCGGCCAGGGCGAAGACGGCATTGGCTCCCAGGCTGGTGTTCGGCGCGACCAGGACCGGAACCTTGCGGGACAGCACGGCCAGGGTCGCGCGGGTCGCCTCGGAGAGCCCGGTGGTCCCGACGACCAGGGCGAAGCCGCCCTGCCCCCAGGAGACGAGGCGCGACTGCGTAGCCGACGCCTCCGAAAAGTCGATGAGGACATCCGGCCTGGACTTCCCCAGCTCCGCGGTCACCTTCACGCCTGCAATCTCGCGGCCGAGGGCAGGGCTCCCTGCGCGTTCCAGGGCGGCCACCAGGGTCATGCCGGGGACATCCGTCAGGAGCGCGGCGATGCGCGTTCCCATCCTTCCCGAGGCTCCGTGAAGCGCGATGCGAAGGGTCTTCGAAGTCTTGTTCATGCTGAAGATCCGGGGGGTCCTCGACGATCTTGCCTTAGCCATGGATGGTCTCCAATGCCCCGGTGAGCCGTATACGATCAGCCGCCTGATCTGCCGCGGACGCCAGGCCAAGGGGTACCTGAAATGCCCCGGTTGCGCGAACCGTGATGCCGCGGCCGAGGTGATCCAGGTCCAGTCCCCGCCCGAGGCCATGGCGATCCTGGCAACCCCACCGTCCCGGGTGGCGGCCCGCGCCTGGCCTCCGGTGCCTGCGGCCGCCTTCCGGATGCCGCTCCCGGCGGCCGGCGATGCGACGGGCCTGTTGGCCCTGGCGCGCCGGCTCTACGACTACTTCTAGCCTCATCGCTTCGGTTTCCTTTTTGCGGCGTCCTTGTCCCGCCTCCGTGCGGTCTCGGCGCGGAGGTAGGCCACGATCTCGTCCGTGGAGGCCCCGGGCGTGAAGAGGCGGCCCACCCCCAGCTTCCGGAGGTCCCGGATGTCCTCGTCGGGCAGGATGCCCCCCCCGGTCAGGAGCACGCCCGGAAGGCCCCGGTCCTTCAGGAGCTTGAGCACCCTGGGGAAGAGGGTCATGTGGGCACCCGAGAGGACGGAAAGCGCTACGACCTCCACGTCCTCCTGGACCGCGGCATCCGCGATCATCTCGGGGGTCTGGTGGAGGCCGGAGTAGATCACCTCCATCCCCGCATCGCGCAGGGCGGCCGCGACGACCCGGACCCCCCGGTCGTGGGAATCCAGGCCAGGCTTGGCCACCAGGATGCGGATGGGCCGTTCGTTCATGGCGCAGGGATGATACGAAGCGGGGCGGCCGGGAGGAAGCCGGACCTTGCCCCTGCTGTTTTCCCCCATTATCATCCCTCTCCATGGCCGACACCGACCCCCCCGCAGGAGGCTTCCAGGACGATCCCCTCCTGGATCCTTCCGTCTCCCCTGAGGAGAAGGCCCGGCAGGTCCACGACATCTTCCAGAGCGTGGTCGCCACCCTCACCGAGGAGGAGGCCAAGGCCGTCTCCGACCGCTTCGCCCAGGCCATGACCCTGGTGGCCCGCCGCGAGGTGCTTTCGGCGATGGAGCAGCTGCGCCGGGAGATCCTTCAGGTCCTGCGCGAGGTCCCCACTCCGGAGACCCCGCTGGTGATCCTGACGGATGAGGAGGAGAACCTGGCCTCCCCCCCCTCCGGCCTGCTGGATGCGGACGCCATGAAGGCGATGCAGCAGCGCATCGCCGGATCCATCCGGGAGGTCCTCTACGAAGCCGCCGGACTGGGTCCCGCCTCCTCCGCGAAATCCCTGCCCGACGAGACCGTGCGCAAGCTGGCCAAGGGCCTGACGACCACCCGCCTGCGCCGCCGGAGGCACTGACGCCGATCAGGATCCGGACCGAACCCCTTCCTTTCCCGTCCACAGCCAAGGACGGCCTTGTGGCCTCCTGGCGGACAGCCCCCGAAGCCCTTGCCTGGGCCCTGCCGCCTCCCTCTTCCCCGCAGGTCCTTGAGGCCCGTCGTCGCACCCTGGCGTCGATTCCGGATCGAACCGCCCTGGCTCTCCGTCTGGCAGAACACCACCGGCGTCTGGGAGCTCCGGAAGCCTCTTTGGCCGCCTGCAGCCATCTGGGGCAGGCCGGGGCCCTTGCCGTTGTGGCCGGCCAGCAGCCGGCGCCGGGCCTGGGCCCCCTCTATGCCCTGCACAAGGCCGCCGCCGCCGTTTCCCTGGCCAAGCGCTGGGGAGCCGTACCGGTCTTCTGGATCGCCGGGGACGACCATGACCTGGCCGAGGCTTCCCGGGTCCGATTCCTGGGTGCGACCGGAGGTATGGAGGAGGACGAGGCTCCGGCGGGGCCCCCGCTCACCCCCCTCAACCTCCTTTCCTGCGACGGGGCCCTCGTCCCCTGGCTGGGCTCCTGGCGCGATCGCTTGCCGGCTTCGCCTCACCGGGATCCCCTTTTCGAACGCCTTTCCGCCGCCTGCACGGGCACCTGGTCGGATTGGATGGCCCGCAGCCTGCTCCTCCTGTTCGGGGAGGACGGCCTCGTGGTCCTGGATCCCTCCTGGGTCCGGGACCTTTCCTCCGGGCTTCTCGCACGCTACCGGGAAGCCGAGCCGGCGATCCGGCATGCCCTCGCCGCCCACTCCGCCCGCCTGAAGACCGAGGGGTACCGCCTGCAGGCCCCGGCGCCAGAGGAAACCCACCTGTTCACCGTCCGCGACGGACGGAGGGAACGCTCGCTCTCGGGAGACAGTCCCGATGTCCTCCTGAGGCCCGTGGTCCAGGACGCCCTGCTGCCCGTCCTGGCCATGGTGACCGGTCCCGGCGAGACCGCCTATCTGGCCCAGACCGGACCCCTGTACGAGGCCCTTGGGGTCTCGAGACCTCCCCTGGCGCTGAGGCCTTCCGTCACCCTGGTGGCCGCCAAGGATCTCAAGCACCTGGAGGACTGGGGCCTGACCCCGGATTCACTCCTTCTCGGGGAACAGGGCATCCTCCAGGCGCTCAAGGCCCTGAGGCCGCCCTCGGCGCGCGCCGCGCGTCTTCGGGAGGCCGGCGGCCGCTGGGCCCACGAGATTCCGCTTCTGGCGGGCGAGGGCATGAAGGATCTTGAGGGGGCGCTGGGCGCTTCCATCCGTGCAGTCCGGGAAAGCCTGGAATCCCTGGCCCGTCGCGTCGAACGGATGGAAGAAGAGAAATCCGGCATCGACCGGCGCCGGGCCCAGGCCCTGGGCCGCTGGGCCCTGCCTTCCGGGAAGCCCCAGGAGAGGACCCTGAACGCGTGGTCGGTGCTTTGCCGTTTCGGGGAGGGTCTTGCCGGTTCCCTCGTGGATGGGGTGGACTGGGCCGACTCTTCCCCTCGGCTGGTTGTCGTCGAAGGTTAGCGCCTGACCAGGTCCAGGATCTCCGGCCCCCCGGACGGCTGCCAGGCGAAGGTGATGTCGTCCAGGAAGGGCGTCTCGAGCACGGGCTGGTTCGCGTCATCCGGCATGCCCGTGAGGGGGTCGATCAGAGGGCTGGTCCGAAAGCGCACCCGGTACCGGAAGCCCGGAAGGGTCAGTCCCACGGGCGTTCCGGCGGGCCTGTCCAGGACCTGGAGGGGGCTTGAGGTCAGGGTCCCGTCCGCGGCGAGCAGGGAGATCTGGAGGCGGGTGTTCGTCAGGCGGGGATCGATCAGCCTGGGGATCACCGGCTGGATGTCGCCGTCGACCCCTCCCATCCGGGTCTCGGGGCGGTCGTGGGAAGGAAGGCGTTGAGTCCAGGAGATCTGGAGCAGGCGGCAGGCCCTGGTGAGGGCAGGGGCCAGAGGCAAGGACAGGAAGGTTCCGTCGTCGCCCTTGTAGTAGCGCCCGTCCCGGAAGCGGTCCAGGGTCCAGGCGTCGAAAGCCGGGATCGAGACGCTCACGTCGTCCGTGAAGTCCGAGATCGCGAACTCGTCCATGATCTGATGCACCAGATAGCCCGCACCATGCCCATCCGGCAGGGTTGCGTCCCCTCCCAGGTGGAAGAGCTGGGAGGGGTCTGCGAGAAGCTTCTCCCCAGTAGGGAGGTCGTATGGGACGGGCTGGTACTCCCCCGGGGCCGACCCGCCGACGAGCCCGAGCACGACCGCGCGCGTATCCTCCCCCGTCGTGGTCTGGTCGTCGTCGTAGAACCCTCCGAACAGGTGCCAGCGCAGGTCGGGCACCAGGGGATGATCGTAGAACAAGCCGTTCAACGTGACCGTTTGAGTGCGCAGGGCAAGCACTTTGGAAGCACGCTCATGGTTCGTGTCGGAATGCGTGAAGGGAAAAGGGCCCGGATTCGGCTCCGCCCAGCTCTCCATCAGGATGCCGATGGAGTTATCGGCGCCGATGGCCAGGGTTTGGGTTCCCACCCTGAGCACCGGGGGCACCGCATGGTTCATCCGGTTCTGCTGCCTGGAGCAGGAGAAGTCGATGTGGATGTTGTTGGCTTCGCGGTCGTTGCGCTTGACCCAGTAGCAGATCGCCCCGCGGTCGCTCGTCGGGTCCACGTCCTCCGGCAGGTTCGTCGCCAGGTAGGAGAGGCTTCGCCCCAGCTGGAGGAAGACCCCGTCCGGATGTAGGGTGTTGGGTTCGATTCCCGAAGCCGGCCACACCGATTGGGCCAGATCGGTCTGGAGTTTTCCTCCCACTGACGCCGGCCCCGCCTTCCGTCCGGCGTCCTCGGCTGCCAGGTCCGCATCCCACCCGTCGTCGAAGTGGTGCAGGAAACGCAGTTGTCCGCCAAGGGGGTTTCCGGGAGGGAACTCCACGGTGGCCAGCCCCACGCAACCGTCGAAGTCCGCTGCGTTTCCCGGCAGGGCCGTCATCGGGCAGGGGTAGGTGATGGCCCCCAGCCCCTGTCCGCCCCCCCCGGGGTTCCAGGAGGCCCCTGCCCCCGTCGTCCGTTGCGGAGGAATGGCATTCGGCGGGGCCGGGTTCGCCAGGGACAGGTAGCTGGTATCCCCCGCATGCGGGGTTCGCCCCCCTACGAAATCCTGCTGGGTCGTCTGCCTCAGCTGCTGGAAGCACCTCACGGTGATGAAGAGCTCGGCCGAGGCCAGGAGCCTGCCGTCCGGGGAGAGCACCCTGCCGACGGATCCGATCCGGAACATCCCCGTCGGGCCAAGGCTTCCCTCCGTCGACCAGGCGTACAGGTCGGACTTGTCCATCCATCGCCAGGCCACCTCGTCAGGCATCCCCTTCTCAAGCAGGGTGTTGGGGTTGAAGTTGGCCTTGATCATGTCGGCCGTGCCCAGGTCCCCTCCCATGAGCACCGTGCTGGAGGTGTAGGTCCCGTTCAGGACGGAGGGCACCAGGGAGTCCGCGAAAGCCTCGAAGGTGTCCCAGGTCCCGAAGGGTCTTGCCGCCAGGATGGCATCGGCGATCTGGTCCGCGGAACCCGCAGTGATCACACAGGTGGAGGAAGCCGGACTGAAACGAAGGTAGCGGACCTCGCCGCTCAATCCATCGAGCAGGGCTGAAAGCACCGGCTTCGAGACGGCGTTCAGGTTGACCGGGGGCCGGCCGCCCTCCTCCAGCAGCAAGGGGCCCCGGTCCTTCTTGAGATCGTTCTCGGCCGGGAAAGCTGTCCAGGGACGGTCCCGGCGTGCGTTGGGGCGGATCACGGCCGTGTCCGTCCAGGTCGACAGGCAGAGATAGGGGGAGAGATCCGAGGTCAGCCCCGAAGCCTCCTGCACCTGAGCCAGGGTCAGGTATCCTTTCGGAGGCCGCAACGCCATCAGGTCCGTGCCCAGGGTCGGAGAGCCCAGCCTGTTGCCGAGATTGCCCAGGATGCGGACCAGCTGTCCGTTCCATCCCCGGGTCCTGTCGGCGCCCAGGATCCCGCCGTTGACGCAGATCTTGGCCGACTCATCCTCCGTCTTCAGCGCATAGGACCCCTCGTCCCCGAGCCTCCCGGAGAAGCCCTTGCGACCGCCCTCCTGAAGGATCCAGGCCGGAGCCCTCTGCCCCCAGGCATCCACCTGGACCGGGTCCGGGTGACGTACGAAGAAGCTGGTTCTCAAGGCGAAGGCCGGGGGGCAATCGTCGCCGTTGAGCACCCCGGGCTGGAAGCGTTCGAAGGGCGTCTCGGCCGCCAGGGTCCCATCTCCATCCCAGTCCTCCCCGCCGTAGCGCGAGGAGCGGTCCTGGGGATCCTGTCCGGACGCCATCCTGGCCAGGGCATCCTCGATTCCGGAGCGGGCCAGGAGGAGGGCCCTCGTGCCGTGCAGGCGCTGCTGGCTGGCCCTGCGTTCCAGCCGGGCCATCAGGACGAAAGCCGTGGTGAGCACGGCGAGGACCCCGAGGATGCCTACCGCCACGATCAGCGCGAGCCCGCGGCAGCGCCCCGGGCCGGCGTGTTCAGGAGTCATCGTCTTCCGGGAACGGGGGGACCGAAACGTCCCTGCCGAGGTCGTCCACGAGCTCCCAGCGGTCCTTCCCGGCACGCCAGATCAGCCGGTGCTCGTCCGGGAGGCAGGGCTCTTCGGGATTGGAGACCGTCCAGTGCCAGCGGGTGTAGACCGTCATCGCGGAGGGCACGGCGGCCTTGGGCGTGGCCAGGATGGCGGGATGTCCCGTCCCGCCATCTTCGGGGGAGATCCAGACGGCGGAGAACTCGTACTCCTCCGACGTGCGGTCCGTCTCCCGGGCGAAGCGCTGGATGGCCGTGGTGAGGTGGAGCCCGTACCCCAGGAAGAAGCCGACGAACACGAAGAGGCTCAACGTCAGCCAGATCAGGACCCTGGCGCCCTTGGTCATGCGAGGGCGATCCCGCAGGAGGTGCAGACGGACGCGTCGGGCAGGAGGGGATCGTTGCAGGCGGGACATTTCCCTTCGGCTTCCAGGGCCAGGGCCTCGCCCTGCGTGACGGGATTGAGCCCCTGACGTGCGGCCTCCTGCTCCCAGGCCTCGGTCTGGACCTTCCGGGCCGCTTCGAGCCACTCCGGAGGGACCTGGACCTCGAACACGGTCATCCTCCCCTTGCGGCCGGGAGCCTCTCCGGACTTCGCAAGGGCCACGGGGATGTCCTGGCGCTGCAAGAGTCGGACGATCTCCTCGCAATCCTCGGCGAGGCCGGTGTGGAGAGCGACGGGAGGCGATTCCTGCCACACGGCGTCTTGGGCGGGGGCGGGCACGGGAGGCGGTGACAGGGCCAGGTCCCGGGCGACCAGCTCAAGGCGGCAGTCGGGGCAGATGCCCACGGCGACGGAGAGGAGTCCGCAGGCAGGGCAGTGGAAGGGCAGGGCGGGGTCCATGTTCAAAGTATACTTCCCAGGATGCCTCCCCGCCTTCTTGTCTTCGATCTCGACGGCACCCTGGCCGATACCCAGGACGATCTCGCCGACGCGGTGAACGCCACGCGGGCCTGGGCCGGTATGCCCCCCCTTCCCCTTGAGGAGATCCGACTGGCCATCGGGGATGGTGCGAAAGCCCTGATTGCCCGGACGGTCCCGTGTCCGGGTCCGGTGGAAGAGCCCCTGCGCTACTTCATCGGGTACTACGGCACCCGCTCGGTGGTGAAGACCAGGCTCTATCCCGGGGTGGCCGAGGTCCTGGAGGCGAGCCAAGAGCGCGTCCGGGCCGTCCTGACCAACAAGCCCGAGCGCATCTCCCGCAGGATGCTCCAGGCCCTGGGCATCGCGGAGCACTTCGAGAGCGTGATCGGCGGGGACAGCCTGCCGACGAGGAAGCCCGACCCGGCGGGGCTCCTGGCGCTTCTGGAAAGGCATGCGGTGGGCGCCTCCGAGGCCCTCCTGATCGGCGACTCCCCGGTGGACGTGGCGACGGCCCGGGCGGCGGGGGTGGCTTGCGCCGCCGTTCTCGGGGGCTACGCGGCGCCAGGGGCGCTGGAGGCGGCGAAGCCGGAGTTCCTGCTGGAGTCGATGGCGGGAGTGGTCGACCTACTCTGAGATCTGCTAACGTTTATCCAAACGTGCCAGGGCAGCTTGGGCATCCCGGGACAGGCGGGCTCCGGGGGCTCCCTTGGCCAGCGTTTCCAAGACCGTCCGGGCCTGAGGCGTTCCCATCCATTCCAGGACCTGGAGGCTCCGGATCTCCGTCAAAGCCTTCGGGTCATGATCGAGTGGAAGGTCTTGTGCTGCCAGAAGTTTCGAAATGCGATCCCGGACCTCTGGAGACGGATTCTTCTCCAGCTTCTTGCGCAAGGCGTCCTGTGCGCTCTCTCCCAGAGCGCTCAGTTTCTGGGAGGCCGCCTCCCGGACCGGGAGGGAATCGTTGTCCAGATCGCGGATCAAGGCATCTAGTTCCACTGTCGAACCAGGCGGAACGGGATGGAGCTTGGCTCCCAACAGGGAAGCTCCGGATTCCCCGGAATTCCAAAGGGCTCCCTGGGCTTCCCAGGCCAGGGTGGGATCCCCGGAGGCCAAATCCTTCCAATACCCCTCCAGAGTCTCGGGCTTTATGGGGAGTGCCGCCAGAGGCGGCTTGAGCTTGGGTCGGTTCCAGATGAGGGCGGTTTTATCCATGCCTCCCGATGCCAGGAGCTTGCCGTCCGGAGAAAAGGCAACGGAGAGGACTTCATCGCCAAGTCCCTCCCCCAGACGGGAGATCTCTTGGCCCGTGATCGTATCCCATATGCATAACACATCATCCCAGCCGAACGATCCGTTTCTCCCGCAGCCGGTGGCCAGGAGCCTGCCGTCTGGGGAGAAGGCGATGGAGTAGATCCTCCGCTCATGCTGCAGGCTGGAGACTTCCTTGCCCGTGACGACTTCCCACAGTCGAACTGTTTTATCCAGACCTCCCGAGGCCAGAATCCTCCCATCGGGAGAAAAGGAAACGGAATAGATGCACCCGACATGCCCCTTGAGAAAGACTTCCCTTCCTGTGGCGATCTCCCGAAGGAGAAGCACGCCGCCGTCACACCCCAGTGCCAGGCGCTTTCCGTCTGGAGAAAAGGCGACGGCGCGGGCCTCCCTGCTTTTCCACTTCAGCGCCTCAGCTGTAGCCGCTTCCCAGACGTGTAGTTGCTTGTCCACGCCCCCTGAAGCCACGAACCTTCCGTCCGGGGAAAAGGCAACGGAAAGGGCTGCCTCCAAATGTCCGTTGAGACAGGAAACTTCTCTGCCTGTGGCGATCTCCCAGAGCCTGACGGTGCGATCCATACTCGATGAGGCAAGCAACTTCCCATCCGGGGAAAAGACGACACAGGTAACCTCCCCCGTATGCCCCTTGAAACAGGAGACTTCCTTGCCCGCGGCAATCTCCCAGAGGCGTAGGGTCATGTCCCCGCTCCCTGATGCCAGGAACTTGCCGTCCAAGGAAAAGGCAACCGAACGGACAGGTTCCGCATGCTGATACCGGGCCACCGTTCCTGCCGGCAGGGGATCTGGAACATCCTCTCCCAGCGCGGGCAGGAGTGCCGCTGCAAGAACACCCAGAATCCGGATGGGCTTCGTCCGGTTCAAGTCTACGGCCACTTCCGGAGCGCCGTCGCCGTCTCCACGAACTCCACCAACGGTCTGGCCGGGATCAGCTTCGCGTCATAGGCCCGGTCCAGGAACAGCTGCACCGACTTCTTCCCGTCCGCCCCCAGGTCCAGGGTCCTGTCGTTGACGTACATCCCCACGAAGCGGTCCGCCCGCCCCCGGTCCAGCCCCCGCGCGAAGGAGAGCGCATGCGTCAGGGCCTCCTCCCGGTGGGCCAGGGCGTAGGCCACCGTTTCCCGGATCAGCAGGCCCAGCTCGGCCATGGCCACCCAGCCGAGATCCTTGCGCACGGCGTTGCCACCGAGAGGAAGGGGCAGGCCCGTCTCGGCCTTCCACCAGTCGCCCAGGTCCAGGACCCCGCGCAGGCGGTCGTCGCCGAAGCTGAGCTGGCCCTCGTGGATGATGACCCCTGCCTCGACCTCCCCCGCCGCCACGGCCTGCTGGACCTTGTCGAAGGGCATGGGGAGAGTCTTCACCCCGGGAAGACAGAGCCTCAGCGCTAGGGTCGCCGAGGTCCTCTCCCCCGGGATGGCCACCACGGTCTTGAGGAGATCGGACTTGGAGAGGTCGTTCCGGCTGACGACCACCGGGCCGTAGCCCTCGCCGAAGCTCCCTCCCGAGCAGGTCATGGCATAGTCCCTCGCCACGTAGGGGTACTGGTGGTAGGAGATGGCCGTGCACTCGTAGGTGCCCTTCTCGGCGGAGCGGTTCAGGGTCTCGATGTCGTTCAGCAGGTGGCTGACCTCGTACTTTCCCGTCGGGACCTTCCCCTGGGAGAGGGCATAGAACATGAAGGCGTCGTCCGCATCGGGCGAATGGGCGATGGTGGCGCGGATGCGGGGAGGCATTGGGGGGCTCATGGTAGGGTGGGCGCCTTGCCGATACAATCCCGTGCCATGCAAGACCTGCCCTTCAACCCGACTGCCGAGGTCCTGCGGGATCTCCTCGCCCGGCGCATCCTGGTCCTGGACGGGGCCATGGGGACCCAGCTCCAGGACCAGAACCTGACGGCTGCCGACTTCGGGGGTCCGGATCTGGAAGGATGCAACGAGGTCCTCGTCGCCTCGAAACCGGAGGCCGTCCGCAGGATCCATGAGGCCTATTTCGCCGCCGGGGCCGACATGGTGGAGACCGACACCTTCGGGGGCACCCCCATCGTGCTGGCCGAGTACGGGATCGCCGAGCGCGCCGAGGAGCTGAACGAGAAGGCCGTCCGCCTTGCCCGGGAGGCCGCCGGGAAGTTCCCGGGAAGGACCCTCTTCGTGGCCGGCTCCATGGGGCCGACCACCAAGAGCCTGTCCGTCACCGGAGGCACCACCTTCCCGGAGCTGGCCGAGAACTACCGGGTCCAGACCCGGGGCCTTCTCAAGGGCGGCGTCGACGTCCTGCTGCTGGAGACCGCCCAGGACACCCGCAACGTGAAGGCCGCCCTGATCGGGATCCGAAGCGGCTTCGAGGACATCGGATTCCAGGTCCCCCTCATGCTCTCGGCCACCATCGAGCCTATGGGCACCATGCTGGCGGGACAAGGTGTGGAGGCCTTTTTCGCCTCGGTGGAGCATGCCGCCCCCCTCTCGGTGGGTCTCAACTGCGGGACCGGGCCGGAGTTCATGACCGACCACCTGAGGACCCTGGCCGCCATGGCCGGATGCTTCACGACCTGCTATCCGAATGCCGGCCTCCCGGACGCCGACGGCCACTACACCGAGACCCCCGCCATGGTCGCCGCCGCCCTCCACCGCTTTGCCGAGCAGGGCTGGGTGAACCTGGTCGGCGGCTGCTGCGGCACCACCCCGGCCCACGTCCGTGCCGTCGTCGATGCCGTGAAGGGCCTCAAGCCCCGCCTTCCGGCGAGGCATGCCGTCACCCACTTCAGCGGCATCGAGTACGTGCCCTGCGAGGAGGCCAGCCGCCCCATGCTGGTCGGCGAGCGCACCAACGTCACCGGGAGCCGGGTCTTTCGCGAACTCATCATGGCCGGGGAGTACGAGAAGGGCGCGGAGATCGGCAGGAAGCAGGTCAAGGCCGGCGCCCAGATGCTGGACGTGAACCTCCAGCACACCGAGCTGGACGAGATGCAGGCCACCGAGCGCTTCCTGGAGCGCCTGGTGAGGACGGTGAAGGTCCCCATCATGGTGGACACCACCAACCCCAAGGGCATGGAGCTGGCCCTCCAGTGGTGCCAGGGCAAGTCCGCCATCAACTCCGTCAATCTGGAGGATGGGGAATCCCGCTTCGAGAAGGTCTGCCCCCTGGCCCGGCGCTACGGCGCCGCCCTGGTCGTGGGCCTCATCGACGAGCGCGGTCAGGCCATCTCCGTGGCGCAAAAAATGGAAGTCGCGGAGCGCAGCCACGCCCTCCTGACCGGAAAGTACGGCATCCCCGAGGAGGACATCCTCTGGGATCCCCTGGTCTTCCCCTGCGCCTCCGGGGACAAGGCCTACATGGGCTCTGCGGCCGAGACCCTCGCGGCGCTGGCCGCCCTCAAGAAGCGCTGGCCGCTGACCCGGACGGTGCTGGGCATCTCCAACGTGTCCTTCGGCGTCCCTCCGGCGGGGCGCGAGGTGCTGAACGCCGTCTTCCTCTACCACTGCACCAGGGCCGGCCTGGACCTGGCCATCGTGTCCTCGGAGAAGGTCGTGCGCTACGCCGGCATCGCCGAAGAGGACAGGCTCCTCTGCGATAACCTCCTTTACAACCGGGGCAAGGACCCCATCGCGGCCTTTGCGGCCCACTTCCGGGACCGCAAGCAGGCCGTGGGCCCCAAACGCGCAGAGCTTCCCCTCGACGAGCGCCTGGCGCTCTGCATCGTGGAGGGCACCAAGGAGGGCCTGATCGAGGACCTGGAGCTGAAGCTCAAGGACACGGCCCCCCTGGCCATCATCAACGGCCCCCTCATGAAGGGCATGGACGAGGTCGGCCGCCTCTTCAACGCCAACGAGCTCATCGTGGCCGAGGTGCTCCAGTCCGCCGAGGCCATGAAGGCCGCCGTGGCCCATCTGGAGCCGAGGATGGAGAAGACGGAGACCTCCAGCCGGGGCAGGATCCTCCTGGCCACCGTCAAGGGCGACGTCCACGACATCGGCAAGAACCTGGTCGAGATCATTCTCTCGAACAACGGCTACGAGGTCATCAACCTGGGCATCAAGGTGGCCCCCGAGGCCCTCATCGCGGCCTTCCAGCACCACAAGCCCGACCTGATCGGCCTCTCTGGCCTCCTCGTGAAGTCGGCCCAGCAGATGGTGATCACCGCCGAGGACCTGAGAAGCGCCGGCATCACGCTCCCCATGCTGGTGGGCGGCGCGGCCCTGACCCGCAAGCACGCCTATACCCGCATCCGCCCCGCCTATGGCGCCGGCGTCGTCTACGCCAAGGACGCGATGCAGGGTCTGGACCTGGCCAACCAGCTCATGAGCCCGGAGGGGCGCAAGGCCCTCTTCAAGCGCATCGAGGAGGAGGCCGGGACTCTGGCTAGCACTGAGGCCGCGGCCCCCGCGCCGGCCCCCTCCTCCGAGATCCGATCCCCTCGGATCCGCGCGGACGAGCCCACCCTCAACCCGCCCGACCTGGACCGCCACGTGATCGGGATGCCGGATCTCAGGGCCCTCTGGCCCTACGTGAACTGGAACTTTCTCAAAACCAAGCACCTCGGCACCAAGGGTTCCAAGGACGCCCGGGGAGAGGACCTGGACTCTCTGTTGGCGGAGCTGAGGGCTCACTGTGAGGCTGGGGGCATGAAGGCCCGCGGGGTCTACCGCTTTCTCCACGCCGACTCCCAGGGCAACACCCTCTTCCTCTACGACGTGACCGGCCGCGAGCTGGAACGCCTGGTCTTCCCCCGCCAGCGCGGCGGGGACGGGCTTTGCCTGTCCGACTTCGCCCGTCCCAAGGGCTCGGGCCTGGACCACGTGGCCCTCTTCGCCGTCACCGCGGGCGAGGGCATCCGGGAGCAGGCCGAGGCCCTGAAGCACAAGGGCGAGTACCTGCGATCCCATGCGCTCCAGGCCCTGGCCCTCGAATCCGCGGAGGCCTTCGCCGAGAAGATGCACCGGGACCTGAGGGCGGCCTGGGGCTTTCCGGACGGGCCGGAGATGACCATGCAGGACCGCTTCCAGAAGAAATACCGGGGGGTCCGGGTCAGCTTCGGCTACCCGGCCTGTCCCGAGCTGGCCGACCAGGAGAAGCTGTTCAGGCTTCTCAAGCCCGAGGACATCGGCATCCAGCTGACCGAGGGCCACATGATGGAGCCCGAGGCCTCGGTCTCGGCCCTGGTCTTCCACCATCCCCAGGCGGGCTACTTCAGCACGTAACCCCTCAGACCCGGGTTGCTACGCTCGTCGAAGCGCCAGATCATGGCGTCCAGCACGTAGTGGGTCGCCTGGGGAAGTGCGAGCAGGGGCACCAGGACGGACAGCAGCCTTTCACTGGACGGACGCCAGATCCCCTGCCAGGCGCCGAAGAGGGAGGCGTGGTCCCGCCAGACCAGTACGTCCCAGGCCCCCTCCTCCACGTAGGCCAGGACGAACAGGACCCCGTAGAAGGCCAGGATGCGCTTCCCAGCGGAGATCCAGGACATCCAAGAGGCGTTCCCCTCCCTGGCCGTCCATTTCCGGGAGCAGTACAGCCAAACCAGTGCGATGTAAGGCACCCCATGGGCCACCACATTGGTCGCCGTGAAGGCGATGTCGGAGTTGAAGTAGACGATGCCCCCATACCAGGAGATCGCCGTCGTCGCCACCACGCCGGTCTTGCCCGGGTTCCAGACTCCCTCCCGGAGGTAGCGCCAGGCTTGACGCGACGCGAAGAGAGCCAGGATTCCCGCCCAGACTCCCTTCGCGACCGGTACCAGGACCGGAGCCGAGAAGGCCCGGAAATCCCCTGGCACGAACCAGGCGAAGGCTCTGGGATGCAGATGCCACCAGAGGACGGGGTAGAGGGTTGCGGCATAGATGGCTGCACGGTCAAGCAGTGCGTCCAGACGGGAGTCCTCCCCCATCCTGTGGGCATAGAGACGGACCAGACCGAACTGCTGTCGCACGAAATGGAGGACGGCCAGGTAGGCCAGGGCCCGCCAGAAGAGGATGGGTTCGGCCCGGTGGAGGAGGACGCCGATGAGCAGGCAGGCGAAGGGGGTCAGGAGGTAGGCGAAACGGCGTCGGGCGAACTCCTCCGGGTCCAGGTAGGTCCGGTAGAGCGTGGCGTAGACATGGGCCACATCCACCCCGACCACCAGCAGGAGGAAGCCCAGTACGGAAAGATCCGCCCCTCCGGCGTGGAAGGAAGGGATCAGGAAAACGGCCATCAGGGGCAGGAGGCCCGGCGCCAGGATCCAGGCCAGGTCGAAGCCGCGGGAGACGAGCCAGCAGGGCGGAGACCTCACAGGGAACTCTCGAACGGGCGCCCCATCGCCTTCAGCACCGATTCCGCGGCCAGGACGCCGCGGTACTGGGCCTCCTCGAACAGGGCCATGCCGCTCAGGTCCGCGTGGGCCGGATGGATGCGTCCGTGGGGAAGTCCTGCCCTCTCCCGGGCGTCTCCCCAGATCAGGCCTGGCCGGGGCCGGACCATGCCGTGCCCCCAGAGCATGACATCCAGGCGGGAGAGCATGTTCCCCAGATCCGGGTGGGCAGGGGCAAGATCCGCCAGTACCTCATCCCGCCATCCTTCCCAGGGGATGGTCAGCATGCGGATGCGGGCCTGGACGGGATCCTCCCCTGAAAAAGGACGGTAGTACGTCAGCACCGTCGGTCCCGGCGCAACGGCCAGGGACTGATGCCTCGCGTTCACGTAGCCCAGCCCCTTGCCGCTGTAGAGAACGTTGTCCCAGGACAGGGGCGCGTCCCGAGGCCCTGCCAGCGGCGGGTGGTCCACGGTGAGGTTGGCCACCATCCAGGGCGCGTACTCGAAGGGGCTCTCCCTTCCGGCGAAGGCAGGAGCGACCCGGCGCAGGACGAACTGGGGCAGGGCCGCCACGGCCCGCCCGCAGGACACCCGGACACAGCGCCCCGTGGACGATTCCAGGTAGTCCACTTCCACCCCCTCCGCCGTCTCCTCGATCCGGTGGACCAGGGCCCCCGTCACAATGCGGTCCTCCATCCCGGAGGCCAGCGTCTTCAGCAGACGCTGGTTGCCTTCGGGCCAGGTCAGGACCTCGGCCTCCTCGCGGGAAGCAAAGTAATGGATGGCGGCCCAGGCCGAGGTCTCCTCCACGGAGCAGCCGAAGTCGTCCCGGCAGCAGTAGTCCACGTACCAGCGAAGACGGACGGAATTCCAGCCGTGGGAGGCCATCCAGGCGGCCATGGACATGCGGTCCAGGTCGAGGAGCGCCGCATCGCGCCGGCTCCATGCCATGGGGATTTCGAAGCCCTGGCCCTCCCGGAAGGCGGCCATGGCGGCGCGGAAGGCATTGAGCTGGAGGAGATCCTCCGTGGAGGCCCCCAAGGACGGAAAGAGGCCTTCCTGCCAGCGTCCATACAGGAAGATCCTCTCCTGGGGTGCGAAACAGAGGGACTTCTCGTCATACACGGGTTCCCCGGAGGGCGTCCAGCCCGTCAGGATCCCCGCCTCCTGGAGGAGCTCGCGGACCGCCCGCGCACGTCGCCCGGGAAGGGGCAGGTAATGGGCACCCCAGGGGTGGGCCGAGACCGGGTTCAGGCCGCCCCGGGAGGTCCCTCCGGCCTCCGGCTCCAGATCCAGCACCAGGACGTCCTCGCACCCGGAGCGCCTCAGCTTCCAGGCTGCGGCAAGGCCGGCCACACCACCGCCGGCGATCGCCACGGCGGCCCTGCGATGAAGGGACGGGACGGGGAAGCCTCCGCTGCGGAGGCGATGCCCGAGCCGGTGGGAGGCGCCGACGATGCCGCCCTCGATCCTGCGTGTGCGGGGCTGCAGGAGGCGACAGGCCCGAGGCAGGCCCCAGGCCCCTGCGGCCGCGGATGCCAATCCCAGCAGGAAGCCCCGACGGCTGATCCGCATCACTCCCCCCCGGTGATCTTCCGCCACTCGTCCTCGTAGAGCCGGACCAGGAGCTGATTGTCGAGGCGGTTGGGCTCGGAAGGGACGGGCCCCATGTCAGGGGAGAAGGAGAAGAGGGAAGGCAGGACGTCGGCATTGAGGAAACGGAGGCCTTCAGGGAATCGCGGGGGCACCGTCATGACCTCCTCCGACAGTAGCACGTAGCCCCACTCCCCGAAGGAGGGCACATAGGCGTGGTAGGGCAGGGTCTTCAGGCCCGCGGCCTGCGCGGTCTCGACGATGCACCAGAAGGCTCTGCGTGCGAACAGGGGAGAGGTGCTCTGGACCGCCGCCGCCCCGCCGGGAGCCAGGCGGCGCCGTAGCAGGCGGTAGAAGGCTGTCGTGTACAGCTTCCCCACCGAATAGTTGCTCGGGTCCGGGAAATCTACGAGGACCGCGTCGAACAGACCTTCCGAGCGCTCCAGCCACACGAAGGCGTCGGCGTTCATCACGGTCGTCCGGGGGTCCGTCAGGGCCCCGGCATTCAGGGCCGTAAGCAGGGGATGCGTCGAGAAGAGGCGGGTCATCTCCGGATCCAGGTCCACCAGCACGATGGAAACGACTTCTGGATGCTTGAGGACTTCCCGGGCCGCCAGGCCGTCCCCTCCCCCGAGGATGAGGATCCGGTGCGGATGGGCCACGGCCGCCAGGACCGGATGGACCAGGGCCTCATGATAACGGTACTCGTCCCGGCTGGAAAACTGGAGATGGGCGTTCAGGAAGAGGCGGAGGTCGTCCTGGCGCCGGGTGAGCACGATGCGCTGGTAGGGCGTGCTCTTCGACAGGACGGGTTCGTCGGAGAAGAGGTTCCCCTCCGCCAGGGAGGTGATCTCCTGAGAGAAGTACATTCCGGCCCCGAGGAGGGCCATCACGAATCCGGCCTGGGCCTGAAGGATGCGCGCGCCCCGGATCTCGGTGCGGAAGAGGCGGGCCGTCCAGAGGGCCACGGCGGCGTTCGCCATCCCGAAGAGGAAGCCCGTGCGCACCAGGCCCAGATGGGGCACCAGGAAGAGGGGGAAGAGCAGGGAAGCCGCCAGGGCGCCGACATAGTCCATGGTCAGGACCTGGGCGACCACGTCCTTGAATTCCAGGCGGTCCTTCAGGATACGCATCAGCAGGGGGATCTCGAGGCCCACCAGGATCCCGATCAGGATCACCAGGCCGTAGAGCAGGAACCGGAAGGAGGCCACCATCGGGAAGGCCACGAAGAGCAGGGCCGTCGAACAGCCCCCCACCAACCCCACCAGGATCTCCACCTCCACGAATCGGCGGACCAGGCCCTGGGAGATCCATTGCGAGAGGAAGGCCCCAATGCCCATCGAGAAGAGGTAGGCCCCGATCACTGTGGAGAACTGGGTGACGGAATCCCCCAGCAGGTACGAGGCCAGGGTCCCGGCGAGCAGCTCGTACACCAGCCCGCAGGTGGCGATGACGAAGGCGGACGCCAGGAGCGCCCAGGGCATCAGTGGATGGCGGCGGCGATCACGATGCCCATGGCGATGCACATCGCCCCCAGGATGATGGCCAGGGCGGTGTTCTTCTCCTGGAGGATCTCCTTCGAGAGGGAATAGGGCGTCGCCTTGTCGATCAGTACGAAGGCGACCACGAAGAGGAGGATCCCTAGCACGGAGAAGACCGCGGCGTTGGCGATCTGCAACAACTGGTCCGGTCCGAACAGCGTCAGGTTCAGCATGTCATTTCCCTCCGAAATGGTGTGGACGACTCGAGTAGATGGAACGGTAGGAGCCGGGGTTGTCGCGCACGCTCTTGGGAAGGCCCTTGACCTCCTCGGCGGAGGTGAAACTCCATCCCCGATAGTGCCCGATCGAGAAGGCCGCCAGCAGGACGGCCCCGTAGACGACGTAGAACCTCGGAAGGGTCTTCATGGCGAGCCCCTAATCATCGTCATCTCCTTCCCCCCCCCATGGATGGTCGCTTTCGGCCCAACGGCGGTTCTCGAAGGAATACCACCAGAGGCCCTGGTAGACCAGGGGAACCGCCAGCAGCAGGAGCGTCCACCAGAAGAGGCTCCATCGGGGTACGTCCCGCCTCACGTGGACCTGGAAGGTCATCGAGGAGGCCTGCAGCTCGGGTTCTATCCTCAGGATGTAGCGCCCGGGCGGTACCGCACCGAGCATAACGGTATCCGAGGCCCTTCCCTCGCTCCAGGATTCCCCGTCGTCGACGCCGTGGTAGTAGCTGACCTGACGGCCGAATTCCCGGGCGGTCCCGGCGTCGGCCTCGATGAGGGCCATGTGGAAGTAGGCCCAGGCGTTGTTCAGATCGGTCTCGGTCCGGATCTCCAGGTTGGAGGTACGCCCTTCCAGCACGAAGGGTTCGGTCACCTTGGACTTCTCGACGTCTGCGGCCTGGATCCGCCAGCTCGTGTCCAGGACCTGGCGGTTGGCGCACAGCATGACGGCAAGCATCTGGATCATCAGGGCTGCCGCGGCCAGGATCCCGAAGCCCGTCCACCAGGCTCTCAGCCTCCCTGCCGGATTCGGCTGGCAGGCGCCGACGCCTTTGCGGGCAGGCGGCGATCCTGGGAGCTTGAAGGCCTGCCAGACGGTTTCCGGATCCAGGTATTCTCCCTGGGACCAGGCCTTCTCCTTGCCGGTCTGTTCCGCACTCAGGACGAACGGAGGGCAGACGTAATCACGGACCGTGGCGGTCTCTCCAACCTCGACCCGCCAGGTGAACTCCCCGAGGACATAGCTCACCTCGGCCTGGGCGCTCTGGAAGTGACGGTAGTTCCTGCCTGCGTAGGAGCCGCCCGTGGACGGGAGCACCAGGGTCGGTACGGGCTGGGCGGTTTCCAGCAGGGTCCAGTGCCCCTCGTATTCGGTCAGCCAGCGGAAGCCCTTGAAGGGGTTGAAGAGCAGGTACTCGGACCAGGAGTAGGACAGGCCGTCGACGCGGATCCTCCGCTTCAGGAACCCGATGGCTTCGAACGGCGTCCCGGAGAAGGTCCCCCGGGTCCCCAGGGGGATGCGGGGCTGCAGGGAGGCCTGGATGCGGTACTTGGACAGGATCCTCAGGTTGGGATCCTTGGCATCCAGGACGGCCCCGCAGTGCCCGCAGGCCACGGAGACGGTGTTCTCCAGGCCCCTCAGGGTCAGGGAGGCCCCGCAGGAAGTGCAGGCGAAGGTGCGTGCTTCCGCCATCACCAGCCCTCGATCTCACGCAGGCCCTTGAGACGGAGCGCATCGAACGCGACGGCCTTCCCCACGTAGATGCTGGGAGGCTGGTCTCCGTAGTCGATGGTCGCGAAGGTGCCGTCGGGTCCGTTCAGGTCCACCACGGTGGTCTCGAACCCGGGGGTGATCCTCGACGGAAGCTCCCCCTCCCCTCCCACGCAGCGGGCGTTCTGGATGTCGGCGATCTCGTAGGGCTTTCCGTTCAGGAGGACCTCCGCTCCGGGCGACAGGCCCTCCAGGGGAGGAAGGACCTCCTTCACGGTCATCTCCTGGGAGACGGTGTAGTTCCCCTGGGCCTCGCCCAGCCAGCCCTGTCGCTCGCCGTCATAGTCCAGGAACCACTCGTTCCAGGTGCCCTGGCCGTAGTCCATCTGGACCCTACCGACGACGGTGAATCCCCTGCCCTGGAAGAGGCCCTGGGTCATCAGCTGGACCGGCGAGGCATCCTTCAGGAGGTCGGCCATCCGGCCCAGGGTCTCCAGGTTCATGTCCTTGCGGATCAGGGTGGAGCGGCAGAAGGCGCATACGGCGAGCAGGGCCGCGCTGGTGCGGAAGTCGACCGGAGCCCCGCAGGACGGGCAGGAGGCCTTATGGACGGGCATAGGGCCTCTCCAGGCGGCGGACGCGGACGCGGCGCGACTTCAACCTGCTGCGGCAGGCCTTGGCCCAGTCCCAGGCGGGGCGGGGGCGGCAGCAGAACAGGTTGAAGCAGGCCGAGCCGAACTCGGGGAAGGTGTGGCAGGCCAGGTGACTCTCCTTGAGCATCCAGAACCCCGTGAGCCCGCCCGGGCCCGGGAAACGGTGCCAGCGTACGGAGCCGATCGGGTGGAGGCCCAGGTCCTTGACCACGGCCTGGAATAGGGCAGTGAGGCGCCGGCGGTCTTTCAGGGCCGAGGCGGGGCATCCGGAAGCCTCCACCACCCATTCCATCCCCTTCATCGCAGGTCCGCCCAGAGGAGGAGGCCGCCCAGGAGGACCAGGACGGCCAGCACGACCCCGGCGATCTTCCAGTAACTCCAGGGGGAATCCCCCCTCACCTCGCCCGTCTGCCCGTTGACCAGGAAGCGGTAGGTCTTGCCCCGGTAACGGTAGGCCGCCACCCAGACCGGCAGGAGGACGAGCTTGAAGTACAGGTCGGAAAGGGCCGTGCTCACGTTGAGATTCATGTGGGTGTCCCCCGGCACCTGGGCATCGCACTCCCGTTCCTCCCAGGCCCGCATCCGGGCGGCTGCGGCCTGCCATCCCTCCCGGAGGGAAAGAGCATAGGCCTCGGCCTGGTAGCCGGCCAGGAGACGTGGATCGTAAGGCTGGAAGGCGCTGAAGTCGAAGGGCTCTATCGCGGAGAGGTGTTCGGCGGGAAGGACCTTGGATGCGCAGACGGGAACGTCGTCGTAGGCTCCGGCATGGCTCCCCGAGCTTGGCCACCAGCGGGTGTGGCGGACCTGGCGGGTGTGGGTCCTCCCCTGGGAATCCCGATAGGTCTCGGTGGTGTAGTAATAGGTCCCTGAGAGGGCCGTCCATTCGGAATCGGCCCGGGCATCGTAGGTCCAGAAGGGCACGTAGGCCCCCTTCAGCATCTCGGTCTCCCCACGACGCTTCAGGTCGGAGGGGGCGAACCAGCGCTTGGAAAGCCACTGGCGGAAACCGGAGACCGCGCCGGCGCGGTCCACCCTGAACGGCAGGACGCCTTCCGGCGGGAGGACTCCGTCCCCGGGGACGTCCTCAGCCACCTGGGGCAGGCCGCAGAAGGCGCAGGCGAGGGCCTCCAACCCCTGGGAGAGGGCCATCTCCGCGGCACATCCGCCGCAGCGGACACGCCTCACTCCGGGTTCGGCGGGATTCCCCTCCCCGGCCTTGAGCGCGGCCTCCAGGTCGCTTTCGTCGAGGATCTCCCGGGGGCTCGGCAGGGGCGTGCGGGCTCCGCATGGGGCACAGGCCATGCCCTGGGTCGGGGGATCGAACACCATGGAGGCCCCGCAGGCGGAACAGGGGAAGGTGCGGATCTCCCCGGCGAGGGCTCTGTTTCCCATCACACCGCCTTCCCGCACCCCGGACAGAATTTCCCACCTGCCGGTACGGCCGTGCCGCAGGAGGCGCAGAAGGTTCCCGCGGCGAGCGCGACGGCCCCCCCGCAGGTCGGGCAGAAGCGGGATCCCGGAGGTATCGCGTGCCCACAGGCCCCGGCGGCAACGGGCGGGCCGGAAGGCTTAGGCTGCATGGCCCCGGCCATGGCCTGGCCGATCACCGTGCCCGCCCCGATCCCGGCCCCCATCCCTGCGAAGCCCCCCCCGTCGGGGTTGTTCGCGGCGTCCCGGATCGCTTCGGCGGTCTGGTACTGGGTGTATTTCCCGAGATCCCCGATCACCCCCATCTGGGTGCGCTTGTCGAGCGCCTTCTCCACTTCCTCCGGAAGGGAGATGGACTGGAGGTAGAAGGCCTTGGCGCGGATGCCGTAGGCCTTGAAGTCCTGCTCGATCTTGGCCTTCCCGGCCGCGGAGAGCTCGTCGTATTTGGCCGCCAGGTCCAGGGCGGGGATCCTCATCTCCCCGATCAGGTCCACGAAGCGGGTCACGATCATCCGCTTGAGGAACTCCGAGATCTGGTCCGTGGTGAAGAGGTTGGCCGTGCCCACTACCTTGTTCACGAAGAGCTGGGGATCCGCCACCTCGAAGGCGTAGGCACCGAAGGCCCGCAGGCGGACGGGGCCGAACTCGGGATCCCGCATCATGACGGGCGTGGGCGTGCCCCACTTCAGGTCCGTGTACTCCTTCAGGTTGACGAAGAAGACCTCTGCCTTGAACGGGGAGTTCCCGCCGAAGGGGAGCGAGAGCAGCTTCGTTAGCAGCGGGATGTTCATCGTTGAGAGGGTGTGTCGGCCCGGTCCGAGCACGTCGAGAGCCTTGCCGTCACGGAAGAAGACGGCTGCCTGGCTTTCGCGCACGATGCACTGGGCCCCGAGCTTGATCTCACGCCCGCGGACGGGGAACTGGAAGACCATGTCCTCCGGACGGGCGTCCATCCATTCGATGACTTCGATGAACTGGTTCGAAAGCGCGTCGAGAATCCCCATGGTCTTCACCCTCCTACTTGAGACAGGTCCAGAAGCACTTCCTTGCGGGCGTCCAGGGCGGCCTCTAGCGCGGAGGCCTCCCGCGTCATCGCGTCCAACTCGCCTTTCGCGGCAGCCGCCTTCAGGTCCTCGGCCGTCCTGAACAGTCGCTGGTCCTGGGCGTACAGGCGATCCAGTTCAGGCTCCAGCACCTTCACCGCGTCGAAGAAGCCGCTGTAGCCCTGGGCCGCCGTACGGATCCGGTCGCCGGCGGACGCCAGCCGCTGGGAGAGGCGCTGGAGGGCCTCCACCTCGTCGATGCGGCGCTGTCGGGCCAGGTCCGCCGAGCGCTCGCCGAGAACGTCCGCCGCAGACTTGAGGCGGGCGCAGACGGCTTCCCTCAGAAGCCTGTCGGCATCCCTCCGGTGCTCGCGGGCGTAGTAGCCCCGGAAGCCGGGGATCCACTCCCCGGCCTTCTGCACCCAGCTTCGTGATGCCATCACCTGTTCTTGAAGTCCCATCGTCCTCCCCCTTTCCTTGCTAGCGGGATTGTGCAGGACCGCGGGCCGGCAGGCCATGAGAAAACAGGGGTGAGTTTGTAACCGCGCGGACCTCCCTCCTCAGGGGATCGAGGATGCAGGCGTCCAGCCCGCGCCGTCCGGCCTCCTTCAGGAAGGCGGCCTCCACTTTCCCTCGCCCCGCCATGGAAAAGGAGACGTTGGAAAGGGCCAGGAGGGACTTGAGGCCCGCCTTCCTCAGGGTGGGGATCATGTCGAGAGCGATCCGGTTGGCTTCGGCGCCCGACACGAAGGGCATGGCCAGGCAGTCCACCCAGAAGCGCTCGAGGGGGATGCCCGCGCGACGTCCGGCGGAGATGATGCGCAGGGCGGAGACCATGCGGGCCCGAAGCACCCCTCCCGAAGGCTGGACGACGACCCCGACGCTCCTGAGGGCGGCCAGGGGCAGGAGTTTCAGGCTGAAGGCCGTGGCGTTGATGGAATTCAGGACGTCGCCCGCGCGGGCGGATTCCAGGGCGGCCTTCAGCACGGCCGGATGCCGGGAATCCAGCCAGAGCGGGAGATCCAGGCGCCTTCGGATGGCCGATACGGCCCGGATCAGGGTCGTTGCCTCGTCTTTGGCCCCCTCCCCCACGTTGACGTCGAGGGCATCCGCTCCGGCGCGGGCCTGCTCCAGGGCCTCGCGCAGGACGGTGGCCAGGCTCCCCCGGGCCAGCTCGGCGCAGAAGGAGGGCCTGCCGCTGGGATTGATGCGCTGGCCGATGACGAGCATCAGTTCAGGTCATGTCCCCGGGGCCTGCGGATCGGATCCGGCTTGGCCGGAGAGCCCAGCAGGCGGCCCCAGAGCAGGGTGGCATCGAGGGCGAAGACGTCCTGGGGCTTGCCGGGCCTCAGGACCCAGGCGCCCTCGTCCAGTTCGGATTCCAGCTGGCCGGCCCCCCAGCCCGCATAGCCCAGGTAGCAGCGCAGGAAGGGCGGGGCCTTGGAGGTTTCCAGCGCCTTCTTGAGGACCTCCGGGTCGCCCCCCAGCCAGACCCCTTCACACACCGGATGTGCGTCCAACCCGTTTTTGGGAATGCCGTGCAGGAAGAGCAGGTGGTCCTGGTGGACGGGACCACCCTGATGCACGCGGGGGCCGCCTGCCTCCGGCAGGGGAAGGCTGAAGTCGTCGGAGAGGATGTCGGAGAGGGGAATGGTGAGCGGGCGGTTGACGATCAGGCCCATGGCGCCGTCCGGGCCGTAGTCGCAGAGCAGGATGACGGACCGGGCGAAGTTGGGGTCCGCCAGGGCCGGGGTGGCGACCAGGAAGCTTCCCTTCGCGAGAGGGCCGGACATCACCGAGGGATCCTATCCGAGTTGCCGGCGCCGATCCAAGCGGGATCCTCAGAAGTCGTCGATCGATTTCTGTACGTCTGGTGGAAGCTCCGGGTCAGCTCCTTCGAGCTCCTCAGTCGCCTTCTCAAACTCCCTGCGCATCAGCATATTCGGGATGGCGAATGCAGCGACGACGCCGACCCCGGCCAATACCACCAGGCCTCCTCCGGATCCGAGGGAGGGACCCGAGGCCCCGAGGGCAGCAAGAAAAATGCTCGCTCCGGCCACGCACTGGATTACGGCGGCGACCTGTTCGGGACGGACCTGTTCTTCCTGGCCTGGTTTGCCGGGTTGGCCGGGTCGGACAGGGACGGGAACCGCCTTCCCCTTTCCAGGATTCTCCTGAGCCCCCCCGCCTTGGGCGGCCAGAAGGGCCTGGAACTCGGCCTCGACCATGGCCCGGGCGCTGCAGTCCAGGAACAGCACGGCGCGCTTGCCCGCGTGGCGCGGTTGCTCATCGAAAGCAACGATCCACCTGGAGGGGTCCTCCGGCTCCGCCTTGGGCGGGACGATGTACCGGAACCCGGAGCTTGGGTCCTTCCGGTCGCTCTGCAGTATCTTGGCATCCTGGATGTCCCCACTGTCGAGCAGGCTCTCCAGGTCGGGCGGGAAGGTCCCCTCCCGGTCCTCGTAGAGGCGGCAGCCCAGCCCGATCATCTTCAGGTTCATGATGGCAGTGGTTTGCTCCGCCGCGGCCCTGGCCTTGTGCAGCACCGGAAGCATCAGGCCGGCCAGGACCCCCACCACGGCCACGGCAACGACCCCGCCGCCGTCCCCGAGGGAAAGATGGCTTCTGGATTCAGTCCAAAGCCCCCCGGCGTCCGACCAGCTCCTAGAGACGCTGGGTCCCAGATGGGGAAGGATGGCCTCCACCGGAGGCAGGCTTGCGAGATCCAGCGGCATCGGCATGCCGGTGGCCACGAGCCCCATGGACATCAGCTGCAGGCCCTGGATCCCCTGGCTGTAGTCGGCCGCGAAGTGGCCCTTGACGTCGTCGAAGGAGAAGGAGCCGCCTTGGGCCGGGACCTTCCGAGTGGCGCTCTTGAAGGCCTCGGTCCCGGTCACCGGGTTCCCCTTGCCCCCCCCCATTCCCTCCAAGGTGCGCTTCAGGCCGGGGAGGGTCAGGTCGATCACCAGCCAGTCCGCCGTCAGTGCGATGCAGGGGGCGACGGGAAGGCCCTGTCCCTGGAACATCCAGGCATGGGTGGCGCCGTCCAGGGTCTGGGGCTGGAGGGTCCCCTGCCCCTTCGCCTGAAGCATGGCGTTCGCGAACTCCAGGAGGGCCTCGACGGCCTTGCCCGCCCGCGCCGCATCCTTGAGCTTCACCCTCAGCGAGAGTTCGGGGACGTTGGGCACGGGGCTGGGGCCGCCTTGCACCAGGAGCATCTCGGACCCCAGGCTGTCGACGAGTTCCCTCAGCTCCACGCCGCCGCAGGACTGCTCGGCCTGGCGGAGAGCCTCCCTCGCCTGTTCCACGGCCTTGGGTTCCACGGCTGCCAGCACCTGGCGGGCCAGATCCCAGGCTTTCGCCGCGTCGAAACGGCAGGCCGAGAGCTTCTGCGCATCCTTGCTGATTTCGGACAGGACAAAGGGCTGGTTCCCGCCGTCCAGCAGGGCCAGAAGGCCCTTGCGGGGCCCTTCGGTGACCAGGACGCTCCGGGAGGACGTCTCCAGGCCATCGAGCCGTGACACCGAGGCGAAGGCGCGGGCTTCCCTCAGCCCCAGGATGTCGATCACCTTCCGGATCTTGGGCAGGGCTTCCGGCGGCATCTCGGGGACGGCCGGCAGGGCCGTCTCCGCCGTCGCCAGCGCGCGCTCCAGATCCGCATAGACGACGCAGGTCGGCACGCCGTCGCCCTTCAGGCGGGTCATGCAGTCCTGGTAGCGCACGGAGGAGGCCAGGGGATGCGTGGCGCCGCCCTTCGCAATGGAGGCGAGCAAAGCATCCATAGCGGCAGGTCCGGTGGTGACGATCACCCAGTTGCCGGAGATGGCGAGTTCCAGGGTGACGTCCACGGAATGCTCTACGAACCAGTACACCTCGGTCTTCCCGGCCTGGCGCTTGCGGAAGTCCTTGGCGGACTCCGGAACGGAGGTCCTCAGCCCATCGTGCCACAGGGTTCTAAGGATGTCCCTCACCCTCTCCCCGTCCTTCACCCAGGCGACGGCAGCAGCCTTCAGCTCCAGCTTCCCGTCCCGGACGCCGGCTCCCGTCCAGCCGACGGCCAGCGGCCCGTCCAGGATGCCGACGGCCTCCCGTGGGGTCAGGCCCGTCTTGCCCAGCAGGTCCTGGACCCTGCCCAGGGCCGTCTGGAAGGCGGCCGCTTCACCGCCACCCAACCCCAGCGGAACGGCCATGGCGCCCATCCCCTGCTTGGGCTGGGCCAGGACCTGGAGGAAGGCCAGGAAGGCCTCCCGCTGACGGCCCAGGGACTCGCGCACGGCCGGCTCCGCGAGGATGCGGCCCAGGGCCGAGGCGCGGAAGGCTTCGCGTGCCGCGGCGGCATCGGGACAGGAGACGAAGGCGAGGGTATCGTCGCCGAAGAGGCGGTCCGCAGGGATCCTTACCTGGGGTGCCGGTGCTGCATCGGCGGCCAGCAGCAGGGCCTGAGGGCCCACGCAAAGCTGGAAGGCAAGGATGGAGCAGGCGAGACGGACAGTGGGACGGACGCGCATGGATACGGTTCTCCTGGGGTTGGAGGGATCTTAGCAACGTCCCCAGGGAACGGGGATGAGAAAACGGAGTCGAGTTTCTACCGGTCCGGGGCCGCAGCCCGGGGTTCTATCGTTCCTGTGCCAACGTTAATGGTCAACCCATCCCTCGGAAAAGGGATCCGTGGGCCAGCCCGTGGGGATCTTCCCACCGGTGTCCATGGAGAACAGCAGGCCCTCGCTGTTGAGGATATAGGTCTTCCTTCCGGTCTGCCCGTAGACCTCCGGAACCGCATAGTAGGCGAAGCCGAGCTTGTCCTTTTTCCCGAAGGCGCTTCCGACGGCGCTGTAGGTGGGGAGGGCCCCGAAGAGATAGTTCCCGTTGGTTCCGGTCTTGAGCAGGGGATCGATCAGCGCGATCGGGTTTCCCTTGGCGTCCGGCTGGTCATGGAGATTGGCCAGGTCGCAGCAGTAGTCCTTGCCATCCTGATCTGGGTCGGTCTTAGAGAACAGTTCCTCGGCATCGGCGATGCAGCGCAGGGACCTCTGGGCGCCGCTCTCATTGGCGGAGGTCTTGGACTCCAGCATGCTGGGGATGGCGAAGGCGGCGATGATGCCGATATAGACCGGCAGGAGAAGCAGGCTCACCCCGCCCAGGACGATGCCGGCAATGGCCATCCCCTTGCCCCCCAGCCCCTGGTTCTCCGGCTTGGAAAAAGCGGAAAGGGCGATGAGGCCCAGGATCAGTGCCGCCACTCCGCCGACCAGGGGCAGGCAGATCAGAAGGCCGCATACCAAGGAGGCGATGGCGAGCTTGGAGGTCCCCTTCGACGCGACGGGAGGTTCATCCATGGCGGGACATCCTACTCCTTCAACGCTCCCGGTCCACGATGTAGCGGGCCAAGGCCGCCAGGGGCCCGGCCTTCCGGCCCAGGGGCTTCAGCGCCTCCACCGCCTCGTCGACCAGTGCGCGCGCCCGCCTCCGGGACCGTTCCAGCCCGAGGAGGCCCGGATAGGTGGCCTTGCCGGCTCCGGCGTCCTTGCGCAGGCGCTTGCCCATGGCCTTTTCATTGCCGGTGACATCCAGAATGTCATCCTGGATCTGGAAGGCCAGCCCGACGGCCCGGCCGTAGCGCGTCAACGCATCCATCTTCCGGCGGGAGGCCCCGGCCGCGATGGCGCCCATCCGGACAGCAGCCAGGAGCAGGGCTCCTGTCTTGCGCCGGTGGATGCCCATCAGTCCACCCAGGCCCACCCGCTTCCCCTCCGCCTCCAGGTCCATCGCCTGCCCCCCCACCATGCCCGCCCAGCCTGCTCCCCGGGCCAGCTCCAGACAGAGCAGGGCCCTGCGTTCCGCAGGAAGAGGCGAGCCGGCAAGGACCTCGAAGGCCAAGGTCAGCAGGGCGTCCCCGGCCAGGATGGCGGTCGCCTCGTCGAAGGCCTTGTGGAGCGTGGGCCTTCCCCGCCTGAGGTCGTCATCGTCCATGGCCGGCAGGTCGTCGTGGACCAGCGAGTAGGTGTGGATCATCTCCAGGGCCAACGCCGCCGGCATCGCCCTGCGCCTTGGGGTCCCGCAGGCTTCGGCCGCCATCAGGCAGAGCACGGGCCGGACCCGCTTGCCAGGAGCCTCCAGGGAGTAGCGCACGGCCCGCTTCAGGCGTCCGGGCGGTCCAAGCCGTGAAGCGACGAAGGCGTCCAGGGCGGCGTCGACCTCTCTGCGCAGCGATTCCAAGGGGGAGGGCGCGCTCACGGCCCGGCCTTCCGGAAGAGGGCGAACTGCGTATCGAACGGGGACTTCAAGCGGACCTCCTTCAGGAAGGGGTTGGCGGAGGCCCGGGCCACCCAGGCTCCGTCGGCCTCCCGGTCCAGGACCAGGACCTGGCGCTCCCGGATGTGATCCATGTGCCGGGGCGGATCGGCTGCCCAGTCCACGCCGGCCCGGCGGGCATAGTAAGGGATCTCGGGGCCCTGGAGGGTGGCCACCTCGTCCCCGGCGGGAAGGGACAGTGCCAGCCACTGGCCGAACTCGCGCCGGTAGCGCTTGTCCTCCCTCAGGGGGAGGGGGAGGCAGGTCTGGACGATCAGGGCCAGGCTCACCAGGAAGAGCAGCCGCCTGCGTTCCAGCAGGACCGGCGCGGCCGATGCCCAGAGCACCACGATGGCCGCCAGGGTCAGGAAATGGCGCTGGCTGATGTAGCCGGCGGTCAGGAAGAGGCTGAGCAGGACCCCCGCGTAGAGCAGGGCAAGGCCCAGCAGGAAGCGCCCTCCAGGGCCCCACGGCCTGCACTGCCAGAGCGCCCAGAGCGCGAAAGGGATGACCCAGATCACGGTCCTGAAGCCGTCGGTGAGGGCGTCCAGCAGCGCCGCTCCCTTGTGCGGCACGGGCGGAACCGTCTGGGTCGGATCCGGGGTCCTGATGTCCTCTCTCGGCCGGGGATCCCGGGGGACCGAGGTCCAGACAGTGGACCGCAGGGTAAGGAGGTTGGACACGCTCTTGGTCGGGCTCAGCATCCACTGCCCCTTCATCCCGCGCAGCAGAAGCAGGTAGGGTGAGGCCAGCAGCAGGAATCCGAGGGCCAGGGCCCCCGCCTGGGTGAGTCGCCGGATCCCTCCGGACCGGCGCTCGCGCCAGGCCAGCACGGACAGGGCTGCACCCAGGGCCAGGGGGATGCCGACCCCCTCTGCCCGCGTCTCGTAGGCCAGACCGCCCAGGGCTCCCGCCGCCAGAGCCCAGGGAAGCGAGCGGGAGCGCAGGGCCTTCAATCCTGCCCAGGCCGCCAGGATCCAGAAGGCCATGAACTGCCCCTCCGTCAGGACGTCCGAACTGAAGTGGACCGCGTTGGGCAGAAGGGCCCAGAGCAGGGCGGCCAGGAGCCCCTCGTGCTCCCCGAAGATCTCCCGTCCCAGGAGGAAGATCCCCAGGACGCCCATGACGCCGAACAGGATGGAATCCGCGAAGCCCGCCTGCTCCAGATCCCCTCCGAACAGGGGAGCCAGCAGGCGGATCATCAGGGGGTTGAAGGGATGGTAGCCCACCTCCACCGAGGCGGAGAGTCCTGCGGGAATCCCCTGCTGCAGGAAGGTCCGGGCGATCCCGATGCGGGTGATGCCGTCCCCGGCGATGACGGACACGTGGGCCGCTACCCAGAGGCGCAAGGCCAGGGCGACGAGGAGGATGGCGGCCAGGCGGCCGCGGGCCGTCACGACTTCGCGGCGGCGAGCTGGGGATGGGTCTGCCGGTACCACTCTAGGGTCCGGCGCATCCCCTCCTCGAAGTCGACGGTGGGCTCCCAGCCGAGGACCTTCTTCGCCTTCTCCCGGCTGACCTCCTTGCCGGCATAGTCGCCGGGGCGGGCCGGGGTGTAGGTGATCTCCACCTTGTGGCCGGTACCGCCGAGCAGCTTCTGGATGGTCTCCGCGATCTCCTTGATGGAGACCTTGCGGATCCCCTCCAGGTTGAAGATCTGGTTCTGACCCGCGGGGCCCAGGACCCGGACATGGGCCTCGGCCATGTCCTCGACGTAGACGAAGTTCCTGAACTGCAGGCCGTCGCCGGAAAGGGTGAGCGGCTGGCCGGACAGGGCCTTCTTCAGGAAGATCGGGATCACCAGCTCATCGCGCATGCGCGGCCCGTAGGGGATGCCGTAGCGCAGGACGGTGATGGGCACCTTGTAGAGCTGGGCGTAGTCGTGGCAGAGGAACTCGCAGGCCATCTTGGTCGAGGAATAGACGTGTCCGGCGCCGGGCATGTAGAAGGGGCTGTCCTCGTTGACGTCCGTGCCCTTGGACCCGCTGTAGACCCAGACCGTGGAGGCCAGGATCACCTGCTGGTTCCCGTGGATGCGGGCGGCCTCCAGGATGTTGCCCGTGCCCATCACGTTCAGCTCGATGGAGTAGAGCGGCTGCTCGAAGACGTGGTTCACGTTGGCCATGGCCGCCAGGTGGAAGACCGCGTCCATCCCCTTGGTGGCGTTCAGCACCGAGGAGTAGCTGACGATGTCCACGTCCTTGTAGCCGACGTCGGCGCGGTGGGGCTTGGAACGGTAGTCGAGGACGGTGACCTCGTGGCCGGCCGCCTTCAGCTTGTCGACGACATGGGAGCCGATGAAGCCCGAGCCCCCGGTGACTGCGCATCTCATTTTCGTCATCCTGCCGCCCCCTTCCGCTGGCCCAGCACGGCGCGCAGGGCCCCTGCGACGATGTCGACCTCGGCCTTGCCCATCCCGTTGTAGACGGGCAGGCAGACATGGGAGGCGCAGAACCTCTCCGCCTCCGGAAAGTCCTCGGGCCTGTGCTTTCCCGCGCAGAGCGGCTGTCGGTGGCAGGGAAGCTCGTAGACCTCCCCGGCCAGTCCGACTTCGTGGACCTCCCGGAGTTCCTTCTTGAGGGCCGCACGGGCTATGCCTGCGTCCAGCAGGGCGATGTATTTGTAGTAGTTGGAGGCGGATCCCGCCGGCACCGCCAGGGGGCGGATCCCGACGATGCCCTTCAGCGCCTCGTCGTACCATCCCGCGATGCGGCGGCGTTCGGCCACCATGTCGGCCAGGCGGGAGAGGTGGGCCAGCCCGATGATGGCGTGGGGCTCGCTCATGCGCCAGTTGTAGCCCAGGCGGTCGTGGACGTTGGCGGTGAAGGACTGCTTTCCCTGGTCGCGGTAGAGCATGCACTGCTCGGCCATCTTCGCATCGTCCGTGACGATCATGCCCCCCTCGGCGCTGGTCATGACCTTGGTCGGGTAGAAGGAGAAGGAGGCGGCGGCCCCGAAGGTGCCGGCGTGCTTGCCATGGAGGGTGGAGCCGTGGGCGTGGGCGGCGTCCTCGAAGAGCCAGAGGCCCTTCTTCCAGCAGAAGTCGACGATGGAAGGCATCTCGGGCGACACGGTGCCCCCGATGTGGACGGGGATCACGCCGACGGTCTTGGGCGTGAGGGCCTTCTCGATCGTCTTGACGGAGAGGCCGGCCGTGGCGGGATCCATGTCCGCAAAACGGGGCTCGGCCCCCGCATGCCAGACCCCGAAGGCCGTGGCCATGAAGGTGTTGGTGGGGACGACCACGTCCTTGCCCTGGACGCCCAGGACCCTCAGCGGGATCTCGATGGAGGAGGTGCCGGAGTTCACGCCCACGGCATGGGCCCTGCCGGAGAACTTCGCGAAGGCGGCCTCGAACTCCTTACCGTACTTCCCGAGGGTCAGCTGTCCGCTCTGGAGCTGCTCGTCGATGCGGGCCAGGATCTCCCGGCGCTGCTCGGGGGTGAACACGATGCGGGCCGGGGGGACTTTCAGGGCCATGGGATCCTCCAGAAGGGGCCCGGCATTTTAGGATCGCCCTCCTCCCCGCGCAAACCGAATTCCGCTAAGATGCCCGGCGTGCGCATCCTCCAGGCGGAACCCAGGGGAAAAGACCGGCGTGTGGCCGTGGTGGCTTCCCGCTGGAACCCCGCCGTCGTCGACCGTCTCCTGGCCGGTGCCCTCAAGACCCTGAGGAAGGCGGGGGTCCGCGACAGGGACATCCTCCTGGTCCGGGTGCCGGGGGCCTTCGAGATCCCCGCCGCGGCCTGCCGGCTCGCCGACAGCGGCCGCTTCCATGCTGTCGTGGCCGTCGGCTGCGTGCTGGAAGGCGAGACCCCCCACTTCGCCCTGGTGACTGAGACCTGCGCGGGAAGCCTGGCCGCCCTCTCCGCCGAGGGGCGCGTCGGGGTGGGCATGGGCGTCCTCTCCTGTCATACCCTGAAGCAGGCCCTGGCCCGCTCCATGCCCCGGGGCATCAACCGGGGCGCCGAGGCGGCCGAAGCCGCCCTGGAAATGGCCGTGCTTCTACCCCTGCTGGGAAGGCGACGCCCATGAACCGGGAGCGCTCCCAGGCCCGAGAGCTGGCCCTCCAGTGCCTCTATCAGCTCGACCTCAGGGGGCTGGAGGCCGAGGATTCCGCCCGGGCCCTCCTGGCCGCGGCCGGGCCCGAGATCCAGGCCTACGCCAGGACCCTCGTCGAAGGCATCCGTGCGAGGCAGGAAGACCTGATCAAGACCCTCTCCCCCCTGGTCGAGCACTGGTCCTGGGAGCGGGTGGCCGCCGTGGACCGGGCCATCCTCAAGATCGGCGCCTTCGAGATCCTCCACGTCCCCGAGGTGCCGCCGAAGGTCGCCCTCGACGAGGCCATCGAGCTGGCCAAGCGCTACAGCACCCGGGAGTCCGGCGCCTTCGTCAACGGCATCCTGGACAAGATCTACCGCCAGCGTCCGGCGGACGCCGCTCCGGCCGCGTCGTGATCCTCGGTGCCCTCGGCCGCCTGGCCGCCGGCCTGGCCCGGACCCGCTCCGCCCTGGCGGACAGGCTCAAATCCTTCCTGCCGGGCCGGGCCCTGGACGAGACGCTGCTCCTGGAACTGGAAGAGACCCTTTTGGCCGCCGATCTCGGCGTGAAGGCCACCGAATCCGTGCTGGCGGACCTCCGCAAGGCCGTGTTGGACGGCAAGGCCAGGGACGCCGGAGCTGTCCCCGCGCTACTCAAGGATGCCATCCTGAAACGCCTGGCCGGGTCGCCCCGGGATCTCGCCCGGGCGCCGTCCGCCCCCACCGTCTGGATGGTGGCCGGGGTGAACGGCTGCGGGAAGACCACCTCCATCGCCAAGCTGGCTCACCGGGAGACTTCGGCCGGCAGGAAGGTCATCCTGGGCGCGGCCGACACCTTCCGCGCGGCGGCCTCCGAACAGCTCGCCCTCTGGGCCGAGCGCATCGGCTGCGGCATCGTCAAGCACGGACAGGGCGCGGACCCCGGGGCCGTGGCCTTCGACGCCTGCCAGGCGGCCAGGGCCCGCGGGATGGATCTTCTGATTCTGGACACGGCCGGGCGTCTCCACACGGACCGCAACCTCCTGGCCGAGATCCAGAAGGTCCAGCGCGTGGCGGGCAAGGCCGTGCCGGGAGCCCCCCACGAGACCCTGCTGGTGCTGGACGCAACGTCGGGCCAGAACGCCCTGGCCCAGGCCAAGGCCTTCCGCGAGGGCCTGAACGTGACGGGGATCGTGCTGACCAAGCTGGACGGCACGGCCAAGGGGGGCATCGTCCTGGCCATCCAGCACGAGCTGGGGCTACCGGTGCGCTTCGTGGGGGTGGGCGAGGGGATGGAGGACCTGGAGCCCTTCGATCCGGAGGCCTTTGCGGAAGCCCTACTGGGGCGGCAATCCGATCCTGGAGCGCGCGGTTGACTCTCTCCGTTGACTCACCTTCGAAGGGCTGGCTACAATCCGCCCGGCCGTTGGGGAGTAGTGTAATGGTAGCACAACAGACTCTGACTCTGTTAGCCAAGGTTCGAGTCCTTGCTCCCCAACCAATGGCACACCGGTGCCCCCATCGTCTAGTGGCCTAGGACACCAGGTTCTCAGCCTGGGGACAGGGGTTCGACTCCCCTTGGGGGTACCACTTTTGTGCGGCGGAATCCGCGCGCCGGGAATTTGACAAGGATCCCGCGAGGTTCGGACTTCTGAAATCGCCTGTAGCTTCGAGGACACGCAGGGTTGCGGCGCCTCCAATCGCCTTGCGCGTACTCTCCGTTTTCACGACTCGCGCTCTCTCCGGCCCGAGTCGGCCGGATCCGGCGATCTGGTACTCTCGTACTCTCTCGTTTGACAGGTTCGCCTCGTCGGCTGCTTGACTACATTCCGCACGGATCCGGCCGCCTTTTGGCGGGACGAGAGCCCGGCCGAAATGTTGTCAAGCTGGCCATCCGGCGAGGAGCTGAAGGAGCCTCTCTCCGGCTCTCTGGAGAGTACGCGGAGAGAGCGGGAATTCCCTACAGGGTGGACCAGATCGCGGTCTGCTCCGCCCAGTCGGGCGTGGCGGCGAGGGCGCAGAGCTTCCGCTCGGAGAGGGAAGCCAGGCGTTCCGGCGCGGCGGCCAGGATGGCCTCCTGGACGGCGGGCGAGAGCAGCAGAAGGCCCGTGACCTGCCCGACCCGGGCACGGGTCACCCCCAGGGATCCGGCGGCATCGGCGTAGTTCCGGGCCTTCCCCTCCCGGATCATGGCCTCGATCCGGTGGGCCAGGGCCAGCGTGCGGACAATGGGGTGCGGCGCGTTGGGTGCCAGGACCTGGGTATCCCTGCGCCGGTGCCGGACCTTCTTCAGCGTGACGTGGAACTCGAATTCCAGCTTGGGACCTTCCTCCTTCTTGCTCATCCGGCCACCTCCGCCGCGGCAGGCGCGATCTCCTGGACCAGGGTCTGGATTCCACGTTCGCTCAGGGCCAGGCTCAGGCCGCCCGTCTTCCCGTCGTAATCGATGCGCCGGAGCGCGGTCCTGAAGATCCGTGCGCGCTCCGCCGGGAAGAGGCTGTCCCAGGTGAAGGCGAAGAAGTCCCGTAGCTCATCCTGGGCGCCCATGGCCTGCTTCAGGCAGGTGGAAGCCGACTCCTCCATGGCCTGGGCGTTGACGGCGGGATCCGGGCAGGTGTCATAGCCCTTCTTGCGGGCTTTCACGCAGATGTAGTACCGGTACCGCTTCCCGTCCTTCTGGGTGTACGAGTGGATCATGGCGCACCCGCAGGCCTTGCAGTGCAGGATCCCCCGGAGGAAGGCGTCCGGGCCCTTCTCCGGAATCCCCGAACGGTGCTGGCGGTTGGCGTGCCGGACCGTCTCCGCAGCGCGGAAGACCTCCTCGGAAAGGATGGCCGTGTGCTCTCCCTGGAACAGCTCTCCCGCCACCTCCGTTTTCCCGAGGTAGCAGACGTTCGAGAGGATCTGCTGAATGTTGGTGATCTTGAAGGGGCTGCCTCCCGATTCCCGTCCTGCCTTGCTGGTGCGGCGCTTGGTGGTGAGCCCGCGGGCGTTCAGGACCCGGACCACCTCCAGGAGGGAGCGGTGCTTCAGGTAGAGATCGAAGATCTCGCGCACGGTCCCGGCCTCAGGCTCGTTCACGACGAGGCGTTTCTTCTCCCGGTCGATGTCGTAGCCCAAGGGCGCAGGACCTCCGGTCCATTTCCCGCGCTTGCGCGCGGCGCACATCTTGTCCTTCGTGCGTTCGCTGATGATCTCCCTCTCGAACTGAGCGAAGGACAGGAGGACGTTGAGCGTCAGGCGCCCCATGCTCGTGTTCGTGTTGAACTGCTGGGTCACCGCCACGAAGGCGACGTTCTGCTTGTCGAAGATCTCGATCATTTTGGAGAAGTCGAGGAGGGACCGGGAAAGGCGGTCGACCTTGTACACCACGACGCAGTCGACCCGGTTGGCGCGCACGTCCGCCAGGAGCTTCTGGAGGGCGGGCCTGTCGGTGTTGCCGCCGGTGAAGCCGCCATCGTCGTAGCGCTCGGGCCAGAGGACCCAGCCCTCTCCTTTTTGGCTCTGGATGAACTTCTCGCAGGCTTCCCGCTGGGCGTCCAGGGAGTTGAACTCCTGCTCCAGGCCCTCGGTGGTGGACTTCCGCGTGTACACGGCGCAACGGATCCGGCGTTTCTTACCGTCCTTGTCCGTTTCGGTGTTTGCCTGCATGGTCCTGCTCCTACAGATTGAAGAAGAGGAAGCCGTTCCAGTGGGCGCCGGTGACCTCCTTGGCCACGGCGGTGAGGCTCCGGTAGGTCCTCCCCTGGAACTCGAAGGCGCCGTTCAGGATCTTGACCTCGATGGTCCTGTCCTTGTATGGCCTGCGGAGTAAGGTCCCCGGCGCCGGGAGGCGGCGGTCCTTCTGGCCGTCCGCGAGGGATGGTGCCGGGCATGGCGGGTCCAGGGAAGCCTGGACGTCCCCCAGCCTCTGTTGGGCGTCAGGGCTAAGGCCGCCCAGCTCCCGTTCCTGGATCCTCCAGGCGATGCGGCGCCAGAGGTGGTCCCGGTTGTTGGACGGGGGCTCCTTGCCGTCGAAGGCCTCGCGGTACCGGTCCCGGAGGTCTGGCAACGGCAGGGTGCGCAGGGTCTGGATCCGGGCGGCCATGGTCTCGGGCATAGGTCCCTCCTTCTATGGACCATGAGGCCATGCCCCGGGCCCTGAATCCAGTCATGAAGTCGAATCCTGGAGAGGATGCCGGTGTCCAAAGAACCCTGGATTCGGACAATTGACTGGCAATGGTCCCGGCCTCAGGCCTTCATGTGCGCCAGGAGGGAAGCATGGCGAAAACGAAGCCTGTGGAGATGGATCGGACGGACCTGATGACCCTGCTGGGATGCTTGGCCAGTGACCTCCGGAACGCGGGGCTGGCCGTGCGCGGCGTGAGCTACCGGAGGGCCGATCCCGAGGAGCTGGAGATGTCCGACCTGGACAGGCTGGCGGGATCCCTGGATCGCGTGGCGGCGGTCTTGGACGCCGCGCGCGCACATCTGTGCAAGACCTGTCAGCTCGTGGACGTCTCGGAGCAGGTGGAGTTCAGTCAGTCGGCTGGCTGAGCGGGATCCCCCTGTGACTCTTGCGTGTCCATCCCGGCGACCGCCGTCGCCTGCAATGGTTACGGCGCTGGCTTGAGTGTCCAGGAATCTGGATCTTTTTCGTCCTTCAGCAGGCTGGTCCCAGACCGGGTTGCAAGGGACTGGTAGATCTCCTCTGCCGATGTCCCCTCGACTGTTCCCCTCAAGGGCTTCTCCAGAACCGCCGGGTCACAGACCAGTTTTAGATTGTGGTTGTGGAAGCTACGGCGCGTTGTCCCGACCAGGGCCTCGGCCACCTGCTCCAGCGTCATCCCTTCTGCCCTGACCGAGATGTACTGTTGTTTTCCCTTGGGGTGGGCCTGGATCATGAGGCTACCTCCTGTTCCACCCGTCGAGGACGACGACGTCACCAGTTCTCCGGCTTCAATCCTATCGATTTCGTCCAGGCTGAAGAGCCAAGGGAGGTCATCGCGCAACCCATCCGGATCGTACTCGGAGCGCCTGGACAGGGCTTGGACCCTGGCCTGGCTCCGCAGGGTATCGCGGGTCGCCGAAAAAAGGGCATGCTGGAGCACCGGGTCTTGAGGCTTGTCGAGAGCGGCAAGATATGCTTTCTCAAGATCTCCGGCCACCTGGTCGGCCTCCTTCACGAGAGCGTCCACCCTGGTCTGGGTCTCGGTGGGGAATGGAACCAACTTGTCCTTCGCCTTTTTCAAAATATGAGAAAGGTCGTAAGCGACCCTGCTCCCAGCTCCTTCAAGCTGCTTGAGCAGACCCTCGTACTCCGTGCCTCCCTTCTCCCACTCTGACTTCCACTGCGCCTTCTGCACCTCCCAGGTCTTATCCTTGTCGAGGTTGTAGGTGAGTTGGAATCCGGAGCCATCAGGAAGCGCTTCGTAGAAGATCCAGAGCAGCCCGCCCTGGAGTTGGATCTGTTGCTGACCGGACCCCGAGGCGTCTCGGCCTTTCAGGCCGAAATTCAAGGGAGCCTTCTCGCGAGCTGCTTTCTGCTCCTCCTCCGCTTTTTTTATTTGCGCCTGCATCTCAGCATCATCCCCATCTCCGGCGCTTGCGGAGCCACCCGCGCTAGCCGACGCACTTGCTCTGGTCGAACGCGCCTTCCCATGCCCATCTCCGGGTAGCGCGTCCAGCCCCATCGCGTGCTTCTGCTCGGCGGTCAGGAAATCGTAGCCGGAGTCCTTTGCTGCCCTGGCCTGGGCCTGAGGATCCATCTCCGACAGGGCACGAAGAATGCGCTCGTCCTTGGCGGAATCCGCCTGTCCGGGCTTCCTGGAAGCCAGCAGGGCGGAGAACTCCTCGCGCCCCTTGAGCCGCTTGGCGCCGTCCGCCCTCACCTTGTCCGCCTGGGCCGGGGTGAGTCCGAGTTTCCCTGGGAGGCATTGGCGATAGTACATCAGGGAATCGATGGCCTCCAGGTCCGCCGGGGACTTCGCCTTGTCGAGGAGGGGCTTCATGAACGCCACGTGCTCCTGGATCTCCTTGGGCAGGCCTGGGATAGCGGCTTGCTTGGCGAAGTCCTCCTTACGCTTTTGAAGGGTCATTGCGAAATCCCGAGAGGGGTCCAAGTGCCACTGGAGGTACAGGCGGTCGAAATCCTTCCAAGTGCGCAGGTATAGAGTCCCCTTCTGCAGCATGAGAACCTGGGATGGACGAGCCCCGGTCATGCCTTGCATGCGGAGCCCCTCGACCCCGTCACCCTGTAGGTTGAGGGAATCCGGCACCTTGAATTCTAGATGTGGAGCTTTCAGAAGGGCCTGGCCGACTGCCTTCATCTCGCGTTCCTGCTCCCGGAAGCCGCGCTCAGCATCCTTCTGGGCTTCTTCCTGCCAGTCCCCGGCCAACGCCGCTGCGGCCACGCAAAGCCCGATTACGCACGTCCTGATCACCATTTCCCGCCTCCTTCCTTCGATTCGAAAGTCCCCTCCGGCCAAGCCTCGACCCGAGGCGTTAGCGAGTAGCCCACCCGGAAGGCGGAGTGCCCCCGCTCCACCTCCTCCATGCGAATCTGGTTCACCGTCCCGTCCGCGCCCACCGAGAAGGCCAGAGTCCAGGTCAGGGCCGGAGTGGGGCTAGACCGGTAGACCCAGGGGTCTTCAACACTGCCCTTGCCCCCGGCAAAGGCCCAGTCGCAGCCCATCCAGTGCTCGAAGCTGTCCTGCCCGAAGCGGGCGGCCAAGACTGCCAAGCCCTCTACCGCCTGTCGGGTCCGGACGTCCACAGGGGAGCCTTCCCGCAAATCCCGGTAGTAGGACTCCAGGTCCTTCGGATCAAAGCTTCGGGAAACAGAGTTGGACACCGAGCTGCCGCCCTGCCGTTCCCGCGTCCACTCCATGCCCCCGGTCTGCCCCCAGTCCCTCAGGAGTTCGGGCTCATCGGCCGTGGCGGCCCAACGGGCCTTGCAAACGAAGGGGAGCGGAGATTCCGCGAGAGCGCCGTAACGGATTTCTCCTGAGGCCTTCCGGCCACCTGCCTCGGCAGTAAATTCGACCAGGATCCCCTTCGCGGATTCCAGGACAGAAGCTGTCCGCCGCAGGGCCTCTTCCGCGTAGCACTCCGCTCCCCGCCGGAAGAAGAGAGGGGCAAGAAGGACGACGCACAGGATCGCAGCGGCGGCAGCCATCAAGGGCCGTAGCCGCCACGCTGAACGCACGGGTGGCTCCTGGTACCAATCCAGGAGAGCCGCATCCGTCCGCCGCAGCGACTCTGCTTCGGCACGGAGTTCCGGGGTCCAGATCACCTCGGCCTCGGGTAGCTCCCCGTCCAGCCACGCATTGAGTCTTGGATCCGTCATGCGAGTGCTCCCAAGGCCTCCCTCAGGGCCTGCCTGCCCCGGCGGATGGCATTGTTGACCTCATCGAAGGAGAGGGACAGGGTCTCCCCGATCTCCTGATAGCTCATGTCCTCACAGACAGCCAGAAGGAGACAGGCCCTCTCCCGTTCAGGAAGACCCGCCATCGCACTGGAGACCCGCTCCCTTGATTCGCGCCGCTCGGCGGAAAGGAGCGGGGTCTCGGACCGGCGGATGAGACCGAGAAGGGTGTTCTGACGAAGGGTCTTCGATTGACGCTCCCGATGCTCGTCCACGCAGAGTCGGGCGACGGTCTTCACCAGATAGGGGCCGAAGTGCGTGTGGAGCGGGTACTCGTCCCTGCGCTCGTAGAGCCTGCTGAGCCCTTCCTGGACCATGTCTTCCGCCAGAGCGGAATCCCCCAGGACGCGGGAGGCAAAATGGATCGCACGGGGACGATGCTGGACAGCCAGCCGCTGGAATGCCTCCCGTTCTACGGGGGTGAAAGGAGTTTTTGTACCCCCCTGACGGGGGATGGGGTCGGTCTGGGCGTCAAGCGGGGTTCGGACGGGACCGGCTCGGGGCCATGCCGGTGGTCAAACTGGTTCTCCGTTCCCGGCGGGACGAAAAATCCAGGGGGGTGCGTAGCTGCTCATAAGTTGAGCATTCTCAGAGAGGTTCGTTCTCTCTACAATTTGCACCCCGTACTTTACCCAAAAGATTTTGGCGGAGGGCTACCCCTCCAGCCGGGGACTATTCCCCCTCCCACTCCAGAAGGGTCGGCCCCCCGAGCCCTTCGTAGAAGACGGTGACGTCGTCCAGGGCGAGGGGATCCAGGATGGCCGTGTTGCCCGGGTTCGAGAGGTTGGGCTGGAAGACCGCGTGCAGGCGGAAGGGGCCGGTGACGACGCGGTCCACCCTCTCCCCCCCGGACCCGGTGAAGAGGCGTGCGAGCGGCCTGCCGGAGGCATCCATGCAGTATCCCGTTCCCGCGACGTCGGCCAGGTCCAGGACGATCCTGCCTTCCGGGCCGTCGTCGGCGTCCTCGGGTCCCGGATTCGCGGCCGTGAGGGCCGCCTCGGCCAGATGGCATGCGGCCCAGGCCCGGTTGAGGCGGCGGTCGGCATCCAGTTGTCTGGCGAGGTTCTGGGGCGTGGGGCTCGGGCTGTAGGCGTAGTCAGCGTCGCTCAACTCCCTTTCGGCGGCCGCAATCTCGGTGCGCGCGGCCTGGACCGCGGCCTGGGCTCCTGGCCTGGCCGCCGCGGCACCCTGGGGATCCGCCAGGGGCTTGAGGGCGCCGGGGACGATCTGGGTCCAGGCCAGGCGGGTGAGACGGACGGCTCCAAGCAGGCGGATCGGGCCGGAGAAGTACTCCCCCGCAGTGTTCGCAGGGGAGGAAAGGCCCTCGTAGATGGATTCCTTGTAGAAGCGTCCTGCCTGGAAGCGCTCCCGGGCCAGGGTCTCCGTCCGGCTGACGGCGCCGAGGGTGTTCGCTCCCATGTCGTAGAGGGCGAACTCGTCGAAGGTCGCGTCGGGGGTGCCGAGACCCATCTGAAACTCCCAAGGGATCGTCCCCCTCAGGCCCAGATGGAAGACGGCCCGGCCCCCGGGCTGGACGGTCTGGTCGAAGGTCGAGGCCTGGAGGCTGGGGTAGTACAGGTAGCCATGGCTCCGGTCCGCGGCCGCAACGCCGCGGTCCACCAGGACGCGCGTGCCCAGATCCCCGGAAAGCTGCTCGGTGTCATAGAGGTAGGTGACCAGGCGCCAGGCATGGGCCGGGACGGACCGGATCGGGGTGTAGCGGATCTGCTCGTGCTGGGATTCTCCGTTGGCTCCCAGGGTGTTGTTCTCCCAGAGGATCCCGAACCCATGGGCGCTGCGCATGGGCTTGATCGGGTCCAGGTTCGACGTCCGCGAACTGATGCGGCTCATCAGGAGGAAGGCCGCCGTCCCCCCCCCGGCGGCCCCGTCGGTCCGGGTGTTGTTGAGGAAGATCCGGCTCCGGTCGCAGATCCCGGACCAGTACATGAACTCGTCGCGGTACTGGGAGAGGTCGTAGTTGGGCTTCATCCAGAAGGACATGACCCCGCGGCGGGCAGGCATGTTCCCGGCGGCCGAGTAGCCCGGCTGGCATCCCTGTTCCACGTGCAGCCCGTCCGGCCTCAGGTTCCCGGGAAGGCGCTCCTGCCAGGCCGGCTGGTAGGCCGGGGACTGCCTCAGATCGACGGGGATCTCGTTGGGCTGGACGCCGCGTCCGACGTCGTCGGCATCCGGCCCCTCGGTCCAGCGTGCCAGGAACATCATCTGACCCAGGGCCCCCGTGTACTCCCCGGTCCCGGTCTCGATCGTGGCCAGGCGGACCTGGCCGTCGTAGGAGGCCGGAGCCGGCCCGACCGAGATCCAGTCCAGACGGAGGAGGGCCTGGGCCAGGGCATCCTGGGCCTCCGACAGGGCCGCCTGGGCCGCCGCCGTGATCGCCTGGGCCGCAAGGAGGGCGTCCCGGGCGGCGATGTAGGCGGCCCGCTTGGCGGTGTTGGTCCGGTCGACGTTGAAGGCCGCCCAGGCCGCGTCCCGGAGGGACTGGGCGGTGGCCTGGACCGTCTGGGCGGCAGCCAGGTTGGCCTGGGCGGCCTCCAGTGCGGCCTGGGCCGCTGCCGCTCCGGCCTCGACGGAGGGGCGGCTGATGCCCGAGGGGATGCTCCATACGGTGTGGGGCTCAGGGGCGGTCTGGAGCGCGACCCCCCTGGAACTCCCGTTCAGGTAGCCGTTGCCACTGAGGCGATGGGCAAAGTTCCTCGCCGGCCCCTTTGCCGGTCCGATGAAGGGACGTCCCGTATCGGAGGGCGAATCCCCGTATTTCCGGAAATCGGTTTCGTCCCCCGCCAGGTCCAGGGCACCCAGGTCCTCCGCCACGAACTCCCGCTGGGTGGTCAGGCGCAGGATGCGATCCGGCGCCACCGAGATCGAGAGGGCCCTGCGCGCCAGAAGCGTTCCTTCCGGATCCCTCCAGAGCCCCTCCGAGGAGATGCGGCGTTCCGTGCCGCCGCCGACGAGATCGAATTCCGTCGACCAGGCCAGGAGGTCGCTCTTGTCCACCAGTCTTGCCTGGGAACGGTCCGGATTGAACTTGTTCAGGGCGCTGTTGGGATTGAAGTTGGCCTTGAGCAGGTCCCGCTTGGCCTGTTTCAGGGTGATGCGGCGGGCATCCCGGATCGACTCCGCGGGCCTGGCGGCATGGGAGTCCGGCGGGAGGTCCGCGGTCTGCAGTCCCGCGTCGCCCACCGCAAGGGTGTCGCAGAAGGCGTTGAAGCGGTCCCAGGTCGAGAGCTCGCTCGTGCAGGCCAGGATCTGTTCGGCCACGACGTGGCAGTCGTCGGAGGGATCCCAGGTCAGGCCGATCTCGGCGGCCCTGAGGGTCCCGATGGCGTTCGTGCCTTCGGTGGATTGCGCCGTGGTCTCGTCCAGGTACAGGCCCTTGAGTCCTGCCAGCAGGGCGATCAGCGCCGGACGTCGCGTCCTGGCCCAGGCCAGGCTCACGGGCGTTCGTCCCGCCACCTTCCCTCCGATCCGTTCGAAGTCGGGGGTCCTCCGCGTGGCAGGCGCCGCCGGATTGGTGCGCAGGTTGTTCCGTCCCGTCGTGATGTCCGCCCAGGCCTGGTACTCGGCGTTCACCATGTCCATGGCGGCGTTAGGCCGGATCACCTTCCGGTCCGTCCGGGCGCGCAGGCAGAGGTAGGGCTCCAGCGCTTCCATCCTGGTCTGGGCCGCGGCATCCCCCGCCCAGAGTTCCTCGCGGATCTGGCGGAGACTCCGCCAGCCCCCGAGGGGGCGTCGGGAGACCAGCCCCTCCCCGTCCGTCCGGTCCACCGGCATCCCGTCGTCTAGGCCGTCCTCCCGGTCGATCGCCTCGGCGAGGATGCCGAGCGTGTGCCGCAGGTCCGTGTTGACGTCGGACGTGAAGGAGGGGTCAGACTGGAACTCCGGATTCCCCCCGTTGACGGAGAAGCCTCCGTCGAGGACCCGGAGCGCATAGGATCCCCTCTGACCTTCCAGGCTTCCCGAGGCTTCGGGATCCTGCCAGGCCGAGAGCCTGGCCAGGGCGTCCTCGATCCCGGAGCGGGCCAGGAGGAGGGCCTTCGTGCCGTTCAGGCGCTGCTGGCTGGCCCTGCGTTCCAGGCGGGCCAGGGTGACGAAGCAGGTCGCCAGCACGGCCACGATGCCGAGGATGCCGATGACGACGACCATCGCGAGGCCTGAAGGACGTCCGGTGGATGCCTGTCCGGGATCCATGATCCGGAGGGTATCTTCCAGGGATCAGGAATCAAAGGCATGCTTGTGTGGGTCCCTCCGGATTCCTGCACCGCCATGAGAGCTCCCTACAGCAGGCCGGCGCGGCCCCCGGCATAAGACCCTGCGGGCCGGAGATTCTCCAGCTCCTCGAGGTGTTCCCTCTCTTTCACAAGGATGTCCCTGACCATCTCGGAAAGGACGATGTTCACGCGCGGAATGCCATCCAGGATCCTCCTGCAGGTCCCGATCGCCGAGCGCTCCTCGGCGATGTTCAGATCCAGGATCTCCGCAGGCCGAAGGGCCGGCTTGAAGTCGCCGGACTGAGTGCCGGTCGTGGGTGTCCCTCCAAGGCAGGCGATGCGCTCCCTGAGCTTCCGGGCGTGCACGACCTTGTCGGAGGCGATCCCCCTCAGGCGCGCCGAAAGATCCTCCGAGTACGGGCCGACCAGGACAGCATGCGTGGCGTAGCGTATGACGCAGGCATGGGCATGGGAGAGCATCCGGTTGAGGGATGCCACGATCCGTTTTCCGTCCGTCTTGCTCATGGTGCCGAACTCCTTCTTGGGTCCGTAAGGGTCTCTTCGCGAGAACAGGACTCTAGCAGGACATCAATGATTAGATAAACACGATATATAGAATGTGTACTACGTTTATATCTTATTCATTATCTGGATCTGAGTGCAGGGCCCTTCCCGGCGGGGATCCCCCGGCGCATTCCTGGTAAGATCCCCCTCATGGGCGGCAGCAAGGAATCTCGAATCCAGGACCTTCGCGTCGAGCCTGGCCATAAGGTCCGCCTGGGCCGCCTTGACGCGGACGAGACCGGGGACTTCCGAGACCGCGGGGAAGCCGAGGCACTGCTCAGGAAGGACCTCGAGCGGCTCGCCGTGCTCCAGGAGCGCCTCTACGCGGAGGACCGGCGGGCCCTGCTCGTGGTGTTCCAGGCCATGGACACCGGGGGCAAGGACGGCGCCATCCGCCACGTCTTCACCGGCGTGAACCCCGCCGGCTGCCAGGTGACCCGCTTCAAGGTCCCCTCGGCAGAGGAGGCCGACCACGACTTCCTCTGGCGCATCCACCATGCCGTCCCGAACCGGGGGAATATCGGCATCTTCAACCGCTCCCAGTACGAGGACGTCCTCGTCGTGCGCGTGCACAACCTGGTGCCCCCTTCCGTATGGAAGGCGCGCTACGACCAGATCAACCGGTTCGAGAGGCACCTGTCGGAGACGGGCACCCGCATCCTCAAGTTCTTCCTGCATATCGACAAGGCCGAGCAGAAGCGCCGCCTCCAGGCCCGCCTGGATGACCCGGACAAGCGCTGGAAGTTCTCCAAGACCGACCTCCAGGAGCGGAAGCGCTGGTCGGACTACCAGGCGGCCTACGAGGATGCGCTGACCCGGTGCTCCACGCCCTGGGCCCCCTGGCACATCATTCCGGCCAACCGCAAGTGGTTCCGGAACCTTGCCGTGGCCCGGACCCTCGTGGCGACCCTGGAGGAGATGGATCCCCGCCCGCCCAGGATCCACCTGGACCTGTCCCAGCTCCGCCTCCGCTAGACCGTGTCCGGATCCCCCGAAGAGCTTCAGGGGACCCTCCGGTCGATCCGGCACCAGAGAGACGGATTCCTCATCGCCTCACTCGACGACGGCACCGCCGTGAAGGGGGACATGCCCGCCCCCCGCATCGGACAGGAATACCTCTTCCGGGGCCGTTGGGAGGAGCATTCCCGCTGGGGCCGCCAGTTCGCCTTCTCTCAATACCGGACCTGCCATCCCACCGACCTCGCCGCCGTGGGCGCGTACCTCGAGGAGACCTGCAAGTGGGTCGGGCCGGGCACGGCGCGCCGTCTCGTCGAGGCCTACGGGGCCGGGGCCATCGCCGTGTTCAGGGAGGATCCGGAACGGGTCGCGCGCGAGATCCCCGGGCTCACTCTGCCGAAGGCACGGGAGGCCTCCAACAGCCTCAAGGACAACGAATCCCACGAGAGGCTTCAGATCGAGTTGGGGGAACTCCTCGAGGGCACGGGAGTGAACCGGGGCGCGCTCGGCCGCATCCTGCGCCTCTGGGGAGGGGAGGCGCCCGGGAGGATACATCGCAATCCTTATGCCCTGATCGCGGACATCGAAGGCGTGGGTTTCCTCACGGCCGACCGCGTGGCGACCAAGCTGGGCTTCGACCGGGAGGGCGGACCGAGGCTCCGGGCCGGCCTTCTCCACGTGCTCCAGTCGGAGTCGTTTGCCAGGGGACACACCTGCATGCCCCGGGAACTCCTCCTGAAGGAGACCTCCAGGCTCCTGGGGCTGGAGGCCGGACCGCTGGAAGCCGAGCTTCCGGCCCTGGAATCGGAAGGACTCCTGGTGGAGAGCGCCGGATCCTTCTCCCTCAGGCCTCTTCACGACGACGAGACCCTGGTCGCGCGGAGGATTCTCGCCCTTCTCCGGGGCTCTCCCCCGCCCGGCCAGCCCGACTTCGAAGGATTGCAGGCGGACCAGCAGGAGGCCCTGGCCAAGGCCGTCGCCAGTCCGGTCTTCATCCTGACCGGCGCCCCCGGCACGGGGAAGACCTTCACCATCCGTCGCATCCTGAGCTCCTTCCCCGGCGTCAAGGTGGCCCTGGCCGCCCCCACCGGGAAGGCCGCCAAACGCATCACGGAGCAGTCCGGCCAGGCCGCCAGCACCATCCACAAGCTCCTGGAGCCGAAGTTCCAGGCCGGCGGGCGCTTGGACTTCTGCTTTTCCCGAGATGCCTCCAATCCCATCGCCGCCGACCTCATCGTCCTGGACGAGGTCAGCATGGTGGACATCCCCCTCATGGCCCGCTTCCTCGACGCGGTGGCGGCAGGCACCCGCCTCATCCTGGTCGGCGACCAGGACCAGCTTCCGTCCGTGGGGCCGGGAAACGTCCTCAAGGACCTGATCGCTTCCGGACAGGTGCCCAGCACGGAGCTCACCGTCATCAAGCGTCAGGACGAGGGGCACATCATCCTGAACTGCCACCGCATCAAGCATGGCCAGGACCTCTCGCTCGACGGGGCCGCCGGCAGCGACTTCCTCTTCCTGCGGCGCTCCGACGAGGAGGGGATCCGCCAGGCCCTGCTGGAGCTCGTGACCACAAGCCTTCCGAGGGATTTCAACGCCGATCCCCTCAAGGACATCCAGGTCATCACGCCCCTGAGGGAGCGCACCAGCCTGTCCTGCGAAGCCCTGAACGCCCTCTTCCAGGAACGCCTCAACCCCGTCCCCCTGCCTCCCGGCTCGCGCTTCAAGGCCGGGGACAAGGTGATCCAGACGAAGAACCGCTACGACCTCGACCTGGTCAACGGGGACATGGGCACCGTCCTGGACGTGAGCACCAAGGCCAGGAGCATCGTCGTCGACTTCGGCAATGCCCCAAAACCCATGGAGCTTCCCCTCCACGGGAACGACCTGGAACTGGCCTACGCCATCACCTGCCACAAGTTCCAGGGGAGCGAGGCCAGGATCGTGGTCATCCCCATCCACCGCGCCTTCGGCCCCCTCATCCTCCAGCGCAACTGGCTCTACACCGCGGTGAGCCGGGCCAGGGAGGTCTGCGTCCTCGTAGGGCACCGCGACGAGATCCCCCGCATCATCGGGCGCAACCAGCAGCAGCGGCGCCACACCCGGCTCGCGTGGCTTCTGGGCACCTAGGTGTAGACGTGCCTCAGGTCGAGCATCTCCGGCGCCGCCGGCCGGGCCAGGAGGTAGCCCTGGACCATGTCGCAGCCGCAGCCCTTCAGGAGGGCCAGCTGCTCGGGGGTCTCCACCCCCTCCGCCACCGACTTCATCCCCAGGCTGTGGGCCATCGCGTTGATCGCGCTGACCAGGGCCGCGGCATACGGATCGCCGGTGATCCCCCGCACGAAGGACTGGTCGATCTTGAGGACGGAGATGGAGAAGCGGTTCAGCAGGCTCAGCGAGGAGTAGCCCGTGCCGAAGTCGTCGAGGGCGATCGGGGTTCCCAGCGCCGCGATGGCGCCGAGCTGCAGGGCCGCGGCCTTGGCATCCTCCACGATGCAGCTTTCCGTGAGTTCCAGTTCCAGCCTGCCGGGGTCCAGGCCGCTGGCCTGAAGCGCCCCGGCCACCGTCGCCGCCAGGTCGTCCAGGCCGAACTGGCGGGCCGAGAGGTTCACCGCGACGCGCAGGTCCAGGCCCTGGCGGCGCCAGGCCTGGGCCTGGGCGCAGGCCGTCCTCAGCACCCAGTTCCCGATCGGGACGATGAGCCCGGACTCCTCGGCCAGGGGGATGAAGCGGACGGGGGGCACCAGGCCCAGGCGGGGATGCTGCCAGCGGATCAGGGCCTCGGCGGCGACCACACGGCCGCTGGACAGGTCCACCTGGGGCTGGTAGTGGAGCAGGAGCTCCCCGCGCTCCGCAGCGTGTTCCAGCTCGTGGAGGAGTTCCCTGCGTTCGGCGGACTCGGCGCGCGGGGGATCCCGGGGGGCGCTTGCGAGCAGGGTCCCGAGCAGGCGGTCGAGGCGCAGGAGGGACTGGGACTGCTCCAGGGAGAGTTCCCGCAGGGTCAGTTCGGCCTCGGACGGCTCCTGGAGGCGCTCGGCGAGGCGGAGCAGGTCCTTGAGGAGTTCGTCTGGCGTCGGGGACATCCGGAGCAAGGGTACCTCCGGATGCGCTCCTGCGCCAGTGCCCCTCTCATCTCCGTTCCCAGGCCTCGGCCCGCCTCAGGAGGCGTCTGGCCTCGGGAGTCAGGGCCGTCCCGCCCCCGCCGGGTCCACCCTTCACCCGGCTGACCAACGGCGTGCCCCAGATGCGGTTCGTCGCCTGGGCCCAGGTCCAGGCCGTGCGATAGGTCAGGCCCAGGTCCCTGGCCGCCGCCGTGAGGGAACCCGTGCGTTCCAGGGCCCTGAGGAAATCCAGGCGTCCCGGATCCAGGAGGCCGTGCTTCCCGATCGCGGCAGCCCGGAAGCCGCCGTCCAGCGCGCTGGCCTCCGGCATCACCGACATGGCCTTGACCACCGCGTAGACAGGGACGCCCCGGTCCAGGCGCATCTCCCGGACCGTGCATCGCGTCACCAGGGCCGTGAGCGGGAAGCCCACGTCCAGGGCCGCGTAGGCACCCTCCGGCGTGATCCGGACCGATCGTACGTGGCCCGGAAGGACGTTGCGGGCGCTCAGGCGACCGGGGTGCTCCGAGCAGAGAAGGACCTCGCGCGGGGAGAGGCTGACCGAGGCCTTCATCCCGGGACGGATCCCCTCCCAGAGGCTGGCGGCAAGGCGGCCCTTGCCCGATCCCAGGCGCAGCCAAGCGAAACCGTCGGCGGCTTCGCAGGACTCGACCCTGACCGGATAGCGGTTGATCATGCCGTCTCCTCCTGGGCGAACCGTTTGAAGCCGTAGTACAGGACGCAGCCCACGACCAGGCCGATGAGGTACCCCTGCGGAAGGGTGAAGGCCAGGAGGCCTACCAGGACGGCGATGCCCATCCCCCGCTTCGATGCCGCGGCGACGTCCCGGATCAGGAGCAGCAGGACCATGGCCTCGAAGAGGAGGATCACTCCCAGGATGGGCAGGGGGAACACTTCGAGCACCTGTGTCAGGACGCGGCTGAAGAAGAGGCCGATCCCGATGTAGAGGAAGCCGTAGAGCACGACGCTGCCCCCCGTCCGGGCACCGAAGGCGTGATGGCCCGCAAGCCCCCCGCAGCCGTGGCATACGGGGATGCCCCCAAGCCAGGGGGACGCGAGGTTCATGAGCCCGTAGGTGATCCCGATCCTGCGTGTGGAGATCCGGCGCTCGGGAAAGAGGTCCTCCAGGGTCTGCCTCGTGGCGATCACCGAGTTGGACAGGGACAGGGGCAGCTGAGGAAGCGCCAGGACGAGGAAGCCCGTCCAGATGTCGGACCAGGAAGGCGCATGGGGTTTCGGGAGGGAGAATCCGACGCCGCCGGCGATGTCCGAGAGGCGGAGCCTGAACGCCAGGGCATAAGCAAGGCCCAGAGCGACGACGAACAGGGCCGCGGGGAGGCGGCGGTTCCCCCAGAGCGTGACGGTCACGACGAATCCGACGGAGGCCAGGGCATACCCCTGCCAGCCCAGCGCGGGCACGTAGGTCTTGAGGGCCAGGGAGGCCAGGGACAGGCCCAGGCCCATCTGCACGCCACGGACGACGCACAGGGGAATGGCGCTTGCCAGCCGGTCGAGGAGGCCTGAGGTGCTCAGGAGCAGCATCAGCATCCCGATGGCCAGGCCCGCGCCGGCCAGGACGTTGCCTCCGATCTTCTGGGTGATGACCAGGACCGCCATGGCCTTGAGCGGCTGCACGGGCATGGGCAGGTCGTAGACCAGCCCGGTCAGGACCTGCATCAGTCCGAACATCACGAACACGCTCGCGCCGTCGAGGCCCACGGCCAGGATCATCCCGAGGATCAGGGGCAGGTCGGTGCCGATGTCGCCGAAGCTCCCGGCCCATTCGTTGCGGTCGAAGCGGATCCATTTCCTCGTCGACAGATTCATCATGAATACATATCGGTCATATAGGGCTATACCCTAATCAACCCGTTCAGGACCGTCAAGGATCCGGAGCGTTCGGGATGGTATAACCTCCGCCCCCATGTCCCTGATCTCCGCCTCCGGGCTCGCCAAGACCTATGGCGCCCAGCTCTGCTTCCGAGACGTCGAGTTCACCCTCGACGAGGGGGAGCGCATCGGGCTCATCGGCGCCAACGGGAGCGGCAAGACCAGCCTCTTCCGGATCATGCAGGGCATCCTCGACTACGACGGCACCCTCTCCCGCCAGAAGAACCTCCGGATCGGCATCCTCGAGCAGGATCCCAACCTCCCCGAGGCGGCGACCGTCCACGAGGCCGTCATCGCCGCAGCCGGCGAGATCGCATCGCTGGAGAAGGAGATCGCCTCCATCCACCTCCAGCTCGAGACCGCCTCCGAGACGGCCCCCCTGCTCGAGCGCCTGTCGGACCTCCAGACCCGCTTCGAGCATGCCGACGGCTACGAGGTGGAGCGCCGCGCGGAGCGCCTGCTGGAGGGCGTCGGCCTCCCCCAGATCCGCCACGGGGACAAGGTCGCCACCCTGAGCGGCGGCGAGCGCAACCGCGTCGCCCTGGCCAGGCTCCTCCTGGTCGAGTCGGACCTCTGGCTTCTCGACGAGCCGACCAATCACCTGGACCTCCCCGGCATCGCCTTCCTCGAGGAGTTCCTCGCCAAGAGCAAGGCCAGCGTCCTGGTCATCTCCCATGACCGGCATTTCCTGGACGCCGTGACCACGGAGACCTGGGAGCTGGAGGGCGAGCGCCTTTGGATCTACCCCGCCCCCTACACCCGGGCCCGGGACCTGAGGGAGGAGCGCCTCAAGGCCGCCAAGCGGGCCTTCGAGAAGCAGCAGGGCATCATCCAGGCCGAGGAGGAGTTCATCCGGCGCTACGGGGCCGGCCAGCGTGCCATGCAGGCCCGGGGTCGCAAGACCCGCCTGGCCCGAGTGGAGCGCCTGGAGAATCCCGAGAGCATCCGCAGGGCCATGGCCCTGAACCTGCCGAGGGGCGAGCCCTTGGGCGCCAAGCCGCCGCTCGAGGTCCGCGACCTCTCCATCGACTACGGCAAGGGCCCCCTCTTCCGGGACCTCACCTTCTCGGTGGAGCCGGGGGAGACCTTGGGCGTGGTGGGCCCCAACGGCGCCGGAAAGACCAGCCTTCTGCGCATGCTGCTGGGGGAGATCCAGCCCACCCTCGGCGAGGTCGTCTGGGGCGCCAAGGCCGAGCGGGGCGTTCTCACCCAGCACGAGCATTTCCCGGAGGACGGCACGACGCCGTTCAAATACCTGCGCAACTGCGAACCGAAGCGGACCAACCAGGAATTGCGCGACACCCTGGGCGCTATGCTTTTCCGGGGCGACTCCTCGGACAAGCCGGTCACCGCCCTTTCCGGCGGCGAGCGCAAGCGCCTGATGCTGTGCCGTCTTTTGTTGGAGGGCAACAACGTCCTCCTTCTCGACGAGCCTACCAACCACCTGGACCTCCCCAGCCGCGAGGCGGTGGAGTTCGCGCTCTCGGTATTCCAGGGGAGCCTCGTCGTGATCAGCCACGACCGCTACTTCCTGGACCAGATGGCCGACCGCGTTCTCTGGATCGAGGACGGCGAGTGGAAGATCACCCTGGGCGGCTACGCCGAGGCAGCCCAGGCGAGGCGCAAGACTTCGGAGGAGGCCAGGACGGCCGCGCCGGCCCCCAAGCCCGTCAAGAAGGTCGCGCCCCCTTCGCCGACTCCGGCCGCGAAGAAACCGTACTCCCCCTTCTCGAAGTTCGAGACGAAGGCGCTGGAGGAGAGGATGCTGTCCTGCCAGGCCAGGATCGAGGATCTCAACCGCCAGCATGGCGACAAGGAGGTCTACCGGAACAAGCGCAGGCTCAAAGAGGTCCAGGACGCCCTGGCGGAGGCCCAGGCCGAGCTGACCGCCCTCGAGACGGAATACGCGAAACGCTGAGGCTCAGCCGGCGAAAGCCGGAGAGACCACCCCGCGCACCGGGGCCGGCACCGCGAACAGCCCCCCGGCCAGGGGCTCCTTCCGAAGGGCTTCGGGATCCAGCTTGTAGCGGGCGCTCGTGATGTAGAGCACGTCGAGGTCCTGCCCCCCGAAGGCGCAGGAGGTCACCTGGGAAACGGGCAGGCGGATTTCGGACACCAGCTTCCCCGAGCGGGGATCCCAGCGCGCCACCTTCCAGCCTCCCCAGTGGGCCACCCAGAGCATGCCCTCGGCGTCGATGGCCATCCCGTCGGGCATCCCGTGCTCGGGGGCGATGGTCACGACGGTCCGCCGGTTCGAGAGCGACCCTGTGTTGCGGGCGTAGTCGAAGGCGTCGACACTCCGCTTCGTCGAGTCGATGTAGTACATCGTCCGCGCGTCCAGGCTCCAGACGAGGCCGTTGGAGAGGGAAACCCTTTCCAGGGCCCGGCGGATGCGGAGATCCGGCTCCAGGCAGTAGAGGGTCCCGGCCCCAGCGGCAAAGTCGTAGGCCATGGTTCCCGCCCAGAAGCGGCCCTCGGGGTCGCACTTCCCGTCGTTGAAACGGGTGTTGGGCCTTTCTCCGGGAGGTTCCGCGACTTGGACGAGCTTCCCGGTGTTGAAGTCCAGCGCTGAGATCGAACGGACCAGGGCGACAAGCGCACCTCCAGAACGGCGCGGGACCACGGTCCCCACGTGCTCGCCGACCGGATAGGCGCGGTTCTCCCGGCGGATGGGGTCGTAGGCGTACACCGTGCCGCCGTGGATGTCGACCCAGAGGAGGCGGTCGGTCGCGGCGTCCCAGACGGCCCCTTCGCCGAGATCGGTCTTCGCGTCGACGAGGAGTTCGGGCGACTGGAGAGTCGTCATGCCACCGCTTCCCTCGTCGCCACCCCGTCCACCAGACGCAGGATCCCCAGGGGATTGGCGTTGCGGAGGGCCTCCGGCAGGAGGGCTTGGGGGAAGTTCTGGTAGCAGACCGGCCGCGCGAAGCGGCGGATGGCCAGGGATCCTACGGAGGTGGTCCGGGCGTCCGTGCTGGCCGGATAGGGCCCCCCGTGCTGGAGGGAGGGGCAGACTTCCACTCCGGTGGGGAAGCCGTTGACCACCAGACGGCCGGCGCGCTCTTCCAATCTGTGCAAAAGCCCCGGGCGGGAGACCAGGTCCTCCTCCGTGCCCTGCAGGGTGGCCGTGAGCTGTCCGTCCATTTCCCGCGCCATCCGTTCCAGGTCGTTCTCCGCATCGCAGAGGACCGCAAGCGTAGCCGGGCCGAAAAGCTCCTCGCGCAGTTCAGGGCTGGCGAGGTAGGTCTTGAGGTCCGTCTCCAGTAGGGCCGCGCTCGCCGTGCCATCGGGTCCTGCCGGCGCCTGGGCCAGGACACGCACCCCGCTGATGCGGCTCCAGCGCGCCAGTCCTGCCCGGTAGGAGGCGCAGATCCCCCGGTGCAGCATGGTGCCGGGCGGGGTCGCGGCGATGCGCCGGCCCAACGCGTCGAGGAAGGTTTCCGTTCTGGAAGAGCGGATGGCCACGAGGAGGCCGGGATTGGTGCAGAACTGTCCCACGCCCACGGTCACGGACTGGTGAAGTCCCTCGGCCAGGGCCTCGGCCCTTTCGGCCAGGGCCCCAGGCAGGAGGAAGACCGGATTGGTGCTACCCATCTCGGCGTAGACGGGGATGGGCTTGGGACGTGCGGCCGCCAGGTCGAAGAGGGCCCTGCCGCCCCTCAGGGATCCGGTGAAACCGACGGCCTGCACGAGGGGGTGGCGGACCAACGCCTCCCCGACGGCGTTCGTGGATCCCTGCAGAAGGCTGAAGATCCCTTCCGGCATCCCCGTCTCCCGGGCCGCCTGGAGGACGGCCTCCCCCGCCATCTCCGAGGCCCCGGGATGGGCCGGGTGGGCCTTGACGATCACCGGGCATCCGGCTGCAAGGGCCGAGGCCGTGTCCCCCCCCGCCGCGGAGAAGGCCAGGGGAAAGTTGCTCGCCCCGAAGACCGCGACCGGCCCCAGGCCCACCAGCCTCTGGCGGAGGTCGGGCTTGGGAAGGGGCTTGCGGTCCGGCTGGGCGCGGTCGATCCGCGCCTCCACCCAGGAGCCCTCCCTCAGGAGCTCCGCGAAGGTCTTCAACTGGGCCATGGTCCGTCCCCGCTCGGAAACCAGTCGTGCCTCCGCCAGGGCGGTCTCCTCCCCGGCGCGGCGCAACAGGGGGTCGCCGAGGGCCTGGAGGTTCTCGGCGATCCTGTCCAGGAAGGCCGGAAGCTTCTTCTGGAGGTTGTCCTCCCTCAGGGCGAAGAAGGCTTCCTGGGCCTTGGCCGCGGCGCGATCGACCAGGTCGCCGCCAGCATCCCGATATTCCGGCTCCAGGGGCGCTCCGGTTGCCGGATTCATGCCCCGGAAGGAGGCTCCCGTTCCGGGAAGACGCTCGTTTCCGACGAGGTTGTGGCCGTGCAGGCTCATGCCGACACCGGATTGGTCAGGGTGCCGATGCCGGAGATGGAGATCCTCACCTCGTCTCCCGGCTTTAACGTGAAGCCTCCTTCCGGCACGATGCCGGTCCCGGTGAACAGGAAGCAGCCGGCCGGGAAGCGGGTCTCCCGGAAGAGGTAATCCACCAGCAGCTGGGGCTTGCGTTTGAGCTGGGCCAAGGTCGTTCCTCCCTCGAAGACGGTTTGGCCCGCCCTCATGATGACAAGACGGATCTCAGTCGATGGCCCCGGCGTCTCCTCGCTGACCAGGATGCAGGGGCCCAGCGCACAGGCGCCGTCGTAGATCTTGGCCTGGGGCAGGTAGAGGGGATTCTCCCCCTCGATGGAGCGGGAGCTCATGTCGTTGCCGATGGTCACGCCCACGATGTGCCCGGAGGACGTGGCCAGCAGGACCAGTTCCGGCTCGGGGACGTTCCAGGTCGAGTCGCGGCGGATCCGGACGGCCCCGCCGTGGCCCACGACACGCCAGGCGGGCGCCTTGAAGAAGAGCTCGGGCCGCTCGGCGGCATAGACCCGGGCGTAGACGTCTGCGGTCTGGGCCTCCTCCTCCCGCGCCTGGCGGCTCCTCAGGTAGGTCACTCCCGAAGCCCAGACCTCCTGGCTGCCGATCGGGGGCGGCAGGGGGCCTGCCAACAGGTCCGCTTCCTTGGGATCCGGCCGGACGTTGCGGATCTGGGCCGTCAGGTGGGCCCCGAGGTCGTCCCGGTTGATCAGGTCGTCCCAGGGCTGCTCCGGCAGCCGGTGCCAGGAGCCGTCCTGCTCCACCACGGGGCCGGACAGGGTCCGATAGAGGCGCATCACCAGTCCAGCACGGCGCCGTCCGGGGCGCGGATGGTGGTCGAATGCATGACTTCCTGCTTGAAAGGATGTTTCCTGGCGGCTTTCTCGTCCACCTCGATGCCCAGGCCCGGTTCGTGGCAGGGGAGCCAGTAGCCGGCCTTGGTCTTCAGGTGGCTCTTCACCACGTCCCAGCGCCAGGGCACGTCGGAGAGCATGTCCTCCTGGATGAGGAAGTTCGGGGTGGAGAGCGCGAAGTGGAGGGCCGCGGCGTTGGCCACGGGGCCCAGCGGGTTGTGGGGCGCGACGCCCATGCAGTAGGCCTCGGCCATGGCGGCGATCTTGCGCGCCTCCAGCAGCCCTCCGCAATGGCTCAGGTCCGGCTGGATCACATGGCAGGCGCGCTGCTCGAAGATGGGCAGGAACTGGTGGCGGGTGACCAGGCGCTCCCCCGTAGCGATGGGGACGCGGACGGCCTCCTTCACCTCCAGCAGGGCCTTGACGTTCTCCGGCGGCACCGGCTCCTCGCAGAAGTAGGGGCTGAACTCCTCGATGGCGTGGATGTACTGGATGGCCATGGCGGGATAGGTGCGGCCGTGGAAGTCGACCATGATGTCGATCTTGTCCCCCACGGCGTCGCGCAGGCGGCCCATGAGCTTGGCAAAGCGCTTCACCTTGGCGATCCCCTCCAGCGGCTCGGAGTAGGGCACGAAGACCACCTTGATGGCCGTGTAGCCCTGGCGGATGACCTTGTGGGCAAGGTCGATCAGCGGGGCCGCGTCGAAGGTCTCGTAGACGGCCTTCATCCGGCCGCCGCCGAGATGGGTGTACATGCGGACCTTGTCGCGCACCCGGCCGCCGAGGAGCTCGTAGACCGGGACCCCCAGGTGCTTGCCCTTGATGTCCCAGAGGGCCTGCTCGATGGCCGAGACCGCGCTCATCCCGATCACGCCCAGCCTCCAGAAGGACTGGCGGTACATCTTCTGGTAGAGGTGCTCGATGCGCAGGGGGTCCTCCCCCACGACCATGGGGGCGAAGTCCTCCACCGCGGCGACCACCGAGCGGGTCTTCCACTCCAGGGAGCCCTCCCCCCAGCCGAAGAGGCCGGGCTGGTCGGTCTCCACCTTCACGAAGACCCAGTTGCGCATCTCGGCGTTCACGACGACGGTCTTCAGGGCGGTGATCCTCATGCGGTCTCCTTCACGTTCACGTTCATTCCTTGGGCTGGATGCCCTGGACGCAGAAACCCCCGTCGCAGCGGATGTCGGTGGCGGTGATGTTCGCCGCCTCGTCGGAAGCCAGGAACGTGAAGACGGCCGCCACCTCCTCGACCGTGCCGATCCGGCCGCGAGGGTGGATCCGGTCGAAGGCCCTGCGGGCGCTGTCCGGATGGGCCGCGTTCTCCTTCAGGAAGCGGTGGAGCATGGGGGAATCCACCGTCCCCGGGGAGACGGTGTTCACCCGGATGCCGAAGGGCGCCAGCTCCATCGCCTGCCCCCGCGCCAGGGCCATCAGGGCGCCCTTGGTCGCGCCGTAGACCGCCACGCCGGGGAAGCCGTTGTGTCCCGTCACGCTGGACATGTGGAGGATGACGCCGCCGCGCTTCTTCAGGAAGGGCGTGGCGTACTTGGACAGCAGGATGGGCGCCCGGAGGTTCACGGAGAGGGTCCGGTCGATGAGGGCCTCATCCTCCCCTTCGACGGGGCCCACCGGCATGACAGCGGCGTTGTTCACAAGGATATCGAGGCGACCGAAGTGCCCGGCCGTATCCCTTACGAAGGCCTGGCAGGCGGCGGCGTCCTGGAGGTCGAAGGCGCGAGGAAGAACCTCGGCACGCGCGGCGCGGAGGAGCCCCGCCGTCTCTTCGAGCGCGGAGGCATTGACGTCGCAGACGGCAAGGCGGGCCCCTTCCCGGGCGAAGGCCAGGGCGATGGCGCGCCCGATCCCGTCGCCGGTCCCGGTGACCAGCGCAAGCCTGTCCTGCAGCCTGGGTGTCGTCATGCGTGCGGGGGGATTATAGAAGGCCGTCGCTTCAGATCCAGAGGTCCAGGGGAGCCTCGTTCACGATGCAGCGCATCAGGTCCGTGCTCGTCAGGATGCCCACCAGGAGACGCTCCTGGTCCAGGATGGGCAGGCAGCCGATCCGCTCCGCGACCATCACGCGGGCGATCTCCCTCAGGGGGGTGTCGGGCGTGGCGGTCAGGAGCCTGCGCGACATGAGATCGCCGACCTGGCGGATCTCCCAGGGCGGGAGCATCGGCCCCTCCCTTCCGCCGGGAAGCCCCCTGAGCAGGTCCCTTTCCGAGATCATCCCTGTCAGGGCCCCTTGATGGGTGACGACGGGAAGATGCCTGAATCCGTGCTGCCGGAGGAGGGCCCCGGTTTCCGAGAGGGGGCGATCCTCCGTGATCGTGACCGGGTGCGGGGTCATGATCTGGGAGGCCAGGAGCGCCGGCTTCCGTTCCATGGGCGATGGGGATTCCGGAGCATACGTCTCGCGTATGGAGGAGGGCTTAGGCTGCTTCGTTCCGGAGCCGCCCACGAGCCTGACCGGGGCAACGGAACGGATGGCCTCCACCTCCCTGGGAAGAATGGGCACGGGGGCAAGGTAGGGAGCGATGCCATCCCGTTGGATCCAACGCACCGGCATGCCCGGAGTATACCCCATCCCGGAGCCTTTGGCTTGACCTGTAACTTAGTAACCACTAACTTACCACGGTGGCCCGACGCCTGACCAGTCCCGAGCGCCAGCGCCAGATCCTGAATGCCGCCGTGCGGCATTTCGCCAGCCGCGGCTTCAGCGGCACCAAGACCAAGGGGATCGCCCAGGAGTGCGGGGTGACCGAGGCCCTGCTCTTCCAGCACTTCCCCAACAAGAAGGCCCTCTACCGGCGCATCCTGGACACCCGCATGGGCCATTCCGACCGGGAGATCTTCCCTCCCCTCGCCAGCTTCCGGGGCGATGACGAGGCCTTCCTGACCTTCGTGGCCTCCGGCCTCCTGGCCCGCATGGAATCCGAACCCCTTTTCACCCGCCTCCTCCTCTACAGTGCCCTGGAGCGGCACGACCTGGCCCGCAGCTTCGTGAAGCAGCGGGTGCGCCGCTCGGTGGGCTACCTGGCCCGATGGCTGGACGCCGGACAGCGCGCCGGGCGTCTCAGGAAGATGAAGAAGACCGACACCACGGTAGCTGCCCGGGCCTTCCTGGGCATGGCGGTCCACCACAGCCTGCTCACCCACCTTTTCGACCATCCCCTCTCCCCTGCGAGGTCCCGCGAGGATCTGGCACGGATCTGGGCCCGCCTCTTCCTGTACGGCATGCGGACCCAACGGCCGTGAGGTTCCGCACGGTCCTTCTCCCGGCCCTGATCCTCGCGGGTTGCGCCGAGCACTCCGAGACGCCGCCGGGGATGCCGGAGATCCCCCTGCCCCCCTCCACGGCCGATGTCGATCCCGCACGCCGACCCGTCCTTGCGGCGGCGGATGTCCCCTCCCCTGCACGCACACGCCTCTCCCTGCCCCTCTGTCTGGGCCTGGCCGAGGCCCAGAGCGAACGCCTGGGCGCCATCCTGGAGGACGTCCGCATCGCCGAGGCCCAGCGGGCCCTGGTCCGCTCCGGGGCCCTCCCCAACCTCTCCGCCAACCTGGAATACCGCCGCCAGGAGGACATCGGAGGGACCTCCTCCCAGAACCTTGCAGAGCGCCGGGAGTCCCGCCTGACCCTGCAGCAGCCCCTGTTCCAGGGTTTCAAGGACCTCTACGCCTACCGGAGCGCCACGATGGGGCTGGAAGGCTCCGAAAGGACCCGGGATCAGACCGTATTGGAAGTCCGCACGGCCGTCTGCGAAGCCTACGGCCGGGTCCTCTCCCTGGAACAGCAGAAGGAGGCGGTGGCCTCCTCCCTGGCTCTCGCCCAGGCCCGCCTGGAGGAACTGGAGGCCCGCCTGCAGGCCGGCCTGGTCCGCAGGACCGAGGTCCTTTCCGCCGAGGCCCAGGTGGCCCGCAACCAGGCCCAACAGACCCGCCTGGAGGGGGACTGCAAGGATGCACGATCCTTCCTGGGCTTCCTGATCATGGAACCGGCCTTGGCCCCTCTGGAGCCCTTTCCCTCCCTGGACCTGCCCGACCTGGAGCATCCTGAACGCCTGTCGGAGCGGGCCCTGGACAGGCGCCAGGATCTGGAGGCCCTCAAGCGCCAGGAGGCTGCCGCCCGCGAGACCATCCGGGCCGAGAAGGCTGGGCACTGGCCGTCCGTGGGTCTCACCGCCAACCTCTACGGCAAGCGGGAGGGCCCCAGCCAGGACGTCGACTGGGATGCCGCCCTTCTCGGCAGCCTGCCCCTTTTCGAGGGCGGCCGCACCAGCGCCAGGGTAAGGCAGGCCGAGTCCGTCCATCGCAAAGCCGGACTGGCCTTGAGGGAAAGGAGAAAGCGCGTACTTCAGCAGGTTCATGAGGCGGTCTCGGCCTACCGCACCGCCAAGGCCGTATTGGACAGCCTCGAGCGGGAGGTCAGTGCCAGCCGGGAGACCGAACAGCTCCTCCAGGAGGAGGTCCGCCAGGGCCTCGCCCCCCAGAGCGAGCATCTCACCGCCCAGGACACCCTGCTGTCCGCCACCGTCTCCCTGGCGCGCCAGCGCATCCAGGAGCGCCTCTCGGCCCTGGCCCTCTGGACGACCCTGGGCGAATTCCCTCTTTCCTCCACCCAGCATCAGACCCAGGAGAAGCCTCGATGATGATCCGCAGCCCGCTTGGCCTCATGCTTCTTGCGTCCTTCATTCTCCTGCCGGCTGCGGACGCCCCGAAGCCTCCGGGCCCGGGCGCAAGATCCGTCCCGGTGGAGGTCCGCACCCTGGAGGCCCGGGCCCTGTCCTATGTCGTGGACACGACCGGAAACCTGGAGACGGACGAGAAGAGGATCTGCGCCGAGGTCTCCGGCGTCATCCGCCATCTTTCCTTCGAGGAGGGCGACGAGGTCGGACCGGACAAGCCCCTGGCGGCCATCGACCCGGAGATCTACGGCCTCAGGGCGCTCAGGGCCAGGGCGTCCTTCGAGAAGTCCGCCGCCCAGCTGGAGGAGGCCGGACATGCCCTGGACCGGCGCCGGAAGCTCAGGGCCAAGAATGCCGGCTGGGTCTCCGAGGAGGAGATCCTCCAGCACGAGTCCGCGCTGAAGGAGTCCAAGGCCTCCTGCGAGGAGACCCGCCTGGCCTGGAAGCTGGCGGAGGAGGACGAGAAGCGATCCTCGGTCCGCCCTCCCGTCAAGGGGCGCATCGAGCGGCGCTATGTGGTGCAGGGACAGTTCCTGCAGGTCGGGACCCCCATTGCCGCCCTGGTGGATCTGAGCGCCCTGCGCCTCCGTTTCCGCCTCGGCGGCCTGGAGGCGACCCGCCTGGAGCGCGGCCAGGCGGTCTCCTTCAAGGTGAGGGAGATTCCCGGGGAGTCCTTCCAGGCGATGCTTTTCCATATCGCCTCCCAGACCGATCCTGTCACGCGCACCGTCGACTGCGTCGCGCGGGTGGAACCGGTGGACCGGCGCCTGCGCGCCGGGCACTTCGCGGAAGTGCACATCGAGGTCGGACGCTCGAGCAGGGCCATCACCGTGCCCGAAGGCGCCCTTCTGCCGACGGAACGGGGCTATGTCGCCTTCGTGGCAGAGGGGAAGACGGCCCGCCGCCGTCCGGTCGTCCTGGGCCTGCACACCCCGGACGGGGAGGTCGAGGTGCTCTCCGGCCTCTCGGCGGGGGACGTCCTGATCGTCCGGGGCGCCCATCTCCTGAGCGAGGGGGCCGCCGTCGAGCCCTTGCCAGCCAAGTGACATGAACCTCTCCGAACTCTCCATCCGGCGCCCGGTCTTCGCCTGGATGCTCATGGCGAGCATGCTCATCTTCGGCGCCCTGGGCTTCAGGGATCTCGGCATCAGCGAGTTCCCCGAGGTCGACTTCCCCGTCGTCTCCGTTACGGTCACCCTGGAGGGCGCCTCGCCGGAGATCATGGAGAGCGACGTCGCCGACGTGATCGAGGACGCCATCAGCGCGATCGCCGGGGTCCGCGAGATCTCCTCGACGAACAAGCACGGCCGCGCCGAGATCACGACGGAGTTCGAGCTGGAGCGGGACATCGACGCGGCCTTCCAGGACGTCCAGGCCAAGGTCTCCCAGGCCCTGAAGAACCTGCCGAAGGACATCGACCCCCCCATCGTCGCGAAGGCAAGTCCCCAGGACCGTCCCATCCTCTGGCTGGCCCTCTCCGGGAACCGGTCCATCCAGGACCTTTCCGAATTCGCCAAGGACCATCTGAGGGACCGCTTCCAGACCATCCATGGGGTCGGCGACATCACGTTCGGGGGAAGCCTGAGCCGGAACATCCGCATCTGGCTGGACGCCTCCCGCCTGGAATCCCGGGGATTGACCGTCTCGGACGTGGTCGCCGCCCTTCAACGCGAGCACGTGGAAGTCCCGGCCGGCCGCATCGAGACCTCGCAGCGGGAGCTCAACGTCCGTTCCGAAGGGGAGGCGACCTCCGTGGAGGAGATCCGGCGGATCGTGATCGTCGAGCGCGACGGGGCCCAGGTGCTGCTGTCGGACCTGGCGGTGATCGAGGACGGACGGGAGGACGCACGGCGCCTCTCCCGGCGCAACGGCGTGCCGGCCGTGGGGCTGGGCATCAAGAAGCAGGCCGGGGCCAACGCGGTGGCCGTGGCCAGGGAGGCCAAGGCCAAGCTTCCCCAGATCCGCGCGGCCCTCCCCCCCGACCTCAGCCTGGACGTCTCCTATGACGGCACGGTCTTCATCGAGGAGTCCGTCCACGAGCTGCTCTTCACCCTGCTCCTGGCCGGCGTGCTCACCTCCGTGGTCTGCTGGCTTTTCCTCGGTTCCCTCAGTTCCACCTTCAATGTCCTCCTTTCCATTCCGACCTCCATCGTGGGGACCTTCGCCATCATGAAGTTCGCGGGCTTCACGTTGAACACCTTCACCCTGATCGGGCTCTCCCTGTCCGTGGGTATCGTGGTGGACGACGCCATCATGGTCATGGAGAACATCTTCCGGCACGCCCAGGGAGGCAAGTCCCGCCTCCAGGCTGCCCTCGACGGTTCGAGGGAGATCACCTTCGCCGCCCTGGCCGCCACGTTGGCCATCGTGGCCATCTTCCTGCCTGTCGCCTTCATGAAGGGCATGATCGGCAGGATGTTCTTCGAGTTCGGGATCACCATCTCGGCGGCCGTCCTCCTGTCGCTGCTGGAGGCCATCACCCTGACCCCGGCGCGTTGCGCCCAGTTCCTGAGCGTGGGCGAGCGGACCACCGCCGTCGGCAGGGCCATGGAGCGCGCCTTCAAGGCCCTGGAACGGGGCTATGGCGCCCTGCTGGCCCCCTGCCTCAGGCACCCCGGCTGGATCCTCCTGGGGGCCCTGGGCCTGTTCGCTGTTTCCCTGGGCCTGGCCAGCCGGATCGGCAAGGAATTCATCCCTTCCCAGGATCAGGGCCGCTTCCTGGCACGGGTCCAGACCCCCTTGGGGAGCTCCATCGAGGCCACGGACCGCGCCTGCCGGGATTGCGAGGACTTCCTGCTGTCGCTGCCCGAGCTCCACCAGTACTACCTCGCCATCGGGGGATTCGGCGGCGGGGACGTGAACACGGCCATGTTCTTCATCACGCTCAAACCGCGTGCGGATCGCACGCGAAGCCAGGGCCAGGTCATTGCCGAAGTGCGCCAGCGCCTGAATGCCGTCCCGGGGCTCAAGGCCTTCGTCCAGGACCTCTCCCAGACCGATCCGACCCGCCAGGGCCGCAGCTTTCCCGTCGAGTTCACCGTGCGCGGGCCGGACTGGGACGCCATGGCCGAGCACACGAAGGGGATCATGGATGCCATGAAGGCGTCAGGCAGCATGATCGACGTGGATTGGGACTATCTCCTGGGGCAGCCCGAGGTCGTGGTCAGGCCCCTGCGCCAGAAGGCCGCGGACCTCGGCGTCTCCATGGAGCAGATCGGGACCTCCCTGAACGCCCTGGTCGGGGGCACCCGGGTAGGCCGTCTCAAGGACAAGGGCCACCGCTACGACATCCGGCTGCGCCTCCAGCGGGACCAGCGCCTGCGTGCGGAGGACCTCCTTCCCATCCAGCTCCGGTCCCGGTCAGGACAGCTCGTGCGCTTGCGCGACCTGGTGGAGATCGTGGAGAAGCCCTCCCTCCAGGCCATCAACCGTCGCAACCGCGAGAGGGCCATCACGGTGACCGCCAGCATCCTGCCGGGCCATACCCAGTCCGAAGCCCTCCAGGAGGTCCAGGCAATCGCGAAAGGCCTCCTGCCGGCCGACTACCGCATCGTCCTGTCGGGAAGCGCCCAGACCCAGCAGGAGTCCTTCCAGAGCCTCCTCTTCGCCCTCTGGCTGGGCGTGCTGGTCGCGTACATGATCCTGGCTTCCCAGTTCAACAGCTTCGCCCATCCCGTCACGGTGCTCCTGGCCCTCCCTTTCAGCGTGACGGGCGCGCTGCTCGGCCTCTGGCTCTGCGGCTACACCCTGAACCTCTACAGTATGATCGGCCTCATCCTGCTCATGGGCATCGTGAAGAAGAACTCCATCCTGCTGGTGGACTATGCCAACCAGCTCCATGGCACCGGCCTGCCCATGACGGAGGCCCTCCTGACGGCCTGCCCGGTCCGCCTGAGGCCCATCCTGATGACCTCGCTGTCGACCGTCGCAGGCGCCCTCCCGGCCGCCCTGGCCTTCGGCCCCGGCGCCGAAGTGCGCGCACCCATGGCCGTGGGGGTGATCGGGGGCGTCCTCCTGTCGACCCTGCTGACCCTCTTCGTGGTCCCCTGCTCCCATCGGCTGCTGTCCGGTCGGGGCCGGTAGCCGTATACTCCCACCGCCCGCATGAGACCCATCCAGGATGTCGCCGCGGACCTGGGCCTGACTCCCGACGACCTCGTGCCCTACGGCGCCCACATGGCCAAGATCTCGCTGACGGCCCTGCGCAGGATCCAGGCCCAACCGCCGGGCGGGAAACTCATCCTGGTCTCGGCCATCAACCCCACCAAATTCGGGGAAGGCAAGACCACCACCTCCATCGGCCTGGCCCAGGGCCTGAGGCGCATCGGCAGGAAGCCCTGCCTGGCCCTTCGGGAACCCTCTTTAGGCCCCATCTTCGGCATGAAGGGCGGCGGCACCGGCGGCGGGAAATGCATGCTGGAACCCTCCAGCCGCATCAATATGCATTTCACGGGCGACAAGCATGCCGTGACCAGCGCCCACAACCTGCTGGCCGCCCTCGTGGACAACGCCATCAACTTCGAGAGCGGGATCGACCTCGAGCACCGCCAGATCCTCTGGCGCCGGGTCCTGGACATGAACGACCGCTTCCTGCGCCGCATCGTGATCGGCCTCGGCGGCCGCGCCAACGGCGTCCCTCGCGAGGACGGCTTCGACATCACCGCCGCCTCCGAGGTCATGGCCGTTCTCTGCCTCGCGAAGGATCTTCAGGACCTGAAAGCCCGTCTGGGACGGATCTTGGTGGGCTTCGACCGGGAAGGCAAGCCCGTCACCGCCGCCAGCCTCAAGGCCACCGGGGCCATGGCAGCCCTCCTGCAGGATGCCATCCTGCCCAACCTGGTCCAGAGCACCGAGGGCGTCCCCGCCTTTGTGCACGGCGGGCCCTTCGGCAACATCGCCCACGGCTGCAACAGCATCGTAGCCACCGGGGCCGCGCTGGCCCTGGGGGAATACGCCATCACCGAGGCCGGCTTCGGCTTCGACCTGGGCGCCGAGAAGTTCTTCGACATCAAGTGCCGCCTCAGCGGCTACTGGCCCAGCGCGGTGGTCCTCGTGGTCACGGCCCGGGCCTTGCGCGCCCACGGCGGGGACGACGGCAAGAAGGAGCTCACCTCGGCCCAGGCCCTCGAGGCGCTGGGGAAGGGGATCGAGCACCTGGACCAGCACGCCTCCAGTGCCCGGAACTTCGGCTTCACGCCGCTCGTTTCCATCAACGGCTTCCCCAACGATTCCGAAGCGGAGCTCCACCTCATCGAGGAGGGCTGCGCGAAGCGGGGCCTGCCCTGCTCCCGCTTCTGGGGCTTTGGGAAAGGAGGGGAAGGGGCCGAGGACCTCGCCCGCAAGGTGGTCGAGGCCGCCGCGAAACCCGCCTCCCCTCCCCGCTTCCTCTACACCCTGGACCAGGATCCGGCCGAGAAGATCCGGGCCATCGCCCAGACCAGCTACGGCGCCAAGCAGGTCAACTTCACCAAGGACGCCGAGAAGGACCTGGCCAAGGCCCGGGCCCTGGGGTACGGCAACCTTCCCATCTGCATGGCCAAGACCCACCTTTCCCTCTCCGACGATCCCCTGGCCGTGGGCCGCCCCAAGGGCTTCGAGCTGACCGTCCGTTCCGTGCGCATCGCCGCCGGGGCGGGCTATCTCCTGGCCATGACCGGGGAGATCGTGACCATGCCGGGCCTGCCGGCCGCTCCCGCCTCCATGAAGTTCGACCTGACCGACGACGGGCAGGTCCTGGGGATCTGAGACCTACTCCCTTCCCCAGGCAGTCACACGCGGCCCGTAGAGGGATTGCCAGGCGAACGTGATGTCGTCGAAGTAGGGGCTTTCCAACGCCGGGGCGGTGAGGAGGTCCTGAACCCCGGACTCCAGCCTGACCCTGTAGCGGAAGGTGTTCAGTGTCCGGTCGATCCGACCCCCCTGACGGAGGGCCTGGAAGGCCGGAGTGGCAAGATCGCCCCCTGAGGGCACTAGGTCCACCGAGACCCGGCCGTTGTCCAGGCGCGGATCCACGTAGCCGGGGACGCCACGGTCTGAACGCTGGGAATTGCCCATGTCCAGGTCCAGGTCCGGAGGGGACTCGCGTGGAAGACAGCAGGTCCAATCGACCGACAGGAGGCGGCCCGGGGCGGTCAGGATGCCCGACAGGAAGCTGCCGCCGTCCGTGCCCTTGTAATAGCGCCCGTCGGTCCAGCGCCGGGAGGCCCACTGCTTGGCGGAGAGGATGCCCTGGCTGGAACCGGGGCCGAAGTCGCAGATGGCGAACTCGTCCAGGACCTGATTGGCGTCCATGCCTGTCTCATCCGATCCAGATAGGTTGTTTCCGAGGATCAGGAGGGCACCCGGCACGGCCAGGTCCTCCCCCCAGGAAGGAACCAAGGCCGTGGGGTAGTCCGCGATAGGATCCAGCACGACGCCCGGGACGAACCCGCGGACCCAGACTGAAAGGTCGTAGTGGTCGGCGATGTCCGCATCCCCGGTATCAACCAGGACCGTGACCAGCTGCCACCTCAGGCCGGGGATGCGCCGGCCGTCCGGAACCATGGCAAGGAACTTGCGCTCGGATCCCTCCTCCGCGATGGGGTGGGCGGTGTTCTCCACCATCATGCCGAGAGGGCCAATCCCGGGCCGGCCGCAGCACCAATATTGGCTTCCCCCGTCCCGTCTCAGGCATCCGAAATCCATGACGAACCGCTCCTCGGCTTCGGAGTACAGGAGCGGCTTGACCCAGTAGCAGAAGACGGCCCGGTTGCCGGTCCCTCCCGAAACGGGATAGGACGCGAGGTTCCCGGCGGCCGGGTAGCAGGGGCTCCGACCCTTCTGGGCATGGGCCCCGTCGGGATACAGCGTGGAGGCCTCCTCGGCGGGCCCTGGCCAGACGCTGACCTCCAGGTCGGATTGGAGGGATGCGTCCGCCGCGGCTAGGGTTCCAGGGATCCTGGCGCTCGGGTGTCCCAGGGGTTCGGAGTCCCAATCCTTGTCGAAATGCTGGAGGAACCTGAGCGAGGTTCCGGGCCCTCCCGCCGGGGTGGCGGGTTCCATCTCGACCGTGGCCAGGGCGATCCCCCCGTCGAAGTCGGCCGCCTGCTCCGGCAGGGCCATGGGCGCGCAGGGATAGGTCATGGCGGCTAGGCCCCGGCCGGAGTTCCCCCATGCCGCGGAGGCTCCCGTGGTCCTGGCCAGGGGGTCGGCGGCGGTCGAGAGGTAGTCGCGGGGGTTGGTTCTCCCGGAGACGAAATCCTTCTGGGAGCTCTGCCGGAGGAGGGAGAATACCTCGATCGTGGTGGTCAGGGAGGCCCGGGCCAGGATCCGGCCCGAGGGATCCAGCAACCTGCCCAAGGACCGCAGGCGGAAGCTCCCCGTAGGGCCAAGGCTTCCCTCCGTGGACCAGGCGGTCAGGTCCGACTTGTCGATCCAGCGGTACAGCAGGCGGTCGGGAAGCTGCTTGTTCAGGCGTGTGTTGGGATCGAAGTTCGCCTTGAGGAGGTCGGCCCCGGCCAGGTTGCTCCCGCCGTGGCACGCGTAGTTCGGGCCCAGGTTCATCCCGGAGAGGATGCCCGAGGCGACCAGGCCGTCGCAGAAGGAGGAGAACTCGCCCCAAGAGTCGAAGCGGTTCGTCCTCCTGCGTGCGATCATCGCGTTCGCGATGGGCGTGCCGTCGCCGATCCCGTAGGACAGCGGGATGATCTCGTCGTATTCACACAGGCCAGCCAGGCCGCCCAGGAGGGCCACCAGGACCGCCCGCGGTGCGGCATTCAGGTTCACGGGAGGTCTTCCCTCCTCCTCCAGGCGCAGGGCGCGGCGAGCCCGCTTGAGGTCGCTCAGGGATCCGGAATAGCCGGGTGCCGCAAGACCGTTGGGATGGACCACACCCGGGTCCGAGCCGCTCGAGACCGTCAGCCAGGGGGAGAGATCCTTCGGGATCCCCAGCGTCTTCTGCAGGTCGGGGATGGAGGCGTATCCCCCCCGAGGCCGGTCGGCCAGGACCCTTGCCCCCAGGTTCGCGACCGCGACCTCGGGCTGGGTCCCCAGGAGGTTCAGGATCCTGTAGAGCTGGCCGTTCCATCCGCATCCCGCGTCCTGCGGATCCGTGACCACCCGGACGTCCGCATCCCGATGGTCCGGGACGGCATCCCCATCCCGGTCCTGGGCGTCGAGGATGCCTCCGTTCACGTTGATCTTGGCCGATTCGTCCTCCACCTGGAGGGAGTAGTTTCCGTCCGGTCCTGTTCCTCCGGAGGTCCCCCGGTTCCTTCCGTCCGTGATGGACAGGGCCGGAAGCGTCCCCAGGGAAGCCTGGCGGATGAAGAAGCTGGGCCGCATCGCGTGCTCGATCGGACAGGTCTCGATGTCGGCCGCAGTGCCGGCGGCCGTGCGGCGGAAGACCTGCTGGGAGGCCTCCAGTGGGGAAAGACGTCCGTCCGGCGAGGCGTCCCAGTTCTCCCCGCCGTAGGCGGTTTCGGGCGTCGTGGGATCCTGTCCGGTGGAGAGTCGGGCCGTGGCATCCTCCAGGCCCGAACGCGCCAGGAGGAAGGCCCGGGTCTGGAGCACGCGCTGGTTCGAGGCCCGTCGCTCCAGCCTAGCCAGGATCGTGAAGGTGGTGCCCAGCACGGCCAGGACCCCCAGCACCCCGATCGTCACCAGCAGTGCTAAGCCCCGCCTCATCCCCTTACTCTGCCCTCAGTTCCAGCCGAAGTCAACACGTCCTGGCGTATGCTCACCGGACCCTCGTATACTCCCCCCCCATGATAATCCCCTGCATGCTCCTGGCCCTGGGCCTGTTGGCCCTGGCCGTCGTCCTCCTCTATCTCGGCAAGGGCTGGCTGGCCTGGGTGATCCCCACCGGGATCCTCCTGCTGTTCTGGCACCGCCACCCCGAATACCATCCCCAGGCCTTCCTCGTCTCCTTCTGGATCCTCGTCCCCCTCGCCCTTCTCATGGGCCTGCCGCCACTGCGGGCCAACACCGTCACCCGCCCCATCATGGGCATGGTGGCCGGCATCCTGCCCAAGATGGGCGAGACCGAACGTATCGCGCTCGAGGCCGGGACCGTGTGGTGGGACGCCGAGCTCTTCTCGGGTTCGCCCGACTGGAAGAAGATGCTGGCCGAGAAGGCGCCCGCGCTGTCGGAGAAGGAAAAGGCCTTCATGGCCGGGCCCGTCCAGGCCCTCTGCGAGATGCTGGACGACTGGCGGGTCTCCCAGGAGAGGGACCTCCCGCCCGAGGTCTGGGATTTCATCAAGAAGAACCGCTTTTGGGGCATGATCATCCCCGAGGCCCACGGCGGCCTGGGCTTCTCGGCCCTCTGCCACTCCGCGGTCATCACCAAGCTCTCCAGCCGAAGCGTCACGGCGGCCGTGACCGTCATGGTGCCCAACTCCCTGGGGCCCGGCGAGCTGATCCTGCACTACGGCACCGACGAGCAGAAGAAGTACTGGCTCCCCCGCCTCGCGTCGGGCCAGGAGATCCCCTGCTTTGCCCTCACAGAGCCCGAAGCCGGCTCCGACGCCGCCTCCATCAAGAGCGGCGGCGTGGTCTGCAAGGGTATGTGGGAGGGGAAGGAGATCGTCGGCATCCGCCTGAACTGGAGCAAGCGCTACATCACCCTCGCGCCCGTCGCCACGGTGCTGGGCCTGGCCTTCAAGCTCCACGACCCCGAGAAGCTGCTCGGCGGCCCCGACGGAAAGGAGGAGCTGGGCATCACCTGTGCCCTCCTGCCGGCGAACATGCCGGGCGTGGAGATCGGGCGGCGCCACGATCCTCTCGGGATCCCCTTTCACAACGGCCCCACGACGGGCAAGGACGTCTTCGTGCCTCTCGATTTCATCGTCGGGGGCAGGCCCATGGCCGGTCAGGGCTGGCGCATGCTCATGGACTGCCTGGCGGCAGGCCGGTCCATCTCGCTGCCGTCGCTCTCGGTCGGCGCCTCCGAGCTGGCGACCCGGGCGGCCAGCGCCCACGCCGAGGTCAGGCGCCAGTTCGGTCTTTCCATCGGCCGCTTCGAGGGCATCGAGGCGCCGCTGGCCCGCATCGCCGGTATGACCTGGCTGATGAACGCGGCCCGTGTCGTGACGGCCGGGGCCGTGGACGCCGGGCAGAAGCCCTCCGTGGTGTCCGCCATCGTGAAGGCCTACTGCACCGAGGGCATGCGCACCGTCCTGAGCGACGCCATGGACGTCCAGGCCGGCAACGCCATCTGCAAGGGGCCCCACAACACCCTGGGCAAGTCCTACTGCGCGGTGCCCATCGGCATCACGGTCGAGGGCGCCAACATCCTGACCCGCTCCATGATCATCTTCGGGCAGGGCGCCATCCGCTGCCACCCCTATGCGAAAGAGGAAATGGCGGCCGTGGCCGCCCATGACCTGGGCAGGTTCGACGTGGCCTTCTTCGGGCATGTGAACTTCGTCTTCCGCAACGCCGTGCGGGCCCTGGTCCAGGGCCTGGCGGCCCCGCTGACCTCGCATTGCGTCTACTCCCGCATGAACCGGATGAGCGCGGCCTTCGCCGTCTGCGCCGAGGGCGCCATGGCCACGCTGGGCGGCCAGCTCAAGCGCCGCGAGCTGTTGAGCGGGCGCCTGGCCGACGCCCTGGCCTGGCTCTACATGGGCTCGGCCGCCGTCAAGGACTTCCACGACCGCGGCAAGCCGGAAAAGGAGAAGATCTTCCTGGAGTGGTCCATCCAGCACTGCATGTACCAGGCCGAGACGGCCCTCTCGGGCCTCCTGGACAACCTCCCGAGCCGGCCGGCGGCGTTCGCGTTGCGGCAGCTGGTCTTCCCGATGGGCCCGGTCTGCAAGCCCCCTTCCGACCGCCTGGGCGCCAAGCTGTCCCAGGCCCTGTTGGGCGACGAGGAGGTCCGCAACCGCCTCACGGCCGACATCTTCATCCCAGGCCAACTGGAAGGCGGCCTGGGGCTGCTGGACGCGGCCTACCGCAAGACGAGGGCTTCGCTGGAACTGGAAAAGAAGGCGAGGGAGGCCGTCAAGGCGGGCAAGCCTGCCACCTCGGTCCTGTCGGCCGAGGAGGTCAAGCTGGTCGAGGAGGCCGCGGCCCTGCGCCTCGAGGCCGTCCAGGTGGACGCCTTCGACAAGGACGTGTTCAGGAGCCTGAGGGCGTAAGCGTTGCGAAACCGGTTCTTCCTGATCCTTTTCCTATGTGCCATGCCTTTTCTTGGCGGCGTGGGTTGCATCAACGATCCCGCCTCTGAGGTTACGGAAGCCACTTTCAAAACGGATGCGGAACGGATTGCCTTTCTCCAGAACTTCTGTCCCGTCTCCATTCCGGGGAGCGCAAAGAACATCCAGTTGAAGTACGTGTCCTGGCTGGACTACAGCCTGGACGCCTCGTTCCTCCTCCCCCAAGATGCGTACAACCTGTTCGAAACCGGCCTCAACGCTTCTTGCCAAGGTAAGAAGAGGGATGACCATTTCGACTTCGTGATGGACAAGGATGTTGCTGGAAACGTGACGCTGGATTCAAAGACTCTCGCGGTTCAATTGCACGCTCACAACTCGCCGCCAAAGTAGTCCATCTGGAGCACCGACACACCCCCCTGGCAAGCCCTAAGACAGGGGGATATACTCAAGGCATGGACGCCGACACGGTCCAGGTAACAGGCAAGAAAAGATCCGCTCGGAACCCTGCCCGGGCGAAGGCTCTCGTCCGCCAGTTGCGGGAGGGATGCCGCAAGGCAGGCCTCTTCAAGGGCATGTCCAAGGAGGAGATCCTGCAAGCCATGCGCCACACCCGCGAAGAGGTGTGGGAAGAGACCAAGGATGCGGCTGGTACTCGACGCTAACGAATACATCTTCGCGCTCAGCAAGCCTCCCTCACTGTTCAGCAAGGATTTGATCGACACCCTGCTCGACACGGGTGGCCATGACGTCCGCATCCAAAGGACCATCGTGCGCGAGGTGAGCCGGCGCCTTCCGAAGCCTCTCCACCGGACCTTCTACAAGCTCCTGGAAGACCTGCTGGAGGAGGACTGCTCCATCGACGAGGATTTCCTTGTCCCCCACCATGTTGCCCAGCACTATCAGGACGTCGGGTTCAAAGAGGGAGATGCCCACATCGCGGCCTATGCGGAGGTGATTGTGGCAGATGCCGTGATCAGCGAGAACCGACGCCACTTCCACGCCATGGCTGGGCGCCTACCGTTCAAGGTGATGGATGCGGAGACTTTCCTGAAGCGGCATCCCGGAAGACGCTGAGAGTCGCTCACTTCGTCAGGGTGGCCCCTTTCAAGGTACAGGCTAGCCCGAAGTGGTCTGAGGGGAAGACGTCCGGTGTCTCCGGAGACACCGGGGCATCCCCCAGGATACGGATCCCTTCGGCCTTCCAGATCGATGAGCGCAGCAGGATTCGGTCCAGTCTACGGCTGGGCTCCTTGGGGAAGGCCCCCTTCCTGGCCATGGTGACCTTGCCCCCTCAATCTGGTCCAGAGGTTTGATACTCTGGGCCTGAAAGGAGGGGTCGGATGAAGAAGCGAAAGACGACGGAGCAGATCGTGGAGATTCTGAGGGAGGGCGAGACGT